>FSUE01000774.1_pt1 | contig 10121 bp, 10 predicted proteins | sample 1637031 | NCBI WGS metagenome assembly FSUE01 (sample SAMEA3914819, study PRJEB12502) | metagenome | biome: forest; material: soil | place: Canada | collected 2010-06-26 | depth 0.3 m | reverse complement strand
GCCGGGCGCCACGGCGCCTTCGCGCTTGGCCACGCCCTTGACGTTGAGCCCCATCACCACGCCCACGACGGCCGCCGGGAAGCAGCACGTGAACGTGCCGGCCAGCGACCAATACAGGGCATGCTGTGCCTTCTTGCTCAGCGCTTGCTGGCGGCTCTGTCGCTCCGCGGCGAGCTGGGCCTGCTCGGTCTGAGCTGCCTGGTACTGGTAGGCGGCCTGTCGCTCGGCTTGCTGTTGTCCGTAATACGTTTGAGTTTGGCAGTAGGGACAGACGAGGGCCGAGGGATTAACGCCAGCGCCGCAGCGGGGGCAGGTCACCATCGAGGCATCGTACTATCCCCGTCGGCTCACGTTCCACCCTTGTAACCGCGCCACGTCCACAAGATGGCGTCCGGTAGCGTTGCCTTGAGCATGCCTTGATCGACGTGGCCGGCGCCGGTGCCCACGTCCAGGTGAACGTGCGGGTAGCCCTTCGTGACCATCTTTTCGTAGGCGCGCGGGATGGCGAACGCAAAGTCGTAGTACGGGTATTCGGTGTTGGGGTCGTTCTGAGTGCCGGCGCTGTAGTCGCTCGTGCCGCACTCCATCCACACTCGGATCGGCTTGAGCGGATCGGTCTTGGCGATGATGCCGCCGTCGTCCTCCCGCCCGTCTTCGTGGAAGTTCCAGGCGCCCAGCGGGTGCTCCGGGTTCTTGGGCGACTCTTGCGCCACGAACGACGGCGAGAAGCCGATCACGCGCCGGAACAAGTCCGGGTGGTACCAAGCGGCGATGAACGACGCGATGCCGCCGGAGCTGCCGCCCAGCGTGCCGCGGGCCTCCGGATCTTTGGTGAATGTGACCGCTTGCGCGGCGAGCTTCGACAGGGTTTCTTTCTCGACGCGCGGCAAGACTTCTTGGTCGATGAACTCGGCGTAGACGCCAGATAACGTGTCGTATTCTTGGCCGCGGTGGCTGCCCTGCGCGTCGCCGCCGCCATTGTTGACGAACACGGCGACGATTGGCGGTAGCTTCTTCTGGCCGATCAAGTTGTCGAGCGTGTTGGAGACCACGTCGACCCAGCCGAAGAACTGATTGCCGTCTTGCACCACCAGCACGGGCGCGGGCTTGCCTTTGGCGTATTGCATTGGCACATAGACATTGATCTCGCGATCGTTGGCGTCGGCGTAGTGCTGGGTCGAGCCTTTCGCCATCACGAACTTGAGCTTGGTGCCGTGCGCCACGCTGGCGCTCGCTGACACTTCCGGCGCGGCGTTGAACGGCTTGGGCACGACGCGCTTGCCGTCGCCTTCGGGGCCCGGATCGGTGGTCGAGCTACCGGCTGCGCCGCCGCCGCCGCTTGCGCCCGCGCTGCTCAGCCCGCCCGCGCCGCTCAGTCCGCCCGCGCCGCCGCCCGCGACCGCGGCGTTGCCGCCTCCGCCACTGCTAGCGCCGCCGCCCGCGCCCGCGCCACCGCCAGCGGTGCCCGCACCGGGCGACCCGGAGCTGGCTGCGCCCGCAGTGCCGCTACCCGCCGAGCCAGCGCTTGGAAACCCCTGCGGATTTTGCGTCTCGGCCGAGCAGGCGGCCACCGCTCCCGAGCCGATCAAGAGGAGGCACGCGGCAATCGAACGGGGTCTGATGCTCATGAGGGCTGACTGCAAATGGCGGCACCGCTGCCGCACCTTCGAACGTCAGGCCCTGGCAATCACTCGGAATTTTTCAGCTGCCGTGCATCGGCAATCGGCGCGATGCGACGCTTGGCTACCCCGCGTTGGCGTTGTCTAGCGTCCAGAAAACGCCGCTGTCGGGCTCGTTGGCCGTGGGCGACTCACCAAAACACACCCGGACTGACAGCGGCTGGTCGGTGTTCAGGGTCAGATCATCGACCAGATCGAGCAATTGCTCGCGCAGCGCTGGGGTGGCGTGCGGCGAAGCCGCGACGATCACCAGCTCGGTGAGCCGAGAGTTGTTGGCCGCCTGAGCCGCGATCGCGAGCGCAATCAAGCGACGCGCCGCCGCGCTCTGGCGATCGGTCGCAGCACCTACGAAGAGTGTCGCCGCCTCGAAGCCGGAGCGCGCGCGCGCGACCGACGCGACGCGTAGCAGCACGCGCTCGGCAAGCTCGGCGGCCGGCTCGTCCCGCAGCTGCGCGATGGCGACCGTTTCGTCGAATTGCTCGCCGCCCTCACGGCTGAAGGCGCGAGCTCCACTCTCGACCACGAGCAGGCGGCGGCGAGCGGGGCTGGTCGCACGAAGCTGGGTTGGGCTCGGCATTTTCATCACGCCTCTCCGTAAGCAAACCTCGTTCCAGCGTTTCGAAACGCCTCGATCGGCAATTTTATCGGCAAAAGCCGACGCGGCGCCCGAGCGCGAGCGTGACCTGATGGCACATCTTTGCATCGCGTGTGTCGAAACGGCGTGGCCCGCGATTGTGACGGATTGTTGCGCGCTGCGGCCTCGATCTTGCCGGTATGGTGGCGCCGTGACGCTGCGGATTTGGTCGAACGCCAAGTTGAGTCCGGCAGAGAGCCAGCGGCTGGCCCGTGAGCTGGCGCCCCACGAGTTGGTTGCGGCCGAAGGTTTCGACGCTGCGGAGGTCGCGGTCGGGCAGCCGGAGGTCGAGCGCTGCGTGGGATCGCAAAAGCTGCGTTGGGTGCACTTGACGAGCGCAGGCTGGGACAAGTTCGACCAGCCGCGCGTGCGTCGGGCTTTCGCCGATCGCGGCGTCGTGCTCACGACGAGCGCCACCGTCTACAGCGAGCCGTGTGCGCAACACGTGGTTGCTTTCATGTTGGCCGAGGCACGACAAGTGCCGCGCTCGCTGCGGCACCAACTGACGGATCGCGCGTGGGTTCACCGCGAAGCTCGCATCGCGTCCACGCTGCTGGGCCCGGCCACGACGGTGCTGTTGGTTGGATTTGGAAATATCGCGGCACGGATTGCGCAGCTGCTGGCGCCGTTCGGGGCACGCGTCCTCGGTGTGCGGCGCTCGCCCTCAGGCGCGGAGCCGGTGCCCACCTTCGCCATCACCGAGCTGCCCAGGTTGCTGGCGGAAGCCGACCACGTCGTGGACGTCTTGCCTGGCGGCGCGCACACGCAGCACGTCTTCGATGCGGCGCTGTTCGGCTTGCTCAAGCCGGGCGCGGTTTTTTACAACATTGGTCGCGGCTCCACGGTCGAGCAGACGGCGCTATTGAATGCGCTCGAAAATGGCCATTTGCGCGCGGCTTACCTCGACGTCACCGAGCCGGAGCCGTTGCCGCCCGAGCACCCGCTGTGGCGCGCGCCGAACTGCTTCATCACGCCGCACGCGGCCGGCGGCCACGCCGACGAGCAAGCGCGGCTGGTTTGGCACCTGCTGCAGAACCTCGGGCGGTTCGCGGTCGGTGAAGCGTTAGTCGATCGCGTGCTCTAGCAGCAGCCGTCCGACGTCGTGACCCGACGGCTTCGGCTTTTTGGAACGGTGGTGCACCAGCGCGCGCCTTGCGCCTGGTTGGCGAAGGCTGAGCCGCGCGGTGCTCCGCCGGGAACAGAACCCGAGAGCTTCATGGTGACCGGCCGAACACCCCGCGCCAGCGCGAATACCCTTTTTTGGAACCAGCGTCGTGGGGGCTCGCCTGGCGTGGCGCTCATGCTGCTCGCGGTCTGCGCGTCGGTCGCGTGCTCGTCGCCTTCGGCCGATCTGCCGCAGACGTCCGCGAGCGGTAGCGGGGGCGGGAGCCCGACGCCGAGCGCTGGCACCGCCGGAGTGGTCGGCACCGCTGGCGGCGGCACCGCTGCGGGCGGCGGCGGAACAGCAGGCGCGGCCAGCGGCGGCACGCCGCCGACGACGGGCGGCTCGGCAGGTGCGAGCGGCGGCGGCGCGGGCGGCAGCGGCGGCAGCGGCGATGGCCAAGCCGGTGGGGGCACGGGCGGCGCCGCGCCGGCAACACCGAATGCCATCGACTCGATTCAGGTGCCGGCAAGCGGCGTGGCAGCGGCTTCGAAGGTGAGCCTCGACAACGGCGAGCTGTTTTTGCTCAAGGCGACCGGCACCACCGACGCCGGCGCGGATCAAATCGACGCCGAATACGCCGCGCTCAGCGGTGGCGCAGGCCAGGACATGGTCGGCGGCGTCGACGTCGGCATCGACGTGGGCATCACCTTCGAGCGGGTGCTGCCGGGCGTGACGGCAGGTCGCAAGAAATGGTTCGGAGCTTACCGCGCCGATCACACCTACTACATGCTGGTCACCGGTACCGGCGCGCCGCTTTCGCTCAAGCTGCTGCGACCCGCCGGCGCCACCGGCATGGGCAACATTCGCGTCGAGCTATTGCACCTTTCGCCGACGCCCGCGCTGCCGATGGCACTCGAGACGCTGCAAACGCCGGTCACCCAAACCACCGTCAAGTCGAACATGTCCCCGACGAGCGGCGTCGTCTACCTGTTGCAGGCCGCTGGTAGCGGCAAAGTCGGCGGCGGAGGCCTCGGTGAAGGTGACGCTGATTGGATGGACTACGACGCCAACGGTGGCGGCAAGGTCGACGTCGGCGACGCCAACACCGACTATGGCCTGGGCGTTGACCAGTCCAACCCGAAGTCACCGCCGCGCCCGTATTGGTGGGGACCGTGGCGCAAAGATCACACCTACTGCCTGCTGTATGCCGGCACCGGCAACCCGATCAACTTCACGTACATCGACGTCGGTTACGGCGACAACTCGACTACCTACAAGCTCACGGTGAAGATCTTCCCGGTGCCTTGAGCCCGAGCCGGGTTTTTGCCGCAATTTTCTGGCAATTCGCCGTCCAACGCACGAAATTACAGACTTTTGGCGCGGTCCGGTAACTAACTTGGACCATGTTGCCTGGAACCAAGCGCCGTCTGAACGCAACCCACCTCACCGGCGCGGCGGTCGCGATGACCCTGCTGGCTGCGATGGGCACGGCGCGCGCCGAAACCGTCGTGCAGATCCCGCTGACCGGCGTGCTCGACGCGCGGTCGGTGACGACGCTCACGCAGGGCAACCTGGTCGTGTTCACTTTGCCAACCGACGGCGGCAACCTACAGAACGCGTTCGCCACGAAGGCGGTCGCTCTGCTCAAAGGCAAGCCGGTCGAGAACGCGCTGCCCGACGACGGCAAATTTCCCGCCAACGACAAACACCCCGAGGTCGTGCTCCACTTCTCGAACGACGCCGACGCGGCATCGCCGCAAACGCACCTGGTGCCGGTCTCGGGCATGTTCAGCTTCCCGGTGCCGGTCGCCACGTATTCGAAGTTCTTCTTGTTCTTCAACGGCGCCGCCGGCGGCACCACGATCAAAGTCACGTTCACCTACGCTGACGCGATGGACACGCAGAACGCGACCATTCCCGACTATTACAGCGATCCAACCGATCCGACGGTGTTCAACTTGGCGCCCAACTTGGCAAAGTGGGACAAGACCACCACCATCAACGAAGCCAATCACCACAACATCAACGGTGTTGCGTTGACGACGCTGCCGAGCAAGCTGCTGACCAGCGTCAAGGTCGAGCGCGGCGCGCAGGGCAACTTGGTGTTTTGGGGCGCCACGGGCGTTGCTACCAGCGACGTTGCGATCGGTGGCGGCGGTGGCGCAGGCAGCGGTGGCGCAGCGGGTGCCGGCGGCTCATCCGGGGCAGGTGGCGCTTTGGCAGGCGCAGGCGGCGCCGTTGGTGCAGGCTCGAGCGCGGGCGGCAGCGCGGGTTCGAGCGCCGGCGGCCCGAGCAGCGCCGGCATGCCAGCCAGCGCTGCCGGCACGGCTGGCGCGCCGAGCGGAACCGCCGGAGGCTTTCCGATCGCGCAAGATTCGCCGGCCAGCGACGCTGGCTGCGGCTGTCGGGTCGCCGGCTCGCCCGGCGGCACACCGTGGCTGGCGTGCGGTGCGGCGGTCAGTGGCTGGCTGGCGCGCAGGCGCCGTCGCGCGCCGGTACGCTCAGCCGCCTGACGTCTGTTAGCCTCACGCCTCGTGGACGATTCGCTGCGGCTGCTGGCGCGCGCCGCGCGCACCGAGATTCGGTCGGGGGCGCTGCGTGGCGCCGCGTTGCTCGAGCGGCTGCTGGCCGTACCGCCACACGAGCGCGACGCGTGGACCGACGAGCTGCTGCGGCTCGAAGCTCCGCCGCCCGACGTGGCGGACTTGCCGCGCGGGGCGGTGCCGTACCTGCCGTGCGGCGTCGAGGAGATCGTGACGATGGTGCGCGAGCTGCCGCTACGAGCCAGTGACGAGCTGGTCGATCTGGGCTCGGGCCTAGGCAAGGTCGTGATGCTGGCGCATCTTTTGTGCGGAGCCCGGGCGTCGGGCGTGGAGATTCAGGCGCCGCTCGTGCAGGGCGCGCGCGAACGCTGTGCGGAGCTGGGCCTGGATACGATTTCGTTTTTGCACGCCAACGCCGCTGACACCGAGCTGGCCGGGTCGGTTTTCTTCCTGAACGCGCCGTTCAATGGCCAGCTGTTGACGGCCGTGCTCGGTCGCCTCGAGCACGTGGCGCACAGCCGCGCGATCGCGGTTTGTACGGTGGGACTCGAGCTGCACGGCGTGCCGTGGCTGAAGCCTCGCTCGCCTTCGCGCGTCTCGTTGACGCTGTACGATTCGCGCCGGCTGTAGCGCAGGCATTGGCGCAGCTGGCTCGTGAACGCGCGTCAGTCCGACTTCAGAATGCCGTTGAGCCCGGCCATTACGGGGCTGGGCACAGCACTGGTTTGGTATCGACCACCAAATCATCGATCCACACGTCGAGCGGCGCGTTCATGGCATGAAAGCTCCAGGCGCCGACGAACAGCTGGGTGACGGCCGGACCATACCAAGGGTCTGTGACCAGCGTCGGCTTCACGCAGCCCTTGCCGTGATCGTCGACCGCCAAGATCGGCTCGGCCGCGCCGTCTTTGTACATGCGCAGCTTGCGCGCCACCGAATCCATTTCGAAAGCGACGCACACCCAGCTGGACGGCATCGACGTCATGCTCTGCGACGAGCAGTCGTGATAACCGTCCGCGTCTTTGGCTTGGAGCCCGTAAACGAAGCTGTACGTGTTGACGCCGGCCTTCGGTAGCGAGCTCATGATGTACTGCGCGTTGCGACCGACCGCCGGCGAGCTCGGTTCAGCGCTGCCGTTCACGCCGAAGAAGGTCCAGTGGACGCTGGTGCCGTTGGGGTCGATATACATCATCATCCGCCCATAAAGATGGGTCGGCTTGCTCGCGAATACGGGCTGTGCGCCGTCGGCGAACAGCCGACCACCGGCCGTGACCGCGTTGTCGATGTGGACGTGCAGCGCGCTGTTGCCCGACATCTTGTGCGTGGCGTCGAGCGCCATGCTGGCGCCGGCGTTCAGCGTGGCGTGCCACGGCCCCAGCTTTTGCTTGTCGGCGATCGCGGTGACACCAGCGTAGTCCTCGAATTTCTCGCAGAATAGCGCGCCGGCACACGGGTCGGCCGCGCCGCCTGCACCTGCGCCGCTGGCGCCGGCTGCTCCCGCCGTGGCTGGCGCACCGGCGAGCGCGCCCCCGGCTCCGCTGGCCGCACCACCGGCTGCGCCGCCGGCTCCGCCCACGGTGCCACCAGCGGTGCTCGAACCAGCGGTTGCACTGGCTCCGGCAACCGAGCTTACGCCGGCCGACCCGGCGCTGGTTGCTCCAGCGGTGCCGGTCGAGCCGGCGGGCGCGTCAGTACTGCAGCCGCCCAGCGCTGCGACGCACGTCAATAGACCAGCCGAGCACGATCGCAGGTAGCTACGCATCAGGCACCTCGGATCCGTGAGTGCACTCGCGTGGGCGGAACTGTGTGAAAATCGTGGCTAGGCTACGTGTAGGTGCTGGATGCCGCTGCCGTGCCGGTACCGAATGGCGGCGTGAGCGGCCGGGGCAGCGCATTTTCGGCAGCGGCAGTTTGCTCGATCCGGTGCTCGCTGAGGCCGCGAAACACCAGGTAGTCACCGCTCTGCAGCCGCGCCTTGACGAGCCGGCCGGCGGCGTCGCGCAGGCCGAGCGGTGACTCGGCGCCCTCGCTGGCGAGCCGCGTCAGCACCGCGACCTGCTCGCCATCGTCAAGCACGCTCACGCCGGCGATGCGCGGCTCGTCGTCGAGCAGCAGCTGCGAGCCCTGCTCGACGCGACCGTGCGAGTTGTCGGCCAGCACCAGCTCGAAGCCTTGGCCGTCGCGCAGCACGGCCGGGCAGTCGCCGCTGGGCGTGTGACCGACCACGACGCGCTTGACGCCGTCCCTACGCAATCGCGCGATCACTTCCGGAGCCGGCAAGGTCGGATTGCCGAGCTCGTCCGTCGGGCGGCTGTAGACGACGCTGGCTTGATTGAGCTTGGTTTCGGCGATCGGCGCTTGGTAGGCGACCAGCGCCGCGTAGCCGCCCAGCTCACCTTCGCGGAACGCTTGGCACTGGTCGGCGTAAAACTCGTTCAGCCCCGCCACCCAAGCGTCGACGTCGTCGAGGGCGCCGGCAACACCCGGTACGTGCCCGAGCGCCTCGAGCGTGACGCCGCCGTGGACGAACAGTGTGTCACCTTCCCGGTAGCCGAGCTGGGACGCGCACAAGTACTCGGTATGCTCACCGGTCGGGCTCAGGTCCGCAAGGTAGCTAGCCACGACGGCGTCGTCGTCATCAGCCTGCCCAGCGCGAGCCAGCTCCTCGGCGCGATGAGCAAAGGCCTGGCGCGCGCCCATCGTGTTGTCGAAGATCCAGCGCAACAGCGCGGCGGGCGGGCCGCGCCGTACGTCTTCGGGCGTGCGCTCGGGCGGAGCGCCGGCGAGCTCGGTGACCAAGCGCATCTTGTTGATGTCACGGTTGCCGGCCAAGAGCACGACCTGGTCGGGCTGTCGACGCTTGACGTCGAGCAAGGCGGCTACGATGCGACGCGCCGCCGAGCCGCGGTCGACCGCGTCGCCACCGAACACGAAGCGCGCGCCCGGCGCGACGTGCAGGCGCCCGGCGCCGTCCAAGCGCAGCAGCGGATTTTGCGTCGCGAAGCTCTCCAGCTTGGCCCACTGACCTTCGACGTCCGTCAGATACGCGATTCTCATGACGAAGGTTTCCGAACGTGTCACTTCTAGCGCAAGCCCGGGCAACGTCGAAGCCCCGTCGCGACTGGCTGATTTTTTGAGCTTGGTGCGCCGCGACTTGGATGGTGTAGTCGGCGCCGTGGAAGCGCGAGGGCTGCGGTAGCGGATGGGGTACGTGCAGCATTTTCTGTTCGCCTTCGCGCTCACGCTCGTGACCGAGCTGTTGATCGCCGTGCCGGTGCTCGCTCCAGGCGGTGAGCTTTCGCGGCGCGTCGCTGCCGTAGGCGTGGCGCAGCTGGCCACCCACCCCTCGGTTTGGTTTTTCTGGCCGCTGTTCAGTTGGCCGCGGCCGGTCTACCTGTTGGTGGCGGAAAGCTTCGCGCTGCTGCTCGAGACGGCGATTTACCGCCTGGTCTTGCCACGGCTGCCGTGGTCGCGGGCGCTGGCCGCCTCCGCGCTCGCCAACGCCGCCTCACTCGCCTTGGGAGCTTTGCTCCAATGAAAGAAACAAGAAATGATCCAACGCTTGAACCGATTAGTCTTGGCTTTACTGGTAACCGGCGGCGCTTTGGTCGCGCCCGCAGCGCAGGCCGACTCCGCCGACGCGCCCGAGTGCCTGGTGGTCGGCGAAAGCTGCAACACTGCCCTGCACGGGGTCTGCGTCGCGAGCGAGTGCTGGCGTTGTGATCACACCAAGGCCATCAAACACAGCTGCCACCTGTGCGTGACGCCGGAGACGTTGGATGCGGCGGCGGGTGCGCCCAACAGCGTACCAGCGACCGATGCGCCGACCTGCTCGGAAGAAAAGCAAGACGGCGGCTGCACCGTGCGCCAGCTGGGCACCGAGCGCGGCATCGCCGCGGTGTTCTTGGCGATTGGTCTCGGTGCCCTGGGTGTCGCGCGCCGCCGCCGTGGTAAGGCGGCGGCGTAGAGCCGCGTTTTCAGCAGTCGTGTTCCGCGCGCGTCGTCACTTGTATCCGAGGCCGACGTGGGTGGTGGTGTCGACGACGACGCCATGGTCCCAAATCATTTCGAGGAAGCCGTGTCGGCAGTTGGCGAGCGGCGCCAGGTACGTCGCCATCTTGTGAGTGGCGGTGTCGACGACGTCGCCGGAGTCGCCGATG
>FSUE01001001.1_pt1 | contig 10182 bp, 10 predicted proteins | sample 1637031 | NCBI WGS metagenome assembly FSUE01 (sample SAMEA3914819, study PRJEB12502) | metagenome | biome: forest; material: soil | place: Canada | collected 2010-06-26 | depth 0.3 m | reverse complement strand
GGCTCCAGGCTCAACGCTCCGCTCGCGTGGATAGCCCGCTCGCCCAAAGAAAGCTCGCGGGCTCACCCGACGCTTGGCAAAGAAGGGCTACTTGGGGCAGTGCCCGTTGCAGCCGCCTTGGCCTTTGCACTCGTTCTGCCCGGCGCAGGAGTGCACGCCACCGCGACAGCCGCCCTTACCTTTGCACTCGTTCATGCCCTTGCAGCAGGCCTTGCCCTCGGCTGCAGCGGCAGCAGGCGCAGGTGCGGCTGCCTCGGCGGCAGGTGTGCTGGGGGACTCGGGTGGCGGCGGCGCACCGCAGCCTGCGAGCGCACCAGCCACCAGACCTGCACGAGCCACCGCTAACATCGATCGTCCAAAAGCTTCCATGTTTCAGCTACCTTTCCGAATTTCCACGGGATTCCCCGCAATGGGCTGCCTACGTCGCCGGCGCGAGACGGTTACGCGATTTCGCGCGATCGGCATTCGGGTGCTGCGCGGGGCCGGGAGGGCTGGCGCCGACCTCGAGCAGCTCGCGGCTGGCGTGGATCTGCGAGCTCGAGCGTTCGACGAAAAGGTCGAGCGACCAATCCAACACCACGCGCACCTTGTTGCCGAAGCCGACGAGCTTGCTCAGGTAGAGCGTGCGCCACACGAACCAGGCCACGAAGCCCGAAAGACGAACGCCGACCAGGCGTACCGCCGCGAACTGGTGACCGACGCTGACCAGCTGGCCAAAGTCGAAGTAGTGGAACGGCCGTGTTTGTTCGCCGCGCAGCAGACGCACGAGGTTCTTGCCGGTTTGAGCGCCTTGCTGGAACGCGACTTGGCCGAGCGGCGGTAGTGGGCGCCCGTCTTTGCCGGGAAACGTGGCTGAGTCGCCGAGCACGAACACGTTCGAGTGCCCCGGGACGCGGCAATCCGGCCCGACGGCAACGCGTCCCGCGCGATCGAGCGCCAGCCCCGTCTTGGCGAGCAATGGCGACGCGGCCACACCTGCGCACCAACAGGCCGTTCGGGTGTCGAGCTGTGTGCCGTCTTTCAAGCGTACCCAATCGGTACCGATCTCGGAGACGCGAGCTTGGTGCAGCACCCTGACCGCGAGCTTGGCTAGCTGAGCCTCGGCGCTGCTGGCTACGGCAGCATGCCAACCGTTCAGCACGCGCTCGCCCGAATCGATGAGAACGACGTCGACGAGCGATGCATCTACCTCCGGGTAGCGTGGTAGCAGCACCTTGTCGATCAGGTCGCGCACCTCGGATGCCACCTCCACACCGGTCGGGCCTGCTCCAATCACGACGAAACGCAGCATCTTGCGCGTTAGCTCGCGTTCGGTCTCTCTCGCGGCTGTCTCGAAGCAGTCAATGATGTGGTTTCTGAGCGCGATCGCGTCACCGAGCTCGCGCATGAAGAAGGCGTGCTCAGCGCCCGGGGTATTGAAAGTTTGCGTGGTGGAGCCGGGAGCGAGCACCAGGTAGTCGAAGGGTGTCTCGTCGTGCCGCACGCGCAGCGCTCCGCCGTCAGCATCGGCTTCGATATCGACTTTGGAGATGATCTTGCCGCCTTCGACGTCGATTTGCTCCACGGTTTCTTTCTTGAAGCGGATGTTCGTCGCTTCGAAGATGCGGCGAAACGGGTACGTCACCTGGCGCGTCTCGATGGCACCCACCGAAACGCTGGGCAGAAGCGGCGGGAACAAGAAGTAGTTCTTGCGATCGATGACGGTGAGCTCGAGCTTGTTGCTCCAGCCGAGCACGGCATCGAGGCCGATCGCCGTATCCAGCCCGGCGAAGCCACCGCCCACGATCACGACGCGCACAGGCTGCGCCGGTTCGGTCCAGCTGCGCGTCTTCCACATCGCTTGGAGTGGTGCACCGACCAAGTAGCCGAGCATGGGCGTGAGCAGCAGCACCAGCACACCGAGTACGCTCTGCGCGACGTCGAGCATCGGCAGGAGCAGCCAGGCCGCGCCGTCGGCCAGGGCCAGTGCTGTCGTTACGGCGAAGAGCGCTCGTCTCGTCAAGCGCGGTAGGGGCATCCGCCGTACGAGGGTCAGACTGAGTGGCAGTAGAAGCGCCAGCGAAACGGTATGTGCCCCGAACAGGACCCAGCGCAGATCGCCGCCCAGCATGCCGACTCGGGTCCCGAGATGGACCAGCCCCATCCAAGACAGGTCCCAATTGATGGCTGCCACGGAGACGAACCAGCCGGAGAGGAACAGGGCGAATCCGAGCACCAGGCCGAGGGAGATGGCGAGTTTCGTCGCCGTACCGAGGTTTCGAAGTACATAGATGTTGCTGCGCGACATGGCGCTCGCCCTACGCTGCGGCCCTAGCCGCGGTTACGCGCCGAATTCCCATGTAACCGGGCCGGCCTGGCAGCGTAGAGGAGGGCATGGGGCTTTGGACCAAACGGATTCGCCGGGCGTCCGCATAGCCCAACACCGCGCGGCAAAGGCCGGTCGAGGCCTGCGCCGGGAGTTGGAGTCGTGTAACCGAGCTTCACGCCCAGCGTATGCGTCGGCAAGAGTGGCTTCGTAACCATGGTCGACGATTGCACGCTCGAGCTCCACGACTTTTCCTACGACGGCAACGGCATCGACGTGCGCGTCTACGGTGCGAAGGACTCGAGCTTCAAGCCCGCCTTCACGATGGGCCCCAACATCGTCGGTCGCACTTTCACCAAGGAGACCTGGCGCGTCTCACTCCCCGCGGGCAAGACGCTCGGCGACCTGGATTGAGTCGGCATCTGGTGCGTCGCGGTGGGCGCCGACTTCGGTAGCGGTCCCTTCAAAGCGCCTTGAGGTCCGGTTAGCGGGCAGCGTCTCCGCTCGGTCGAATGTTCTGGTTCATGCGAAATAGGTTGGTTGGGTCGTACTTGTCCTTGAGGGCGACGAGCCTCGCGAGCTTTTCCGCGCCGAACGCGGACCGCACGCGGTCGTCGCTGACCTCGCTAATGAAGTTCAGCGACATGCGTCCCGGCTGAGATAGTTGCAGCTGCTGGAATTCGGCACTATTCGCCAAGCGACCTGATGACGGACTCGCGCTGGCCCGCATTCTTCCCCAAGCGGCTGCGCGGTCTCTTCCAATGGCGGGGTATGGCCTCGCTGCCTGCGTTGCTGGCCGACAACGCCGCCCTGGATTTCCGCATTGTCGGCCGAACCCTGCTGCATGCGGCGGCAGTGGGCGTTGCTGCGGGCATTGCAGGCGCTGCGCTGTTCGCTGGCCTCGAGCTCTTCCAGCGCGTGCTGCTCGAACAGGTCGCGGGCTACACGCCGCTCCGAGCGGACGGAGAAACGATCACCGCTAGCGTTCAGACTCACGTATTTCGTCCCTGGATCCTGGTGCTCCTGCCGGCGCTCGGCGGCCTCGCTTGCGGGCTGCTCGCCCGCTTCGCCCCCGAGATCGCGGGCGGCGGCGGCGACGCGATGATCGACGCGTTTCACCACCGAGGCGGTCGGATCCGTCCGCGCGTGATCGGCCTGAAGGCGCTGGCGTCTATGTTCACGCTGGGCACCGGCGGTGCTGGCGGGCGCGAGGGGCCGACCATGCAGATCGGCGGCGCGCTGGGTTCGCTCGTTGCCAAGTGGCTACGGGTCAGCGCACGTGAGCGCAGGATCTTGCTCGTCGCGGGCGTGGCAGCCGGCATGTCGGCGGTGTTTCGAACACCGCTTGGGGCTGCGCTGCTGGCGGTCGAGGTGCTTTACAAGGACGGCTTCGAGTCGGACGCGTTGATCCCCTCCGTCCTGGCCAGCGTCGTCTCTTACTCGGTTGTCATTTCGATCTTTGGCCAAAGCACGCTCTTCGCGCGCGTGCCTCGGTTTCCTTTCCACCCCGGTCAGCTGCCACTTTTTGCTCTGTTGGCGTTGCTCGTGGCGGGGCTCGCTGCCGGATTCGTGGCGATCTTTCGGCGGGTCCGCGGAGTCTTTCAGTCCTCCCGCATTCCGGTCTGGGCCCGCCCAGCCGTCGGCGGCCTGCTGCTCGGCGCCTTCACGGTGCCGCTGATCGTCTTCCTGGGCGACCACATTCACCAGCCCGGGCAAGGCTTGGGCTTGCTTGGCGGTGGCTACGGCGCGGTTCAGATGGCGATCGCCGGCTCCGAATGGCTACCCGAGGGTTGGACCGCCGTCGTGCTGTTGGCGGCGCTCGCAGTCGCCAAGTTGTTCGCGGCATCTCTCACGATTGGATCCGGTGGAAGCGCCGGCGACTTCGCGCCGTCGCTGGCGATGGGCGGCATGGTGGGTGGCGCCTTCGGAAGGGCCGCGCAGCTTCTGCTTCACGATCCCAACATTCAACCGGGCGCGTTTGCGCTGGTCGGTATGGGCGCCTTCTACGGCGGCATCGCGCACGTGCCGCTGGCTGCGCTGGTGCTCGTCTGCGAGCTGGCTGGCAACTACGATCTGCTGGTTCCGCTGATGCTGACGCAGGGCATCGCTTTCGTCGCTCTGCGCAAGCGAGCCCTGTACGAGGCTCAGGTGGGCACGCTGCGTGAATCGCCGGTCCACCGGGATACCCTGATTCTGAGCGTGCTCCAGACCATGCGCGTGTCCGACGTCATGGACGCACGAACACCGCCCGTATGCTTTTCTCGGCGCATGCCCCTTGCCGAGATGCTCGAAGCGGCGAGCACCACCACCAAACAGGAGGTGTTTCCCGTGGTTTCCGTCGAGGGCGATTTAGTGGGTCTGGTCACCTCGGCAACCATGCGCGTGGCGATGGCACAGGTCGCAGACTCTCCCTGGGCGCTGGCTGCCGATCTCATGCAACCGCCGGTCTCCGTGCAGCCGAGCGATGACCTAAGAACGGCGGGCGAACGCATGCTCTCGAGCGGCCTTCGAGAGCTGCCGATCGTCTCGAAGGAACACACGGTGCTCGGGCTGGTCACCGAAAGCGCCCTCGCCAGCGTCTACCTGCAAGGCGCCACGCGCGCAGAAGCCGAGGCCAGCCCCGTCGGACCAGCCCCAAGCAGTCGTGAGCCTCATCTCTAGCAAGGTTGCGCCACGACGCTAACCCCGACGCAGGTGGCGCTGATGCGACGGGGCTCGGCCGCGGGATCAGCGACGAAATGCCGCGCGATGAGGACGCTCATGACCCACGTAGACAACAAGCCCTTACCTGTTACCCACTCGTTCAAATGCGCAGGTTTATGGGGTGATTTGGTGGTGGCGCGGGCAGGTGCAGGCGGCGAAGCGTGAGGGTTCGGGGAGCGTGCGCGCGGGTGTTTTCCGGAGGTGAATGCTTTGGGTTGCGGTGCGGAGGGGCAGTAGGACTGCCGCGACGGTGGCTGTGGCTAGCAGCAGTAAGATGATGGCTGCGACGATCGTCTGCGCGAGCCAGAGCTCGTAGTGGGGAAGCGTCCAGACGCGCAGCAGTGCGTGGCCCGCGTGGCCGGCCGCAACCTGCCAAGTTGCGAGGGCCCATTGCACCGCCACCGGTGCGCCACCGCACGCTGCCCACTTTTGCAGCTGTCGCAGGCTGAGGTCCTGCTGGTCGGTCGCAAGCCGCAGCCGGTAAGTACTGAGCACGACGGCAGTGGCCGGGGTGGCTGCGGCGCCGGCGGCGAACCCCAGCACGACCACGCAGCACATCAGGCGTCCCAGCAGCGGGCCATTGAGCAGGTTAAGCGCCCAGCCGTCGCGGGTCAGCCGCAGCAGCGCCGCGAAGCTGACGACCGCGACGCCGATTACGAACGGCAAAGTAGCCACGACCGTCAGGATGAGCGCCCCGGTGCGCAGCCGTCGCAGCTCGCCTGGGCGGGCCGCCGCGTGGACGCAGCCGACCAACAGGCCAACCGCCACCAGATCGACCACGCCCAAGCCCGGCAGCACGCCGTCAATGCGCGCGACGCTGCGCACGTGGTAGGCGAGCGTATGCAGGTCCAGGGCTGGCGGAAGGCACACGAAGCACCTGGGACACGCCGCCGGCTCAGACCTTGGCCCGGCGCTCGCCGGTCCGCCGCGCGGGCTTACTCGGGTTGGGCGTCCATTAGGCCGATCTTCGCGTCGTAGAGCATGTTGCCGTACTCGGGATCGCTGATCACGATGCTGTAGTCGTTGGGCAGCTCGACCTTGAGCGACGCCGGCACGTGCGCCATCGGCGCGATGCCTTTGTCTTTACCGACTAGGCTCAGGCTGATCGTGTCGGCGTCGGCTTTTCCGGGCAGAAACTGCAGCTTGTGCCACTTCAGCAGGTTGCCCTTGTAGCGGTTGTAGGTGACCCACCAGTATTGCCCGTGCTCGTCTTTGACGAAGCGCACGGACTCGACCGCGATTTTGTTGCGCTCGCTGGCGATGCACTCGCGCACCGCGGCCGGCTCCGCCTGACTTTCGCACTGCGCCTTGACGGCTTCACCCTTCGGCGAGTTGGAAAAATTGAGCACGTAGACCACGTTGTTGCCGGTGAGCAGGTCGAGCGGCGGGCGGCTGGCTTTGCGCAGACCGTCGCGCGGCTCGTCCGCGGGCTTGGCGGCGACCGTTTCGGCCGGCGGGGTTTTGGCTTCGGCTTTTTCGGGCGCCGGAGTGGCGGCCGCTGCTGGCCGAGGTTGAGCCGCGGCCGACTCGGCCGAGCTCGGCTGAGGGCTAGTGCTTGCGCACCCGGCCAATGAAGATGAAAGAACGAACAAACCCGCCGTGAACCGAATCGTGGTGCGCATTAAACTCTCGAATATACGCGCAACCGCGGCGACAGTTAACGATGAATCACGCGCGCGCGAAAGTCGCGTGCACCACCACGCACGGTGTCTTACCTTTACTGCGGCTCACCGCCTTCGATTCGCCGCTACACGGTGATGCGGCGGCTGCGCGCGGCGACCGGCCAGCGCTGCGTTGCGCTGTGGTTTTGCACGAGCACGACTTCGGAGTGCAGGTTCACGGTCGGGCAGATGTGCCAGGGCAGCGCGTAAAGCGCGGTGCCGGGCGGGTAGTCGGCGGCGCGCGCGGTTTCGAGCACCAGGTGTTCTTCGCTGTGGCCGACCAGCCGAGCGTCTTGCAAGCCGAGCACGACGACGCGCGGTTGTGGCATCTCGGAGCCGACGGCTTTGTGGCCCAAATCCAAGCACAACCGATTCGGCAGTGGGCGGCTGGTGACGCGCGTGAGTAGGGCGGCCGCGCACAGGTAGTCCAGGTCGGGCAGGGTGGTGGCGTAGCCGTAGTCCCACAACACGGACGTGCCGGGGCTGCACTCGACATCGACGCGCGCGGCCAGGAGCGGAAACGTCGGCGTGCCGCCCGTAACCAGTCGCGTCACCGGCAAGCCCGCCGCGCGCAGCCGTTCGCGCAAGGCCAACACGGGACCGAGCGCTTCTTCGCAGCGGGCGCGGCGTGCCGCCAAATCGGTATCGTGAATGTGCCCGTCGTAGGCGTGCAGGCCAACGGCGCGCAAGCCTGGCAGCTCGCTGACCAAGCGATACAGCTCTTCGGCACCGCGCCCGGCTGCGATACCCGAGCGATGCATGCCGCAATCGATGTCGAGCAGCACATCCAACCCCAAACCTGCCCGACTCACCACGCCGGACAAGTGCCGCGCCACCTCGGCATCGTCGACAATGACTGCGAAACCAGTCTTGGGAAAGGCGCGCACCAAGCCGACTAGCCGCTCAGCGCGTGGCCCGACCGGTGCGTGCGCCAACAGCACGTGCGGCGCGCCCGCTGCTGCGCACATCTCGGCTTCGGCAATCGTGGCGGCCTTGAACTTGAGCACGCCGAGCGCCAACTGCTTTTTGATGACTTGCGGCAGCTTGTGCGTTTTGACGTGCGGACACAGCCGCGCCGGATCACCGGCCTGTGCGACCATCCGCCGCAGGTTTTCGTCCAGGCGCTCTTCGTAAACGAGCAACGTCGGCGAATCGATTTCGTCGGCATTGCCGAGCGCATACGTGGCCGGCGCCAAATCGAGCATCAGTGCGTGAGCTCCACGATCATCTCGATCTCGACCGCGATGTTGGTTGGCAGCGAGCCCATGCCGACGGCGCTGCGCGCGCCCACACCGTGGTCGGGCCCCCACACCGCCGCGAACAGCTCGCTCGCGCCGTTGATGACCGACGGGTGCTCTTGAAAATCTGGCGTGGCGTTGACCATGCCCAACACCTTCACGACGCGCTGCACGCGCGCCAGCGAACCGAGCTGCCCCTTCAACGTCGCCAGCAGCGCCAAGCCGACTTGCCGCGCCGCCAGCTTGCCCTGCTCGAGCGACAAGTCAGCGCCGACCTTGCCGGTGATCAGCGACTTGTCGGGACGCAACGGACCGTGACCCGACAGGTACGCCAAGTTGCCGACGACCACCAACGGCTTGTAGACGCCCACCGGCTTGGGGGCAGGGGGCAATTCGAGGTTCAGCTCCGCAAAGCGCGCGTCGGCATCCATCCGCCTACTATCAGCCTTTTTCGGCGCCGCGCCGCAAGCACTTTTGCTCGCCTCGATGATCGCTTTCGCACAGCCGCAAACCCGGCGCTATGCTGCGGGCATGCAGTCCCGGAGGGTGTTGTCGCTGCTGTTGGTGGTGTTGGTCGCGTGCAACAACGTGAAGCCCGCGCACCCCAAGCACGAGGGCAAGACGATTCGTTACCGGCTCCTGCTGCGCGGCAATCCGGTCAGCTCGACCGACGCGGCGCATTGCTTCGTCGGCTGCCAGGCGGCGACCACGCCGAACGCCTACGTCGATTGCTTGTCGGAGTGCCCGGGCTTCGAGAAGACGCCCGGCGAGTACTGCAGCAACACCGACGTGCCGCCCGAGGCCGCTTGCCTCACCGTCCACGAGGTCCCGGCCAAGAAGGAGCTGCCGCCCGGGCTGGTGGTGCTCGCCATCGTCGGTGAGGTCGCGCTGGTGGTGGGGGCGGCGTCGCTGTGCAGCATTTCGAGCACGCAATGCGGGTGGCAGATGCCGCCGCCCAAGTGATTGGCGGTGCGGCAGACTTCCGCTAAAAGCGGGCGTGGTTTTCGTTCCTGCCCACACACTTGTCGGTGAGCCCGCTGCCCCCAAGCTTGCGCTACTGCTGCACGGCGCGCTCGGCAGTGGCAACAACTTGCGCAGCCTGGCCGTGAAGCTGACTAAGCTGCGGCCCGAGTACCGCTTCTGCTTGGTGGATCTGCGCCACCACGGTGACTCGCAAGGCGCGCCGCCACCCAACACGCTCGAAGCGTGCGCCAACGACTTGGCCGCGCTGATCGCCGAGCTCGGCACGGAACCGCAAGTCATCGCCGGGCACTCGTTCGGCGGCAAAACGGCGCTGATGTTCAGTGCGTTGTTTCCGGGCCGCACACGCCAGTTTTGGATCCTCGACTCGAACCCGGGCAGCCAAGAACCGACCGCCGCCAACGAAGTGATTCGCGTGATTCAAGCGGTTCGCAGCACGACCACACCGGCCGCCGATCGCGGGCACGTGGTTTCGCAGCTGATGGACCAGCAGGGGTTGAGCTCCGGGACGTCGAATTGGCTCGCGACGAACTTGCAACGGCAGTCGGAAGGTTTCGTGTGGCGTTTCAACCTCGACGCCATCTACGAGCTGATGCTCGACTACTTTCGCGTCGATTTGTGGCCAGTATTGGAGTCTCCAGCAGCCAATTCGGACTTTCGCGTCGTCGTGGCCGAGCGCAGTGATCGCTGGGCGCCCGAGAACCGCGCGCGGCTGGAAGCCATGCTCGAGACTGTTCGCCGCCAAGCAACGACTGTTCGCGACCGCGGAACAGTAGCGTTGCATATCGTCCCGAATGCTGGTCACTGGCTCCACGTCGACAATCCGGCGTTTCTGCTGGAGCTTATGGCCGGCAATCTGTACTAGCCTGGCGCCTCCCCTAGCTCATCGCATCGGAGGAATCTGTATGGGACGTTCGTTACATTTCTTTGGTTTGTCTTGTGTGCTCGTTGCCACGTCGCTGTTGGCGTGTGGTGGTAGCCAACCTGCTCCCGCCGCCGCGCCTGACGCGGCTGCGCCAGCGGGTGAGGCGCCGGCTGCGGCTCCTGCCGGCGACGCGGCTCCCGCAGCTGAGGCGCCGGGCTCCACCGCCGGTGCTTGGAGCGACACCATGTCCACCAAGGACAAAGCTGCGTTCATGAAGGCCAAGGTCATGCCGACCATGAGCAAGGTCTTCCAAGACTACGACGCTAAAGAGTACGCCAACTTCAGCTGCAAGACCTGTCACGGCAAGGACATGAAGCCCAAGCCGGTGATGGCGCTGCCGGAGCTGAACGTGAAAGCCGGCAAGATGGT
>FSUE01000862.1_pt1 | contig 10187 bp, 9 predicted proteins | sample 1637031 | NCBI WGS metagenome assembly FSUE01 (sample SAMEA3914819, study PRJEB12502) | metagenome | biome: forest; material: soil | place: Canada | collected 2010-06-26 | depth 0.3 m | reverse complement strand
GGGCTGGACGCTGCCGAGCAAATCGTCGCGTGACGTGCGCTGCGTGTCCAAGCCTTGCGACGCCCGAGCGATACAGGTGTCCAAGCGCTTGGACACCTGGCGGGCGAGGAGCTTCGCGGCGGGCAATTTCGCCGGAAATTCCGGGCGTCGCTGCGGCGGCGGTCGTTGGCCGCGTTCCTGCATTGGGCGCTGGCGACCGCCGTCGGCGCGGTCCAGGCACTCCCGCGATCGAGCCATTCATGATCGCGGCGCGGTGCATAGCCGTCTTCGTTGCTCGAGCGCCCGGCGTCAGATGCCTTCGAGGGTGCGGAAGTCGGTCGCGGCGGGCAACTGGCCCTGGTTCATGAACGGGACACCGAGCATGTCTTCGGTGGTCTTGAGCATGGCGGCGTGCGAGCCGATGCCGGTCGTGGTGATTTTGCCGGCGCGCGAAGTCGGAGCGATCTGCAGGTTGGGGACCGGGTGGTCTTCGTCGTACCAGACGAAAACGGCCGTATTGCCGGACTTGTAGCCGGCGCTGTCGAGCACGCGCTGGATGTTGGTGCGGGCCCAGGCATCGACCGTGGCGTCGTTGCAGTCGTGGCCGTCATTGCACAGGGTGGGCGTGATGAACGCGTACGTCGGCAGGTTGTTGACGTCGAATTCGCCGTACGGGCGCACCTCGGCATTGCAGAAGTCATGGTCGCTGTGCGAGCCAGTGCCGTCAGTGTAAGTGCCAAAGTAGTAGAGCGCCGGAATGTGCTTGGCGGCGTTGCCCGCTGCCGAGCAGCCCGTGGTTGCGCCTTCGACGTAGTTGCGCGCGGTGCCGCCGGCGACCCGTACCTGGCGGAAGATGTTGTTGTCGTTGGAGCGGCAGCTGGTGGACGGATTGCAGTCGTTCACGGTGGCCGTGTTGTTCACGCCGCTAGTCTCACCGATGTACTGCGTGAGGCTGTTTTGCGAGCTGTTCGTCTCCGTCCAGTCACTGAAGTACGAGCACTGCGTCGCGAGGCCGTGCAGGTACGGCATGCGCGTGGCCGAGAAGCCCAGGCCGACGTTGGACCAAGTGCGATTTTCGAACGAGAAGACGACGATATGCTGGTAGGTAGCGGGAGGCGCTGCGGTCGAGCCGCACACGCCACCGGCTCCGCCCGAGCCGCCGCTGCCCGAAGCACCGGCGCTACCCGAAGAGCCTGCGCTGCCCGAAGAGCCGCCGGAGCCGCCGCTCCCCGAAGAGCCGCCGCTCCCACAGCTGCCGCAGTCGCGCGGGCAGCTGGAGCAGGTTTCGCCCTGACTACAGATGCCGTTGCCGCATTTGCGCGCGGCCTGCTCCACTTCGCCCAAGTTCTCGGCGCTGTCACCGGACTCGGAGCCGTCCATCGATTCGGACGAGCACGCAAAGGCCAGCATCGCGGCACCGGCCACGGCGCCCAGAGCGGCCAATCGAGACAGAGATCGTTTCATGGTTCCTCCTCGGAATTGAGACAAAATTCGACATTCGCGTGCACCCGAAACGAGCGACGCGCCCGCGCACCCTAGGAGACCCCGCCACACGAAAGCGTGAAGCGACCGCAACTTGATGATGACGGTCAGTTACGATTGCAATCGCCGCGGGGCGAAGCGACACGGCACCTGGGTGCCGCATACGACCCGTGACTAGCGCAGCGCGACGCCCGCTACGCTCGCGTCTGGGTCAAGCACCTCGAGGTTCGAGATCTTGCCGAGCTCGGGGCTCTTGAGCGCCCAGACGACGTGCTTGTCGCGCGTCAACTCGAAGCACTGCGGCTGATCGGCGGGCACGCCGCCGTGCCCCGACCAATTGCAGATGACGGTGTTGCCGTTGCGCAAGCGCTGCACACCCGCAGCAAACCCCAGCTGATTGCCAGGGATCTCCATTTGACCAACTTGCCACACGACGTTGTTCTGCGGATCGACCTCGATCACGCGATGGTCGTCGCCGCAGGAGATGAGCGTGTTGCCATCCGGCAAGCGCACGGCCACGAAGCTGCCGCACGGAAATTCGCGCAGCAGCTTGCCGGTAGCGTCGACTTCACGCGCGTGGCCGAGGCCGAGGTACGTCACCAGGTAGGTGCCCTGTGGCGTCTTGCGCACCTCGCGAAACTGTTCGTGCGGGCTCAGGTTGGTGCCGGCGTTGACGGCGACTGACTTTGCGACCTTGCCGGTGGCGTCGAGCTCGCGCACGAAGCTCATGCCGCCGCCATGGGCTTCACCGATCAAGAATCCGCCACCGGCTAGCGGCTGGCAGCCTTGGACTTCGGAGTCAGCCGGCGCCTGGTAGTTCCAGATCACTTGCTGGTTGGCGTCGAGCTCGGTCGCGCCGCTCGTGTGCGCAAAGACGACATGACCATTCGGCAGCGCCCAGGCGTCGTTGGCCTCACCCGCGACGTGGTGTTGCCATTCGATGTGACCGTCGGCTGCGACAATCGCGACCGGACCGTCGCCCGAGATGCCGCTGACGAAACGGTGCGCTACCGGGCCCGCGCCTGCATTGCCAGCGCTACCGGCCGCACCAGCGCTACCGGCCACACCAGGGCCTCCGCCGGACGAGCCGCCAAGCGTCGCCACTGCCGAGCCTCCCGCGTCGTTGCCGCCGAAACCAGCGCCTGCTGCGCCGCCGGTCGACGCGCCCGCCGCTGCTGCAGTGCCAGCGCTGCTCACGCCGCCATTGCCACTCGAGCCTGCAGTCTGGATACCGGAGCCCCCCAAGCCGCCGGCTCCAGCGCTTGCCAGCGCGCCTGCGTTGTCGGCCGTGCACGCGACTTGCGCAAGCCCGAGGATGCCCAGACCGATTTCGATCAGCTTCATCAACGCACATTTGGCTTAGGGCTCGAGTACTTCGCGCGCCAACCCAGCGTGAGGTCCGGACGGATACTTCTCGAGGTAGCTGCGCGCGGCCAGCTGCGCCGCGGCGCGATCGCCGAGCGCGCGCTCGGCTTCGAGCAAGCGTCCGGCAGCTTCGCGCGCGAACGCGCCGCCCGGCGCTTCACGCAAGTAGTTTTGGAACCATTGTACCGCCTGTCGCCGGTCTCCGCGCTGGTCGTAGGCGATGCGTCCGAGATAGAAGGCCGCCATGCTGGCCTCCGAGCTGCCGGAAAAACGCGAGCGCGCGGCCTTGAATGCCTGCTCTGCCCGCGCTGCCGAGCCGGCAAAGCGCGCAGCGTTGCCGAGCGACACCAAATCGCGCGCGGAAACTTTTCCGCACGTCGCTTCGAAGCCTTCCGCCTCGGCGGAGGCGAGCGCCTCGCGGTACCTTTGATGCTTCGCGAGCTCTTTCCAGCCGCCGCTCGCCGCGCCACCCAGGTTGGGAGCTACCGAGCCAGCCGCCGACGCTACGCCTACGGCAGACGGAGCTGGCTCGAGCGAAGCCGAGACGGCAGCCGAGCCGGCAGGCGCCGCTGGCTCGCGCTCGAGCACCGCCTGCAGTCGCTCGCCGACTTTCACCCAGCGCCCGGCGGGTCCAAGCGTCGGGCCGTCCACTTTTACGAGCCCTTCTTGCAGCGCCAGGCTGAAAGTGCGCTCGGCCGCGTTCCAGCTGACATCGAACTTGGTTCCGGTCACCAACACGCGAAATGGACCGGCCGCGACGTGCCACTCGCTGCTAGCCCGGTGCACCACCGCGACGCGTAGCGAGCCTTGTTCGAGCGTGACCTCCGCCCCCTCTGCCGTGGTGTGCACGACGCGGGCGCGCGTCGTCGGGGCCAGCGCGATCAGCGTGCCGTCCGAGAACCGCAGCGGCAGCTCCTCGGCGCCCGACGCCGAAAGTGTTGCGCCAATCTGCGCGGCGCTTTGCGCTGCGCCGGCGCGGAAACTGAGCGGCGCGTCGTTGGTCCGCTTGAAGCCTCCAACACCCACGGCGGCAATGACGATCGCGGCCGCCGCCAGCACGGCCCAAGTTTTTGACGCGAGCCGCCAGCGGGAGCGGGGCTTCACGCCGCCGGTGGCGAGCAGCAGCCGTGCGCGCGCGCCCCGCAAGCCGTCGACATCTTCACTTTGCGCCCGTTGCACGTCAGCGACGTCGTCGCGTAGCCGTTGCCAGTCGAAGTCGCGACTCACGGTTCCCTCCTGGCGCGGCCGCGCTCGAACAGCGCCGGGTAGGCAGGCAACAACTGCTCGAAGCGCAGCTCGGCGCGCTCGATGCGACGCCGCGCAGTCGACAACGACACTCCGGTGGCGTCGGCTACTTCTTGCAAGCCCATGCCCTCCAGCTGGCGCAAAATGAAGGCGCTGCGCTCGTGCTCGTCGAATCGTGCGATGAGCTGGTAGAAACAGGCCACGGCCTGGCGCGCCTCCGGGCTGGCGTCGACAGCCTCGCGCGCGTCGCCTTCGTCGGCCGGCCGCACTGGCCCGCGACGCTTGCGACTGCGAATCCATTCTTGGGCCGTGAACACCGAGATACCGATGAGCCAAGACTTGAGCGCCCGGGCGCGCTTGAGCTCGGGCACTCGCTGCAAGGCGCGCAAAAAAACTTCGTGCAAGAGGTCCGCTCGCTCCGGTTCGGTGTACCCCAAGATCCTCGCCAGCACGCGCTGTACGAGCGGGGCATAGCGGTCGAAAAGCGCGGCGGTAGCATCAGGATCTCGTTCGAGCAGCGCGCGCACCAATCGCTCGTCACCGTCGTCGGGTGATGCCACCGGCAGAGCTTCGCCTGGTCCGTGGGGCACGGGTGAAGGCGAAACGCCTGAGCGGTAGGGGTGCGGCAATCTTCTGAAGGATACGTGATCAACGGGGTCAAAACGTGCTCACCGCTGGACTAGTTGGCCGGATTTGAGGCTACGATGTCATACACAGTGGTGACGTTTCGGATCGGTCGGGCCCTTGCCGCGGTCGCGCTGGGCCTGCTGGGCTGCGGCACGAACGTGGTCGAGCCGATCGGGGCCCAGCTTCGCAGCCGCGACCTGGTCGCCCATTGGCAGCTCGATGAAGCGAGCAGCACCGGCGCTGCGCGCGACTCGGTCGGTGGCCATACGGCGGCGCCGATCAATGCTCCGCCTGCCTCGGCAGACGTGCCAAGCGTGACCTTCGCCGATCGCGCGAGCCGCAGTTTCGACGGCAAGACTCAATACCTGCGGATCCCGACCAGCGACGAGCTGAATTTCAGCGGCGAAATCACGCTGTCCGCGTGGGTGAAGGTCAGAGCCTTGGGTGCCGATTGTCAGTACGTCGTCGGTCATGGCTACTGCACGTCACCGCCAGGCGAAGTGGTGCTGCGCATCGGCGTTCCTGGCTGCGGGCCGCGGGCGGACGCGCACTACTGGGCGGTCGGCACGTGGCTTTCGGCCGAGTATTCGGCTGCCGCCCCATTTCTGGACAGCGATCTGGGTGTTTGGCTGCACATGGCCGGCACGTACGCCAGCACCGACCAGGCTTGGCACTTGTATCGAAACGGCGAAGAGATCGCCAGCGAGCCGAGCCCGGTTGGAGCCGTGCCCGTTCAAAACGATTGGTCGATTGGCGCGCGCGCGCCCGGACTCGCGCCCTGCACGCCCGAGGGCGAAGAGCGCTTCTTCAACGGCGCGATCGACGACGTGCGCATCTACCGGCGCGCGCTCAGCGCTGCCGAGATCGAGGAGCTTTATCATCTTTGATTGCAGCTCTGGCACGGCGCGGCGCGTGTTCGTCGCGGCTCTGGTGGCTTTGTCGGTTTGGCTGGGCAGCTCGGTCAGCGCGGCGCAAAGTCGGCGCGTCTTGGTGCTGCTGAGCGCTAAACCGCCCGAGTTTTGGCCAGCGCTGAGCGCCGAGCTCGCTGCGGCCGGCTTCGCGGCACAGACCACCGACGTGAGCGCCGAGCCGTTGGAGCCGAGTCAAATCGAGGTGCTCGCCGCCCATGCGCGCGTCAACATCGGCCTCTCACCGCTCGAGTCGGGACGCGGCTTGCAGATCTGGCTCGTCGATCCGGTCAGCCATCGGCTCGCGTTTCGCGAAGTCATTTTGAGTCTCTACGGGCCCGCCGACTCGCCCGAGGTGATCGCCGTGCGCATGGTCGAGACGCTGCGGGCGACCCTGATCGATCTACAGAAAGAGCGGCGCGTCGTGGCCGAGCCAGCGCCGCCTCCGCCACGACCCGCAGCCGTCGTCGCGGCGCACCGTTCGCGTTTCAGCCTCGGGCTCGGCGGCGCCGGCGTCGTCAGCCCCGGCGGCCTGGGAGCGATTGGGCTTTTGCAAACCTCGCTGGCCGGCGCGCTCGGCTCGCGCTTCTGCTTGGTGCTCGACGGCGCTCTCACGCCAGTCGCCGCGCGCCTTCACCGAACCGAAGGCAGCGCGAGTCTCACCTGGTACATGGCCGGCGCGGCGCTGCGTTTCGGGGTGACGGAGCCGACGGCTCGGCTCAGCTTGCGCTCCAGCGCGGGCGTTTGGGTCACGCATCTGACCAGCCGGGGCCAAGCTGCCGCGGGTTTCACAGACGGGCAAAGCTCGAGCACCAGCGCGGTGCCGCACGTGGACCTAGGCGTTCGTTGGTCGCTCAGCGCGCGGCTCGGTCTCGCTGCCGACGCCGCCGTGGGCTTCAGCGCGCCCGGTGTCGATCTGGCATTTGCTGGTCATTCGGTGGCCAGCTGGGGCAGGCCACTGTGGCTCGGGCGCCTCCAGCTCGAGGCCTTTTTGGACTAACTCGCGCTCAAAAACGTGCCCGTGCCCGTGCCCGGCGTACCGCCTGAGCACCTTTCGGCGCCGTTGATCACTCCAGTGGCATGCCGTCGATTGCCGCGCCAAAGCTAACAGCGAGCTGGGGTTTCGGCGTCGCTGTGCTGGCGCTGTCCGCTTGTACGGCAGAGATCGGCGGGGCCCCGAACGGTGCTGGCGCCGCTGGCGCCGCCGCAGTCGCTGGCTCGGCGGGGCAAGGCCCAGGGCCCGTGACCGATCCGACCTCGACCGCCTGCGATCCGAATCTGGAGCTCGCGCCGCCGCGCGTCTGGCGCCTGAACGACCAGCAATACGTGAAGGTCGTGCACGACGTGTTCGGTGCCGGCATCACGGTGCCGCCCGACGCCAGCTCGGCACGCGTGGCGGGCGCCGAAGACGCCAGCAGCGCGCTCGGCTTCGGCATCTCCGACGTCACGACCGCACAGAGCTACTTTCGCGCCGCGCAGAGCACTGCCGCTAGTGCCATCGCCCACCTCGGTACGCTGTTGCCTTGCGCCAGCCCCGACGCCGCCTGCGTCGAGACGTTCATTCGCGGCAAGGTTTCGCGCGCCTTCCGCCGGCCAGTCAGCGAGCAGCAGGTGGCCGACATGCTGGCAATTTACCAGCTAGGTGCGCAAGGCGGCCCGCCCGCCGGCGTCGAGGCAGTGCTGCAATACGTGCTGCAGGCGCCGGGCTTCTTGTGGCGCACCGAGCTACCGAACGCCGACGCGACCAGCAGCCCGCAGCCGCTCGACGCCTTCGATCTGGCAGCGGCGCTGTCATTCTTGTTCGTCGATTCAGCTCCGGACGACGAGCTGTGGCAGAAGGCCGTCGACGGCTCGCTACTCGACCCGGCAGTGCTAACAACACAAGTCGATCGGCTGATGGCGCTGCCTGCCGTCAAAGCCAACATCGCGGACAAGGTGGGCAGCTGGCTGGCCGTGCATCAGCTCGAGGTCACCGCCAAAGATCCTCAGGTTTTTCCGGAATTTACGCCGGCTATCCAAGCCAGCCTGGTGCAAAGCGTGCAGCTGTTCCTGAAAGACGTGGTCGAGCGCGGCACGCTGCTCGACCTGGTCAGCTCGAACCGCATTTACTTGAATCAAGACTTGGCGACGCTGTACGGCATCGGCGGCGTCACCGGCAGCGCGCTCGTGCCCGTCGACGCGAGCGCGCCGCAATGGTCGGGCGGGATCTTGACGCAGCCGGGCATCTTGGCCGCCAAGGCCAAACACGTGAGCAAGGGCGACGTCGTTCATCGTGGCCTGTTCATCTACGACACGATGGTGTGCGGCGCCGCCTTGCCGCCACCACCGGCCGTCGCACAATCGTTGGATGCCTCGCTGCCGGCCACCGCCACCGAGCGCGATCGCGCCAACTATCGTGAGGGAAACCCGCAATGCAACGCGTGCCACGCGCGCTTCGATCCGTTGGGCCTATTGAGCGAGCGCTACGACTCGATCGGTCGCTACCTCGAAACCGACGCCACCGGCAAGCCGATCGACCAGAGCACCCGCATCGCGCTCGGCGGCGCGCTCGACGGCCCTGCGAACGGGCTCCCGGATCTGATCGCTCGCCTGAAGTCGTCACGCAGCTTCGCCGATTGCGCGGCCAGCAAAGTAGCGGGCGTCGCTTTGGGCCGCGTCACGACCACCGACAACTCGTGCTCGCTCAAGGCCGTTCAAGACGCGTTCGCCGCCGACGCATCCTTTTCCACCCTGTTCAAGGCGATCGCCACGTCGCCTTCGTTCGCGCGCCGCGACGGTCGGCTGAAATGAGCTGGGCGGAGTCAAAAACATGAGTAATCTCCAACGTTTTCGGCGACGCGCGTTCCTCGGTGGTGGCATCGGTGCCGGCTTTGCGTCGCTCTTTTTGCGGCAACTCGAGGCGGCCGCAGCGGATGGCCCGCCGACGCGCATCTTGCTGGTACACAAACCGTGCGGCACCGTGCTGGAGCGCTTCTTTCCGTCGGCGGGCAACGAAACCGGCTTCACGCTCGGACCTATCACCGCGCCCTTCGAGCCGCTCAAGAACGACCTGGTCATCTTCGACAACGTTACCGCGCCGCGTAACGAAGATTGGCAAGGCGATCGTCACGGTGCCGGTTTGATCTGCATGACGACCGGCAGTCGCGCGATCAGCAACGGCACTCCGGTCGACACGGATCCGCAGTTTCACGCCCTGACCGCGGCGTCGCCATCCGTCGATCAGCTCTTGCTCACGTCGCCGCGGGTGCTCGGCTCGTCCACGCAGCCCAAACGCTCGGCGCATCTCGGCGCCTACCGCGACGCGGCGCAGACCGGGCTGATCTACTCGGCTGGCGGAGCGCCCGGCTTCCGCGTGCTGTCGTTCGAAGCTCCCGACAAACCGCATTTTCCGGAATGGCGACCCGACATCGCGGTGCAGAACATTTTCGGCAGCGCGGTGGATGGCGGCGCCGAGGCGATCGCTCGGCAACAGCAGCTGAACAAGAGCATCTTGGACTTGGTCGCCAAAGACATCGGCCAGCTTTCCAAGCGCGCGCCCGCCTCCGAGCGCAGCAAGCTGGACGCCCATTTCGCGGCCATTCAGCAGCTCGAAGCGCAGGTGAATGGCAGCCTTCCGGCGACTTGCCTGCGCCCCGTCGCCATGCCCGCCTTGTCCGCGCGGCCGCCGGGCACGCCCGCGGGTTTGCGCATCGATGCGCTGGACCACACCGCGCTGATCAAGGCTCAGCTCAACACGCTCAAGGTGGCGTTCCAGTGCGACTTGCTCCGTTGCGCCACCTTCAGCTTTGGCCACGGTAACTCCGACATCCAGTTCGCCGTTCTGAATTCCGACAAAGTGAACGCGACCCAGCCGCTGCACGAGACCTCGCACCAGACCGATCCCGCGTCGCTCGACGCGTTGACCGCGATGGACACCTACTACTCGCAGCAGCTGACCGAATTTTTGCTCGACCTCAAGAACACGAAAGAGAGCGACGGCAGCAGCATGCTCGACAACACGCTGGTGGTGTTCTTCAGCGACGTCAGTATCGGCAACGTCCACGGCTCGAAGCGCATGCCTGTCATCTTTTTCGGCGGCAAATCGCTCGGCCTCAAGCAGGGTCGCTGGCTCGACATGCACGGCCGCTACATGAACGACATTTGGGCTGCCACGTTGGCGGCTTTCGGCGTCCCGCTCCCCGCCGACAACAAGTTCGCGGGCTACAACGAGTTCAACGGCGTCAAAGGCGACCGCCTCGGCCAGGGCGCAGTCGGCGGAATCTTTGCCTGAGTAAAGACGGGTAGAGCGTTCGGGCGCCTTAAGCGCTGGCGCTGGCGACTCCGCGCGTCAGAAAGCCGCCGAATTTGGGCGCGCCCTCCATGTAGTACTGGTCGACTTGGTCGAGCTCGAAGCCTGCTTCGCCGACCAAACGTCGGATGTCGCGGTTCAGGTTGCAGCCACCGCAAACGGCTTTCTGGAGGTTGTTGAGCCGATGCTGCCAGAGCCGGCAGCGCCGCATCGAATTGCTCATCCGTGAGCAGGAGCGCCAGCGCCGGCTCCTGGCTGACGACGCTGTGCCAGGCGCGCACCGAGTCCAAGCC
>FSUE01001115.1_pt1 | contig 10192 bp, 3 predicted proteins | sample 1637031 | NCBI WGS metagenome assembly FSUE01 (sample SAMEA3914819, study PRJEB12502) | metagenome | biome: forest; material: soil | place: Canada | collected 2010-06-26 | depth 0.3 m | reverse complement strand
GCACCCGTCGCCGCTCCGCCACCTCCGCCCGCCGCCCCTCTGCGTGAGCCGGCCGCGATCGCCGGCATCCAACGTGGTCTCGGCGCGCCACGCACGCGCGACGCGCACCACGACCGGTTGCTGTTCGCGCCGACCGCCGAGACGAATCCGAAAGGCTCGTTCTACGCCACCAGCTACTACATTGTGCTCTGGCAGCTGGGCTACTCGGTCAGCGACACCACGCAGATTTCGATCACGGCCACGCCCCCGCTCGGCCCCGAGAAAGTCATCCCAGGCGACATCAGCATCAAGACCGTCGTGCTGCGGGAACCGCATGTCTCGGTGGCCGCGATCGCGTCGGCGTCGGGCATCGTCGGCTTCGAGGAGTTCAGCGGCTTTCTTGGCCGCGCCGGCGGGGTTGCGACGTTTTGCGCCGACGCCCAGCAATGCCGGCTGGCCTTCAGCATGAGCAGCAACATCGCGCTGATCGGTCCGGCGTCGTTGCTGTTCAACGGCGCCGGCGTCAGCTACCGCGCGGGCGGAATCGTGTCGCTGATCGCCGAGCTCGACACTTTGATCCCGCTCGGTGAGGTCGCAGGCGAAGCCAACGGCCTGCTCGGCGGCATCGGTGTGCGACTTTCAGGGCGGGCTTGGGGCGTCGACCTTGGCCTGCTCAAGGCCGGAAAAGCCCACGACAAGCCGAGCAGCATCCTGCCTTTCCTGGCCGCGACGTACCGCTTCGTGCCCTAGATCGGGTAGGCCTGGCGCGGGCAAGCCCCTCCGGACTCGCGCATTGCCCTCGGGCGCGCGCAGGCCCGCCCGCGCCAGGAACCCGGCCTACGATCCAGGCTGACCGCGTGGTTGGCGGCGCCAAGCTGACTACGTGGTGACGGGCGCCAAGCTGACCACGTGGTGAGCGGCGCCAAGCTGACCCACGTGGTGACGGGCCAAGCTGACCCACGTGGTGACGGGCCAAGCTGACCCACGTGGTGACGGGCCAAGCTGACCCACGTGGTGGCGGGCGCGACCCCGCTCACGCTCAATATTAGGTGATATCACCTGTTTAGTGGGTGATATCACCCACTATTGGCGACGCGGTCTGGGACCTCCGGGGCGCGGCCTTCGGGAGGGCGGGTAGGCTTCGAGAAGCGGGTGGGCTTCGAGAAGCGGGTAGGCTTCGAGAGAGCGGGTGGGCTTCGAGAGAGCGGGTGGGCTTCGAGAGAGCGCGTGGGCTTCGAGAGAGCGCGTGGGCTTCGGGAGAGCGGGTGGGCTTCGGGAGAGCGGCCCAGGCGACGCGGACGTCGGGCTTGCGGCGCGCGTGGGTCACCCGTTTGGGTGGGTGCCGAGCAGCCAACGCGAACGCACGGTCGCGTGCTTGCACCGAGGACAGAACTCCCACATGTAGTCGCGCCACAGAGGATGGAAAGACGCCACCCGAGCCGGAGCGAGCCGACAAAGAGCGAGCCGGAGCGAGCGGAGCGAGCGACACGCGACCGAGCGCAATCAACCGTTTGACCTCGCTCTCGACGCAAATGCGCGACGCCGCGACAAACCGCAAAGCTCGCCCACCGCTTGCGCTCATTTCGATTGAGAATCTGAGCGCGTGCAGGCTATGCATGTCATGTTGTCGTGTCTCCATCGTGAGCGCAGCGCGCCGCCGGCGCAGCTCGCCACGTAGCCCGTTCGCCCTGTCCTCTATAGCTTGCGAGGTCGCTCCATGAGCTGGTCTTCCCCTGTGCGTGTGCTCGGTATTTGTGGTGTCTGGTTGGCCGTCCAAACCGGTTGCGGTGGCAACCCGTCGGTCAGTCACAACGACAAAGGCAGCAATGGCGGCACGTCGACCGGTGGCAACGGCCATTCGGGCACCGCCGGCACGGTCAGCATCAACACCGGGGGTGAGAACGAAAACGCTGCTGGCGGAGCTGACCAGCCGACCACCTACGTCTGCGGCAACTCCGAGCTGGAGCCGGGCGAGTTTTGCGACGACGGCAATACCGAGGACGGCGATGGCTGTTCGGGTGATTGCACGGCGACCGACCCCGACTACGACTGCTCCACCGTCGGCGAGAAGTGCGTCCAGGTCGTGATTTGCGGCAACGGCGTGCTCGAGGGTGAAGAGCTCTGCGACGACATGAACACTGTCGGCATGGACGGCTGCTCGGCCGACTGTAAGACGATCGAGGACGGCTACGCCTGCGTGCGCCCCGGCACCGCTTGTGTGACGATTCCGGTGTGCGGCAACGGCGTGCGTGAGCGCGGTGAAGAATGCGATGACAAGAACGCTAAGCCGAACGACGGCTGTGACGACAAGTGCCAGCTCGAACCGGGCTTCTACTGTCCGACGCCGGGCGTAGGTTGCAAAGCCGTCGTTTGCGGCAATGCGGTCGTCGACCCAGGCGAGCAATGTGACGACGGACCGGGCACGGCCGACGCACCCGGGACGCCAGTAGCCGGCGACGGCTGCGGGGTTACCTGCCAAATCGAGGCTGGCTTTCGCTGCAACCCGAGCGGGTGCCAAGCGATCTGCGGCGACGGGGTCGTCGTCACCGGTGAAGGCTGCGACGACGGCAATCGTGACGGCGGCGACGGCTGCTCAGGCGGCTGCGCGAAGGAGCCGTTCTATACCTGTGCCGGGCAACCCAGCACCTGCACGTCCAGCATTACCTGCGGCAACAACGTCGTAGAACCGGGTGAGGTCTGCGATCCGCCCGGCTTGAACGGCTGCAAGGCGGGCTGCAAGAGCTTCAACCTGCAGTCGACGCCCGCGGTCTGCAACGACGGCACGATTGAAGAGGGTGAGGGCTGCGAGCCGCCCAACGTCGGCAAGGGTTGCTCGGCCACGTGTCAGGTCGAGAGCGGCTGGACTTGTCCGCAACCCGGATTTTGCTTCAAGAACCCGTTCTGCGGCGACAGCGTCGTGCAGCCCGCGCAGGGTGAGGCGTGCGAGCCGCCCAACGTCGGCAACGGCTGCAGCGCCCTCTGCAAGGTCGAGGCTGGTTGGACCTGCGTCGGCCTCGGACCGTCGACGTGCGTCAAGCCAGTCTGCGGCAACAGCGTCGTCGATCCGGGCGAGCAATGCGACGACGGTCCTGCCAAGGCACCCGGCGACGGCTGTAGCGCCACCTGTACGATCGAAGCCGGCTGGTCGTGTCCGAACGCGGGCGCGCCGTGCATTCCCAAATGCGGCGACGGCCTCAAGGTGGGCGCCGAGCAGTGTGACGACGGCCCCGCCAACCGCGCCAGCGGCGACGGCTGCAACGCCGGTTGCAGAATTGAGTTCGGCTTCAAGTGCCCGACGCCGGGCGCGAAGTGCACGGCCACCGTTTGCGGTGACGGTGCCAACATGCCGCTGCCGCTCGGCACGCCGGATCCGGGCGAAGGCTGCGACCTGGGCGACAAGATCGCGGGCGACGGTTGCGGCCCGACGTGTCAGGTCGAGCCGACCGTGACCGTGGGCCCCAACCCGACCGTCAACGTGAAGTGTGGCGATGGTTTGCTCACGAGCGGTGAGGTCTGCGACGACGGCAACACCAACGACGGCGACGGTTGTCAGGCCGATTGTAAGAGCAAGACCCCTGGTTGGGACTGCGTCCCCAAGCTCAGCTTGCCGACGTCGCTGCAAATGCGGGTCACTTACCGCGACTTCAAGTCCGCGGCGGCTGCCAACGGCCACCCCGACTTCATGTACGACGACCTCAATCACGTCGCGGGCATCACCGGTGGTGTTTGCACCTCCGCGACCGCGTCGTCGATCGACAAGACCAAGTGCGGCCACTTGGACGCTGCGGGCAAGCCCGAGCTGATCATCACGAACGAATCGACCACCGGCATCCGCGACGCCAATAGTTTCGGCTTGTGGTACCGCGACGGCAACGCGGCCAACGTCACGGGCTTCAACGGCATCATTGCCACCCAGACGCTGGTCAAGACGCTCACGCTCACTCAGGACCAGAACCCTGCGTATGGCGGGGCGTTGTCCGAAGTTTACGTGTTCGACGCGGGCGGCAACAACTTCTACCCGCTCGACGGGCAGGGTCTCGGCAACATGAGCGGCGAAGGCATTGGCTGCGGCCGAGACTTCCCGGCCGGCGGCGGCAATCCCGCCGACGAATTCGACGGCGTCAAGAACTACCACGACAGCGTTTTGAATCCGAACAACGATAATCCGGCGCAGTGCTTCTGCACCGACCACACCAACGATGGCGTTGGCGCTTGTCTGAACAAGAACTACGGCTTTACCAGCGAGGTTCGCTACTTCTTCCAATACAAGGGTGGCGAGCGACTGACCTTCAGTGGTGACGACGACGTTTGGGTTTACGTCAACGGCCGCGTAGCCGTCGACATGGGCGGCCTGCACTCGCAAAAGAACGGTCAAGTGCTGCTCGGTGACGACGGCAGCGGCGCCGGTGGCGTCGACAGTGACTGTTCGGCGCACAGCACCGACACCGTGCCCGACACGACGGCCGGCTGCTATTCGGCCGGTGAAATCGCCGACAACATGGACACGCGCTTCGGCTTGACCAAGGGCGGCGTCTACGAAATCGTGCTGTTCCACGCCGAACGCCACGTCAACGCCTCGAACTTCAAGCTGACGTTGGCCGGCTTCCTGGCGCCGCGCTCGTCGTGCGACACCATCTGCGGCAAAGACCCGCCCACCGTCAATGGTGACGAAGCCTGCGACGACGGCACCGCCAACTCCGACACGTTGGCCGGCGCCTGCAACACCACGTGCACGGCCCGCAACTACTGCGGTGACGGCATCGCTCAGCCGGCCAACCCCGCCAAGGGCGTGCCGGCCGAGGCGTGCGACAACGGCACCAACACCGACCTGTACAAGACGGCACAATCGCCCGTGAACGTGTGCGCGCCCGGCTGCAAAGCTCCGGCGAGCTGCGGCGACGGCCTTTTGCAAGCCGGTCAAGGCGAGCTGTGCGACTTGGGGACGGTGCAAAATACCGGCGCCTACGGCGGCTGCACCGCGCTGTGCAAGTTGGGCGGCTACTGCGGCGACGGCGTCCCCAACGGCACCGAAGTCTGCGATTTGGGCGCCAACAATGGCAAAACCTACGGGCCCGCGTCGTGCGGTTACGATTGCAAGCTGGGCCCGCACTGCGGCGACGGCATTCCGAACGACGCCAGCGAAGAGTGCGACAAGGGCGCCCTGAACGGGCAAGCCGGCTCCGGCTGCGACGCCAACTGCAAGGACATTCCAGGCTGCGGCGACGGCAAGCTGCAGTCCAATCTGGGTGAGCAGTGTGACTACGGCCAGTTCGCTTCGACGGCCTATGGCGGCTGCACCAACATGTGCATGACCGGTCCGCACTGTGGCGACGCCAACACCGACAAGCCGTACGAAGAGTGCGACGACGGCCTCAACAACAACGACGCCACCTACGACGGCTGCAGCAAGAAGTGCGCGCTCGGGCCGCATTGCGGCGACGCAGCCTTGCAAGCCGCCGAGGGTGAGGTGTGCGACAACGGCTTCAACGACGACGACTACATGTACACGGCGTCGTCGTGCGGCATGGACTGCATGTTGCCGCCGAAATGCGGCGACGGTGTGGTGCAAGCCGCTCACGAGCTGTGTGACGACGGCGCGAACAACAACGACGCCACCTACGGCGGCTGCACCACCAAATGCGAATTTGGCCCGTTCTGCGGCGACGGCGAGCCGAACGGACCCGAAATCTGCGACGAAGGCGTCGACAACGTGTCGTACGCCGCGGCCAAGGGCGGCTGCAGCTACGACTGCCAAGTTGCGCCGTGGTGCGGCGACGGCGAGCGCAACGGCCCCGAGCAGTGCGATCTGGGCGTCGACGGCAACACCGGCGAGTACGGCACCTGCAACGCCGACTGCACCTTCGCGCCGCGCTGCGGCGACAAGAAGAAGGAAGGCACCGAGCAGTGCGACGACGGTCCGACCGGCAGTCTGAGCTGCACGCCCACCTGCAAGCGCCGCGTGGTGGTGCAGTAACCGCGCGACATTTGCCACGCCTCCGGGGCGGTGCGAGAGTGACGACCGGATGCGGATCGCCCTGCTCTACCCGCCGCCCTGGAAAATCCCCGCAGTGGGCGAGCCGCGGCCGGCGCCGCGCGACGGCGGCCCGCCCTCCGACTACCGGGAGGGCGACCTCGACGCGGATTTCTTCCAGACGCCGTACGGTCTCTTGAGCCTGGGCGCCCAAGCCTTGCGCGCTGGGCACCAGGTCAAGGTCTTCAACCTATCCGGCTTTGCCTGGAGCCGGGTAGAAGAGGTGGTGGCGGCGCTCGACGCCGAGGTGTTCGCGCTGTCGTGCTGGACTGCGAATCGGCGCGGCGTTGGCCTGACCGTGAAAGAGATTCGTAAGCGGCATCCGCACGCGCACATCGTGGTCGGCGGTCCGCACGCCACGCCGCTGCCGCGCGAGGTGATGCGCCACTACCCCGAGATCGACACCCTGTGCGCGGGTGAGAGCGAAGCCAGCTTCATGGAGATCGTCGAGCGGCTGGCGCAGGGCCACTCGACCAAGGGCGTCGCCGGCACCTGGTACCGCGAGGGCAACGACATCGTCCAAGCCTCGTCGCGCGATTCGATCCGCGACTTGGATACGCTGGCGTCGCCGCACGCCTATTTCGACACGCACATCTTCATGACGTCGCGCGGCTGCCCGTGGGCGTGCACCTTTTGCGGCGCCGAGAGCAGCTGGGGGCGCGGTTTTCGCGGCCAATCGGTGCCGTACGTGCTCGACGCGCTGGAGCACGCCACCACGCGCGCGCGCGTGAAGATGCTGCAAATCAAGGACGATACGTTCACCACCAACAAGAAGCGCGTGCTCGAGCTGTGCCGCGGCATTCGCGAGCGCAAGCTCAAGTTCTTGTGGAGCTGCGACACGCGCGTCGACGTGCTGAACGAAGAGCTGTTGTACGAGATGCGCCAGGCCGGCTGTCAGCGGCTGAGCTTGGGCGTCGAGACTGGCTCGCCCAGCATTCTCAAGAACATCGACAAGCGCATCACGATCGATGAAATCGTCGCCGCCGCGGACATGGCCAAAAAATACGGCGTGCACGTGCGTTTTTACATGATGCTGGGCAACCGCGGGGAAACGGCGCAAACCTTCCGCGAGACGCTCGACTTTTTGGCGCGCGCCAAGCCGCATCAATACATTTTCTCGTGTCTCTCGGTGTTTCCCGGCACGCATGATTTCCAAGACGCCGAAAAAGCCGGCTGGCTCGATCGCGAGCGCTACTTCACCGAAGATTTTCAAGAGCTGAAGGTGCCGTTCGACGCGTCGGAAGACACGACCGCGCTCCTGAACGGCTGGTTCGCCGAGAACAAAGGCTTGCGCGAAGGCTACGTGCAGACGACCGAAGACTCGCTCGGCATCCTGAGCCGCCTGGGCGATCACGCCCCCGCGCATCTGGATGTCGCGGGCGGCTACTACGCCGACGGCGAGCTCGAGCTGGCGGCGCAGCATGCGCAAAAGGCCCTGGATTTTGACCATCCGACGCCCGGCTTGGCCTACAACTACCTGGCGTGCATCGCGCATCAAAACGGCGATATCCCGGGCATGCAGCAGCATTTTTTGACCGCAGCCAAGACCGATCCGCAGCACCAAGTGTTGATCAGCAACGTGCAGCGCGCGCGCGGCTGGTTCGCGGAGCGCGGCCCCGAGCGCAACCTGCCGCTGAACCTGATTGGCAAGCACGACTTTCAGCTGCTCGAGCGCACCGAGCAACCGGCTTTGCCCGGCGCTTTACCGGAAAGCTTTGCGGCGTGGGATACCGAGGCTCCGCGGGCCGCCGCGCTCACGGCTGACGAGGGCACTGGCAGCGTCGTCGATCGCCAACGCCAGCCGATCGAATTTCGCAGTCGGCGCTTGCCGGTCGCGCGCTGAGTCGCCAATTCGGCGCGCCTACTCGGCGCGCAGCGTGATCGGGTAGCGCAGCGTCGTCGCGTCGAGCGTGAGGTCGACGAACAAGACGTCCTCGCGCAGGCCAGTTGCGCCGCGCGTGAAATCGACGCTGACCGATGCGCTGCGGTCGCTTTTCCGAGGCGGAGCGCGCGTTGTTGTTGGCGTTCGCCGACCAGCTGGCGTTGGCGATCGGCAACGCGCGCTTGCATCAGGAGCTGGAGCAAAAGAGCGCCGAGCTGGCTCGGCAAAAGCACGCCGTGGAGCAGCTCTCGCGCGGGCAAGCGCGGGAGATCGAGCGCCTCAAGCGCGCGGTGCAGAGCCAGCGCGAGAGCTTGGATTTGCGCTACGACTACGCGCAAATCGTCGGGCGCGGGCCGGCCATGCGCGCGGTGCTCGAGCGGCTCGATCGCGTGATCGATTCGGATGCCAGCGTGCTGGTGTTGGGCGAATCGGGCACCGGCAAGGAGCTGGTGGCGCGCGCGATTCACTGGAACGGGCCGCGGAAAGCCGGGCCGTTTTTGGGCATCAACTGCGCCGCCTTGCCCGAGGCATTGCTCGAATCGGAGCTGTTTGGTCACGTGCGCGGCGCGTTCACCGGCGCCGACCGCGACAAGCAGGGGCTGATGCAAGCCGCAGCCGGCGGCACGCTGTTCCTGGACGAGCTCGGCGAATTGTCGCCGTCCACGCAGGCTAAGCTGCTGCGCGTGCTGCAAGAGCGCGAGCTGAGACCGCTCGGCTCCGAGAAGTCGGTGCCGCTGGATATTCGGTTGGTCGCCGCCACGCATCGCGATCTCGAACGCGCGATGGCTGAAGGAAAATTTCGCGAAGACTTGTTCTATCGCATCGCGGTCGTGACGGTGGCGCTGCCGCCATTGCGCGAGCGGCCCGAAGACTTACCGGTGCTGTGCGAGAAGATTCTGGGGCGGCTGGCCAAGGAAGCCGGAAAAAAGCCGCCCGCGCTCGGCCAGGATGCGCTGCGCCGGCTGTCGGCGCACCCCTTTCGCGGCAACGTCCGTGAGCTGGAGAACGTGCTCACGCGCGCGTTCGTGCTCGCGCCCGGGCCCAAGCTCCGCGCCGAAGATCTCGATCTGGGTGTTCGCCGAGCGCCGGCTCCGCGCGCGCGCTCGCGGCACGACTTCGAGACCGACGAAAAGGATCGCATCTTGGCGGCCCTGCGCGCCGTGCGCTGGAACGTGAGCGTCGTCTCGCGCACGCTCGGCATCCCGCGAAATACGCTGTATCGCAAGCTCTTGCGCTACGGTCTCGAGCGCGCGGTTTGACGCTTGGCCACGATTCCGTTCCCGATTTCCGGCGGCTTAGGTTAGAGCAGTAGCCCCGTGGCTCGCTCCGTTGCATCCCTCGCGAGGCGCTGTGCCGTCGCGGCCGTCGTCGTCGCCGCCGTCGAAAGCCCGGCTTTTGCGCAGACCGAGGCGCGAGCGCCCGCGTCGGGCGGCGCCGTCGCGGGACCGCACGCGCTTTCGATCGATTGGCAGGGGCCGGACGATTGCGATCGCGGTGACGCCGTGCGCGCCAAGGTCACGCGGCTCTTGGGCGGCAGCCAACGCGCGCTCACGGCCGACGTCAAAGTGTCGGTCACGGTTCGGCGTGAAAAAGGCTCGCGTTACGTGGCCGAGCTCGAAACCACCACCGCTGCGGGGGGCGGCACCAAGCGCTTGGAAGGCGAGTCGTGCGACGCGATCGCGCTCGCCAGCTCGGTCGTGATCGCGCTGTCGCTCGATCCCAACGCCAGCCTCGACGCCGAGCCGCCCGAACAGCCTGCGCCGCCGCCCCAGCCCAAGCGCACAGGCCCGAAACCGCGGCCGCGTCCGCCACGCTCGGGTCCCAAGCGCGAGACATTTCCCTACCTGCACGGCTCGGTCGGCGTCTTGTTCGAGCTGCTCTCGATCCCTTCGGCGTTCAGCTCGGCTGGCGTCGGCGTGCGCCACGGCAGGTTCAGCTTGGAGCTGGCCGGTGGTGTTTACCAACCGCGCGACGTATCGCGCGCTGATCGGCCGAAGGTGGGTGCTGAGCTGCGGCTGTCGAGCGGCGAGCTTTTGGGTTGTTTTGCGGCGCTGCCGTTTCCGCTCGGAGCCGTCGAGGTGTGCCCCGGCGCTCGGGTCGAGTATTTGAGCGCCACCGCGTTCGGAGTCAGCAATCCGGACCACGGCGGGGTGCTGTTAGGCGCCGGTGTGGGTGCGCTGCGCGGCCGCCTGCGCGCCACGTCTTGGCTGTCAGCGACGCTCGACGTGGCCGTCGCGGTGCGGCCATTTCACCCGACGTTCGTGCTGCTCGGCGTGGGCGATGTTTTCGAGATCCCTGTG
>FSUE01000645.1_pt1 | contig 10194 bp, 7 predicted proteins | sample 1637031 | NCBI WGS metagenome assembly FSUE01 (sample SAMEA3914819, study PRJEB12502) | metagenome | biome: forest; material: soil | place: Canada | collected 2010-06-26 | depth 0.3 m | reverse complement strand
GATCTCCGTTTCGCGGGTTTTGCGCGTGACTTTGGCGGTGCGTGCGGTCATTTCAGATCCTCGATTTTCCAGAGCCCGCGCTCGCGCACCAGCTCGACGCTGCCGCCAGCGCCGAACGCCAAGGTGGCGCGGTCTCCGAACAGCTCGACCTTTGCGGTCGGCAGTGACGCGCGCAGCGCGCCGGTCAGCCGGTCCATGTCGGCGCGCTCTTCGCCCTCCCAAGCCTTCTTGAGCTCGGTGGCGGTCAAGCCGTCGCGTTGGTCCTCCGGCACGAACTTGAGCAGCACGTCGAAGCGTCGGTTTTCGTACGCTCGTAAGAACGCGCGCACCGCGGCCTCGGGGGTGCGCTGGCTGTACAGATCGATCGCGGAGGCATCGACACGCCAGGTGCCTTGCTCGTACACGAGCAGGATGGACGACTCGCCGTCCGGCCCCGTGACCGTCGCTGTCACCCGCGGCGCGGCGACTTGAGGCCGCCGTAAGCTCTGCGCGAGCTCCTTAGCCTCCTCAGGGTTTTCCTTTAAGATTCGCTGAAACTGCTCGAATGATATGGTCTTTTTGGACTCTGTGCTGAGCAGGGCATACGCCTCCGCTGCCCGCCCACCTTCGACCGCGCTCGAGTAGTCGTGCAGCACCCGATCGGGATCCGCTCCCGCACCTCCGCCACACGCGGAGGTCAATCCGACCAAGGAAAGAAGAAGCGCGGCACGTCGCATCGAGGCCCGGAATTACCACACCACACGCCCCCTCGCGACTTCCGGGAGCCAGACAACAGGAAGGCGGGAAGGCGGGAAGGTTGTTTGGGTGTGCGACCCGTGGCTTCGGGGCGACCCGTTGCCTGGCGCGGGCCGCGGGCCCGGCGAAACCCAAAGATCTCTGGTCTTCCCCGCCTTCCCGCCTTCCTGTTGTTTCGTTCTCGCGCTCGCCCCTGGACGAGTGGGTGTACGGTAGTACTGTGAGTTCTATGCGTGGCGGCGAGCGTCCGGGCGAACCGGAGCAGATCCTGATTCTACCCTTGCGGAATTCCGTGTTGTTTCCGATGTCGGTCGTCCCGATCAACGTCGGGCGGCCGCGAAGCGTCCGCTTGGTGGAAGAGTTGGCCGGCGAGGATAGCGCGCTGGTCGGCGTGCTGACGCAGCGCAACGCCGACACCGTGGAGCCCGGCTACGAGGACCTGTACGCGGTCGGCACCCTGGCGCGCGTCGTCAAAGTCATCCGGCTTGGCCCCTCGAACTACAGCGTGGTCTTGAACGGCCTAGGGCGGTTCAAGCTGAAGGAGCCGCTCGGCCTCGAGCCGTACATGCGTGCCGAGATCGAGCGCGTGACCGAGCCGAGCGAGATCAGCGCCGATCTGCGCGAGCTGGGCCGTAAGCTGCGCGAAAGCACGCGCCAGGTGCTGGGCCTGTTGCCCAACCTGCCAAAAGAGACGGCCAGCATCCTCGACAACGTGCGCGAGCCGGGCGCGCTGGCGGATCTGATCGCCTCGAATTTCCCCGAAGAGCACGCCAGCATCGCCGTGCGTCAGCGCATCCTCGAGGCGTTCGACGTCAAAGAGCGCGTCGGCCTGGTGCTGGGCATGGTCGAGCGCCAGCTCGAAGTGCTGCGCGTGAAGGACGAGATTTCGTCCTTGGTGCAAACCGAGCTGAGCCGGTCGCAGCGTGACTACGCGCTCCGCCAGCAGATGAGGACGATCAAGGAAGAGCTGGGCGAGGCCAGCGATGACGACGAGGTCGAGCAGCTGCGCGACCGCATCGCTCGCGCCGAGCTGCCGCCCGACGCGGAGAAGGCCGCGCGCAAACAGCTCTCGCGGTTGAGCGGTATGCAGCCGCAATCGGCCGAATTTCAGGTCACCCGCACCTACGTGGAGTGGCTCGCCGATCTGCCCTGGAACCGCACCACGCCCGACCGCATCGACGTGAAAGAGGTCCGGCGCTGTTTGGACGAGGACCACTTTGGCCTCGAGACCGTCAAGAAGCGCATCGTCGAGTACTCGGCGATTCGCCAGCTGCGCAAGGACAAGAAGGGGCCGATCTTGCTGTTCGTCGGCCCGCCCGGCGTCGGCAAGACGTCGCTGGGTCGCTCGATCGCCCGCGCGATGGGGCGCCGCTACGGTCGCATCTCGCTCGGCGGCGTGCGTGACGAAGCCGAGATCCGCGGCCACCGCCGAACTTATGTAGGTGCGCTGCCCGGTCGGATCATGCAGGCGCTCAAGAAGGTTGGCTGTCGCAACCCGGTCTTGGTGCTCGACGAAGTCGACAAGATGGGCTCGGACATGCGCGGTGATCCGGCAGCAGCGCTGCTCGAGGTGCTCGATCCGGCGCAGAACGATACCTTTCAGGACCACTACATCGACCTGCCCTTCGACCTGTCGGAGGTGATGTTCATCGCCACCGCCAACTACCGCTGGCAGATCCCGGACGCATTGCGCGACCGCCTCGAGTTGATCGAGGTCCCGGGCTACACGCGCTCCGAAAAGTGCTCGATTGCCCGGCAATTCTTGGTGCCGAAGCAGATCAAAGAGCACGGCCTCACGCCGGCGCAGATCGCTTTCGAAAACGAGGCCATCGAGTGCCTGGTCGATTCCTACACGCGCGAAGCCGGCGTCCGCAATCTCGAGCGCGAGGTGGCGGCCGTTTGTCGGGACGTGACCGTCAGAATCGCCGATGGCACGGCACCGGCTCACACCAACGTGACGGCCGAGCTGGTGCGCGAGCTGCTGGGACCCGAAAAGCACCACCCCGAGATCTCGGAGCGCAAGCTATCACCCGGGATCGCGGTCGGGCTGTCGGTGTCCGGCGTCGGCGGCGACTTATTGATTATCGAAGCGACGAAGATGCCGGGCAAGGGTGAGATCTTCATCACTGGCAGCTTGCGCAACGTGATGAAGGAGTCGGCTGCGACCGCGGTGTCGTTCGTCCGTTCACGCGCCGAGCGGCTGCGGCTGGACCCACAGTGGCTCAAGTCGATCGATCTTCACCTGCACGTGCCGCGCGGCGGTTCGGCGCGCGACGCAGCCAGCGCCGGTGTCGCGATGTTCGTGGCGGTGACGTCGCTGCTCCTGCGTGCGCCGGTCAAGCCTCACGTGGCGGTCGCGGGCGAGCTCACGCTGCGCGGCATGGTGCTACCGGTCGGTGGCATCAAAGACCAGGTTTTGGCCGCCCACCGCGCCGGCATCCGCGAGATCGTGCTGCCCGCCCAAAACGCGCGTGATCTCGAGGAAGTACCGTCCGAAATTAAAGCGGATTTGAAGTTCCATTTGGTCTCGCGGCTCGACGAGGTGTTGCCGCTCGTGTTGGCCGAGCCGGAGCCCGATCCGGATCGGGACGACGTTGCACCGCCGGCTGCGGGCGAAGCTCATGTTTAGTTGGCAGTTGGCAGTTGGCAGTTGGCAGTTGGCCTGAGGGTTGACTGTGCTCCCGCGACTTCTTGGCTCACGGGTGGAGCGGGTGGCGCTGCTGGTGGCAGCGGTCATGGAGATCGCAGTCGGGTTCATTCCCCAGTTTGGTGGGCCGGGCTACGAGTCAGCGCTTGCTGGCGGCCTGATCCTGCCAAGCATTGCTGCCATCGCGACGGCGCTTCTCGTCTCGTCCGCAACTGCCAACTGCCAACTGCCAACCGCCAACTGCTTCGACGCCCTAGGCCGTGGTGTCACGCTCGGCGCCGTGCTGGCACTGCTCGGCGCCGCGATCGCGACGCTGCATGGCCTGCGGACGGGGTTCTGCGACGCGCCGCTCGGCTACGAGCTGTGGGCGACCGGGCCTGGCCCTGGCGCCGTGCTGGGCGGGGCCTGGGGTGCTGGCGCCGGTTTGGTGGCGCTACGCTGCAAGCGCCCGCGGCTGTGGAGCGTGCTGCTGGCGCTAGCCGGGCCGCTGGGCGGCGTCGCGATTGGGTTTTGGCGTTTTTACACGAGCCCGATGGTGTTCGGATTCGATCCGTTCGTCGGCTACTTTGCCGGTCCGCTCTACGACACGATCGTCGATCCGGGCGTGCGGCTGTTGAGCTACCGGGTCGGCTCGCTGTCGAGTCTGCTGGCGGTGGCGGTGGCGGCCTGGCATCTCGAGGTCAATGAAACCGCTCGGTTCCGGCTGGTTTGGCGGGGCCGGCCCGGCGTTGTCGCAGCCGGCGCGCTGGCGCTCGGCTTGAGCCTCACCGTAACGTTGTGCGGTGCGCGGCTCGGGCATTGGAGCACGACTCAAAGCATCGAGGACGGTCTGGGGCGCTCGCTGACGGTGGGGCGTTGCCAGGTCGTCTACTCGTCGGGGGTGCCGCGCGTCGATGCTGAACGCGTCGGCGACGAATGCGTGGGGCACCTGCCTGAAGTGGAAGCGTATTTGGGTGCGCGGGGGCCGGAGCGCGTGAAGGTGTTCTTGTTCGCCTCCGATGCCGAGAAGGGCGCGTACATGGGCGCGACCCACACGTACATCGCCAAGCCGTGGCGCGGCGAAGTGTACGTGCAGGCTGCCGGGTTCCCGCACCCGACGCTCGGCCATGAGCTGGCGCATGTGGTCAGCGGAAGCTTTGGCACAGGGCCGTTTCGCGTCGCGGGGCCGCTCGGCGGTTTGGTCCCCGATCCGGGGCGGATCGAGGGCATCGCGGTGGCAGCGTCGCCGGGTGAAGACGACGACTTTACGCTGCTCGAGTGGTCGAAGGCGCTCTTGGACCTGAACCTCTTGCCCGAGATGCAGTCGGTGTTCCGGCTCGGCTTCTTGGCGAAAGCTTCGAACACCGCTTACACGGTGGCGGGCGCGTTCGTCAGTTGGTTTCACGAGCGCTATGGCGCCGCGGCGGTTCGCGCCTGGTACGGCGGCCGGCCGATCGAACAGGTCACGAACGGCAAGTCGTTGGTGGTGCTCGATCGCGAATTTCGCGCTGAATTGGCGACAATTCAGCTGCGTCCCGAGCTGATGGCGATGGCCAAAGCGCGCTTCGACCGACCGTCGATCTTCGGCCGCGTTTGCCCGCGACGTATCGACCGCGATCTGGGGCTGGCCGAAGGCAGGCTCGGCGCGGGCGACGTCGTTGGGGCGCGCGAGGCCTTTCAGGCCCTGCTCGATCTGGAGCGCGACAACACCCACGCCCGGCTTGGACTCGCGCAATGCGACGTGCGGGCGGGCGAGCTGGACGCCGCCGTGAAGCGCTTCCAGGCGCTGGCTACCGATCCGAAGCTTTCGGTCTTGGAGCGGGCTTCGGCGCTCGAAGCGCGCGGCGACGTCGACGTGATGGCCCAGCACCCGGAGCGCGCCTTGGAGGCCTACGCCGGCGTGGCCAAGCTCGACGCCGACGAAGATCGTAGGCGGACGCTCGAGGTAAAAGCGCTGGCGGCAGCCGCTCCGCCCGGCGCCGGCATGCGCACGTTGTTGATCGGCGAGCCGCGGCTCGGCCCGAGCTGGGACGAAGCCGCACCGCGGCTCGGCGCCGAGGCAGCGGCGGGTGACCCGCTGGCGCAGTACCTGGTCGGCCGCAACTTGTGGCTGCACGGCCGGCCCGAGGCCGCGCTTCGCTACCTGGACGCCTCGCTCGAGCCCGAGCCGAACCCGGCGCGCGCGAGCAACGTGAGTTGGCCACCGGCGCTGAGCATCGTGCGCGAGACCTTGCGCCTGCGCATCGTCATCACGTGTTTCGACCGCCGCTTCGACCGCGCCCCAGGGCGCGACGCGTTCAGGCGTTTTGATGCAGATCCTGGCGTGCCTGCGGCCAAAAAAGCCGCTACCCGGCGCTTTGCCAAGCGCTGCGGGCTGTAAACCGGCAGCCCAGCTGCGCGGGCGTGGTGACGGTGGCTCAACCGACGCCGCTACCGAGGCCGCGCAGCAGGTATTTCTGCGTGAAAGCGAACAAGGCCAGCGCCGGCAAGCTGAGCAAGGTGCTGCCGGCCATGATGATGTGCCAGCGCACGCCCGAGCCTTGTTCGCGGAGCAGCGCGATGCCGAGCGGCAGCGTGCGCACCGAATCGTCGACGGTCATGACCAGCGGCCAGAAATAGTCGTTCCAATGGTGAACGAAGCTGATCAGAAAGAATGCCGCCAACGAGGGCGCCAGGATTGGCGGCAGCAAGCGATAGATGATGCGAAGCTCGCTGGCGCCGTCGAGGCGCGCGGCCTCGATCAGTGAATCGGGGACTGACAGCAGCGCTTGGCGCAACAGAAACGTCCCGAACGCGCTGACCGCGAACGGCAAGACCAGCGCCGGCAGGGTGTTGATCAAGCCCAGCGCCGAAAACAGCGTGAAGGTGGGCACGAAGCGCAGCTCGGCTGGGATCAACAACGCCGAGAGCAAGAACGCGAACGCCGCGCCGCGCAGCCGGAAATCGAGCTTGGCCAGGGCATAAGCGGCCGGCAGCGCGATCGCGATTTGGAGCGCCGCGATCGACAGCGCCATCACGGTCGTGAGCGCCAGGTAGCGCGCGACCGGCAAGGCGTGAAACACCTCGGCGTACGCGTCCAGGCGCAGCGCGCCGGGCAGCGCGGTCGGAGCCTTGATCAGCTCTTGCGGGGTTTTGAGGCTGGTCAGCAGCATCCACGCGTAAGGAAACAGCCAACCAAGCGCCGCCAATGCCGCAAAGGCGAGCGCCAAACGCCGCACGTTGCGCTCGCCGGTCATGCCGGCTCCTGGCTGCGAAACGCGCGCAGCTTGAGCCAGGTCAAGGCCGACAACACCAAGAAGAACACCACCACCAGCGAGCTGGCGCGGCCGACCCGCAGATCGCGGAACAGCTGCTCGTAGATCGCATAGACCAACACCGTCGTCGAGCGCACCGGGCCGCCCTGGGTCAGCAGCCGCACCACGTCGAACAACTGAAAGCTTGCGATCAGGCTGGTGGTGGCGACGAACGTCGCGGTTGGGCGTAGTAGCGGCAGCGTGACGTGGCGCAGCCGGGAAAACGCGCCGGCGCCGTCCAGCGCTGCCGCCTCCTGCAGCTCCGGCGGCAAGCCCGCGAGGCCGGAAAGAAAGACGACCATCGCGTAGCCAGTCACCTTCCAGAGCACGATCAGCGCGACGGTGAGCGGTGCCATCGCCGTGCTGGTGAGCCACTTTACGGGTCCGACGCCCACGGCGCCGAGCAGCCGATTCACGACGCCGGCGTCGGCGTCGAAGATCCACAAGAACAGCAGCCCGACGCTGACCCACGACACCACGTAGGCGCTGAACACCGCGCTGCGTGCCAGCGCCGCAACCCGACCGGGCCGGTTCACGGCCAACGCCAGCGCCAAGCCCAGCACGAGCGAGCCCGTTACGACCACGACGCTGACCACAAGCGTCGTCCCGAGTGACGCGAACAGCTCGCCCGAGCTGAAGATCGCGCGGTAGTTCGCGAGGCCGACAAAGCGCGGCGCCGTCAGCAGATCCCATTCGTAGAAGCTGGTTTTGAACGCCGAAAATAGCGGATAAACGAAGAAAATGCCGAGTGTCACCAGCATCGGTGACAGTAGCCACCACGGCTCGGTCGGGCGCGCAGGTCTCACAGCTGGCTCTCTTGCGCGAGCTTTCGCGCCTGGGCCAGCGCCAGAGCGGGGTCGAGCTTCTCCAACACGGCAGCTTCCAAGCCTGGCTGCACGACCTCACGTTGGATGCGAAAGAGCCCTTTGGACCAAGGCCACGGCTCGGCGACGCTCAGCTGCTCGAGCGCGACGCGGTGGTTGGGATGCTTGGCGTAAAAGCCGCTGGTTTCGAGCAGGCTGGCGGCGTCGGTGGTGACCGGCAAGTAGCCGGTCTCGCTCGACCAGAACGCAGCCGATTCGGCCTGCAGCATGAACTGCACGAAGCGCCACGCCGCCTGCTTCAGCTCGCGCGGCGCGCTCTTCAGCAGGACGAAGTGGGTGCCGCCGGTCGGGACCGAGCCGCGCACGCCGCGCGGTAACGGCAACGCGCGCACCGGAAAGTCGGCGGTTTCTTCCAGGTAGCGCACGAACGCGGTCGAGCTCCAGATCATCGCCACGCGGCCGGCCAAAAAATCTTGGCTGAGCTGCTCCCAGGCGTTGTAGTCGCGCCCCGGCGGCTGCTTCATCCAGCCTTCGCCGACCAAGCGTTGCCAGAGCGCTAGCGCTTGCACACCGGCGTCACCGCCGAGTGAAACGCGCCCGTCCGGTTCGACGATCTGGCCGCCGGCTTGGCCCACCAGCGCAGCCCAGTACCACCAGTCGATCGGGCAGCCGAAGCCGAAACGCCCGGGCTTGGTCAGCGCTCGCGCAACGTCACGCAGCTGTTGCCAGGTCATCGGCTCGCCCTGCTGCGGGTCGAGCAAGCGCTGGTTCACGTAGGCGATCGGCGTCGAACGGTTGAACGGCACGACCACCAGTGGTCGACCAGCGCCGCCCCGAAACGAGCCGGCCTGGCCGAGGGCAGGGTGCAGCGGCAGGGCACGAGCGCCGGGGTAGTCGTCGAGCGGCTCGAGCACGCCGGCTTCGGCCAGGTACGGCACGACCTCGCCCACCACGTGGCTGAGTGGCGGCGCGGCGCCGGCTGCCAGCGCCGTGCGCAGCTTGGCCAGCCCCTCGAAGTAGTCGCCTTGGAAGATGGCGCGCACCCAGACGTCGCGCTGGGCTTGGTTGAAGCGCGCGACCAGCGTCGACAACGTCGCTCGATTGCGCCCGCCGTAGGTGAACCAAAACGGGACGACCAGACGACCTGCCGGAGCGTCGCTCTCAGCGCAGCCGGCCGCGGCACCAGAAAGGGCGGCGGTGCTGAGCAAGAATGCCCGGCGCTTCATGGCCAGTGCTATAGCCGGGCGGCTTTCCGTGTTGCTCGCCAAACTGCACATTCGCGCGCCCGCTTGGGGTTTCGCGGCGCTTTGTGCCGTGTCTGGCGCGTGTCATTCGCGCGGCGACGGCAGCGGTTCGGGTCCGCCACCGGTCGTCTCCGCAGCGGTGACGGCATCCGCGGGCGCGGTGGCGGTCGGTGCAGCTGCGGCGAGCCCGGTACCCAGCGCGCCGGCGCCGGCCGGCTCAGCTCAGGCGATGGCAGGGGAGGTGTCGTGCCGCAGCGGCCAGCAGCTGATCCCGGGCGGCACCGTCTGGATCGGCTCCGACCCTAAAGAGCATTTCTCCGAGGACGAGAGCCCGCGCTTTCGCACCGAGCTGGCTGGGTATTGTCTGGACGAAACCGAAGTCACGGTCAGCGCTTACCGCGCTTGCGTCGAGACGGGCGCGTGCACGAAGCCCGTCGACAAGCAGTTTCATTGCAACTTCCGTTACGCCGATCGCGAACAGCACCCGATCAATTGCGTGACGTGGAAGCAGGCCAACCAATACTGCACGGCGCAGGGCGAACGGCTGCCGAGCGAAGCCGAATGGGAGTACGCGGCGCGCGGCGGCGAGCAGTACCGCGAGTATTCTTGGGGTAGCCAGCTGCCTGACGGCCACACGTGCTGGAAGCAGCCCCACAGTTGCGCGGTGAAGAGCTACGCCGCCGGCGCGTTCGGCCTGTTCGACATGACTGGCAACGTCTGGGAGTGGGTCGACGACTACTACGGCCCGTACCCGTGGCCGCCGGTGAGCGGTTTTTCGCGGGTGTATCGCGGCGGTAGCTGGTCGCGGCGCTTCGAAAAGTGGCTGCATACGCGGCTGCGCAACCGCGAAGCCGAAGGGTTTTCGGGGTCGCACCTGGGGCTGCGCTGCGCTTTGTCACCCACCGGGGTTAAGTGCCCGTTCGGTGCCGACGCTGCCGGGCGCTGCTTGGCGGGCGTGCTCGAGCGCACGTGCGACGCTGCGCGGGTCTGGAACGGCGCGCGTTGCGCCAAGCCGGGCGAGCCCCGCTGCCGCGAGGGCTGGGTGGAAACACCGGGTCATGGCTGCGTGCTGAAGGACGAAGTCGCCCGGCCGGAGATCGATCTGGAAGCCGAAAAGGTCGGCGTGAGCCGGGCACCGGCACCGGAATTCGAAGCGGATTGTTTACAGAATTTCCATGGCCGTCCGCACGCCTTCCGCTATTCGGGGGGCACCCACCGCGGCCGTAATTTGGTAAGTCGGAGCGCAGGATGCAAAAACCGAGACGTCGGCGTTGGGTTCAATTCTACGTGTTGCCCCTAGCCGTCGCCTGCGCTGCGGCTCCAGCTCCGAGTGCCACGAGCTCGAGTCAGGGTCTGAGCTCGGGTTCGGGTTCAGATCAAGGTGCGAGTGCGAGTGCGAGTGCGAGTGCGAGTGCGAGTGCGAGTGCGAGTGCGAGTGCGGGGGCGGAAGTGGGCGCGCAGCCGGGTGTGGG
>FSUE01000897.1_pt1 | contig 10199 bp, 9 predicted proteins | sample 1637031 | NCBI WGS metagenome assembly FSUE01 (sample SAMEA3914819, study PRJEB12502) | metagenome | biome: forest; material: soil | place: Canada | collected 2010-06-26 | depth 0.3 m | reverse complement strand
CGTCTTGGCCTCGGGCGCGAGGGGCATTTGCTTCCTTTCCTATTCCTTTTAGAGCGCGCGAGTATACGCACGGTTTCTGACCGGTCAACCGTGGGGGTGTCGCCCCGGCACAGAGCGTCCGTTCAGGGCCGGTAGCGCACGGCATATCCGGCGTCTTCCGGCAATTTACCGTCGACGCGAATCGCCCGGACCTCGGCCGAAAGTTGGGCGGGGCGGATGTAACCGATGGCCCCGGGCAGCTTTTGGACGACGCGCCGCAGCGTGGTCAGGCTTTCGACCGTCCGGGGCGGGCCGCTGCCACCGCGAATCTTGCGGTCGATCCAGAACCGGCCCACCGCCTCCGGGTCCATACCCAGCACCACCTGGTCGAAGCCGACCCGGTCCACGGTCTTGGGCGGGTGGTTCAGCGCGATCAGTCGATTGCCGTCAGGATCGGTCAGGCGTTCGCTCTCGAACACGCGCCGCAAGTCGTCGACCGAGATGTTCGTCAGCTTGCTGCCGGGCGCGACGATGATCGCCAACGCCACGTCGTTGCCTGCCTGCACCGGACGCGGCGAAAGCACACCCAGCGCCACCACGACGGCTGCCGCGAGGGCGAGCAGAGGAAGGGCGCGGCGTCGCATCTCAGAATGCCCAGGCAACCTGTGACCCGAAGTACATCAGGTCGTCCTTGCCGAGCCCGGTGCTGCCCGTGCCTTCGAAGGTCGCCAGTGACAGCTCGGCCTTGACGACGACGTTGGGCGTCGGACGCACATTCAAACCGGCCGACCACGCCCACGCCGGCGGTGCAAAGTCGATGTTGGCGTAGCTGGAGTGCTCGCCCATCACGTACGGCATCAAGTTCAGCCAGGGCGTACGATAGCCGAGCAGCAGGTAGCCGCCGACGCGCCGATAGTCCGCGGCGAAGGTTGGCGCCGGATCGAAACCAACCGTGCGCGGCCGATAACGCTCATCGTAGCGAGCTTCGTTGGTCATTAGCTCGCCTTGAACGTGCAGCCCTTTGTACAGCCAGCGCACGTCGGCTCCGAGGCTGAGCTCGTCGTAGGCGGAGTCGGTCGTCCGGTAAATGACCGCGACCGGCTGCGCCCCGCTGTTATCGACGCGATAGCGCTTGGTCGAGGCCGTGTAACGACCGCGATACGCGGCGACGCCGACGGTTAGGTTACCGAACGCCGACGACTCCACGTACACACGACCGCCGACGGCCTTGTTGTTGTCGAGGTCACGGATCACGTCATACGGCCCGCGGCCGTTCGACAGCGTTGCTGCGTAGCCGATCGCCGTCGAGCCAACGAAGTATTTGCCGAGCGCGATCAGGCCGGTCTGATGCTCGGGAAAGAAAGTGTCACCGATCGGAAACGGTTTATGCACGGTGATGATCGTCGGCGAGCCGTGATCATCGTTCCAATAGCCGTACGGCGTGAGCCATTCGCCGCCACGGATGCTCAAGAAGTCGAACGGCTGGTACTCGATCCAAGCGCGCTGAATCTCGATCCCGCCCCACGAAAACGTGCGCTGCAGCTCGGCATAGTCGACGGCGGTCGTGTCCGGCGTAGGGAACGTGCCGTCGGGCGCCGGTTGGCCTTCGTCGCCGAGCGGAGAATACGTGAAGCGAACCTCGGCCAGGCTGCGCCAGTTTTCGCCGAGCGTGGACGCCAGATACAGGTTCAAGTGCCCGACGTAGAAGCTGGGGTACGCGCCGACGTACTGGCGCAAAATGTTGTCTTTCTTGCCCAGCGTGTGCAGGTAGCTGAAGTCGGCGAAGCCATATAGCTCGAGCTTCGGGCCCTCGTCGCCGACCAGCATGTTGGTCGACGGGTCGGCGGTGAACGAGTCATCGCTGGATTCGGGCGGGCTGGCAGCCGCTGCGGGCGCGTCACTGATCGGCGCCGCAGCCGGGGCGACCGTTGGCGCGCTCGCCGGCACCGGCGTTGCGGGCGGTGGCGCGACCGGGCCTGGTTCAGAGGGGGCGGCGGGCGGCGCAACGTCAGGCGCGGGCTGAGCCGTCGCCGCGCTTGGCAGCAGCACTGCAGCACCGAAAAGCGCGAAGCCGAGCAAGCGGCGCATCAATTCACCTCGGTTCCGGTCATGGAGGTGCAAGCGTCGTTCGGCACGCAGATCGGGTGGAAGATCGCGAAGTCGCAGCACACTTCGGCTTCGAAACAGACGTCGGTCTGACCGGCCGCGCACGGCACCAAGCACTGGTGCGTCCGGATCGTCTCGCAGAAGGTTGCCTCACCGGTGCAGTCGGCGTCGCTCTCGCACGGGTCAAGGTAGCCGACGGGCGGTCGGCGGCAGAAGCTATCCGCGCCGTCGACGTGACAGCGGTAGCCTCCGTCGCACTCGGTCGAGTTCGTGCAGGCGTTCGTGCAGTAGCCCGACGTGCCGTCCGTGACCTGGCAGCGGTCGTACTTCCCGACTGGGCAGGGCGTGTTGTCCGTGTCACACGCCACGCCCAAAGTGTCCGGGATGGGCTCGCACGCGTCCGCGGCCGACGAACGCGCGTAGCCGGCAACGCACAGACAAGCGCCGTTCACCGCTTCTTCGTTGTCACCGCACGGAATGCAACCGGCGCTCCCGGGGACGAAGCCGTCGTCGCACGCGCAGCGATCGGCGCTGAGCAGCGTTTGGTGCGGACCACAGCGCTGATCGCCGTCGTAGACGCACGCCGAGGGAGCCACGCTGAGCAGCGCGCTCACCCAAACCAGGCCAATAAGACGCTTCACTCCAACGTCATGATACGGAAAGACTGCCCGTTTCTTAAGCGCAGCTCGGCTTTCCGCGGCAAAGTCACGCCGTCCCAGCGGCCGACCGACGACTACCTGGCTACCCGGCTACCCGGCGCCCTGACGCCTAGAACCGCGCCTGAACCGCGGCGGTGCTCGACAGACTATCTGGCGTCGCGAAGCTACGTGGGGACGCCGCGAACGTCACGCGATTCGGGTTGCGCTGGTACTCGCAGAACAGCGCGGCGCTCAGCATCAGGGACGCTTGAAATCGCAAGCCGAGCCGCCCTACCCCGACCGGCAGGCGCCCGGCCCCAACCGGCAAAGCTTCGAAGCCCGCCGCACCACCCACGACCAACGTTTGGCGGTAACCAGGCAGCGCGCTGGGCGTCTGCAACGCCGCCGGTAGACGCAACCCAAGCTCCGCGCTCGGCACCAGTCGGAGCGCCGCCCAGGTGATGCTGCCTCCCAGCCACGCCGCGAGCTCGGCCTGCGCCGCCGAGCTGGTCGGAACGGTTTCACCACCAGCCAGTCGCGCGTCGTTGCGCAGCACGAACGCCAGACTGCGCCAGGTGACGGCGGCGTGCGCCGCGAGCCTGTGACCGCGAACCGAGCCGTACACGGCGCCAGCTGGTGCCGCCGTGAGCGCGGCGGAGCGCGGATTCTCGAAACGACGCAGGCGCTGGACGAGCGTCACGCCTTCGAGCGCCAGCGCCGCCCCGAGCGGCGCCTCGGCGGCGAGCCGTAACGGATCCTCGCGCAGCGACGGCGGTCGAAACGGCTCGGCGGCAAGCTCCGGCTCGGTCGCCCCGCGGTGCCAAACGACACGCACCGACGCGCCTTCGGCGAAGCTCGGGGCCGACGTTGCGCCCACTTGAAGTGCCGCGCGCTGGAAGTAGCCGAAGCCTGCATCCGCGCGCAGCTCCGGCAACAGCTCGACGCTTCCGCCCGAAAGCATGCCCCACAGCCGGCGCCCGCCGCGCAGCGCGTCGTCGACCGTCGCCCACTTTGCGGCTGCAAAAAGCCGGATCCGCGACGTTCCGAAGCCCAGCCGCAGGCCTGGCACCGGACCGGTCTGCGCGACGAAAATCGACTCGCCGCGCGCCGCGTCAGTGCCGCCCCAGTCGAGCGCGTGCAGGTAGCCGAGCCGCACGTAGTCCGTGTCGAGCGGGTAGGCACGCAGGCTCAGCTCGGTCCGCGGCGTGGGACGCCATGCCAGACCGAGCGAGCTGGACAGATCACGCGCCGGGCCGCTAGCGGTGCCCGAGCTCAGCGGCAGCTCGAGACGAAGGATCGCATCGGTCGTCACCCCGGGCAGAAAGCCGACGTCGGTGGCGCCGAGGGCCAGCCGCGCGCGGTTTTCGTCGCCGCGCCGAGGACTTTCGATGCTCTGCCACGGCGGGTCGGTATTGCCGCCGGCTGCTTTTAGTAGCTCGCCGCTGCCGAGCAGGCAGGTCAGCTCAGCGCGGGAGCTGGGCTCAGCGTGCGCCAGCGCGTGCAGGCCCAGTAGCACCAAGGCCGGCGCCCGCACGTTACGGGCGCATTTCGATGCGGCCATCGCGCGCGCCCTCCAGCAGCGGCAGCGCGCGACACGCGAGCCTGGCACGGGCCTGGTCCAAAGGGCATTGAAGCGCGCCGAAACCCTCGCGACAACGCGGCTCCGACCACGCCGCCAATGAGGATTGGCAGGCCGCAACGTCCTTCACAGGCGGCTGGGCTTGCAGGTAACGCGCGACCGCCTCTTCGGCGCTTACCTCAACGTCACTGCCCGTCAAAGCTTCGTCTTCGAAGTCGGCGCCGGGCAGCGTGAGGTACTGCGGCAGCACCGTCAGCAGCCACGCTTCGTCAGCCACCGCGGCGCTGCCGGCGCCGTTGGGCCGGGTGATCTGCAGGCAATCGGCAGCGCGCGCGGCGCAAGCGGAGCAGTCGACTCGCAGGCGAAGGCCCGCGATCTGCAAGGTCGATTCGCAGGCTCGCGCCGCCGACCGCCAGGCGGCCCGCAGCAGGCCCCGGCGCAGCCGTTGCCCGGTCAGCCAAACCAGCCGCCACGGCTCGTCGAACGGGAACGCCAGCTCGAGATCCGAGCGCAGCAGCGCGCCGGCTTCGAGATCCGAGCGCAAGCCCGAGCTGTTCAACAGCGCCACATCGGCGCCGGTGGCCGCCAGCATCGCGGCGGCGGCTAGGTTGCCGAGCGGTGAGTCTCCGCCGAGCGGCGAGCGCCGGTGCAGAGGCCCAGCCAGAAATCCGAGCGGTGGCTCCGGCAAAGGCCGACGCGCATCCAGATATTCGCTCACCGCGGGGCTCGGCGGAACCTGTGCCGACACCGGCAACTGCGTCAGCGAAAGCGCTGCCAGCTCCAGCTGGGCGGGCGCGGTCGGATCGGGCACGAGCGTGAGCTCCAGGCGCGACAACCAGCGCGCGTACGCACCGCTGTGCACGATCGGCACGCGGCGCGGAGCACAGCCACGCCGACTTTGCACCGCGGTGCTGGCGCAATCGTCCTGCCACTCGGGCTCGGCGGTGACGATGTGTTGGTGCCCACCCAGAACCAAGTCGATGCCGGTGGTGTTGCGGACGAGCTCGCGGTCTTGGTCGAGACCGAGATGGCTGAGCACGACGACCAGCGCCGAGCGCGCCGCCACGTCGTCGACGGCGGCTTGCACCGCGCCCGCCGAATCTGTCGCAATATCGAGCCGCCACGGATTGTCGGGGCTTGCTAGGTTGGGCGGGCTGGTCGGATTGGCGACGCCCACGACCCCTACCCGCCCCCCGCCGGCGTCGAGCAGCACGCTTGGGACCAAGCGATCGGCCAACGCTGAGTCGGCCCTGGCTCGCAAGTTGGCGGCCAGCACCGGAAAGCGCGCCGAGGTGGCGAACAGCTCGGCGAGTCGAGCGCCGTCGAGCGACAGCTCGTGATTGCCGAGCGCCATCGCGCCGAGACCGAGCGAGCTCAACAGCTCGAGCTCCAAGCGGCCACCCCAGCGATGAAACACCTCGGCGCCTTCCAGCGCGTCGCCGCTGTCGAGCCATAGGCTGGGTCCGCGACGCCGTTCACGCTCGAGCAGCGTGGCCAGCCGCGCGGCTCCGCCGACCTCTGCCAGGCTTAGGGCCTGGCCCAGGCCCAAGCTGGCTTCGAAGCGAGAAATGCGGGAGCGAAAGGGCCAGACTCGGGAGTGGATGTCTGCGGTGTGGAGCAGGGTCAGGGCTCGGCTCGGTCTCGGTCCCTGCGCCGACACCGGCACATCACCGCAACCGAGCGCCACTGCGCTGCACAACACCGAAAGACCCAATCGCCCCCGCATGGCCCCCTATCGGTCTGGGCGGCGCCGAGTTGCGTACTGAAAGGCGATTCAACCTTCGGACAGCAAACGACCGAAATGCCGCGTCAGCGCCGCCTGCACCCCCGCCGCCGTGCGCTCGGCGAGCGCGTCGTTCGCCGCATGCTCGGTCTGGGCGAGCGTCACGTTCGCCAGCACTTCGCGCACCTCGGGCACGGCGGCCGCTTCCATGCTCATTTCACGTAGGCCCATGCCGACCAACAACAAGGCGGCCATCGGATCACTGGCCATCGAGCCGCACAGCAGTACCGGCCGCTCGTGCGCCTTGCCGGCGGCAATCACGTTCTGAATCAAGCGCAAGATCGCCGGATCGAAGTACGATGCCAAATACGCGAGCTTGGGCGTCGAGCGATCGACGGCCAGGGTGTACTGGACCAAGTCGTTGGTGCCGATGCTCATGAACTCGGCGTGCTCGGCGAACTCGTGCGCCATCACCGCCGCCGACGGCACTTCGACCATGATCCCGAGCGAAATATGCTCGGCGCGCGCCTGCCCGCGGCGATCGACGTCCTTCATCGCTTGCTCGTACAGCTCTTTGACGGCGAAAAGCTCACCCAGCGACGCGATCATCGGCAACATGATCCGCAGCTTGCCGTGGGCGGTAGCGCGGATCATCGCGCGCAGCTGGGTCATGAAAATTTCGGGTCGCGCCAGCCCCAGCCGCACGGCGCGCAGGCCGAGCGCCGGATTCATCTCCGACGGCATTTCGAACACCGACGCGAACTTGTCACCGCCGATGTCGAACGTGCGCAGCGTCACCGAGAGCGGATTCATGATCTCCGCTACCTTGCGGTAGGTGTCGTACTGCTCGTCCTCGTCCGGCGGCTCGGTGCGATCCATGTACAGAAATTCGGTGCGATAAAGGCCGATGCCGCGCGCACCGTGGCTGAGCGCGCCCAGCGCTTCCGACGGCAGATCGATGTTGGCGCGCAGCTCGATCAGCTCGCCCGAGCCGAGCTTGCTCGGACGATCGCGCGCTTCCCGACGCAGCCGCGAAAGGTCGCGAAAACGCGCGGCGCGCGCCTGGTACTCCGTGACCGTCTCCGGGCGTGGATGCAGCAAAAGCTGCCCGCGCAAGCCGTCGACGATCATCGAATCCCCATTGCCAATCCGCGTCAGCGCGCCAGCGACCCCGACCACGGCCGGGATCTCCAACGCGCGCGCGACAATCGACGTGTGACTCGAACGCGTTCCGACCTCGGTAATCAGCGCCAGCACCTTTTCGCGCGTCAAACCCACGGTCTCGGCCGGCGACAAATCATGCGCGACGATGATCCGCGGCTCGCTCGTCTCCGGCACGACCGCCGTAATGCCGCCGCTGATCGCTTGGCGAATCCGCGCGCCGACGAACTCGAAATCGTGACTGCGCTCGGCCAAGTACGCGTCACCGCCTCGGCGCAGCTGCGCCGCCATCTGCGTCACCGCCAAATCCAGCGCCCACTCCGCACACACCAGGTCAGCCTCGATGTGCTTGGACACCTCGGCCAAGAGCAACTCGTCCTCGACCATCAGCGTGTAGGCTTCCAGCACCGATATCTCGATCTTGGTTGCGGTCGGGCGCGCGCGGTTCGACAGCTCGCGCAGCTCGGCCGCAGCCTTGGCCACGCCGGCCTTGAAGCGATCGATCTCCCCGCCGACATCAGCGGCGACCACGTGCCGATGCACGACGCCGGTGCGGCCGAGCGCCAGCACCACCGCCTTGCCCAAAGCCACGCCAGGCGAGCCGGGCAAGCCGGACAGCGCCACCTCGGCGCGCGTCTCTTTCTGCCCCTCGCCGTCGCTCATTCGTCCTCGCCGAACCGATCGTGAATCAGCTGCCCCAGCTTCTCGACCGCTTCGTCGGCGGCCTGGCCGGTGGCTTCGATGTCCAGCTTGGTCCCCTTCGAGCCGCACAACAGCAAGACGCCCATCACGCTCTTGGCGTTGGCGGTCTGACCGGCGCGGCCGACGGTGATCTCACACGGAAACTTGGCAGCCAGCTGCACCAGCTTGGTCGCCGCACGCGCATGCAAACCAAGCTTGTTTCTAACTTCGAACGTGCCCCTGGCGATTGTCATATCGAATGGCCTCCATCAGGATCGCCGCCTTTGCCGGTGATCGTCACGCGGTCTACGTCACGGTGAATGACGTCTATGGGGAGCCCGGTGGCCTTGCGCAAGCGCTCTGCCAACTGCTCGGAGAGCACGACCGAGCGGTGCCGCCCGCCCGTGCAGCCCACGCCGATCGTCAGGTAGCTTTTGCCCTCGCGCTCGAAGCGCGGCAGACAAAATTCCAGCAACTTGCCCGAAATATCCAGAAACTCACCCGCGCCGTCGCTGGCCAGCACGTAATCGCGTACGGCCGGATTCGTTCCTGGCAGCTTCGACAACTGCGGCACGAAGTACGGATTGTCCAGGAAGCGGACGTCGAGCACCACGTCGGCGTCGACCGGCGCTCCGAATTTGAAGCCGAAAGACAGCAGCCTGACTTTGAGCCGCGGCGCACCACCTGCGCTCGGGCCGAAATGCGCGAGCACTTCACGCCTGAGATCGTGGACGCTCATGCGCGTCGTATCGAGCACCACGGAAGCGCGCGCGCGCAAGGCCGTCAACAGCTCGCGCTCGATCCGAATGCCGTCGAGCACGGCCAGCGCGCCCTGCTCGCTGCCAGCTTCCGAAGAGGTCGCGAGCGGGTGAGGTCGCCGCGTGCTGGAAAAACGCCGCAACAGCGCCTCGTCGGAGGCGTCGAGAAACAGCACCGTGAGCTCACGCTCAGCAGGCCTTTCGAGCTGCTTCAGCATGTCGGCAACGCCGTCCAAAAAGCGCCGCACCCGCACGTCGATGCCGAAGGCGACGCGATGGACGCCCGCCGCCGCGAACGCTGCCAAGGTGCTGGGCACGACCGGCGTCGGCAGGCTGTCGACGCAGAAGTAACCCAAGTCTTCCAGCGCGTTGACCGCGGTCGACTTGCCAGCGCCGCTGAGGCCAGTAACCACCACGACCGAGGTCATTGGCGGCGCCTTGGTCGGCAGCGCGTCGGTCACGGCTTACGCTCCGCACCCGGCACGAGCGATACCGGCGGCGGTGCCGAGCTCTCGTTGGCCGAGTAGGCCCGAAACTGGCTGCTCGGCGGACGAAAGCTGCGCGTCTCGGCCGTCTCCGGACGCAGCAGACCTTGTTCGAGGTTCTTCACGAACTCGCGCGCCGGATGATGACCGGCCTGGCGTAGTAGCTCGTTGCGCGCGGCAATCTCGATGATGCTGCTCATGTTACGGCCTGGCCGCACCGGCAGTACGACCTCGCGCACCGACACGCCCAAGACGTCGCGGTAGCGATCTTCCAGCCCGATCCGGTCGTACGGCGCGTCGGGCTGCCACAGCTGCAGCTCGACCACCAAGTCGACCCGCTTGCGCTCGCGAATCGCCGTCACCCCGAACAGATCCTTGATGTTGAGGATGCCGAGGCCGCGCACCTCGATGTGATGGCGCAGCAGCGCCGCCGGCTGCCCAAAAACCATGCCCGGCGGCCGGTAGTCGCACTCGATGACGTCGTCGGCGACCAGGCGATGGCCGCGCATCACCAGCTCGAGCGCGCATTCGCTCTTGCCGATGCCGCTCTTGCCAAGCAACAGCACTCCGACTTCGAACACGTCGACCAGCACGCCATGCACGCGCGTGCGCGGCGCCAGCCGCTCGTCGAGCAGCGTGTGCAACGAGGCGATCACCTGCGACGAGCGCTCCGTACACACCACGAGCGGCGTGCCGGTGCGCTCGGCTTCGGAACAGAACGCGCGCGGTGGATCCACGCCGCGCGTCACCACCACGCACGACAGCGGCAACGAAAAGAACGCCTCGGCCGCGCTCGCCTGCTGCTCTTCGCTCAAGCTCTCGGCGTAGCTGAGCTCGGTTTCGCCCAAAACCTGGATGCGCGAGGGCACCACGCCGTGCAGGTGGCCGACCAACACCAGGCCCGACTTCTGGATCCGCGCGTGAGCGATCTCGCGACCGAGCCCGGCGGCACCGCCAACCAGCCGCACGTTGAGCCCCAGGTGTGGGTCATCGAGCAGCTCTCTTACCGAGATTGACCGAAGCGCTTGCGAAGGGGGCTCGTAGGTCACCCTCGCCTTACCTCACTTGGCGGTCGCGTCGTGCGACTCG
>FSUE01000979.1_pt1 | contig 10213 bp, 7 predicted proteins | sample 1637031 | NCBI WGS metagenome assembly FSUE01 (sample SAMEA3914819, study PRJEB12502) | metagenome | biome: forest; material: soil | place: Canada | collected 2010-06-26 | depth 0.3 m | reverse complement strand
GCTCCGAGCTGATCATGAAGAGCGGCGAGAAGATGCGCACCATCTCGCAGCAGGTCGAGCGCTCGAGCCAAGAGCAGTCGCGCGGCAGCCGGCAAATCACCCAGGCCATGGAAAGCATCAACAGCTTGGCCGGCCAGCTCAACTCGGCGCAGCGCACGCAGACGCGCGGCTCCGAGCGCGCCCTGAGCGCCGCGATGCAAATCGAAGAGGCCGCCCGCAAGCAAGACGGCGCGCTGCGCGATCTCAGCACGCACACCGATCGCGTGCGTAAAACCGTCGGCGGCTGACCCAGCCTATTGGTTACGGCGCCGCGCAGTCTGACGCCGCCGCGACTGTCGCGCGCCGCCACGCTGGGCGGCTGACCGTGAAAAAGTGTCGCGTTCCGCGCCGGCTTTTCCGGCATATTTTGGCGGCATGAGAGTTGCTGAGTCAGCCGTAGGAGTTGACACATGAGCAACGCAAGCAAACGTAGTGAAGGTGCTGCCGAAAAAATTGGCGGCAAGATCAAAGGCGCGGTCGGCAAGCTGATCGACAGCGAGCACATGGCAGCGGAGGGCAAGGCCAGAGAAGCCGAAGGCCGGGCCAAAGAGGAGTCCGCCAAGGCTGCTGAGCGCAGCAAGGGCAAGGTCGAAGAAGTCGTCGGCGCTGTGAAAAATCGCGTCGGCGCCGCGATCGACAACGAGCAGATGCAGGCCGAAGGCAAGGTCAAGGAGCTGAAAGGCCAAGCCCGCCAGGCGGCAAACCGGCGCTAGCCACGGGCAATCCGAGCCAAGGCGCGACCGATCAGGTACCGGACGGGTTCGGATCGCGCCAGGCGCGTTCGAACGGCAGGCGCCAGGCATGCGGCGCGACCAGCGAATGAATCACGTTCGGGCCCCAGCTGCCCGGCGTGTACAGCCGCACCGGCGGCGGCGCCTCGAGCAGCGGGGTCGACTTCGCCCAAAGCTGCTCGATGCCTTCGGCGGTCGTAAATAGTGTGCGATCACCGCGCATGGCGTCGAGAATGAGCCGCTCATAGGCTTCGAGGACGTCGCCGGCCAAGCCGGTGTCGTGCATCGCGAACTGCAAGCTGAGCTTATCGAGACGCATGCCCGGGCCCGGGCGTTTGCCGTAAAACGACAGCGACATCTTCGAAGCATCGGCCAGATCGAAGGTCAGGTGATCGGGCCCCTGCGACCCGACGCCGGAGCCCGCCGGGAACATGCTGCGCGGCGGCTCGCGAAAGGCGAGCGAGATGATGCGTTGACCCTCGGCCAGACGCTTGCCGGTGCGCAAATAGAATGGCACGCCGGCCCAGCGCCAATTGTCGACGAAGCAGCGCAGCGCAATGAACGTCTCGGTGTCCGACTCCGCATTGATCCCCGGCTCGGCGCGATAGCCAATGTATTGACCCCGCACGACGTCGGTCGGCTGAATCGGCAGCAGGCTGCGGAACACCTTGTTCTTTTCTTCACCGATCGGATCCGGCTCGAGCGCGGTCGGCGGCTCCATCGCCATGAACGCCAAGATTTGGAACAGATGGGTCACGACCATGTCGCGAAAAGCACCCACTTTTTCGTAAAACGCAGCGCGCGTGCCGCAGCCCAGCGTCTCGGGCACGTCAATCTGCACGTGGTCGATGAAGTTGCGGTTCCAAATCGGCTCGAACAAGCCGTTGGCAAAGCGGAACGCCAAAATATTTTGCGCCGGCTCTTTGCCCAGAAAATGATCGATGCGGAAGATCTGCTGCTCGCTGAACACCTCGTGCAAGCTGGCGTTGAGCGCCTTGGCGCTCAAAAGGTCGGTGCCGAACGGCTTTTCCATCACGATCCGCGAGCGCTCGACCAAGTTTGCTTCGCCCAACGCGCGCGCCGCCGACAGTGCGGCGTTCGGGGGCACACTCAGGTAGTGCAAGCGCCGACTTTCGCCGCTGAAGGACTGCTCGGCGCGTTCAGCCGCTGCCCTCAGCGCCGCCGGCCCCGCCGACAGCGGCACGTAGTCGAGGTTGGCGGCGAACGCGGCCCACGCTTCTTCGCTGACCGGGCGCTGCGCAAAATCGGTCAGCGCTTGGCGCGCCAATTGCCGAAAGCCTTCCGCGTCCATCTGGTCGAGTGAAACACCGACGATGCGGTAGCCCGGAATGAATCCCGAGCTTGCCAAGTGAAACAGCCCCGGCAAGAGCTTGCGCTTGGCAAGATCACCGGTAGCGCCGAACAGCATCACCAGGTGCGGATAGCGCGGGCCAACACGCTGCGCTTCGTCATGTCCAGGGCTCATGCTCCCCACGCTAGCCGAAAAGCCGAGCGGTGGCTCAGCCCACGGCGTCGCTGACGAAGCGCGCCTTGAGCAAGCATTCGTCGAGCTCGGCGTCGGCGTCCGAATCCACCACCACGCCGCTGCCGACACCTAGCCGACCTTGGCCCAATTGGTCGACGAAAAGGCTCCGAATCGCCACGTTGAAGCAGGCGTCGTTGCTGGGCGTCACGTAGCCGATGCTGCCGCAGAAGATGCCGCGCGCGCTCGGCTCTAACTCGTGGATCAGCTGCATCGTGCGCAGCTTGGGCGCTCCGGTGACGGAGCCGCTCGGAAACAAGCTCTGCATCAAGCTGGCCAGGCCCAGCTCGGGCGCGACGTCGGCCAAAATCGACGACGTCATTTGCAGCACGGAGTCGAAGCGCTCGACCCCGAACAGCTCCGGCACGCGCACGCTGCCCGGCTTGGCGAGCCGCCCGATGTCGTTGCGCAACATGTCGACGATCATGACGTTTTCGGCGCGCGTCTTCGGATCTTGGCGCATCTGCTCGGCGAGCGTGGCGTCTTCGGCCGCGTCCTTACCGGGACGCGCCGTGCCTTTCATCGGTTTGAGCTCGACGTGGCCGCCGGTCTTGCGAAAAAACAGCTCCGGCGAGAGCGAGACCAGCGCGTACTCACCGGTGTCGATCAACGCCGAGTAGGGCGTGACTTGCGCGGCGCGCAGCCGCTGAAACAGCGCCGCCGTCGAGCCGTGCACGGCGAAGCGCGCGCGCAGCGACTGACAGACTTGGTAGCTGTCACCGGCGCGCAGGTGCGCTTGGATCTGCGCGAAATCGCCGCGATACTGCTGGCGATCGCGGTCGAAGCCGAGCCCAGAAACCGACGCCGGTTGGTCACCCGCGCGCGCGGCCAGCCACGCGCCCACCTCGCGGCCACGCAGCTCATGCTGGCGGTCGAAGACCCCGAACCACAGCGCGTGCTCTTCGAATGCGTGAGGGGCTAGGCCGAGCAGCTTCGGCTGCAGGCCGTAACCAGCTTCATAGGCCAAAAATCCAGCGATGTAGCCGCCCGCTTGCACGGCGCCTTCGGCAAGCTGCAACGCGCCGAGCACCTCGCTCGGTCGCCGACAATGGATCAGCCGCTGCGGTGCTTGGAACAGCAACGCCCGCTCTTGGTCGGGGTCTTTGTGACTCTCGACGAGCAGCACGAATGGCGCGTCAGCGACTCGCGCCACAGCGACCCGTCCCCGGCGTACGCGCAAGCACCTTGTAGTCGCCGACGTCGATGTCGAACGGCACGGTCACGCGCCCTTCGAGCTTGCCGTTGGCGTCGGTCGGGAATGCTCCCAGCCAGGTCTCGACGCCGGCCGCGTCACGCAACGTGATGTCGACGCGCGAGAACGTGCACGGCTCGCCCGCGGCCTCGACGCTGGCGGAGATTTGCAACGACGAGCCGCGTTGGCTGTTGCTGCTGGCCAGCTTGACGTCGACGCTGGCGCGCGGCCGGTCGTCTCCGCCAAGCGGCGTGCGCTGACCCTGCGCGTCAGGCACGGCGACGCTACTGGCCGAAGGCACGGGGTTGGCCGGACGCGCTGCCGACGCCACCGGCGCTGCGCTGTTTGGCCCGCTCTGACCCGTGCCTTCCAACGTTTCCGACAGCATGCCTTGCCCGGATTCGGAGCCTTCGGGCCAATTGAACGAATCGGGCGGAGGCCGATACAAATGGTCGGCCGTGCGCGGATCCAGCTCCATGCGGCCGGCGGCGCCGCCCAAATCGATGCGGTGGAAGCGCACCCCGTCGTAAACCTCGACCCAGGCATGGGCTTCGTTTCGGACCATGCGCGTCGGCAGACCGAGACCGAGCGCGGTGACCGCGAACGCGTAAGCGCGATGGCGGCACACGCCCTTGCGCGACAACGCCAGCTCCGTATAAAGCTGAACGCCACGCGAGGCCTTGGGCGTCGCCTCGGACGGCGCAAAGCCACGGAAGTACGCGACCAACACCGCCGTGACTTGGCGCGGCGACTGGCGCTGCGAGACGCCGATTTCACGCGCCACGTCGAGCGCGGCCGTGCGCACGGCCGGCGGCAGCGGCGGCAGCTTTTGCAACAGCTCGCCCCACGTGGCGTCCGCCATCTCGGAGCCGAGCGCCGCGCGCGGCGCAGCCAGTTGCATGATCAGTCGCACGCGCCGGCGCGCATCCGCGGTCATGAACCAATTGTCGGCGCGGTCGCGCTGCAGCACGAATGGCAGCTCCGGATCGGTTCGCGCCACCAACGCGCGCGCGCCGGGCGCAACGCTCGGAATTCGCACCGGCAGGCCGGGCGCTACGTCGACGAACAGGTCGGCATAAAACTGGTCGTCAGCCGGGCCAGGCTTGCCGCCGATTTCGAGCCGATTGAGCGACTTGTCGAACACCGTAAGCTCGAAGCTCTCGTCGACGGCGTCGTAGGCGTAGAGCCGCTTGAACGGCGCGACCGCGGGAATGAACGGCTCGTCGTACGAAACCGAGTCAGGCCGAGTGGTGTCGCGGTCGACGCGAAAGCTGGCGTCGATACTGTCGGGCGTAGCATTGCCGCCGTACGCATGCTCGCCCTTGGGCTTGCGGTCACCAGTTTGCGGCGCCGGCACGACGCCGCTTTCGGTCTCGAGCGCCGCCGGCATCGCGCCATCCTGCGTGGTCGCCGAAAGCTCGACGTCTTCAGCCGGGTTGGGTTCGATGTACTCGTGCAAGACCGGCGCTTCGGCCCGCGCGGCGACACCGACGCTAAGGAGCGCTACCGGCAGCCAGCGAAAGGGTCGACGATGCATCGTTTGCACGCGCAGCGTAGCACGCGAGCCTGGCTACGGAGCCTGCCACTGGCCATCGACCCAAACGTAGCGCACCGAATCCCAGTGCCAGTAGCCGCACGCCCAAACCGCGCCCGGCGTGGGCGGTTTGCGCGGTTTACCATCGCGCTCGCACGCTTCGTCGCTCGGGCGTTCACGGGCCTCGGCCGACGAGACGCGCTGCTCGCGCTGGGTCGCGCAGCCGCTGAGGACCAGCGACGCCGCCAGCACGAGCGATTCGGCCAACGCGGCGCGCGCGAAAATGACGGGAAGCGGAGCGGCCTTCTGCGGGTGGCGGCGGGACAGAGCCGACGGATTATGCCAGATTTTTCGGCGACGCTCGCCCGCGAACGCATTAGGCTCCGGGCCCCGCCATGACCACGTTGGAAGCCCAGCTCGCCGCCCTGCCCGCCGATCTCAGAGCAGCCCTCGCCGCTTGCGGCTTCAACGCCCCACGCTTGGCCGAGTTGGCCAAGCCGCTACACAGCGGCGTCGCTGCCGACAACCTGGTGAAGGGCGCGATCACCCCGCCGGCTGCGGGCGACGTCGTGCAATTGCCGGCGCCGGGCAGCGCCGAGCATGCGCGGTTGACCGCGCTCGGCGCTGCGGCGCTGGCCCGCGGCGAGTACGCGCTGGTCGTGCTGGCTGGCGGCATGGCCACGCGCATGGGTGGCGTGGTCAAGGCGTTGGTCGACGCAGTGCCGGGCAAGAGCTTCCTCGATCTGCGGCTGCGCGAGGTCGAAGTGATCCGCGAGCGCTATGGCGCGTTGCCGCCGCTCTGGCTGATGACCAGCCAATCCACCGACGAAAAGATCAAGACCGCGCTCGGTGCGCACCGCAAAGGCGACGATGTCGCGACGTTCTTGCAAGAACTATCGCTGCGCCTGACGCCCCAGGGCGACTTGTTCTTGGGCGCCGACGGCCGACCGAGCGAGCACGCGCCCGGGCATGGCGACTTGCCCGACGCGCTCAAACGAAGCGGCTTGCTCGAGCGCTTCGTGGCGCGCGGCGGCAAGACGCTGATGATGAGCAACGTCGACAACTTGGGCGGCACGATCGACCCGCTGATCTTGGGCTTTCACCTGGCGCATGGCCTGCCGGTCACGTCCGAGGTCGTCGACAAGCTCGGCTCGGATCGCGGCGGCATTCCGGTGCGTGTCGACGACAAGCCATGCGTGCTGGAAGAGTTCCGCATTCCGCCCAGCTTCGACCCGGCCAGCGTGCGCGTGTTCAACACCAACGTGTTCCACTTCGATGCCAAAGCACTGCTCGAGCTCGACATGCCGTGGACGTTCTTCACGGTGACGAAGAAGGTCGAAGGCCACAGCGTGATTCAGTTCGAGCGGTTGGTGAACGAAGTAACGTCGGTGCTGCCCACCAAGTACCTGCACCTGCCGCGCACCGGCGACCACTCGCGCTTTCTGCCCGTCAAAGACAATGACGAGCTGGCGCTCCGCGTCCCCGAAATCCAAGCCGTCGCCCGCGCCCACGGCTGGCTCTGACGGAGCTTGTGCCCGAATCCTTCCGCTCTCGCGTGCCCGTAAACGTGCCCATGCCCGACGGTCCTTGAACCGTCTTATTGGGGGTTAGGCCCTGCCTGCGCGCCCAGCTGGGCGCGGCGCGCGCGGGCGTTCGCCCGCGCCAGGAACCTCGGCCTATCAAACGGAGACGTGTGTGCCGAGCGGCTCTTTCGGGCACGGGCACGGACGGGCACGGGCACGGACGGGCACGGGCACGTTTACGGGATCACCAAGCTGGGTCGGTCGCTGGCGGCGTAGTCGGCCCAAAAAGCGGCGGCGTCGGCTTGGGTCCAGGGCGGCAGCTCGAGCTCGGCGAGCGCGCGCATCAGCTGGGCCGCGCTGGCGAAGCGCTCGTCGGGGCTCTTGGACAGGCAGCGCATCACCAGCGCTTCGAACGCGGGCGTGATCCCACCCAGGCCTCGACCGCGCAGCGGCGACGGCATCTGCGTCAAATGCAACGTCGCGATCCCAGCCTCCGTTTTGGCCGAGAACGGCTCTTGCCCGCTGAGCAGGAAATACGCCACGCACCCGAGGCCGTAGATGTCGGCGCGCGGCCCCGAGTGTGAGCTGGCGAAGGCTTCGGGTGCCATGTAGCGCGGCGTGCCCAGCAAGACGCCGGGGCCCGATTTGCCGGCCTCGACGCCACGTGTGACGCGGACGAGCCCGAAGTCCAGCACTTTGACGAAGTCGAAGATGCCGCCGTTCACGCCGATCATCAGGTTGCCCGGCTTGACGTCGCGATGCACGAGGCCGAGGCCGTGCGCCTCGGACAAGGCGCCACACGCTTGCACCAGCAGGTGGCGCACGCGCGCCGCAGACTGTGCGCCGTACTGGTGCACCAAGCGCTCCAAGTTGATGCCGTTCACGAATTCCATGGCGTAGTAGAAGTCACCGCGCCGCGTGCGCCCATAGTCGAACACCACGACCGTGTTCGGGTGACACAGCTCGCTGGTCGTCTTTGCTTCCAGATCGAAGCGCCGCAGCTGCTCCTCGCTGGCGTTCTCTTGGCCGATGACCTTGATCGCTGCGCGCCGGCGCAACAAGCTGTGGCGCGCCTCGAATACGCGCCCCATGCCGCCACCGCCGATTTCACGCAGCAGCGTGTACGGCCCCAACGCCGTCAGCGCCTCGAAGCGTTGCCGCGATTTTCGCAATGAGCCGGCCAACCCGACCAGCAGCGCCACCAGCAAGCTGCCAATGCTGCCGACGGCGAGGCTTGGCACGGCAGCGGCGAGCGACGGAGGCGCCGAGCGTGACGTGACCAGCACCCAGGCGCGGCCCGCAAAATGGATTTCGTGCCGGAAGCCGAAGTCGCGCGGACCGAGCGCGTCGACCGTGCCGAACAGCAGCGCGTCGGCCTTCGACAGGCCTGGATCTTCGTCGACCAACGCCACCGTCGACGGCTCCAGCGTGGTGCCGGACAGGGCGGCGTTCATCAGCGGCGACAAGCGATAAAGCGCGACCGCGAAGCCACGCAGCTGGCGGTCGCGCTCGGCGACGTCGGCCGGCACTTCGCCATCGGCGTAGAGCGCGTCGTAGACCGCGACCGAGAACACGTTCTCGGGATCCTCGACCAGCCGAAATTTACTGGTGACGGTTGGCGTTCCGGCGCGCGTAGCCGCGGCGACCTGCTGCTGGCGTCGCGGGTCGAACATGATATCCAGGCCGTGCAGCTCCGCATGGTACGGCAACAGCCGCGTCAGCACGACGTGCCGCTCACGGCGCGGTGAAACCACCATCGCCTGCTGCGACGCGGACCCCGGCTCGCGAAAGCTGAAGGCGTAGCCGGCGCGCGCGCTGAGGCGGCGTTCGAAGTCGTCGCGATCTTCGCCGCGCACGACGTCGAACAGCTCTAGCGCCGCCAGGCTCGGGTAGCGTTCGATCAACCTGCCGGCGAACTGCTCGAAGCGGCCCTGGTCGACGTCGGGCAGCGCCGTCCCGAGCGCGTGGATGCCGTACAGCGCCTCGAGCGGCGCGCGAAAGCTCTGCTCGACGTGCTCGGCGGCCACGCGCGAGCGCTCCTCGAAATCATGGCGAGCGCCCTCGTGCGCCCGGTGCGAAGCGGCCGCCGCCAAGCCGAGCGTAGCAGCCAGTCCCACCGCCAGGCTGAGCCAAACCAGCCGGCTCTGCACGGTCTCGCGCAGAAAGGCCCGCGTCGCGTCATAGCGCGACGGCGAGGCCGCCGACAACGAGACCGAGACCTGGTCCACCGAGTCCAAGCCGCGAAGCTAACGCACTCGCTCGAAGCGGGAAATCGCTTCCTTTCCTCTATTGCGCGGGCACGTCGCTCGGGCGCAAATCTATCCGCGGGGGGCCGCCGCCTCCTCGCCGCTGTAGTAGAGTCGCTAGCGTGACAGAGGGATCCAGCTCGAGCTCGCTTTTCGAGGCCACTCGGCTCGGTTTGTCCCGCATCTCGCTCGGTCACGCCGGCGAGCTCACCCGCGCGCTCGAACAGGCGTGCAAGGCCAGCGCCCAAGCGCTCAGCGTCGAACGGGTCGGCGTCTGGTTCGTCTCCGACACCGGCGCCGAGCTACGCAACGCCACGCTGTACGAGGCCAGCACCGACAGCCACACGTCGGGCGCGGTGCTCCCGACCGCGTTGCTGCCGGGATATCTGCAGGCGCTGGAGACGCATCGCGTGTTGAGCCAGCCCGGCACGGCGGACGCCCATATCAGCCCCGAGCTGCGCCAAACCTACCTGGACCCGCTCGCCATCTGCGCCACGTTGGACGCACCGGTGTTTCGCCTGGGTGAGGTGGTCGGCGTGGTCCGCCACGAGCACACGCGTAGCAGCCGCGAATGGACGTCGCGCGATCGACACTTTGCCGGTTCGGTCGCCGATTTGATTGCCGTTTTACTCGAGCAAGCCACGCGCTTGGACGTCGAAGCGGCTTTGACCGCCCAGCGCGAGCGCTTGGTCAAAGCCGAAAAGATGGAGGCGCTCAGCCGCATGAGCGCGGGCGTCGCGCACGACTTCAACAACATTTTGACTGCGATCTTGCTCAGGGTGGACGGCCTGCGCCTCGAACGGGCACACGACGCCGAGCTCACACAGGCGCTCGGTGAGGTGGTCGAAGCCGGACAGCGTGGCGCCAGGCTGGTGCAGCAGCTGCTTACGTTCGCCAAGGCCAAGACGCCGGTGCCGCGCCCCGTCGACCTCGGGCGCACGCTGCGCGAAATGGAACCGATGTTGATCACGCTGATTCAAGGCGCGGTTGGCCTGCGCGTCGAGCGCCCAGCGTCGCCCGCGCTAGTCAGCGTCGATCCGTCTCAGCTCGAACAAGTGATCTTGAACCTGGTCGTGAACGCGCGCGACGCCAGCGCCAAGGGTGACGAGGTCCTGGTGTGTCTGACCGTGGAACCAGAATTTGCGTGCTTGACCGTGACCGACCAAGGCGTGGGCATGGACAGCGCGACGCAAGAGCAGGTGTTCGAGCCGTTCTTCACCACCAAAGAGCGCGGGTCGGGGCTCGGCCTCTCCACCGTTTACAGCATCGTTCAGCAAGCCGGGGGCAGCGTGACGGTCGACAGCGCGGAACAGCGCGGTTCGACGTTCTCGGTGCGCTTGCCGCGCATCCAGTGATAAGAATGCGGGGCCGCAATGAAACGCACCAGAGTAGCCGCCACCCTCGG
>FSUE01000404.1_pt1 | contig 10226 bp, 8 predicted proteins | sample 1637031 | NCBI WGS metagenome assembly FSUE01 (sample SAMEA3914819, study PRJEB12502) | metagenome | biome: forest; material: soil | place: Canada | collected 2010-06-26 | depth 0.3 m | reverse complement strand
GCGCGACCGACGCGCGACAGACAATAGAGTGATCCTTCGCGCTCCCCTCCGCCACGGAGCTGGCGCCCCCGCATGACAATCCGCCGCGTAGCAGCTTGGATCGTGTTTCTGGGAACGCTCAGCGCTTGTTCGACCGCCAGCGACGTGCCCAACACCGCTTCCGTCGCAGGCGCAGGCGGGCAAACCGGGGTAACCGGCGGCGCCAACCCGGGCGGCTCGAATTCCGGCAGCGGCGCGACTTTCGGGGGCAGCAGCAATCAAAGCGGCAGCGGCAACACGTCCGGAGCAGCTGGCGCGATCAGCTCGGCCGGTGCTGCAGGTACCGCGGGCTCAGGCACGGGCGGCGCGGCCGGCACGGGCAGCGGCGGCGTGCCAGCTGGCGGCTCGGCAACGTGCACCACTTCCGGTACCGAGCTGTGCGAAGACTTCGAAAGCGGGCAGCTGGATCTTCAGAAATGGAAGGTCGTCAAACCGACGACGTCCGCCAAAGTTTCCGTCGACGACACGCGCGCCCACGGCGGCAAGTATGCCCTACACATTCAGCTAGCCGCGGGCAGCCAATCCACGGCCCAGATCGCCGACGCTGTCACGTTTCCGGCTAACCTGAACACGTTCTACACGCGCGCGTACTTCTACTTCTCCCCCGACCTGCCGAGCGACGACAACGGCGGCTTTCACATGGCGTACCTGCTCGCCACCGGCAATAACGACCTCGGCTTCGTCGAGGCTGGGCTCGGCTCTGCGGGCAAGAAGAACTACCTCGGCTATTCGGAGTACTACGGCGCCGGTCCGAACATCCACAGTCACGGCCCAACCTTCACCGAGTTCGGTCCGCGCTCGACGCTGCAAATCGTGCCAATGAAGTGGCTGTGCCTGGAGCTCTTGCAGGGCGGTGACGCGACGACCACCACGCGACGCATCTGGGTCGAAGGCAACGAGCTGCCCGAACAGAAGAGCAACTACACCGAACGGAAGCCGCCCACCTTCGATCTCGTTTCAATCGGCGTCTTGCAATACCACATGACCCCCGTGCTCACCGACGTGTGGGTCGACGACATTCGCGTCAGCAAGCAACCGATCGGTTGCAACCCGTAGCCCCCCAAGGGCCGCGTTCAGCCGGCGTACAACTCTTGTAAGCCGCCACGGCTCATGCCCGGCTCACCGAAGCCGTCCTGTTTCACGCCGAGCGCCTTCTGCACGCTGACCCACAGGTCGGCCATGCTGGCGTTGGCGGGGTCACGCCCGGTGTTGCGCGCTTGCATCAGCGCGCCCTCTTGACCCTTGAACGGATACTCGATGACTTTGCCGAGCTGCAGGCCCAAGTTCTTGCCGCCCGCCACGATCCAGTCGCAGTTATTCTGGTTGTGACCTTCGCTGGTCTCGGTGCACCAGACAATCACCGTGTCGTCCAAGATGCCGAGCGCCTTGAACTTGCTGATGCAGCTCTCGAAGCGATCGGCGTACCAACGGTCGCACAGCTGCTGCGAGTCCTCGACGTCGATCTTACCGTTCATGTCGTAGTCGATGGCCTTGGCGCCGGCACCGCCCAAAAAGTGCGTGACCCAATGGTGGTCCTTGGTAGTGCGCGCCGGATTGACGCCGAGCGCGCCTTCCCCCCACTGCAGCGTCGCCACGCGCCGCGTGCCGCACGCGAAAGCTTGGCCGATCAGATCGAGCAACACGCCGCCGTTGGTCAAAAGCTTGTCGACCGCGTCGCCCGTGCCGAGCCAGTCGGCGGGCGCCGGCTGCATCGGATCGCAGCTCTTGGTCTGCGTGAGGCGGCGCTCCAGCTCGCGCATGCTGCCCTCGTAAACATCGAGGTGCCCGCGATCTTGCGCGCTCAAGCCGGGCCGCATCGCGGTCAGGTCTTGCCTGACCAGATCCAGCACGCTTTGGCCGCGCTTCAAGCGGTGATCGACCTCGGCAGGTTGCCCGGAGGGCATCATCCCGGAGTACAGCAAGTTGTAGATATCCGGCGGGCTGCGCAGCGCCAAATCATGCGACACCGCCGTGCCGTCTTTTCGCCAACTCAGCCGCCACATCCAGTTGGTCGGATCGGACATCAGCATCAGCGACTTGTCCGGCGCCAGCGTCAACGGCGGCGGCAGGCCGAGCGCGGTCGTGATCGAGTGATCGATGCTCGGACCGTAAGCTTGCTCGTCTTCGCCCGGATCGCTGCCGTTGGCGCCGGCGCCGATGCACGTCAAAATTCGCACGATGTCTTGATGGGTCGCGATCTTGGTCGTCGACTTCAAGCATAGGCCTTTGATGACCGTGATGTCGGCCTTGTGCGGCTCGAGCGCCGCGAGCGACGGCCCGAACGTCATGGTCGAGCCGTTCGGCGTTGCGCCCCACCACTTACGTCGCCAGGCGTTCGGCGTATAAAACACCAGAAAGTTGCCGGGCGCGGCCGCGGCGTGAGACGCGCGCGTGCGGACGAGCGGCAGGTAAGATGCCGCTCCCAGTCCGAGCGCTGCCTTCATCATCGAGCGTCTACTCAGTGCCATGGGTCGAGCTCCGTTAGTCTTCCAAGTTGATGCGTTTGTAGAAGCTGGGATCCTGCGTGAGCTCCAACATGAGCTTCAGCAGACTGAATTTGTTGTCGACCATCTGCTTGCGCGCGCGGCTGATCAAGCAACCGTCGAGCACACCGTGCGCGTCGCGACCTTCGAGGTAGCTGATGAAGCGCTTGGAGAAGCACAGCTGCCCCTGGTTGCTGGCAACGATCTGCCGCAGCATGTCGACGCTGTCGGTAAAGTTGCCGTTCACGTCGCCGAAGCCGGGAAAGGTGCCGGTAACATCGAGATTCTTGCCGTTTTGCTGCGCGCGGTATTTACCCAGCTTGTCGTAGTTCTCGAAGCCGAGGCCCATTGGCGCAAACGTGGCGTGGCAGCCGCGACACACCGCGCCCGCGCTCTGAATCGTCTGCTGGACCTCGCGCCCGGTTTCATTTTCGTCGAATACCAACGTCGACGCCACCGCGACGGCCTCAGGTGGCGGCGGCGACGGCTGCGTGCACAGCAGCTCTCCCGCCACGAACAAGCCGCGTCGCGTGGCGTCACGCCGCGCATTCAAGAATGCGGCTTGATGCAGCAGGCCTGGCCGCTTGGTATCCACGCGCTCGCCGGCCGTCACCCCGTAAAAGGCGCCCAGCGGCTGGTCGACGGTCGACGACGTGGAGCTGAACAGAGTATCCAAGCCGCCAGCCTGGTTGAAGGTGACGTTCTCGACGAAGCTCGCCGTCTCGGCCTGCATCGACGGCACCAGCGCTTGCTGCGACGGCTCGAGCGCCGCGCCTGCCAGCTCACGCAGGTGCAGGAACTCGTAGAAGAAGGTCTTCAACACCGCGCGACCGGCCGGGCCGTTCAGCAGCCGTTCGGCGTGGGCGCGCACCACGGCAGGGTCGGTGAGCGTACCGCGCTGCGCGTCCGCTAACAGCGCCGCGTCGGGCGCGGTATCCGCGAACAGAAACGAAATCTCGGAGGCCAGCTCGTACTGAGTGAGATCGACCTTGCCTGGTTTGCGATCGCCGAGCTCGGTCCGGAAGACGTGATTCGGCGACATGGTCCAGGCTTGAATCAGCGCGTAAGTCGCGTCCGACGGCCCGATATCGGCCACGAATTTGGCGTACGCGGCTTGATAGCGAGTCAGCTCGTCTTGGGTGAGCGGCCGTCGGAACAGGTGCCCGGCGTAGTCCTTGATGAAGCTCTGGACGCAATCTGCGCTGGCGCCGGCGGTGACCATGCAGCTGTGCTGAGCCGGCAAGGCGGCGACGAGCTTGGCGCCCGCCTTGTCGCCCTGCTCGAAATACCAATCAGCCCAAGCCTGACTGACGACGTTCTGACGTGAGCTCGTCGAGAACTTGCTGGCGGTCAAGCTATCCAAAGGAGCCGAGGCCACGTCGACATCGGCGTAACCGAGACCATCCTTCAGCGAGTTCTTGTAGGCGCTCGCCGGCACGCGCCAGAGCCGTCCGCGCGGCACCACCGCCTGACCGGTGCACGCGATCTCGGCGACGATCGGCTCGGCTGGCGGATTCTTCAGCAACGCCACGGCGTCCGCCGTCGCCAATGGCGAGTCGGGAGCGCTGCTCGAGCTGTCGCCAGGCGCACCGAGCGTGCGCGATTCGCGCGAACCGTCGATGCGTGCGGTGCACCCCGCGAGCGCGGGCACACTGAGCAAACAGACGAGAGCGAGATTGCGTTTCATCGAGCGCCTTTCGACAACATGGCCGCTGCCCCGCTGGAAAATTCCCTGGAAACGTCCTTCGAGACCGACCGCACACCACTCACCCGGTAGGTATGACCGGACGCGCCCAACAATATGAACAAACCAACGTCAAGGCGGTCGTGTCCGCTTTTTCCCAGAACGAACCGGTACCGGACCCGCACTCCCGTTAGAAAGCTGCACGAGCATCAAATCTTCGCGCAGCAACGCACGACAGTCGCTAGACGTGTGTCGTCAGCGCACAGTGGCGCGCGGCGCGGCGTAACCGCAGCGTCGGCTCAGCGCTTCTTGCGCGAAGCGCCGTGAAGGCTGCCCGAGCGCGGCGAGCAGGTGCTGTCTGACGGAGCGCGATAGTTCATGAAGCGCTCGCGGGTCTGCGGGGTCGACACCGGCGGGGCCCCGGGCGCCGGGCTGTTGTCGGTCACCAGGTACACCTCGTAGCTCAACAGACAATCTTCAGGACGCCCGGTTCGCTCGGGATACGCCACCAGCCACTCCGAGAAGGCTTGGCGGTACGACGCGTAGCCCGCCATGCCGATCCGGTCCGAGTACATCACGAAAAACTGGCTCTGCCCCATGTGCGACGGCACCACGTCACCGGCCGGAAACGGCTGGTCGCTCGCGACCTCGTTGTAAGGGTCGACGTGCGCGCCGGTCGAAGTGACGGCGTCGACGTAGATGAACGTATCGCCACGTGGAGGCTCGGCGGCGAACATCCGCCAACCCTGCAAGATTCGCGGGTACTCGATCACCGCGTGCGTCCAAGCCGGCTGGTGCACGCGCAGGACTTTGGGCACCGGCGTGTTGTCGTTCAGCACTTCGGTCGTGATCGCGACCAGCAGCAGCACGAGCGCCCCCTCCGTCAACCAATGCAAAACCTTGTTGGGCTTGGCAGGGCGGGGAGCCGTGACGCGCTTCAGTACCGGCTCGAACACGCGCTCGAGCTTTTTGGCAACCAACCGCGCGCGCGCACCGAAGCGTCGCTCGATCCACTCCCAGTGGTCGGCCGCCAGCAGGATTGGATAGTACGCCATCATTGCCGGCGAGAAGCCGCCGAGGTTCAAGCCGATCGCAAACCCCAGGTGCAGAAACGGCATGGTGCAGACCGCGAACCCGCGCGCCTCGCGCGAGAGCACCGGGGTGATGATCAGCAAAAAGGCCGTCCACTCCGCGGCCAAGGTCGACCACGTCAACGTGCGCAGCATGCCCAGCGGCAAATGCTCGCGCATCCACACGCCCGCGCCGGTGACCAGCTTGTCTTGATGCAGGGCGTAGTGCACTGCGGTGCCGTCACGCCAGGCATGCCCACTCTTGGCGGACGCGTTGAACAGGTAAATCGTCGCGAATTGCAAGATCAAGCCGAGGACCGCGACCGACACGATCGGGCGTGTCCTGGCCGCGGCGGCCTCGGACGCGGCGTTCGGCTCGGGCGACGCCGGGTCAGCGTTTTGCCGCGCTGTAGCCCACGCGTCGAGCGAGAAACACGTGCCGAGCGGCAGCGTCACCGACAGCAGGCACAACAGGTCCATCACCATGTCCCCGCCGTTCTCGAGCACCGCCAGCCGGCTGTTCAGGCTCACTCGCGCCACCAGCGTCAACACTTGCGCCAGCCGCGTGCGGTAGCCGAGCAAGAACATCCCGTACACCAGCGCACACACCAGAAACCCGAACCGCGCCTCCGCCACGCTCGAGAGCGTGAAGAACAGCGAGAACAGGTGCGTCGCTGGCGGTCGCCAAAGCAACGTGTGATTCGGCAGCAGGCCGGTATTGGCGTACCAGTACGACAGCTCCCAGGCGCGTCTGGCCAAGTCCGAAAACAGCACCAGTCCGAGCGCCACCCGGAACAGCCCCAGGCTGCGCGGGTCCGCCGTCATGTACGTCACCCGAAACGACTGCCACCACTCCCGCATCTCGAACCCTCGAAAAGCAATGTCCGAGCCAGCGCCTCGGAACCGGAAAAACAGAAAATCCGGCTTCTTTTAACCCACCTGTGGCACAGGTTGGCAAGGCGCTTGCGCTGCCCGCCCCGCCTCCGGCCCGCCGATGCAGGAATTCGGACCAGAACCGGGCGCTGGCGGCATTCGCGCGAGAGTGGAAGGCGGTCGCAGGAAAAACCGCTAAATAGGCCGCTCCCCCATGACCATGGCGCATCGAGCTTTCGCCTTCGACTCCACCAAGTTTCACGACGACCTGCGGCCGGTGCTGCTGCACGCGCTCCAAACCACCGACACCGCCGCACTGCGCAGTTGGATCGACGCGAACCTGAGCCAGCTCGTCGACCCCGACGAAGGTGAGCCGCTGCCCAAGAACTGGCAACGATCGCTCGCAGTGGGCGATGTGCACGAGCTGGGCGACTATGCCCTGACCAAGTACTACGACGGCGACTTGGACATCGGCCTCGACGTCGATTGGGAAGACGTCGGCGAGCTGCTCGAAAAATCGGGGCTCGACCCGGCGCTCACGCTCGGAGCGCAGCTCGGCCAAGACGACGCACCGTTCGACCCCGGGCACCAGGGCTCGTACTTTCAAACCGCGGCCGAGGTCACGGCAGCGCTCGCCCAGCTTCAAAGCCTGCTTCAGGCTCAGCCCGCGCTCGCCACCCAGCTGGCGCCGCTGCAAGGCATGTTTCAGCAAGCGGCGCGGCATCGCTGCGGACTGTACGTCACGTTCTGAGCGGGAGCGCCGCGACGACTCGCGCGCCATCGGCCTTGAGAACACGCGCCGTGACGAGTAAGTAGGCACGATGAGAACTCGCGTTCTCCAATCAAATTCCCCCTCTTCAACCAGCTTCCCGTAAGATGGCCGGGTTAGATGTCGGCTGAGGGCGGAATTGGCTGGCTGCGTCCTGGCGCACGCCTGATCGGTAAATACGAGATCGTGCGTCCGATCGGGCGCGGCGGTTTCGGTTTGGTTTACGAGGCGCGCCACCTCGGCCTGCGCGCGCCGGTGGCGATCAAGGTGCTGCGCAGCGAGGGTCGCCAGCATCCGCAAACGCTGGAACGGTTTCGGCGTGAGGCCTGGGCGTCGACTCAAATTGCCAGCCCGCACGTCGTGCGGCTCACCGACGTCGACGTCTTGGAAGACGGCACGCCGTTTTTGGTGATGGAGCTGTTGAGCGGGCGCGATCTGGAGGCCGAGCTCAGCGCGCGCGGACGGCTGCCGCTCCGCGAAGCCATCGGCTACGTGCTGCAAGCGGCTTCGGCCATTGCCGAGGCGCACGCGCGTGGCGTGGTGCACCGTGACCTCAAGCCGAACAATTTGTTCTTGGCCGAGCAAGGCGGGTCGCGTTCGATCAAGGTGCTCGATTTTGGGCTGTCGAAAATCGCGTCCGAGCTCAGCGTGACCAAGACCAGCGCACAACTGGGCACGCCCCTTTACATGTCGCCCGAGCAGCTCCGCTCGGCCAAGCACGTCGACGCGCGCTCGGACATCTGGTCGCTGGGCGTCATTCTCTATCGGCTATTGGCGTTGCGCACGCCGTTCGATGGTCAGACCGCGACCGACGTCATGGTCGCGATCATGAGCCAGCCCCCGCCCGAGCTCAGCCAACTGGCGCCGCAGGTGCCGCCAGAGCTCGCGCGCGCAGTGATGAAGGCTCTGCGCAAAGATCCGGCCGAGCGCTTCCAAAGCGTCGCTGACTTGGCGCACGCGTTGGCGCCATTCGGGCCCGCAGGCGTGTTCATCTACCCGGCGGCAGCTCCGTTCCGCGCGCCGCAGCTGGGTCCGAGCGCGACCCTCACCGACAGCTCGCAAGACACGCCCCCCGAGCCGGTTCGCAATCACACGCGCGTCTGGCTCACCGCGGCTGCGGCGCTCGCCGTAGTCGTCGGCGTCGGCATCGGTCTGCGCGTGTGGTGGACTTCAGCGGCAATGCACGCAGCGGCAGCGGGCGCGTTGAACGAGGCCGTGTCGACCAACGCGATTGCACCGCCAGCGCCGTCCAGCGCTTTGCCATCGCTGCCAGCCGCGAATGCGCCCGCGGTCGCGAATTCGTCGGCCGCCGCGACGTCGGCGTCGGCCGCGGCCACACCCGCGCACCGCGCCCCGAAAGCGCGCCCTGCTACAGCGCAGCCTGGCCCGCCCAAGGCGACGCCCAAGCGCGACTTGGGCTTCTGAGCCCCATTTGCAAAGACATTTTCGGGTCGCTGGGGACACACAGTCTCGAGCATGCTCAAGCCCTCTTCGGTTCTGGTCCTGATCGCAACGCTCGGTTCTGTGGGCTGCGGCGACGAGGCGGCGACGGGCAATGCGTCGGCCGGTAGCGGCGGCACGGCAGGGCAGGCGGGCGCGGGCGGCGCCGCGCTGGGCGGCGCCGGCACCGGTGGCGCGGCAGCCGGCACGGGCGGTCCCGCACCGGCAACTGGCGGCGCTGGCAACCAAACCGGCGGCGCGGGCTCAGGTACGGGCGGCAGCCTAGCCGGTGCTGGTGGCAACGCCGGCGGCGCGAGCGGCGCAGCCGGTGCTGGTGGCGTGGTCGGCGCTGGCGGCTCGGTGAACAACGTGCCCGCCGACTACAAAGGCACGCCGTTCGCGACGCTTGCCATCCCCGGTCGCATCAACGCCTGCGACTACGATCGCGGCGGCGCCGGCGTCGCCTTCTGTCACGACGCCGGCGGCTGCAAGGGCGCCACCACGGGTGACTACCCAGGCGGCTCCGGCGTCTACCGTCCCGCCATGCCGGCGAACGCGCAGATCTGCGGCGGCGCCGCGTGCGACGACAACGTCGGCGTCTGCCGTATGAATCCCAGCAAACCCGACAACACGATCAGCGGCCAAGCCATGCCGGCCACCGACACGTACCTTTGCTACAGCATTGCCGGCGAATGGACGAAGTACACCGTGCACGTCGCCGAAGCAGGTGCCTACTCGATCAGCGGCGTGATGGCCGTTCCGCCATCGGGCGGTGGCGCCAACCTATCGTTCGGCAACAACATCACCAGCGGCAATCTCGCGTTCGCGGTGACGCCCAACACCAACTCAGGCTCCGGCGAGAATTTTCACTCGTGGGACGACCGCAAGAATCTGGGCACCGTCACGTTCGCCGCCGCGGGCACGTACATCATGACGCTCACGCAGGTCAGCCGCTTCAACGCCGACAGCTTCACCTTCACGAAAATGTGATCGACGGCGGCCGCTAGAGTACGAGCCCGGTTCCGAGCTGGAACCCGAGGTCGACCCAATGGTGCTGGTCGTCCATCGCGCGCCGCGTTCCCATGTCGAAGCTGAGTCGCGCGTCGAACACGCGCCAGGCAAGCCAATCCGCGACGTCGAGCTCGTAGCCGGCACCGGCAAACAATCCGAAACGAACGAAACTGCCGCCGTCGTTTTTGTGTGCGAAGGTCGCGCCGACGGGGGAGCCACCGAAGCGCAGATAAGGCCCCTCGAACAAGCTGTGCTCGTTCGCCAGTGGGATCAAAAATGACATCGGAAACGTCCAATCGAAGGCATGCGTGACCCCGCCATACAGAAGCTGACTCTCCATCTCGAAGGTCAACGCCTCGAAGCGCAACGAAACGGCGACACACCCTCCCACCTTCACCCCGGACCAGATCCCAATCCGGGCGATCGGGCAAAGGTTCACACCCGTGCCGAACCGGCCGTCATATCCGCGGTAGCCGCCGCCTCCGCCGGAGTACTGCTGCGACGAGTCGGCGGTCGCGGAGCCGTTGCCATTCGCGTTGGCGTTCGCGTCGGCATTTCCATTCGCCTGCCCCGAAGCGCTCGCGCCTTGCGGCGACACTTGTCCGCTGCCGTTGGCATTGACTTGCACGCCACCACGACCGTCAGCGGTAGCGCAGACCGTCGTACCCGGCACGCAGATCGGAGTCTGCGCCTCGGCAACCGACGCACACGCCAGCACGCCAAGCACCGTGCACGCAGATCCCAGAACGCGCATTCCGACTAGCATCGCACGAGGCGCTTCGCCCCGTCCTCGCGACCGCGCGTCCCGCCCCGGCGACCGCGCGCCCCAGCCCCGCCTCGCGACCGCTAGCCAAGGT
>FSUE01000196.1_pt1 | contig 10236 bp, 8 predicted proteins | sample 1637031 | NCBI WGS metagenome assembly FSUE01 (sample SAMEA3914819, study PRJEB12502) | metagenome | biome: forest; material: soil | place: Canada | collected 2010-06-26 | depth 0.3 m | reverse complement strand
CCCCGTGCTTGAGGCCGTCGGTCGGGGCTGAGCCACCTGTGCCAGCGCTCCCGTCAATCGGGCGCGTTCCGCCACCGGTTACGTTACCGCCGGCTGCGTTGCCACCGGCTGCGTTGCCACCGGCCCCGTCGCCGCCAGCCGTGCCGGCAATCGCGCCGGAGCTGGCGTCGGTGGTCGCGCCGGTCGTGCTGCCGCCGTCGTCAGCGCTCGCGCGAGGTCCCCCGACGTTGACATCGGCCCCGCAAGCCGACACGGCGGCTATGAGAACCAACGAAGGCAGAGTGCTGCGTCTCACCGCTATATCCTCACCGGCTTTGAGCCGCGAATTGCGTGACAGCGCGCACGCGCGCCCCATACACGCTTCCAGGCTTGTCGCGTAGGAACCTCAGTCCCATGGCGCGCGCCTCTGGCCCTCTGCCGAGCGCGCTGAGCGCCTCAATCCGCAGCACCGCTGCCTCTTCAGCAACTTGCGACCCCGGAAAGCGACGCTCGAAATCGTCGAGCAGCGAGAGCGCCCGCGTGGGCTGATGCGCGGCGAGCGCGCTCCGCACTCCGGCCAACGCGGCGAGCTGCGCCGCGGCAGCACTGTGGCGTGCCACGGAGGGACTCGGAGCCGGCTCGGTAGCAGCATGGCTCGAGGCGTCCGCTACACTTTCGGTGTCGCGGGGATCGAGCGATCGGGCACGCGACGCGCGCAACGCCACGGCGGTGGCCGCAGCCGTTGGCGGCTCGACAGTCGGCTCGGGTACTGCGGTGCCCGTCGGTCCCGTCGTCACAGCCGCGGTGGCCACTGGCACCGCGATCGTAGCTCGCGCTGGAGCGCGCGCTTGCTCGCCCCGGGTAGCGAGCACACCGAGCCCGAGCAGGCTACCCAGGAGACCGATCGCGAGCGACTTGCCGAGCAGCAGCAGCCCACCTTTACCGGCGGTTCCGACCGGGGCGCCTGCCGCCGAAGCGGTCGGGGACAATGCCGCGCCGAGCAAGCCCACGGGCGCCAAACCGAGCCCGAGCAGAGCCCGATCGCGAGCGCCCCGCTCCGGGCCGTCTGCTCGAGCTGACTCGAGCAGCTCTCGGGCGAGCGGGTCCGACGTCTCCGATGCCAGAGATCGAAGCGGCGTATCACTCATTTTCTCCTCCTCGACGACGCGAGCCGGGTCGCGAGTGTCTCGAACAGCCCGCGTGCGCGCCGCAAGCGTGACGCCACTGTGCCGAGAGGCAGGCCCAACAGATCTGCGATCGTGGCCATACTCAGGTCTTCGAATTCGAAGAATATGAAGACCATCCTGAGCTCGTCAGGCATCTGACCCAGCACCACGTCGAGTAGCTCCCGGGCGCGTCCGTGATCGAGAAGCTCCTCGGCCGAGGGCGTGTCGCTCGCGCGTGCCTCGAGCGCGACGGGGTCGAGGTCCTCACGTAGGCGCACCTGCTTCTTGCGCGCGTCCGCAGCAACGCGCACCGCCGTAGCGACCATGAACGCGCGCTCGGAGCCAGCTTGAACGTCGTCGATGCGTCGCGCCAATACCAACAGAACCTGCTGCACGGCGTCCTCGACCGAGTGGCTCAGGACACCCAGGCGTCGCAGCGTGCGCCAGATGAATTCGTAGTGCTGGACGACAGCAGCTCGCAGCCGCTGCTGTGCGACGTCCGCCAGCGGACCGGCGACGGCCAGCGAGCTGATCACGGCCGAGAGGCCCTTGCTAGAGGGGGTAGCACCTGAATGGAGATGGTTTCAATTTCGGTTTTGATCAGGGAATTCGACTTGGACCGCGATTTCGCCCAGCCAGCCTAAGTTCGGCACTTGGTGGACTGTAATATTTGGTTCCAAAAAGACCCGATCGTGCAAGGCGGGGACCACCGCCCCCCCGCCGACCTCGACAAACACCGGCGGCGCCAGGTGCCAGCGAACATGCAGGAGAGCGTCGAACGAGAGCCAGGGGCGAACGTGGCTCTTCGCATTCGGTATGCCCCGCCCGCTGGTGCTGCGCCCGCCTGCGTCCACTCGCAGGCAAGGCAAGAGGTCCAAGCTGCCTGCGTGCAGCTTGCCAGGACAACCTTCCAAGAGACCGAGGACACTGACGAACCTGACCGTCGCGCCGGCCCGCGAAGCGTCGGCGCTCGTGGAATAGCTGGCCCCCAACCTCAGCTCAGGCTCGATGCTGCCAAAGCGACGGCCGATGCCATAAAGGGCGCCCACGCCATAGGTCGTAGTGGGGCTCGTCGCACTCCCAGCAAGTCCGATTGCCCCGAGGGTGTGCTTCGGCGGTTCACGACGCCGTTGCGCTAACGGGCTCGGACTTTGCTCTTTCGGCGAAGCGACAGGCCGAGTCGAGCGCGAGGGAAGCGCGGGTGCCGGAGTCGCAAGCTCCGGCCCTGGTTCCTGGGACGGGCCGCTGACATCCGCTGCTGGCTCCTCGGGCATTTCCAGATTGGGATCGAGGACGAGCGCGACGGCGAAAGCCAAAAGCCGAGCGACCTCCGCACAATCAGTGCCTTGGGCTTGCCGCGAGCCACCGTCCTGCTCACCGAGCACCCGCAACTCGCCGAAGACGCCGCTCTGGTCGATCGAGACTTCGAACACCCGCGTCGCACCGACGCGCGAAACTACCGATAGCCCAGGTAGGAAATGTTGGATTTCATGCTCAAATTGAGCCGCGTTTGGGCAACTCTCCGCCGCTTTGTAGTCGAGCGCGATAGTGGGGCTTTCTGCAGCTGCGTTGCCGGCCATCGAAAAGCCCCAGGCGAGCACCGACCAGAGGTACCGAAACGAAACCAAGGCGACCGACTGTAAACGAGGCGCGCACCCGTCGTCATATCTTTTCCGGCAATCCGGCGCAGCCGAGCGAGAGCGCTCGCGCGAATCGAACCAGCGCCCGTCTTGGTCGAACAAGTCGATGCGCAGCCCCCGATGAGTTGGGGTACCGGCGCGTCCGTGTCGATCGAAACGACCACTTCGCCGAGCGCCGGTAGTTCGTTAGGCTGCGCTTTGCCGCAGCTCAAGGCGGCAAAACACAGCGAGGACGCCACGACGCGGGGAGTGACCAGAAGCGCCGCGAGCCATCGCGACTTGGTAGTCATAGAGTCTGCACCTTCTCTCGACTGAGAATTTCCAACGAACCCCGAGCGTTAACATCTGTGAAAGTTGTGAAAATCTGTAGTGACTCAGGGTGCGAGACGACTCCGCTCCTCATTCAGTGAGCGCATGAGCCCACGGAAAACGGATCCTAAGAAATCTTGCGGCGTAAAAACGGAGCTCAAGCGAGAGCGCACATTTGGGCCAAATCGGCGGACGATTCTTGCAGCACCGTGGCCACGGCGCCTTCGCCCATGAGGCTTTGCGCGATCGGCATGAGCAACTTGTTGCGAAGGAGCACGGCGGCCGGATTCGTCCAGCTCGCAAGCTTGCCCAGCCGCTCGGCGGCGTCCGCCACCTTGCGCACGGCGGGCCGACGCCGCGCGTCGTAGCGCTCGAGTGCGCTGGCGACCGTATCTGCTTCACGCAATGTGGCAGTCAAAACGGCGCCATCAACGATCGCGCTGTTGCCACCCTGGCCGACGTTCGGCGCCATGGCGTGCGCCGCGTCGCCGACCAGCACGAGCCGCCCGTCGAAGTAACGCCCGCAATCCACACGAATCACTTCGTTCACCAGGAGCTGGTCCCAGCTTTCGATGCTGTGCAAGACATCGCCTGCCGGAGGGTACGCGGCCGCCCAGGCTTGTTTCCACTCAATGAGATCGCCGCGGCTCTCCAACAAGTGCGCGGCCGGCCCCTGCGCGGAGGCGAAGGCGTACGTTGCGCCCGGCAGCGCAAAGCTGCCGAACAGCCCCTGGCGTGTCCACGCCTCTTCGGCGCGCGCCAGCCCCTCAGGCACGAGCATGCGCGCGTAACGAACGCCGGTTCGCTGCACGTCGACCTGAAAATCGGCGCTGTCGCGCACGCGAGAATGCACACCGTCGGCGCCAACGACCAGATCGGCGTGTAAAGTCGTTTCGCCGCGCTCCGTGCGCAAAACGACGAAGCCTTCCGGATCCGCCCTGAGCACCTCGGCGTCCACTCGCAGCTCCACCCGAGCTGCCGCGTCGACGGCGCTGTGCAGCAGTCCGTAGAGATCGCTGCGGCGCAGCATGAGGGCGCGCGGTTGCGGTGCGCGTGGCTCAAGCAAGGTGCCGCCGTGGCCATCGACGACGCGCGCGCCGTCGATCTTGACGCCAAGCCGCGCAAGCTCGTCACCGAGGCCCAGCGCTTCGAGCACGATGAGCCCGTTTTCGGCGATCGCAATACCGGCGCCGACGGCTCGCGGCTCCACGACCTTCTCGAGCAACGTCACGCGCGCACCGGCTCGCGCCAGCAAGAGCGACGCCGTCGCGCCGCCGAGCGCGGCGCCGACCACGATCACGTGTATGCCTTCGAGCTTCATGGTGGTCTCGCAGGTTACTTCAGCTGCATCGCGCGCGGTAGCGAGACGAGGAGTGGACGTGGCTCGAAGCGAACTCCATTCAAACGCATGTCGAGCGGCTCAAAATTGAGCTCCGAGCGTGCCGCGCGACAATTCTTTACCTTGCCAGAAGTAGCGGAAGTACATCAGGCTGTCCGCGCGGCTGAATGAAAGCTCGACGGTACCGCCGTTCCCGCAGCGACCTGCAGTGACCTTTTCCAGGAAGATCAGCCGATGCTCGTCCTGCGCGACCAGCTCCAGGTCAGCGCTGCAACCTAGCGTCGGGTACTCCATTCGCGCTGTGTTATCCGTCAAATGCAGGAACATGCGCCAGCTCTTGCCGGTGTCGTACTGCAGCGCGCCGCCGCTCCAGTAGCCGATAAAGTCGTCTGCAATCGGTCGAGCTGCGGCCGCCTTTTCGCTGTCATTGACCATCAATGTGGCAGGGCGATCATCCGGGGCGCCGGAGAAACCGGGTCGAGTGGGGATGGCGGTTTCTTCGGTCGTTACGGGCGCTTCGAAGTCGTGCTTTTCGACCGCAACGCGCAAGAGCCAACTGAAATTCATTTTCTTCGTCACGACGCCCAGATTCGTGACCTCGATCGGCACGTCCAGCGCGTCGAGCCGCAGTGTTTTGCCCTCGTGCAGCCGGTGCGTCGGCACACGGAAATGAAAGTCCAATGTTTCGCCCGGCACGCGGCGGCGTTGATCGCCGACGTCGCGCACTACGACCTTGGCGGAAGACGAACCGTGCCCCCGGCCGTAGGCCGCACCTGCTCCGACGCCGACGCTGGACGAACCGTAGCCGTCGCTCTCCGCGGCGCCCGCGCCGAGACCGAACGCCGCGGCACCGCTCTCGCTCGCGGCATCGGAGCTGGTGGCGACGTCCGTTTGAAAGCGGACCTCGGGCTCCGTCACGCGCGTGTCGCCCAGCAATTCGTCGCGGCCTTCTTCGCGTAGCGTTCCGATTGCTCCAGCCAAACTGACGACGGACGCACCGACATTCTTGAGTGACAACCGAATGTCCACGATATCCCTTTTGCGCCACAGCATCCTCGTGTGATAAAGGAGCACGGGCTCCTGCGAATTACCGCTATTTCGCACGAACCATCCGCCTTTCGGGTGCACCATGTCGAGCAGGTAAACAGAGCTGCGGGGCGCCAGCTCAAGCGTGCCGATCTCGATGCTTGCCGCAATCACACCGTGGTGCTGCTCGGCTGGCGTTTCGGACGCGAGCGTAAGCGTGGGCACCATCGTCACCGTCTTCGCGGGCGACAATTGCTCCCCACGACCCTTCTCTTCGAAAGGATCGCTCGCTGCCTGTTGCAGCGGTTGTGGCGGCGGAAAGCACGCAGTCAGAACAACCAAACAAGTGGGAACCAGCTGAACCACACGCTTGAATGGCTTCTTCATCGGCCCACTAACGATTGCTTCGCTTCCCGCTTGCCGAGCCGCGCGTTAGTTCTTGGTGCACTTGCTGGTGTTGTTGACGAAGCCTGTGAGCGTCAGCTTGAAGTTAGAGCCACCGGGCCTGCGCTCGGCGTGAAACAGCGCAAGCTCGTAGACTTTGCCGACCGTGAGCCCGAGCTCGCCCGACTTCGCCACGCCGAGCGTGACGTTCTGGGTGACCTTGCTGTGTAGGCCTCCGATGTCGACGGCCAGCTTGCCGTTCATGAAGACCCACACGTCGTCGTCGCCCGAGAATTCGAGCACTTCGTCACCTTGATAGGCGAAGAAGTAGCGAAGCTCCGTGGTGAAGCCGAAGTTCCTACCCTCGAACAGACCTTCCTTGCCTTGCTTGTCCCAGCCTTTGCCGGTGAGGGGCGTGAAGGTCGTGCCGCCGTCGAACACGTAGGCTCCCGTTTGGCCGACGCGATCGAGCTGCACTACTCCTGGAAATGGCAGATTGACGCCGTCGGTGTCGCGATACCACATGTCGAAGTTGGCTTTGCTGGTGGTTTGCGCGCCGTAGGGGCACTTTTGCACGTTCGCTTCGTTCGGGCCGCCTTGCTCGCAAACACCGGTGTAGACGGGTAAGCCGTCGACATCGAGCGCCGCCGTCACGATGCCCGGCGTCGCGCCTCCACCTTGAAACGTGTACTGATCGGGGAACTTCGTCGAGCCGCCCGCGGCGATGCTGATGAAGTCGCGGTATACCACCGGAATCGCGAGCTGCGCCGGCGGCGCTGCCGCGACGGTTTGGCAGGTGTAAGTCGCCTCCACGTTGCAAGTCGCCGAGCAGCCGTCGTTGTCTGCCAGGTTGCCGTCGTCGCAAGCTTCACCGATCACCAAGCCGTCACCGCAGACGGACGTGCAGGCGCCGCCGGTACAGCTCGGTTTCTTGCGACAACTCTGGCCCGGCACGTCGCACACGAAACCGTTTTCGGGCGTGCAAGTGGCTGAGCAGCCGTCGCTCGGGGCCTTGCCGCCATCGTCGCACAGCTCGTCGCCCGCGAGGATGCCGTCGCCGCAGACGGTAGTGCAGGGTTGGCTGGCGGTCTTGCATTCCCAGCCTTTTTCCAGGGCGCAGGTGTCGCTGCAGCCGTCGCCCGGTGTTGTATTTTTGTCGTCGCATTTTTCGGGCGCGATCACGGTGCCGTCGCCGCACACGGGCATGCATGCGACGCCTTCGGTGCTGCAGACGTAACCGTTTTCGAGTGTGCACGTGGCCGAGCAGCCGTCGTTCGGCGCTTTGCCGCCGTCGTCGCAGGCCTCCGCGCCTTCTTTCTTGCCATCGCCGCATACTGGATCTGTCGCGCTGCCGCCGCTGCCTGCCGTGCCCGCGGCTCCGCCACCACCTGCTCCGCCATCACCTGCTCCGCCACCACCTGCTCCGCCACCACCTGCACTCGAAGCGCCTGCAGCCCCTGCGCTAGCGCCGCCATTGCTCGAGGTCCCGGCTTTGCTCGTGGTGCCGGCCACAGCAGACGTGCCGGCGGAAGAGCCACCTGAGCTTGAGCCGGAAGTCGCGCTGCCGCCTGTGGCGGCACCCGCGCTACCGCCACCTCCCGCCCCGGAAGGTGCGACATCCGCGCAGGCAGCCGTGAGCGTCAGAGCCGAACAAAAGACAAACTGGTGGGGCTTGAGTCACATGACAGGATCCTTCGCACTAAACGCGCACAAAGCTGCGCAATTCCCCCTGTTCCTCTGACGATCGGAACGCCGATCAAGATACACCGTGCGCGCAATTTTACAGCCCCAATAGTGCGGTGCTACGTCAGAAACTTGTAAGCAATCAGCTACACAAACCGATTGTTCGCCGCCAGTCTCACCTAGCTCGTGCTCTGGGGATGTACCGACGATGCATACAACGGGATCGATCTTCGATCGCGCCAAGAGTGGGCGCGCCTCGAAAGACTGTGCGCGTGGTCATCACTGCAACCACTGCAGCGCCGCGGAACGCTGTGGGCAAGCGGTATGTCCAGGAGCAAACGACAACCGCAACTGATGACGCAACAACCTGGCCCAGCACCTGGTCCCGCCTTCGGTGACCGCATTAGAGCCCGAGCTCGCCCAGCGACGGCTGGTCGTCGGGGCGGCGCCCGAGCGGCCAACGGTATTTGCGGTTCTGTTCGGCCTGGGCAGTTTAAAAGCTCCGCCAGATAACTGGCGGGGCATGCCTCTGCCACCGAGCAGAGCCCTCGCAGCTCAGAGGGCAAACCAAACGCCATCAGTAAGGGCGACCACGTGGCCAGGTCGACATAAGCCAGTTGCATTCAGAACGTCGCGTGGACCCTCACTTTACAGCGTCGCGATGAACGACACGAACGGGCCGTGAAACACGTCCATGGCGCCGCTGTCGACGCGGCGCGCACCGGATGAGAAGTAGCCGGGCCAGGTCATCAGCAGCTCGGCGTGGTACGCAGCGCTGAGGAACATCCGCAGCCGGGAGGCCTCAGGGACCAGACGCCAATTGAGGCCGAGACCGCCGCTGCCATTGAAGACCGCGTCGGTGCTGCTGCCGTGCTCGCGATTCGATTCGACGTTGTCGACCCCCTGATCACGCAAAAAGTAGAAGCTCGTCCCGCCAAAGCCCAGGTGCAGATCCAAGTCGGCGAACCAGGTCACGGCCGGGCCCGAAGAGGACGTGAAGCGCGACGAAAAGCCGGCCAAGAAGTAGCGCGAGCGCACGACCTCCGCCGGGCTTTGTCGCGTGAAAACGTAGCTCGAGGTATCAGCGCCCGGCGTACTGTCGCGCAAATCATACAAAATGCGGGGTAGTGAGTAGTCGAAGTAGCGCAGGCCAAAGACGGCTTCTTCCAGCTTGACCGATGGCAACTGAGCCACGCCATAGCCAAGATCGATCTGGGTCATGCGCAGATGCAGCGGCGCTTCGCTCAGCACGGCGTCGTCGGCGACCCGCACGTCTTGGACTCTGCCGTTCGTGAAGTTTGCGATCTTCACGCGCGACTTCATTCGGAACAGCGACAGCCCGAAGCTCAGCGCGTCGCTGGCGAAGCCGGTCGCGCCGAGCTCGTGTGCCAGCGAAGACGTCTCGAGCGAGCCGCCGCTCTTGTAGACGCGGTTGGTCGCGTAGCCCAGGTCGATCCCCAGCAGGTTCGACACGTTCGCCAGATCGAACTTTGCCGAAGCGTTCACCGACGCCAGCACGATCGGCTCCACACGGTAGTCGAGGCGTTGCGTTCGTCCGGCGAGGCTTACGCTGCCGCCGTTACCTGTGCGCCTTTGCTCGTCCTGTGCGAGGTTGCTGTAAAACAACGCCTCGCCCCCTGCGATCGCCCGAAGGTGAACCGCATCCTCGACCAAACCGGTCACCTGCGCTAGCGCCTTTTCGCGAAACACGTAGCCCGGGCTACGCTCGAGGTCGACATGCTCGAGCCGGGCCAGCGCGCGCGCCAACGGCTCGATGATCTCCAGATCGGCGACGAGGTCGCGGCCGATCTGTGCCAGCTGCTCGGGCGTTCGGGCCGCAGCGGCGACGCCGCGAGCCACGCCAACCGCACTCTCGTGCTGAAGGTCCGCGCCGGAGCGCACCCATTGCGCTGAGACGACCGGCACCATCGCTATCGTCTCGGACAGCAGCCGCGAGGCCACGGAGGTGATCGTCAAATAGTCTCGTACCTCGCGCTGAGCTTGCGGGTCGACGTGGGCAAACGCATCGCCGATCTCGGTCAGCAGCCGCGCTCTCGCCGAGGTCTTGGCCGCGTGAGCACGCTCGACCGCTCGGTCGGCTTGCGGCAGGTCGACTGGCACGGCTTCGGTGGTTGGCTGCAGAACGCCAGACTTGAGCTCGTCGCGGCGATGCTCGGCGTCGTATTGCGCCTGGGCCAAGTGCCGATAGCCTTCCAACTCCGTTAAAAGATCGGCGAGCTGGTCGGAGCTGCTCGCGATGTGGGAGAGCAGCGAGCCCGCTGCTGCCGGGACTGGCACGCCCTCGGCTAGGGCCGGCAAAACCTGCTCCAAGTGGCGGCAGTACAGCTTGATTAACGGGACCTCGTAGCTCGGATCCTGATACGGGCTGTCGGGCGCCTGGCGGATCGCCCGCTCCAGCTTCTGGGCCTCTGCTTGCGTGAGCGGTAGCGCCGCGATCCAGGGAGCTTCGGGCCGGTAGGGGGTGTCGATGAGCATTCGGTGCGCGAGCCGAAGCGCGGTCTCGATGTCCTTCACGCGGTCTTCCGTGAGCACGAAAGTCGGCTTCTCGCTCGCGTAGCGGTGGAGTGAACGAACGTTCTGCGTGCCGCCACCGCACCCCACCACCTGCAGCGCCACCGTTAGTAACACCGCTGCACGAGCAGTCGTCGAAGTAGATCGAAACACGCGAGCCGCCATATAGATCGCCTTG
>FSUE01000718.1_pt1 | contig 10240 bp, 8 predicted proteins | sample 1637031 | NCBI WGS metagenome assembly FSUE01 (sample SAMEA3914819, study PRJEB12502) | metagenome | biome: forest; material: soil | place: Canada | collected 2010-06-26 | depth 0.3 m | reverse complement strand
TTCGTCGGTCGATATGACGGCGGCGACGGGCCGACCGGCGATCAATGCTGGCAACGCTGGCAATGCTGGCAATGCCGGCAACGCTGGCAACGCCACGACGGCCGGCAATGGTGGCGTAGCTGGCGGGGCGAGTGGCAGCGCCGGTACAGCGGCCGCTACCGCTGGTAGCGCCGGCTCGCAAGACGGCGTGCTGGAAGGTGGCGGTTGCGCTTGTCGCACCAGCGCACCGGCTTCGAGCCACGCGCCACTCGCCGCGTTGGTTTCGATCCTCGGCGTGCTGGGGCTAGCCGGCGCGCGTCGCCGCCGCCGCCGCTAACGCCGCGGTTGGTGCTTCGATTTGCTGCTAACGACGCCCGAAGAGCCGCGCCAATGCCCGGCTCCGGCTGCTCGGTGCGCCGTCGCTGGGCGGCGAGCCGGAGCCGCGCGGCATCACGTCCGAAGCCGGCGGCGACGAGCTTTGCGCGCCCGGGTTGGGTCGCGAGCTAGGCGGCGACGAGCTGGGCGGCCGTGAGTTGCGCGCCGATGCCGACTCACGCGGCAGCGATTCGAGCACGTGAGGAGCGATCTCCGAGAAGCCGCGTGTGCGCAGCGCGGTGTTGGTGCGTTCGAAGGTCACCGCTGCGTCGGCAGCGAAGCCAAGACTCTTGTGCAGCTGCATCAGCTCGACCGCCAGCTCGACCAGTAGCCGCGACGTCGCAGGCAAGCCGTCAATCGCCAACGACCACGCCATCCGCAGCGGCGCCACGGCACGCTTCGCGAAATCCGCGATCTGAAAGGCAGTGGCGGCGCGCCGAAAGTAGTTGATGGCGGCGTCGTTGTTCTTCAGTTTGCGCGCCAGCTCCGCGGTGCGGTGTTGCAGCCACGGCGCTCCGGGCAGCTCGTCGGCGGCGCGCCGGTACAGGTCGAGCGCTGCGGCCTCCTTGCCGCTGTCGGCAAGCTTCTTGGCCTCTGCAGTCCAGCGCTCGACTTGTGCTTCGAGCTGACGTCGTTGCTTCGCGGAGTCATCGGTCACGCACGAGCATTCAGCACGAGTCGTGCCGAACGTCGGCGTCGGCTCGAACGGGCGAAAATCGTCGGAGCGGGACCGGGTGTCGCGCACTTCGCTCGCGGGTCTTTCAACTATGAACGAGCAGCTTTCGCTCAGTTTGAGACACGGCGTCCCGCGGCGAGATAGGCGAGAATTGCAGTGTGGGCGCATCACGGCTACCGAAGTCGAGGTGCTTGGATTCGCTGGTGAGTCGATGCGGCGCAGCCTGCCGCGCGCAGCGTGCGCTGCGCTCTTGCTCGACGCCTGCGGTGCGGTCGGCTGCGCTTGCCCTGCGCGCCAGGCTCCGCCGCACCGGGCGGCGACCGCGACGACGAGCGCGCCATCCAAAGAGCGCCTGCGCTTGCTGCGCGAGCGTGAGGCCACCGTTCGTAGCTCGTTCGCGCCGCGCGACCAGCCGGCGTGGCTCGACGTGAGCGGCGCCGATCCGTACCGGCTCGCGTCGGCGCCGGTGGGATCCGGATTCGTCGGCATTCTGCGCGGCGGCAAGGCCTTGGTAACGCTCGACGCGGAGCTGCGCGAGCTCGGGCGGGTTCCGCTCGCCGAGACGCCGACTGCGCTGTGCACGGCGTCGACCAACGACGCCTGGGTCGCGAGCCGCTACGGCCGACATCTGCTGCGCCTGCGGCTGGACGCGGCCGGGGTTGCGGCGGTCACGCTCGAGCGCGAGCTTTCAGTGGCCGGGGTCGCTGATCTGGCCTGCGGCGAGGGCGGCGTCGTTTACGTCCTACCTGCCGACGGCTCGGACTTGCTCACGCTCGATGCGGACGGGCGCGAGCTGGGGCGACAGGCGGCGTTGCCCGGTGGCATTCGCTTGCTGCGGCGAGGGCGATTCCTGCTCGAAAATTCGTTGTTCGAGCGCACGCTGCGCGTCCTTGCGCTGGGGCCGCGCGGCGTGCCGACGCGCGAGCTCGGGCGGATTCGCCACGACGGTACGCTGTGGGCGGTCGACGCCGCGGATGCGTCGCCGCTGCCGCTGCGCGTAGCGGTGGCGGGCGTCGAGGATAAGCCGCTCGTGCGTGCGCACGGCGAGTTCGAAAATATCGATTCCTTCGTGTGGCTGTACGAGCTGGGCCCGCACGGCTTCACGCAAGTCGCCACGCTCGATGTTTCGGACTTCGGGGTCGTCTTGCCCAAGGCGCTGCACGTCAGCTTTGGTTTGGACTCGCTCACGTTGGACGTGCTGGGCGCTGGCAGCGGGCGCTTGCTGCATGCGACTTGGGGCAACGATTGGCAGGTCGCACCGACGATTCGCAGCGAGCCCGCGCCGCCGGGCGTCAGTGACGCGGTATTTTCCGAGCGCGGCGCCGCGGTCGCCTACGCGAGCCCGCTGTTCGACGCATGGATCAAGCTCGACGCTGCCGGCAGTCACTTCCAGCGCGTCGACCCCGAGCGGCGTCCGGCGCCCGACGTGCGACTCGGTGAGGCGCTGTTCTTCACGGAATTGATGGCGCCCGACAACGCCAGCGCCGGAACGCACTCGCGCTTCAGCTGCGAGACGTGCCATTTCGAAGGCGGCGTGGACGGCCGGCTCCACTACACGGGCCGCGGCGACGTGAGTGTCGTGACCAAGCCGCTGTTCGGGCTGGCCAACAACCGCCCGCATTTTTCGCGCGCGTTGGATCCGGATCTAAGCTCGGTTTGCCACAACGAATTTCGCGTGGCTGGCGCCGGCAGCGGCAAAGATCCGTGGTTTACGCTCGAGACGGCGCGGTTTCCGTGGTTGCACGACCTCGGCATCGATCGCGCGCAGCTCGGTCCGCTCGAGCTGCGCGAGGCGCTGCTGAAGTTCCTGTACGCGTTCGCGCCGGCGCCGAACGCTCGCAGCCAAGGGCGTGAGCGCTTCAGCGCGCTCGAGGCCGAAGGCGCAGCGGCGTTCCGCGACCATTGCCAGAGTTGCCACAGCGCGCGGCTTCTTTCCGACGACGCGACGAGTGAGGTGCCGTTCGCCGACTGGCAAAGCTTGGTTTTCAGTCGCAATGCGCCGTTGGTTTGGGCGCGCGGCGCGTACGCTCAGACCGGCGTTTTGCCGTACGTGCACGAGCGCGGTACGCGCATCACCAGCCTGCGCCGGCTGGCGCTGAAGCCACGCTATTTCACCAACGGCTCGGCGCCTGATCTCGCCAGCGTGCTCGAGCGGTTCCGCGAGAGCCCGGACGGGGCGCTGCACGCTGCCAGCGCGGCGCGCGGAACGCCGCTCGATGCGCCGGCGCGCCGCGCGCTGCTGGCATTTTTGCAGCTATTGTAGGCGTTAGCGGTACGGATTCTCGGGATCGAGCACCGGCGTTGGGGTTTCAGGCGCAGCGTTGGGCGGCGCGATCGCGTCGGGTGGCGTGGTGGTCGGATTCGGAACGGTCGTGGCGGGACCGTCGGGTGGCGTGAGCGGCGTCGATTGCGGGAAATGGTCCTGCGCGCCGGGCGCCGAGTCGTCGATGAGCGCCTGGCTGGAGTTGCCGGTTACGATCGGCGTGTCGGCTTCGAAGTCGCTCGGAAGCGTCGGTGCCGCTTGGCTCGGCGCCGCGACGGCCGGCCCGCTCAGCAAGTTCGTTACCGCAGCGCGAACGTTGGCCGACTGCGGCTGCCAATCGCGTTCGAGCGGCGCCGCCGGCGTCTCGGCCATCGTGGCGGGCTCGGTGTGGTAGGCGGCGTAGGCGCTGCCACCGACGATCGCCGCGGCGGCGATGGCTACGGCGACCAACCCCGCCCCGGTGCTCCAAACGCTCGTGCGCGGCAGCACAATCGGATCCTCATTTTGGTAGCGCACGACCCGGCGCAGCCGCGGTGCGTGATTGCCAAATGAATAGTCTTGAATGACGTGGGCTCGGGAAGCCATGTTGCGTCCTCCTGCGGTCAGGGGTTGCAAGGCGTGGGCCGAATCGAGGGCGGCATCCAACTCGCCGTTTTCATGGGCGAACTCCGATTACGCTCTGGCGCGAGCGCACCCGCGGGGTGACGCACGTGCCTCAATGGGGCGGTTTGGCGCCGCGGCCGGCGTCAGGCTTGCGCGCTGATCGCTTCGGCGTCGTCGGGAACCGGATCGATCGCCGACAGGATCGCGACTTGGATTTCGAGGCGGCGCGCCGGCGAAATCGGCTTGTTGTCGAATTCGACGATGTGGAAACGGTCGAACACGCGACCGCCGCGCGTCTTGACTTGCGAGCCGACGATTTGCACGCGCTGCGAGAACAACGCTTGCGAAAGCGCGAGCAGCAACCCCGAACGATCGAAGGTTTCGACCTCGAGCGTCGCGAACGTGCCGTCTTCGCCTTCGATGAAGCGCACGACCGTTTCTTTGGCGGCGGGCGTGACGGCCGGGCGCGACGAAGGATCGACTCGCTTGCGGTCGAGCTTGCCGTCGATCAGGCCAATCAGCGTTTGACACAGCTGCAGCGACTCTTCGTGCGATAGCGCAAGCCGCGCTTCGCCGCCGCTTTCGTGGCGCACCCAGAAGATGTCGACGGCTTCATCGTGCTGGCCAGCGACACGGCGCGTGTAAGCTTCGGCCTCGATCACGTCCAGGTTGCAGAGCACCAGCGCAGCGCTGATCGTCGCCAGCAGGCCTGGTCGATCGTCGGCCACCACGCAGATCGCGGCGCCCGGCACGCGATTCGAAAAGAACGAGCCAATGTTGGCGGGCGCCGATTCACGCTCGCGGGCGATCCGCGCGTGCGCGGCGATCGCGCTGGCGTCGAAATTGCCGCGGTAGCTCGCGGGCAGCGACGCTGCGAACGAGCGCAGGAAATCCTCGGAAGGGGGGACGGAGCTCACTTGGATTCTCTGTACGGCGCGAATAGTGAACCATACGACTGGCGGCCGCACCCGCGGCTTTCAGTCTTGTTTCGTGGACGTGACATACTCCGATTTCTTGGAGGGGCTAGGGTTTGCCGCTCTGCCGAGTCCGCGGTGGCCTGGTCGTCGGGGTCGTGGTCGGCGTTGTGGTCGGAGGCGCGCCGGTGGGCGCTGGGGTCGCGCCCGGAGTGGTTCCCGGCGTTGTCTGCGGAAGGCCCGGAAATCCTGGGGGAAAGGTCAAGCCCGGAGGGAGTTGGATGCCGGTCGGGATCTGAAGCCCGCTCGGCAAGGGGAAGGGCAGCTGCAAGGTCGTCGACCCGCCGCTGCTGGTGACGACGACGGGTCCCGGGTTTCCGGTACCACCTGCAGCTGGGCCCGCGCCACCGGAGCCGCTGCCGCCGGCACCGGCGACGGGCTTGGTGCCGGTGGGCAGCCGGCCCGGCGCCGTCGGGTTCGCGGGCGTGCCGGCGTTCGTGTTGAGCGGCCCATCGGGCGTGAGCGTTTCGACGCCGGGCGGCGACACCGGCTCGGCTCCCGCGTCGGGCAGCGGAGGCGGGACGATGCGCTGGCGATCGGCGGCGCGGTAAGCGGCGTATCCGACCGCGCCTCCGCCGCCGAGCACGGCGATGACCAAAAGTGAGATGAGCACGCCCGAGCGCCGCTTGGGACGGGCTGGTTGCTGCGGCACCTGCGAGCCGGCGTAAGGAGCGCCGCCGTAGCCCGGCGGTGGGCCGTAGGCGGGCGGCGGTGCGCCGTAGGGTGATGGGCCGCCCATCGCGGTGCCGGTTTGCGGTCGCGCCATTTGCGACATCACCGGTTCGCCCTCGGAGATGCTGGTCCGCGCCGCGCCGAGCTGGCTCACGCTCAGCGGCGGGCCATCGGGCGGCAGCGTTTTCGGTACGGCAGGGTTTGCCGGGGGATTCGTGATGTGTGCGGGCAACGACAGCAGCGCTGCCGACGCCGGCGTGGGCAGCGGCGCCAGTGGCTCTGCCGTCGCTGCCAGCCGCCCGGCGTGGCTCAATTGGCCGGCAAACTGCGCCAACGCCAAGCGCATCGCGCTGGCGGTCTCGAAGCGCTCGTCGCGGTTGGGGCGCGTCGCCCGCTCGACCAGCGCGACCAATCCGCCCGGCAGACCGGGCGCCACGTCGTTCAGCCGGCGCACGCGCCCACCTTCGACGGCAGCCACGATGATCTCCGCGTCTTCACCGTCGGCCGGGCGACAACCGGCCAGCATCTCGAACAGCATCACGCCGACCGAGTAAAGGTCGGCGCGATGATCGGTGGTTTGAGCCGAGACCAGTTGCTCGGGCGCCATGTACTCGGGCGTGCCCATCACGACGCCGGCACGCGTCAGGCCCTTGGTGAATTCGCTCGATGCGCGCAGCTTGGCGATACCGAAGTCGATCAGCTTGAGCAGCGGGCCGCCGCCCGACGGCGTGACGAACACGTTGTCCGGCTTCATGTCGCGATGCACGACGCCGGTGGCGTGCGCGGCCTCCAACCCGGCCAGGATTTGCAGCGTGAAATCCACGGCTAGCTCCCCGGTCAGCTTGCCCTGGCGATCGAGCATCGATTGCAACGACTGTCCGTGCAAAAGCTCCATCACCAGGTACGGCGAGCCGTCCTGCGCGGTGTCCACGTCGGTGACGTGCGTGACGTGGGGGCTCTCAATCGTGGCCGAGACGCGCGCCTCTTGCAGGAAGCGCTGGGTTAGGCCTGGACGCTTGGCTAGATCGGCGTGCAGAAACTTGAGCGCGACGCCCGAGCCCAGCACCTCGTGGCGCGCCTCGTAGACCACGCCCATGCCGCCGTCACCGATCAACCGCACGATCCGGTACTTGCCGGAGATCAAGTCGCCAGGCGCGAAGCGACTCACGGGGCGCCCCGATCCACGATCCGCTCTTCGCGCGGGATGTAGCGCTCGTATTCGCGCACGAACATCAGACTCTTGCTGTCGGCGTGATCGACGTACAGCACACCTTTCAGATGGTCGGTTTCGTGCTGCACCACGCTGGCGCGCACGCCCTCCCACTCGAAGTCGAGCGGCGCTCCCGTGCGGTCGAGCGCTTGGACGCGGACCTTGCGTGGCCGCACGACCTGCCCGCGCAGGCCGCTGACCGATAGGCAACCTTCGAACATCGCGATCGAGTCCTGGGGCGCAAGTGCGTCGAGTGGGCTTTGCACGGTGGGGGTCACGATCGGATTGACCAAAATAGTCAGCGGAATATCCAACGCGTCCGGGTAGCGCGGATTCTTGGTGATCTGGATCACGCACAGCTGGACCGACTCGTAGACCTGGGGCGCGGCTAGGCCGGCGCCGTCGGCGTCGTGCATCGTGTCGATCATGTCGTCGATCAGGGTTTGAATCGCAGGGCTCTTCAGCTCCTCGACGCTCAAGGGGCGGGCAACCCTACGCAGCACGGGTTCGCCCAGCTGTGCGATTTTCCTGATGGCCACGGCGGGCATCGTAGCCCAAAACCGTCGGCGTTCACGCGCGCTGGCCGCGCGGCGCCCACGGCACTTCTGCCACGCCATTTTCGTGCCCTGCGCGTCGGGCCAGCACGAATAAGAGGTCGGCGAGGCGGTTCAGGTACACGAGCACCGTCGGGCGCACCGGCTCGCGCCGGGAAAGCGAGAGCACGCGGCGTTCGGCGCGGCGCGCCACCGTGCGCGCCAAGTGCAGCGCCGCTACATCGGGCGGCCCGCCGGGCAGGACGAAATTCTTGAGCGGTGGCAGCGGCAGCTCGGCCTCGTCGATGGCGTGCTCGAGCCGGACGACGTCAGCGTCAGTCAGCAGCTGGATACCGAGCCGCGCCTCGCTGCCGCTGGCCGCGGACAGCTCGGCGCCGAGCGTGAACAGATCGCTCTGCACCTCGCCGAGCACGTTGTTCACGAGCGGCACCTGACAGTGTGACAACGCCAGCCCGATCGCCGCGTTGGTTTCGTCGATCGTCCCGTAGGCTTCGACACGCGCGTCGTCCTTCGGCACGCGCACGCCGCCGAACAGCCCGGTGTCACCCTTGTCGCCGGTGCGGGTGTAGATCTTCATAGCCGGGAGAGTAACCTCGTGTCGGCTGTTGAGCACGCCCGCCGATTTCGGGCCCTGGCTTCGTTTTCGCTGCGGTGCGATGTGGCCTGCGCGCGGGCTACGCCCGTGCTCGGGACCTCCGCCGCCAAGGCGGCTCCGGTGCACGTACTCAAGTACGCTCCGCTTCGCTCCTCGCGAAAGCCTCGCCAGAGTCCGCACTTGGCGGGCGGTTTGTTTTTGCTTGGTCCGAGCTCAGCCGAGCGCGGCTTGCATGGCTTCGTTGCCGGCGATCCAGGCGGCCAGATCGGCTCGTGCGCCGTCGACGATTTGCGCGCCGAAGCCGGGCGGCACGGTGGCGTTCTCGTTGTGGTTGAAGCGACGGCGCCACGCAATCTTGGCGACCAAGCGCACCAAGCGGTCACTGCGCGGCGGGCGCAGCTCAACCCAGGTCTCGTCGTCGTCTGGCGGGGCCAGCGTGCGCACGTAAATACCGCCGCTCGACACGTTGTACGTGAAGCCCAGGTCGTCGCGCTCGCGGCCGGCGCCACGGAACGCCACCGTCGTGCCGTACAGCAGGCGCGGGCTTTTGCGGTTGTTGACCGTCCCGGCGCGCAGCTCGTTCGAAGCGAACAGCACGTTTTCAGGCGCTGCGAAGCCGTCGACCGCGGCGATGCCGCTCAAGTCGAGCAAGCCCTCGCGGGCGGCGCGCAGATCGCGCGGCGCACAACACAGAATGAAGTTGGCGTTGCTCCCAGCCCCGCGCGCGCGCTCGACGATCGGACGCGCGCTCGGCATCAGCTCGGCGTTGATCACGGCCAGGCTCAGGTCAGGGCGCTCGGAAAACTTGGCGGCGTCTTCGCTGGTAACGGCGAACGTCACGTCGTAACCGGCGTTGCGCAGCACGCGGGCCACGACCGTGCGCCGGGTGCGGTCGCTTTCGGCGATCAGCGCGCTACCGCGACCGGTCTTGGGCGGCTCCGCCGCCTCGCGCGGCAGGTTGCGCAAGCGGGTGAGCAAAGGGCGAATCTCGCCGAACGGCAGGACGTCGTCGGCGCCCCAGCTGAAGGCGTCGTTGAAGGCCAGATCGGACACGCTGCGCGAGAGCGCCAACATCGGCAGCCGCACGTGCCGCGCACTGCTGCGCGCCTCGACCGCCAACGCCTCGGACTGCTCGCTCTCGAGCAAGGCGCCGTGTGCGTCGTGGCTGGAGAGCCAATCCGAGGCTTCGTCGCTGCTGTCGACCGCGTGCAGCTCGAACGCGGCCTGCTCGGCGGCCACCGCTAGCGCCGCGCGCTCCTCACGGCGAAACCTGCCCAAAGCCAACAGCGCGCGAGATTCCATGCCCCCCTCAGCACGGCCGCGCCGCGGATCTCTTTAGTCTCGCGGCGAGACGGAGCCCGTAAGTCACCGAAAGAGTTGGCAGTTAGGAGTTGGCAGTTTCCCAGGCCGAGCAAAGCCCTCGCGCCGCTCGAAGCCGTCCGGCCGCACAAAGCCGTCGTGCCGCACAGAGCCATCGAGCCGCAAGGAACCGCGGTTTCTCAGAAGCCTGCAAAGCGGAGCGCACTGCTACAACGCGAGCTCGCGCAAAGCGCGAGCCAGAACCACCTCACCCGACCCTGGCACAACCAGATCACGATCCACGATCGAAGCCAGGCCCGTAATAAACCCGGCGAGACCGGGCGCCCGCTGTTTCAACCCGTGGCGACTGTCGCCGGACGCCTCAGTCGCCGCGGAGGAAACCAAGACCCAAGCGCCCGCTGTTTCCCCGGTGGCGACTGTCGCCTCATCGCTACAGTCACCACGGAGGAAACAAAACCTACGCGCTAAAAATCTGCTGAATCTCGCCTTCCATGGCGGAAGGCGCGACTTTTTTGGCCAGGGCTAGCTCTTGGACGAGCAGGCTGCGGGCTTGGTCGAGCAAGCGGCGCTCGCCGAACGACAGATCTTTGTCGAACTTCAAGCGGTACATGTCGCGGAGAACCTTGGCGATCTCCGATGGCAAGCCGCTCTTGAGCATTTCGGTGTAGGCGCGGAAACGGCGATTCCAGGGTTGCAGATCTACTGCGACCTCGGGCGCCTTCAAGATGTCGAGGATCTTCTGCGCTTCCTTCTTCTTCATCACCGGGCGGAGCCCGACCCGTGAAGCTGCCTCCGTCGGCACCATGACCTTGAGCCCGCTGTCGCGGATCTTGATCACGTAGCAAGGCGTTTTTCGCCCTCCAAAATCCTTCTCTTCGATGTCTTGAACTTCACCGACGCCATGAGCGGGATGTACCGCCATGTCACCGGTCTTGAAGTTGATGCGAATAGTTTCAACCGACAAATTGCCCTCCTGACCTGCTTGCGCGGGAACTAAACGTTCGACTAGGGCAGGGGCG
>FSUE01000658.1_pt1 | contig 10246 bp, 8 predicted proteins | sample 1637031 | NCBI WGS metagenome assembly FSUE01 (sample SAMEA3914819, study PRJEB12502) | metagenome | biome: forest; material: soil | place: Canada | collected 2010-06-26 | depth 0.3 m | reverse complement strand
TCGGAAATCGCCATTGGTCGTACGCGACCCATGACGGTTCTGGGAGTGGGAAGATCTGTAGGCCGAGCTCTTGGAGGTAGTAGAGCGAGTACGAGCGGGAGAAGACGAAGATCGGCAGCATGATCACGGTGCCCAGGTAGGGGATGGCGGTGAAGCAGCACGTGACGCAGCTGAGGATGACGGCCGCGATGCCGACGGCGATCGCCAGCACCATGCGCAGCAGGTAGAACAGAATCACGCCGCCGATGTTGCCGCTCAGCACCTCGGCGCGGCAGATGCGCCAGGCTTCACGCACGCGCACGTTGCGCACCACCATCAATGGCACGACGAAGTCGTCGAGCAACAAGAACGTGATCGTCAGCGGAAAGCCGATGCAGAGGATCGCAAATCCGATCAGCGAGTAGCCGATCACCGCGCGCGAGCCTAAAAAGAGGCCAGATTGGAGGTCTGGCAGCGCGACCAAGACGCCGGCGCCGATGGCGGACAACACCAGCACGCTGCTGCTGACGCCGAGCCAGGCGCGGAACTTGAACAAGCTCATGCCGAGGTCGGCCGCGCGCGCCCACTGCGAGCCGAGGTCGACGCGATCCCAGATCACCGATTCGATGAACATCAGCTTGGCGCGGCTGGAGAACCACAGCACGAAGATCCACAGCCCCATCACCAACAGCACACCGCCAATGGCGAGCCCGACATACAAAGCCAAGTCGTCGTGAAGCGCGCGCGCCACCTGGTCGATGAATTTTTGGAATTCGGGCGGCATGCCGCCGGAGCCGGAGCCAGACGGGCCGTGCGGCACCGTCGGGCCCGAACCGCTCGGAATGCTGGGCACTTGCACGCCGCCGCCGCCCTCGCCGCATTGGGCCAGGAACACCGTGAAGCCGAGCGCGAACCATTTGTCGCCCTTGATCGGAAATAGCAGCTGCTTGCTGCGCTCGACGGCGTGGCTGATCGCGTCGGCGGCGGAACCTGCCATGACCCGAGCAGCTTAGCGCGAACCGCCGGGCGTCAGGCCAGGCTCCGTGCGCGTTCGCCCAAGCCTTGGATGACCGAGTGCAGGCTGCGGAGCCGCACCAGCTTTTCAGCGCCAAAACGGCCCTGGATGCCGTTGGACAGTGCCGCCACGCGCGCGGTGCCGCCGGTGCAGCACACCAAGTCGATGCCGGCGGCACCGAGCCCGCTGGCCGCCAAGGTGCGGTCGAGCGAGCCGAAGATGGCGTCGACCTGCGGCGCCGAGAAGGTCTGAAATTCGCCTTGCGTGATCGGCTCGGCGATGTCGATGCCGGGGTAGTCGAAGACCAGCTGGGTCGTCTCGTGGTCCGACAGCTCGCGTTTGGCGTGCTCGATCGACTCGAACATCTGAAAGCCGAGCGAGTCTTCGACCAAGCACAGCAGTTGATCGATGTGCTGCTTGTCGTCTTTGCCGAGCGAGCCGCTCTTGATGTCGCGTAAGAAGCTCATGATGTCGCGCTGCGCGAGCAAGCACGTGTCGGCAGGCGAGCACAACGATTCCATCAGCGGCCGCGGCATGCTGAGCACGTTGGAACCGAACGGCACCTTGTACTTGACGTCGGCACCAAAGTGCCGGCTCACCTTGTGGCGCATGATCGAGCCGTCGAACGCATCGCCCGCTACCGACACGCCGCCGATCGCCAACACCTCGACGTCTTGGTCGTCGGGTGACAGGCGCGCCACCGTAAAATCGGACGTGCCGCCGCCGAAATCGGCCACCAATACCACTTTGGGCTCGGTCAAACGGCTGCGAAAATCGTACGCGGCCGCGGTTGGCTCCGGGCAAAAGTGCACTTCGGTGAAGCCGGCAAAGTTGGCGGCTGCGCCCAACCGCTCTTCGGCGAGCGCGTCGTTGGCGTCGTTGTCCGAAAAGCGCGCGGGACGGCCGAAAAGCGCGCGCCGCACGTCGACGCCGTAGTGTTGGTTGGCGCGGCGGCGCATCTCGCGCAAGAAGACGCCGATCAGCTCCTCGAGCTTGACGGCGCGCGAGCCGAGCCGCGTCTCTTCGAAGCTGGGCATCGGCAGGAAGCGCTTGAGCGAGCGCAAGAAGCGACCGCGCATGCCCTCGGCAACGTAGCGCTCGAGCGCGGCCGCGCCGAAGTGCCACTCGTTGGTTTCCGAGAAGAACAAGATGCTGCGAAACACCGAGGCGTCGCTGGCGGATGGATCGAGCGCGAGCGGCGCGTCGACGGCGCGCGCGTTGACGCCGCATAAAAGTGAGTTGCTGGTGCCAAAGTCGATCGCGTAGAGCGTGGGTTTGTCTTCGAGCATGTGCGTGGCGGCAGACTGGCGCTGAGCGACTCTGCTTTACAATCTGTGAAGTTTCTGGCACCCTCGCGTCAGGGTATCTGGATGGGGTGAAATTCCGTGGGGTTGCTGTCTGCGCCTCTCGCACCAGGTGCGCAACGCAATTTTTCCCGCGCTCAAGTAACCGCAGCGCGCGTCGCTACATAACCACTGGATGAGCAGCGTCAACGGCTTCTACTGTCGCAACTGCGCCGACGTCGAGCTCGCGAAAAAGGGCATGGATCCCGCCAAGCCCCGCCGTGAATATTCGGGCGGCGAAGTCTACATTCCGCCCTCAGCCGATTCGAAGCAGCAGCTCGGCGTCAATGCGCCGGAAAAAGACGGCTCCGTCGGCACCCGGTTGAACCTGCACGCTTAGCCGAGGGGCGCCACGTTGACCCACGTGGGTCTGACGTCCGACCCACGTGGGAAGCAAAACTGACGTTCGACCCACGTGGGTTGGCAAGACCGACGTCGACCCACGTGGGTAGCAAAGCTGACGTTCGACCCACGTGGGTTGGCAAGACCGACGTCGACCCACGTGGGTAGCGGGGACGCTGGCTACGGGGCTACTCGGATCGCGACCACTCCGGCGCAGACGACGACGCACCAAAGCGCCGCGCGACGGCGGCGACAGATGCTTGCGACGGACGCCGCAATCCACGTCGCCACCCCGGCGAAGGCCTGCAGCCGGGTATGGGGAAACATGAACATGAACACGAGCGCACACCCCATATTGGGGGACACCAGCCACAGCTTGCGATCCGGCCCCAGGCGCAGCAATTCGATGCACACGGTCGCTGAGCCCACTGCCATGACAAGCGCGAACGCCGCGTCCGCTGAGTGTAACGCCTTCCAATTCCACCCGATGCCGATGCCGATAACACTCGCCAAAAGCATGAAAATCCAGCGTCTGCGGAGCCCGGAGCGCAGCGGAGCCTCGCCGGCCATCATTGCGTCTCGCAATCGTAAAGTGCCCGCAGGTCCTTGCCGCAAAAGGCGCTGGTCGTCGTCGTAATTAAGAAGCCTGCGACGAAGCCGAGCGGGCAGGTTGAGGCGACGACTCCGCCAAGCGCGGTTGCCCCTGACAGCGCGCACGTCAGGCCGGCGTTCTTTGCTTCAGTCGCGCAGCTCGGCGTGTTGCGCGCTTCGAGCCGCTTGATCAGCTCCTGCTTCCCGGCGTCGCCATCGATATGGACCTCCGGGATCGTTACCGAAGGCGACGCCGCCTGTTGGCTCGGCGCGCTGGAGCAGGTGGCATTGCTGGGATCGCAGTCGCCGCCTCGGCTGACTGGCGTGGACGGATCGTAAACCGAGCTGTTGTTGCTGGAAATGGGTGCGGGCATCTTTACCTCCCCGACCAAATCGGTCGGAACGCCCACCCTTCGGTCCAGCCCGAACCGCAGTTGCCGGAAAAATCACCCGCACGCTTTTTCTAGTAGCCCCTACCGGACTCGAACCGGTACGACCTTCCGGTCCGAAGATTTTAAGTCTCCTGCGTATGCCATTCCGCCAAGGGGCCTTGGTGTCGTGGGGATAGCACTAGCGGGGGGCGTGCGGCCACTCAAACCGGCGTTACTCGAGGCGTAGCAGGCCGCGTTTTGCGTCGGCGTCGCCGGTGTTGACGGCTTTGAAGAGGCGCTCGGACTTGACGAGCCAGGGCTTGAATTTCTCGTTGACGTCGAGCACGAGCACCAAGTCTTCGGCCGCGAGGTAGCCGGCGATCGGCGAGTGGTGGCCGCCGCCTTGGGCGAACAGCGGAGCGCGCCAGAAGTTGGCGATGTAGCGGCGGCTCGGGTCGTTGACGTGCGTGAGCTCTTCGCGGAATTGCGCCAGCGTGAGGTTGCGCAGCACCGTAACTTTGCGGCCGGTCGAGTGGCGTGCGACCTCGGCCAGCTCATCGAGCGACAGCCCCATCAGGCACATACCGGTCCAACACTTGCCGGTGCCTTTCAGCACCGAGTCGACCGACGCCGATTCTTGGCCGAGTGAGCGCTCGACGTTGGCGACCGACGTGGGACCACAGACCGAGCCGTTCGGTTGGAAAAACAGCCGCCGTTGATAGGTCGCAGCGACCGGTAGGTGCCACGCGCGCTCGAGTAACGCCGCGTCTTGGTACGTGGCCTCGCCCTTGATTGACGGGACGTCGAGCTTGGGCGCGAAGAAGACGCCGCGAATGACGACGCTGGTCGGCACCGCGATCAGCGTCGCCAGCACCAGCAGCACGATTCTAACCGCGCGGAGCCGTCCCGTTCCAGCCATGGTCGGCAGGGTACTCCAGTCAGGCCGCGAGCACGAGGCGGGTCACGGCGCGAGCACGAGGTGGGTCACGGCGCGAGCACGAGGCGGCCGGGCGTGGCGATGCCGTCGCTGCCGAGCGAGATCGAGAAGGTCTTGCTGGTGGTGCCTTGCTCGACGGTAACGCTGAGCATCTGGCCGGCTTGGCCGCGCAAGGTGGCCACGCCGTCCACGACCGCGACTGCCCCTTCGGGCGTCCGCACGCTGGCGTTGGCGGGCACGATCTGCACGTGTGCGCTGATGACGCTGGCGGCAGCCGCGGGGGCGGTGGCCGGCGCGGGTGTTGGACCGCGACCGCGCGCGAAGAAATAAGCCGACCCGCCCGCAACAGCCGCCGACAACAGCGCGACGCCGAGCATGGCGCTCTTGCTGGCGCCGGCGGTGTTTTTGCCGCGCTCTACAGCGCGCTCGTGGGCGCTGCCGCCGATCGTCGACGTGATGCCCACTTCTTTGACGGGCGGGCCTTTGCTGAGATTTTTGCCGAGGTCGGCGATGCGACGCGCAGCCGAGTCCGACAGGCTCACCTTGAGCGACAGCTCGCCGCGCTGCTCTTCGGTCAGGCCGTGCAGCTGGCTGGTGACGACGCGATCGGTGCCGCCCGCGAACGCGTCCAGCTGCTCGATCAACGCGCGCACGTTGGGGATGCGCTTGGTCGGATCGCGCTCGAGCCCGCGTTGCACGGTGCGCGAAAGCTCGCGCGGCAGCCACGGCGCCGCCACCTCTAGGAGCTGAATCGGCTCGGTGCAGATGGCGACGATCAGCTCGCCGAGTGAGCTTTGCCCGCCCCAGAGTCGCTGACCGGATAGCGCCTCCCACAGCACGACCGATAGACTCCAAACGTCGGTGCGCTCGTCGACGGCCTTGGCATTGCGCGCCTGCTCGGGTGACATGTACATCGGCGAGCCGAGCATGCCGCCGGAACGTGTCAGGCTGTAGTGGCTGGCGCCCGAGCTGATGCCCATGCCGCTGACGCGCTTGGCGACGCCGAAATCACAGACCTTGACCGTGACCTCGGAGCTGCGCGCGTCCTGCTGCAAAAACAGGTTGGCCGGCTTGATGTCACGATGCACGACACCGCGCGCGTGCGCCGCCGCGACGCCGCGTGCCGCCTGCACCACGAGCCGCACCGCGACCTCGGGCAAAAGCGCGCCTTCCCGCTTCATGATGCTCGAGAGATCGACGCCGCTCAGCAGCTCCATGATGATGTACGGAAAGCCGAGCTTGTCGTCGCAGCCCGCGTCGATCGTGCGCACGACGTTCACGCTGCTGATCGCGCTCGATGACTTGGCTTCGCGCGCGAAGCGCTGCAACGTCGATTGGGTGGCGCCGTGCGTGCCGGCCGACACGACTTTGGCCGCGAGTCGCTCGCCATTCGCGCCCTCGACCTCGTACACGTTGCCCATGCCACCCTTGCCGATCAGGCGCTTGACCAGGTAGCGACCGTCCAGCTTCTGGTTGATCAGGCCGAGCTCGTCCATCTCGGTCAGCGGCGCGGGGGGCAGCGAGGTCTGGCTGGGCGCGTCGCGCAGATCGGCGCGAGCGGTGACGGAGCTGCGCCGTTCCGACGAGACCGCGCGGATGCGCGCGGCGTCGAGTAGCTCGTCGCCGCCGGAATAGGGCCGCAGCGCGTCGGCCATGTCCTCGAGCGTTGCCCAACGTTGGTTGGGATCGCGCTGCAGGGCTTTGTGCACCAACAGCGACAACGAAGCGTCGATCCACGGCGCGCGATCTTGAAGATGCGGTACGTCTTCGGTCACGATCGCCGCGATCAGGTCGAAGACCGACTCGATGTGGGCGTACGGCGCGGCGCCGCACAGCATTTGGTACAAAGTCGCGCCCAGGCTCCAAACGTCGGTCCGCTCGTCGACGTGCTTGCTGCTCTTGAGCTGCTCGGGCGAGACGTAGTCGGGCGTGCCGAGCTGGCTGCCGGTGGTGGTCAGCTCGCTTTCGCCGCCCATCTGCTTGGCAATGCCGAAGTCGCAGACGCGGACGACGATTTCATCGTCTTCTTCGTCCAAGATCAAATTGCCCGGCTTGACGTCGCGGTGAATGATACCGATGCGGTGCGCGGCGCTGAGCCCGCGCGCCGCTTGCAGCGTGATGCGCACCGCCGTCTCGGGCTCGAGCGCACCCAGCTCTTCGAGCACGTGGTCTAGGTCGCGGCCCTTGAGCAGCGGCATCACCAGGAACATCAGGCCCGTCGCTTGGTCGACGCCCGAATCGAGCGTGCGCACGACGTGCGGGTGCTTGAGCCGGCGCACCAGCTCGCTTTCGCGCAGGAAGCGCTGCGAGGTTTCCTCGCCCATCACGTCGGCGCTCAAGGTCTTGACCGCGACCTCGCCGCCGGCGACCGTGGTCGCGCGGTAAACGGCGCCCATCGCCCCCTGGCCGATCAGCGCGTCGAGGCGGTAGCCCTCACCGAGCGTCTTACCGACGAGCGCCAGGGCTCTCTCTTCTGCGGTATCGCTCACGGGTCTGACGGGGGCACGAGTAAGCCTCCATAGTAGCGAGCAAGGGTGGTCCGAGACCAGCGTCGTTTTTCGGGGTTTTGGCGAGCGGAATGCGCCAGTTTGTGACCGCGCGGGTGTTTCCGCGCCTAACCCCGCTTCGAGCCCGCTCGTGACCCCGCGAGGAATCGGCCAGGGAGTAGTGCTAGGGAGCCGGTCATGAAGCGGCCGCCAGAGCAGGAGAGCACCAAACCCAGGGTCCTCGTCGTCGCCGGGTCTGATTCGGGGGGCGGCGCGGGTATTCAAGCCGACATCAAGACCATCACCATGCTGGGTGGCTTCGCGATGACGGCCGTGACGGCGCTGACCGCGCAAAACACGCTCGGGATCGAAGAAGTACTGCCGATCGAAGCGCGCTTCGTGGCGCTGCAGATGAAGGCGGTCTTGAGCGATCTGGGCGCCGACGCGATCAAGACCGGCATGCTGGGCAGCGCGCGGGTCATCGAAGCGGTGGCCAACGTTTGCGAAAGCTCGGCGTTCGGGATTCCGTTGATCGTCGACCCGGTCATGGTTGCCAAGGGTGGCGCGCGGCTGCTCGACCAGGGCGCGCACGACGCGCTCGTGCTGCGGCTCTTGCCGCTGGCGTCGTTGCTGACGCCGAACGTGCCGGAAGCCGAGGTTTTGACCGGGATGAGCATCAAGACCCCGCGCGACTTGGAGCGCGCGGCCGACGCGCTATTGGGGCTCGGGCCGAGCGCGGTGTTGATGAAGGGCGGACACCTCGAGGGCGATACGGTGGTCGACCTGCTGCGTACGGCCGACGGTGCCTCGCACGTGTTCGAAGGGCCGCGCATCGTCTCGCGCTCGACGCACGGCACTGGCTGCACTTTGGCGTCCGGCATCGCCGCCGGCATCGCCGAAGGGCTCACCCTGCACGGCGCGGTGGCGCGGGCTCGTGATTACGTGGTGCAGGCGATTCGGCTGGCCCCGGGCCTCGGCAAGGGCCACGGGCCGCTCGAGTTCGCCCATCCCTTGCTGGCGCTGGCGCAGGCCGCGGCCACTGCGACCGACGCGCCGCCGATGCCGCTGCGGCACTAGCGTGCGCCGCCGCCAATGCCGGGCTATGTTGGCTCGATGGTTCGGCTTGGCGAGGTGGCTCGGCGCTCGGAAGCTTCGCGCGCGATGCTGCTACTGGCGTTGCTGCTCGCGGCCAGCGGCGGCAACGCCTGCACGACGAACCACGACGCGTTGGCTCGTCAACCCAAGGCCGGCGCCTCGGGTGGTGGCGCGGGCGGCAGCTCCGGCTTTGGCACGGGTGGTTTCGGCAACACCGGCGATCAGACCAGTCAGGGCGGGCGTCCGAACCCGGACTACGAACCGCCGGGTGCCAACGTGCTCACCATCGTCAACGGCGTGATTGACGCGCCCAGCGTGCGACTGTGCTTCGCGCGCGTCGACGCGCAGGGCGAAACCGGCGAGCTGGTGGGCAAGCCGCTGCCTGAGCTGACGTACGCCGCGTCGACGGTGCTGACCGAGCTCGACGGCCTGTCGTTGGTCGACGACGTGCTTCAGCCTTGGGTGATTTCCGGTGATCTTTCGCGAATCAACAAGCTGGATTGCGCGGCCGCCGTGGCGCTGGCGGAGGCCGAAGAAGCCGCCGTGACGCCCGAGGTCGAAGCTAGCGGCGGCGGCGGCGCGCTGGGTGAGGGTGCGGCCGGTGAAAGCGGCGCGGCTGGCGCGCCCGCCATGCCCGCGCTCGAGCTGCCGGCATTGCGGGCACGCGCGCTGGCAGCGTTGCCGGCCGGAACGGTGAACATCGGTCGCAGCATTTTGATGGTGTTGACCGGTTGCATCGGCGGCGCCGCCTACACCGACCACGTCGACACCTCGGCGTGCGGCGACAGCTACACGCCGGCGTCGCCCACCCTGCAGCCAATCATCGTCAAGCTTTCGCGAGATTTACGCTTCGACAAGGTCGGGCTGCAAGCCGTGCATGCTTCGCTGCCGAGCGGCTCGCTCGACATTCGCGCATCGGGCGACAAGGGCGCGGTGTCGCTCGTGTTCGCCAGCAGCGTGAGCTACGGGTCGATCGAGCCGCGCCCCGCCGACACGCGCTTCACCCCGGCCGAGCTCGGCGTTGCGCGCTCGAACTACGGCCTGCAAGCCGTCGACGAGAACGGCGCGGTGGCGTTCCAGGAAGCCTGGTCCGACGTGTTGGCGGTTTCAGGCATCGAGTCGATCGAGCCCGCCCGCACTTACACGGCCGTCTTTCTCGGACCGGCACCGCTGTTGATCAAGAAAGGCTGGTGGAATACGCCAGCTTTCGCGCTGGTCGACAATGATCCCACGCGCAAGAAGTAGGGGCAGAGGAGTGAGGGGTTGGGGGTTAGTCGGCGGAGGGGCGAGGGGAGAGTGAGGGAGTCGCTTTTCGGCTTCCTTACCCCGAGCGTCGGCCTTCGCGGCAGCGACCGCTCCGTAGCGTCGGCCGCTCGCGAGCAGCGACCCCCTTGCCCGTCCCTTTAACCCCTCCGCCGACTAACCCCTAAACCCTCACTCCTCACCCCTAGTGATAGAGCGATACTTCCGCCAATTTTCCCTTGGCTTCGTTGATGTGCGCGCTGTTTGGAAAACGGCGGATGAACGTGCGCAACGTCGACTTGGCGTCGTTCCAAGCTTGGATTTCGAGCTGGGCATGCGCCAAGGTCAAGGTCGCTTCGTCCATCACTTCTTTGTCGGCGGACGATTCGGACAGCTGCATCAAGAGTGGAATGGCTTCACGGTGTAGCCCGAGCGCAATCAGCGCGCGCGCCAACTGGTAGTTGGCTTGCGGGCTGTGCGCGGCGTCGCTCTTGTACTGCAGCGACTCGCGTAGCGCCTGTTGTGCCTCGTGCCAGCGCGCCATCCGAATGTGATCGACGCCGGTCTGGTACGCGATCAACGACAGCTCGTTCTTGGCGCGCTCGACCGCACCCTCGAACACCGCGCGCTCGGTCGGTGACAAGTCGAGCTTGCTGACCGCCGCGTAGCCGTCGATGATTTCACGGCGCTTGTTCTGGATCACCAGCCGATAGAACTCGGCGGCTTGCCGCGACGACGAGCTGCGTGCTTCCTCGCGCGCCAACACGACCTTTTGTTCCTTCTCGAGCGTCTCGAGCTGGTCGCGCGTCTCGCGGTTTTCACCGCGCACGGTGTCGATGCGAATG
>FSUE01000295.1_pt1 | contig 10250 bp, 11 predicted proteins | sample 1637031 | NCBI WGS metagenome assembly FSUE01 (sample SAMEA3914819, study PRJEB12502) | metagenome | biome: forest; material: soil | place: Canada | collected 2010-06-26 | depth 0.3 m | reverse complement strand
TTCGACAGATGTGTCGAAGCTCCAGGCTGCCCGAATTGCGGAAGCTCACATGGCGGAACATGGCTGAGCCAGGTTTCGTTGGGCGTCTGTGAACGCGCCGCTTCAGAAGCTTTGGCAGCATTTCCGGCGTGCGCGGAACTGCGGTCGCGGGTTCAAATTCCTCTTGGCTGACGGAGTTGGGTACGGGTAGCTTTGTTCGTTATGAAGTTCTTACTGGGTGGGCTTTGGGCGGTTGGAGTCTGTGCGATTGGATCGATGCAGGGTTGCTCCAACGCGAGCGACGACTCGGCGGGCGGCTTCGCCGGTAGAAGCTTGTTCGAGGGGACGGCTGGAACAGCCGGGATGGCTGGTTCCGGTGGGGTGATGGGTCAGACTGCTGGCAGCGCGGGACAAGCTGGCGATGCGGGCAGTGGTGGCGCTGCAGCGGGCGGTGTTGGTGGCGCTGGCGGCGTTGCGGGCGGGGGTGCTGGCGGTACGGATGGGCCGGCGACCGCCTTCGTGCCGGACGTGCCCGAGGAGTACGTCGGCAAGATTGTCGATCCAGGCATGACGATCGTGGCGCACACGGCGCGCATGACCGTCATCGGCATGGAGTGGCTGATGGCGGTGAAGAATACCGGCACCAGTCACTTGTGTGCCATCGACGTGAGCTTCTCGTTCCTCGATTCGAGTGGCGCCAAGCTGGGCGGTGGCATGATTGTGCCGCTCGATATTCCGCTCGAACGTGGCAGCAACGGCACCGGGGGCCTGACGAGTTGCCTCGCGCCGGGCAAGATCGGCATGCTGAAAGACACCGGGGCGTTGCAAGACGTCGACGTCACCAAGATCGCCAAGGTCACGCACGAATTCGGCGCGATCATCTTGAGTGATGCGGCGCCCACCACCGACATCAAGATCACCGACGTGACGGCCGTTGACAGCGGCGTCGCTAATTACAAGGTCTTCAACGGCACGCTCAAGAACGACGGTGCCAAGACCGTAAAAAATCCGTCGGTCGCTGTCTACGGCCTGAATGCCGCAGGGCGCCCGTTGTTCTCGTCGGAGGCGATCGAGCTCGTCACCGTCCCCGCCGCCGGAACTTGGATGTTCAAAACGATCGACAAGTTCAATGAGACTTACACCGACTTCGCCGCCTTCCCGCGCGTCAGCGAGCCATAGTCGTCGGCCCGGACCTTGGCTCGGGCGGGCGGTAGAACCGAAACTTTCTCGTTCTCGGGGTAGATCTGGCCGCCAGTGGACGTAGGACAGAGCAGGGGCCAAGACCGTTGGTCTCGCGAATTGGAGAGGACAGTTTGATGCAGGGCCGTGCCAGCGTGGGTGCCGTGGCGTTGTTGGCTTTTACGTCGCACGTGGCGGTTGCAGCGCCGGGCGGCGTGGTGCCGGAGCCGAACCAGGTCGTGGCGTCGGCGGCGGCGGATTCCGGCGCGCCCGAGCTGACGGGTCACGAGGTGTGGAGCGCCGTGGGCATCGAGCTAGTGAAGCAGCGCGTCCTTCTGGCGATGCTCGACTTGCGCGTCGGGTTCGAGCGCGATCCCAGCGGCACTTGGTTCTTGAATCTGACGAATTCGCGTAGCAACTGTCATGCTACCCGCGCCGTGGGCAGCTTCGACGTCATGAGCGAGGCTCGCGCGCGTACGCTGGCCTACGAGGTCACGTCGTTGATCGAAAGCTCGCGTTGCGGCGTGTTGCCGGCGCCGGCAGCGGATGTGCTGCCGCCAGCTCCCAAGCTTTCGCCTTGGGTTCGGCCGGTGGGTGCTGTCTACGCCGTAACGTCGGGCGCGATGCTGTTCTTGATTTCGCAGTCGCGTGAGCCCAACCTTTCGCTTTCGTTTAGCCACGCGCCGAGCGCGCTATTGTCCTCCGGGTTCATGCTCGGCATCGCCGGCGGTGGCGCGACGCTGTTCGTGCCCGATCACGCCGCGCGCCCGCTGCTCGAGCTCACCGTCGCTTCGTCGACCGCGTTGCAAGGCTTGGCGCTCGCGCAATCGCCCGAGCGCGGCGTACCTGCGTTTGGCGAGTACGCGGTAGCGTCCGGCTACGCCTTGACTTCGGCGCTGATCGGCGTCGATTGGGCGCTCTCGTCGCGCGAGAGCATGCTGAGTGCACCGGCTTGGGCGACCGAGCGCGACGTGCCGCGCCGCGCGATCTCTCCTTACATCGTCTACGCGCCTGCCGTGCTGGGCGCTGTCGTCAGCCTGTCGCGTGCGTTCGCGCCCGGCATGCGTGGAAACGATCGCGAGCTCACGCTGGCGCTCGGGGCCTACGCGCTCTTGCCCGCGGCTACCGGATTGACGCTAGGCATCGCCGGCTCACACCGCCACACTCAAAAAGAAGCGCCGGAGCCGTGGATCGCTGGCGGGCCGCACGGCTCGCTTGGGCTCACCGTCGGTGGCTGGTTGTAGCGTCGACGCTCACGACACGCGGTTGCGACCGCCGAGCTTCGATTTGTAGAGCAGCCGATCGGCGCGGTCGAAGAGCGCGGCGGGGGTTTCGGCGTCGCCGAGTTGGGCCACCCCCATGCTGATCGTCACCGGGATCCGGGTGGCCCCGTGATGGATCGGCTCGACCGCGACAGCGGTGCGGATGCGTTCGGCGGCCGCCAAGGCGTCCGAGCGCACTGCGGCCGGGAACAGGATGGCAAACTCTTCGCCGCCGACGCGGTACAGACTGGTGCCGGGCGGCAGCGCGGCGGTGATGGCGCGAGCAACGCTGGCCAGCACCGCATCGCCGGCGGCGTGGCCGAAGTTGTCGTTGATGTGCTTGAAGTGATCGAGATCGAGCAGCCCGAGCGACAGTGGGTCGCCCGACTTTTGGGCGTGTTGCATCGCCTTTTCGAGCTGAGCTTGGAACTGCTGCTTGTTGGCGGTGCCGGTCAGCGAGTCCGTCGTGGCGCGATCGTGGACCTCCTGCGAATACTTCAGCTCCAGGTGGTTGGCGACGAACTTGAGCACCGCGTCGCCCATGCGGATTTGATCGCCGTCTTTCAGTTGCGCCATCGACGCCGGCTGATCGTTGACGAAGGTGCCGTTGGTCGAGCCCAGATCGGTCACGAAGTAGAGCGCGAAGATCATCTGCACGCGCGCGTGCTTGCGGCTGACGCCGTCGCTCTGCAACGCGAAGCCACAGTCCGGGTCACGACCCAGCTCGACCGGCTCGTTGGTGAGCTCGAACGACCTGCCGATCTCGGGACCGGCGATGATCACCAGGTGCGGGCGCGCCACCGGCTTGGCCCGTTCGGGCGGAAACGACAACGCGGTCGGCGGACCTTGGCTCGGTGAACCCATGACGCTCGCGGAACCCCCAAGGGTATTGGAGGGGCGGGGGGCGTCAACCGCGAGTCGGCGTGGATCACTAGTATTCGCGTCGAAGGGATGTGGTCGTAGGTACGAGGTGCGGCGGTTTGGTAGGGTGCTGAGCTTGATCCGCTGGCGCTCGCACTGGTTCGTGCTCCCACTCCTGAACGCGTGCGCCGCGGCTCCGCCGATCGCGACCACGCCCGACGATGAGCCGACACCCCCGCCGGCGCCGGCCTCGGCTCCGGCTTTGCCGGCGGCCGCAGCCCCGCGCGCCGTGAAGGCCGCGACCTGCGGCGAAGGCCAGCAGCCGTCGACGCAATTCTCGCGCAAAGATTGGCTCGGCGCCTACGACGTCGTGAAAGCCGCGACGTCGGTCTGGGTCGAGGGTGACGAGCCGACGACAGCCGAACAGGCTCGCGACGGCTTGTGCCTGCAAACCAGCGGCATCGTCGGGATGCCGCCCAACCTGAAGACGACCTGCAAGGGCGCCTACTGGGTGATCACTACCGACCACGACCACTACACCGACCATACGTTCGTGATCGTGCCGCGCGGCGACGAAGCGATCGTGTTCGACGCCGGCTTGCTCGGCGGTGGCATGTGCCCGGGCGAACAGAGCTCGACGCTGTCGAGCGCCGAGGTCGGGCTGAACGCGAATTATTTGCACGTGATCTTGCGCGGCGAAAATCGCGAATGGAGCCCGCTGGCAAACCCCGGCGAAGAATGCCAGCTGTCCCACACCGATATCGCCAACTACATCTACAATCTGAAGAGCGGCCTCGCCTGCGAGGCGTTCCACGTCGAGTAGCCGGCACCGCAACCGGCTCGCAGGTCAGTGAACGACGCGCGCGACTTCTTCGATCATCGCTCGCGCTTGGAAGCCGGATTTTTGGGGTGGCGGCGCCTGAATTAGCTGATTTAGCTGGCTGTGAACGACATAGATTTTCTGTTCACGTAAGACGGCCGTGGTTGGGTAGACGTTGCCCAGGGGCAGCGTGGCGCCGGGTCGCGCGCTAGCCCAGCCATCGGAGCTCGTGAGCGTGAAGACGGCGTTCGGTTTTGCGTTCGGCGTTTGATTCGCGACTACGAGCAGGTCGCTCTTGCCAACCAAGACCAGGCCATCGCCGGCGAGCAGCGGGCGGTCGAGCTTGACCCTGGTGAAGGCAGAGGGAGTTGCCAGCGGTACCTTGAACAACGCACCGTCGCTCTTCTTGACCACCAGCAGGTAACCGTCGGGGTGGACCACCAGACCGTTCAAGTTGATGCCGTCGCCTTCGAATTCGGCGGAGTGCAGAAAGACGCTGGCATTCCCAGCCGCGCTTACCTTGTAGATCAGCGGCGAAAAACTGTCGGTGACGTAGGCGTTGCCGGCCGTGTCGAGCGCCAAGCCGTTCAGCAAATGGTTACCAGGCACGAGCGGTGCCAAGTCGGCGTAGGCGAGCGGTTTGCCGGTGCTGAGCTCGTACTCGCCAACGAAGGCCAAATGTTTGGGGCCGGCGCTCGAAGGCTTGATGCTGGCACCGAGGTCAGAGCTCACCGCCCACAGCCGACCGCGCTGGGCGTCGACCGCGATGCCGAGCACCGAGCACAGGCGTGGATCCGTAACCAGCGGCGAAGTCGCGCCTTGGTCGTCGACGACATAGATAGCGCCTTGCCGAAACGAGCCGACCAAGAATTTGCCGCGCGTCGCGTCGTATTCGATCGTTTCCGGGTACAGCGCAGGCAGCTGAACGGTGAGCGCTAGTGCGCCGCGAGCCAGCGTCACGGCTGGCCCGCGTTCGCAACTGAGCGACAGCACTGAAAGCAGCCAAACAAGGCGTAAAGTCTGTCGCATTCTTCAGCTCAACTCACTCAACCGCTCGCAACGCTTTCGCCGAGCTGCTGGTTGGTCAACGCTTGACCGCCGATGCCCCAGCCGCCATCGACCGCGTGCACGATGTTGCACCAGATGTGTTCCTTGGGTTGCCGCCCACCCGAGGCCTCGTGAACGATGCGCGTGGCTTCCTCGATGTACCCTTGTTGGATGCGACGCTCGGCGAACGCGAACGACGGCACCTTCCATTCGATGAACACGACCGGCGTCTCGACCATTCCCGAAAACGTGTCTGCCTTCGGCAGCACGTGGATCGAGCCGATCACGTTCGGCGTCATGGCGCGGTTGCCGGTCAGACCGTGCCATTCCAGCATCGCGGCGCACAGTTGGTTGAACGTCGCCTTTTCTGCGCCTTTCGGCAGTACCCCTTCAGTCACGGTCAAAGTCAGCGGCATCGGATTCTCCTGGTCTTTGGGCAAAGCTGCGCCCGGTCCCGCAGCATTGCGATCCCAGACCCAGCGCCATATAACGATCGTGATTGGACTATAAATAACGATCGTTATGTTGTCCAGAGAAAATGTAACGATCGCTATTTGTGACAAATGATCGACAAATCACCCAAGAAAGAACAAACCCGGGCGCGGATCCTGGCAGGCGCGGGCCGCGCGTTTCGCAGCCACGGCTACGACGGCTCGGGCGTCGATGGCGTGGCGAAAGCTGCCGGCGTTACCTCGGGCGCCTTCTATTCGTACTTCAAGTCGAAGGCCGACGCGTTCCGCGAAGCCGTGCAGATCGGCATGCAAGATCTGGCCGGTGGCATCCGTAGCTTTCGTGCCTCCGCGGGTGAACAGTGGGTCGACGCGTTCGTCGATTTTTACCTGACCGAGCGGCGCACCTGCTCGCTGACCGAGAGCTGCGCGCTGCAGAGCCTGACCGGTGAAGTCGCCCGCGCCGACGCTGCGACGCGTGAAACCTTCGAGGCCGAGCTGGATGCCGTCGTCGATGCCGCAGCCGACGGGCTGCAAGGGCCCTCGTCGAAGGCGCGTCGCAACGAGGCGATCGTGATGTTGGCGTTGCTTTCAGGCGGCGTGTCACTGGCGCGCGCGGTCAACGACCCGGCGTTCTCCGACGAGATCGCCGCCGCGATCCGCGGCGCGTTGGCCAAGTCGCGTCAGCGCTCGGAGCGCAAGTAGACGCTGCCCAATTGCCACGCTTCGACGCCGATGAACGGCGCGCGCCGTGCGCCCCAGATCGTAAGCTCACCGATCACACCGAGCGCAAGTTGCCGGCCAAGCTCGCGTGGGCTCTGGACCGTGGTGCGCGGCGCTCGCTTGGCGGCTTCCGGGCTGGCGGCGGTGCGCAGCGCCATTTCGGTGTCACGCGCCGCGCTGGTGGGGGCGCGCACGGCGTCGAGCAGTAGCCCGAATTGGCGGCTGTTCTGCAGGGCGAGCAGCTCCTCGGCCGTCTTTTCGACGACCGTGAGCTCGTGGCCGGGGGTCGACAGCGTGGCCGCGAGCGCGCGCGCAATCGCCAACAGCTGAGGCGCATTGGCCAACACGGCGATCGTCGTCGCCGGGCCGCCCCAGGCTGCGGCGCCGTTCGGTTGTGTCGGCAACGCGCGCACGCCAAGGTGAGCGAGCTGCTGCGCGGGTACCGCGTCGAGCAGGGTTTGCAACGTGCCGGGCGCGCCCCAAGCTCCGACGGCCTTGCCGGCCATCAGCACCGCGAACGCATAGCGGGGCGCCTCGAAAGCGATGGCGTCCTTGACCGCGCGATACAACCCCGTGCCAAACCAGCCAATGTCGGTTTGATTGGCTTCGAAGCCGCGCAACAGCTCGGCAAGATCGTTCACGGCCGTGACCTCGATGGCTTCCAGGAACGCGGCACCGCGGGCGGCCTTGGGGTTGCGCGTCAAGAGTGCGTGCCCGCGCGACAGCTCGACCTTGAAGGCGCCGCAGCCGTCGGGAGTCAGCGGCGAAAAATTGCGCGGCACGAGCGCCAGCAGCGGGTTGGCCAAGGTGCGCGCGACGACGTCGGCCGCGCCGTTGGCGAACACTACGCTGAGCGGATCTTTGCTGTCGACGCGCGGGCTCTCGAGCTCGCCGAGCAGGCCCACGCCACCACGGCTGCGCGCGCGCGCGATCGTGGCTACGACATCGGCAGCGTTCAGGCTGCGCCCGGCCGCTGTTTCGAGGCCCGCGCGCAGCGTCAGGCGGCAGCCAGCTTCGAGCTTGGTCGGCAGGCTGTCGGCGAGTGTCGGGTACGGATTGCCGGCGGCGTCGAGCGCGTAGAGCGGCTCGAACGCGGCGCCGGCAAACAGCGCGCTGAAGCCGTCCGACAGTGAAGCCGGCTCGAGGCTCACGATCGGCCACGGCACCGCTAGCCGCAGCCGTCCGCCGTACGGCGTGCGTCCGAGCGCGCGGGCGACCGAGCTCGACGCCGCTCCGGCCAAAAATCCGCGTCGCGTGAGGCTGGTGCCGCGCGTCATCGGATCAGCCACAGCTCGTCGCCCGCGGCCACGACGACCGGCGCCATGGCTGGCCCTTCGCGATTGCCGCAAATCGCCAGCGCGGTGATGGCGGGCGCGGGCAGCTCGAAGCGTGGCGTGAGCTTGTTACCCGAAACGGTGACGAGCGTGAGCCGATCTTTCGCGGCTTCGAGCGTGTCGGCTGAGTACGCAAGCTCGGGGTTGCCGTCGCTGTCGGCGTCACCGACGGCGAGCTGAGCGCCGATGCGTGGTGGATTTTGCACCAGCTCGCGACCGATGCCGGTCAGTTTGCCGTTGGCGTCGCGCGCGAGCTGAGCCGCCGGCACGCCTGCCAACGCATCCAGCGTCGCCGGCTGCGTGCGGCTCGCGCCCGGCAACCCGCCGCAACCGTCCAAACGCGCCAACAGGCCTAGCTCGCTGCGCCGCGCACAATTGCCACCCGGAACCGGCAAAAGCCCGGCGTAGCGCTCGAGCACGGTAAGCTCACGCGAAAGCCGAAGCCCGTCTCGGCGATCGGTCAAACCGACGCGCAGCGTACCTTCTGGCGTGATTTCTGCGGTGGCGATCGGCTCGCGCAGTGGAGCCGCCGCGACCGCCGACAGCGTCGACCAGGCCGCCCGCTTGCGCTCCACGAACGCGTGCCCGGCGATCCGCCCGACGCGCACGCTGCCGCGCGAGACCAACGCCAGCTCCTGGCCGCCATCCGCAGCGAGCGGACCACATGCAATCGCGACGATACCGCGCTCGGGCGCCTTGAGCTTCAATACCTCGCTCACCACCAACGGCGGCGGCGGGATCAGCGCGCGCAACTCGGCGTCGAGCGGCGCTTCGACGAAGCCGTGGCGCTCGGCACCCGGCTTGGCGTGGCGAATGCGCTGCCACAGCCCGGTGGCGCGTCGCACGTCGGCGGTCACGCGCAAGACGCCGCCCTGCTTCTCGATCCCGAGCTCGACGCGCAACTTGCGAAGCTCGCCTTTGGTGGGCGGTGCCTGCGCGCTCAGCGCCGTTGCGACCGCGTTCTGAACCCGTTCGCGCAACGCGTCGGCGGCTGGCAGCTCGCGATCACTCTTCAGGTCGAGCACGGTCACGCTCGCACTGCCGGGCGTGAGCCCGAGCTGCTGCGCCAAGCTACAGGCCACGAACACGAGTGAGCCCTGGCTCGGCTGACAGGTGGCTGCCACAGCAGCTGGCTCGGCTTGGGTGCCGGGTGCGACGGCCACCGCTGCTAGGACAACGAGCAGCGCGCTGGGGATAACGAGACGGTCGAGCGGCATTGCGCGCCGGCTATCTTGCCCTCGTTTGTCGGCGCGGGCCCCGGGGCTCAGCCCCAGATGCTACGGGACCCCAGCTTTTGTGCGACTTTCCACTTCCGGCCAGCCTCCCAGGAACCTCTTCCAGGGCCAGCCCTCACAAGCCGCGCCGAAATGGCCAAGGGTTATGATAGTTCGGTAGCCGGTTTGTTGTTCGCGCCAAACTCCTCCGCTGCCGGCGCGCGCCGGTCACTACGCTGGTTCTGGTCGCTGTTCTTGGCGCTCGCGGTGCTGGGCAGCTTGCTGGCCCCGCGCGCTGCTCGCGCGCAGTGCGTGGACGAAGCGCTCAAGCAACAGCTGGTCGGGGAACGCGCCTACCGTGGCGTCGTCCCGCGCAAGTTTCAGAAGGCGCTCCGCCACGAGCTGTCGTTGATGGGTGGCTGGTTCGCCGGCGACCTGTCCGATGGCGCGCCGACGTACGGCGGCGCCTACACCTTCCACTTTACCGAAGACCTGGGGCTCGAAGCTGGCTACATGCGTTCGCGCGAACGTTTCGCGCTGCTCAACGCGATCATCGCCCGCCAGCAGGGCTTGGTCGGCCTCGTGCGCGCCGAAGACAACCCGGTCCAGTTCTTCACCGGCAACGTCGTCTGGTCGCTCGCCTACGGCAAAGTACGCTGGATGGGCGGGGCCATTGGCCGCTACGATTTTTACCTGGCGCTCGGCGGCGGCGCGACCGTGGAGCCGGGCGATATCGGCCTTACGGGCTCGGGCGGTTTCGGGATGAAGTTCTATCTGACGCAATGGCTGGCGCTGCGGCTGGATGTGCGCGATCTCGTGCACGAGCAAAAGCGCGTCGCTCTGGGTGTCGAAAAAATCGTGAACGACATCACCGCGACCGGCGGCTTCAGTGTCTTCATTCCGTTCACGAACTAGCGCGCCCCTCGGCTTGGCGGCCAGCTGGCTGTGCTGCGGCTGCTCGCTCACTTTCATGACTCCGCCTCCTGCCTATTCGGCGCCCGGCGTCGCGCGCCCGCACGTCGACTGCACCACCAGCTACTTGGCCCCGATCGTCGACAGCGCCGTCACTGTCTACCAACTCGCCAGCGTCGCCTACGTTTCCACCCTCGACGACTCACGCTTCGCTCGCTACCCCATCACCCGCAAAGAGGACATGGCCGTTGGTGGCGTTTTCGCCACTGCCTGGGCCGGCTCAGCCGTCTACGGCTTCGTTTCCGCCGCGCACTGCCGCCGCATCAAGCAAGGCCCGCCGCCCAACGAAGAAATGCCCGGCATCACCCGCGACCCCTCGTCCGCCAACCCCTGATCGCGAGCCCCACCACCACGAAGTCCCCCGAGCGCGCCACGAAGTCCCCCGAGCGCGCCACGAAGTCCCCGAGCGC
>FSUE01000941.1_pt1 | contig 10268 bp, 6 predicted proteins | sample 1637031 | NCBI WGS metagenome assembly FSUE01 (sample SAMEA3914819, study PRJEB12502) | metagenome | biome: forest; material: soil | place: Canada | collected 2010-06-26 | depth 0.3 m | reverse complement strand
GAAATCATCGGCAGCTGTCCGTCGATGCTCGAGGTGTTCCGCAAGCTGCAGAAGGTGGCCACGACCGACATCAACGTGCTGATCACCGGCGAAACCGGCACCGGCAAGGAGCTGATCGCGCGCGAGCTGCATCGGCGCAGTAACCGCGAAAACGGGCCGTTCGTCACCGTCAACTGCGGCGCCATCCCCGAGAACCTGATCGAGAGCGAGATGTTCGGGCACGTGAAGGGCGCCTTCACCGGGGCCATCGCCAGTCGCGCTGGCAAGTTCCAGCAGGCTGACGGCGGCACGCTGTTTCTGGACGAAATCGGCGAGCTGCCGCAGCCGATGCAGGTCAAGCTGCTGCGTGCGCTGCAAGAGCGCGTCGTGTTCCGCGTCGGCGACAACCGGCCCGAGAAGTGCGACATCCGCATCGTCGCCGCCACCAATCGCAATCTCGAAGAGATGATCAAGACCGGCGAGTTCCGCGAAGATCTCTATTATCGCCTGAACGTGGTCAACCTGTGGCTGCCGCCGTTGCGTGACCGCGGTGACGACGTGTTCATCATCGCCAAGGCACTGCTCAGCAAGCACGCTGACGAGCTGAACAGCCCGGTGCGCGGCTTTGCCCCGCAGGCGCTGGCCGCCGTCAAGAAATACGCCTGGCCCGGCAACATTCGCCAGCTCGAGAACCGCATAAAAAAGGCGCTCGTGCTGTGCGATCGCACGCTGCTCGGCCCCGAGGATCTGGATCTGGGTCCGGAAGCCGAGCAGCCGATCGTGCCGCTCGAAAAAGCCAAAGAAGACTTTCAGCGTCGCTACGTGCTCGAGGTGCTGGAGCGCAACAACGGCAACCGGACTCAAACCGCGCGCGACCTCGGCGTCGATCCGCGGACGATCTTCCGCTACCTCGAAAAAGAGCAGAATCCGATGCCGAGCGGCGCGACGCAAAGCGCGATCATCGATCCGGAGTAGCGTGGCCGCGCGTTTGACGGCAGAGCCGCTCGGGCTCGATCTTGGTGCGGCCGTCGCGAGCGCTGGGTTTGCGGTCGTCGACTACGAGGCGATCATCGTCGAGCTGTCGGCGCTCGAGGTCGACGGCATGCCGGGTCGTGCCGTGCCCAAGCGTCGCGCGGAGTTTTTGGCCGGTCGCTGGGCGGCGCGCTCGGCGCTGGCTGCGCTGGGCGTCGATGCCGAGCGCGCGCCGGGCCGCAATCAAGACGGCAGTCCGCGCTGGCCGGCGCAGGTCACGGGCTCGATCACGCACGGCGCCGAGCGCGCGTTGTGCGCCGTGGCCCGCACCAGCGACGTGCGTTCGCTCGGCATCGACGCCGAGCGCCTGATGAGCCCGGCGGCCAAAGACGAGCTGTTCGCGCGCATCTGCAACGAAGACGAGCGCGCGGTGTTGGCGGCCGGTGTAACGGCACCTGAGCACCACTTGGTGACCTTCGCGTTCTCGGCCAAGGAGAGCTTGTACAAATGCTTGTACCCGCTGATCGGGCAGTTCATGGACTTCAGCGCGGCGCGCGTCGTGGCGGCTGACGGCCGGGCCCAGGGTGAGCGCCTGGTCGGGGAGCTCACGCTCGAGCTCGGGGTCGATTGGTCGCCCGAGTTTCGCCAGGGTCAGCGGTTGGCCGCGCGTTTCCTCGCGTCCGAGCGGCACGTCGAGAGCGCGGTCATGCTGCTGGCTTAACGCTTCTTAAGCCTGGCGGGGGCTTGCGCTTGGGAGGCGGCGCATTATGTGAGCGCGTACTCAAAAAAGCCGTGGCCCAATCCTCCCGCATCCCTCGTCCCGCACGCCAGCCGGCTGTTCAGGCTGAAACTGCTGCAAAATCCCCCGCTCGCACCCGGTCGCGTGGCCGGCCGCCGGTCATCTCCACCGAGCGCCTGCTCGAGGTGGCCCGCGAGGTGTTCTTGGAGTTGGGCATCCGGGCCACCACCTCGGAGGTAGCGACTCGCGCCGGCATCGCCGAGGGCACGATCTTCCATCGCTTCAAGTCGAAGGAAGAGTTGTTCCGCGCGGCGATGAATTTCGACCCGGACGCGGCGCTGGCGGTCGTGGAGGAGTTGCCGGGGCGCGCTGGGAAGGGTGACCTGCGCCAGACACTGGTCGAATTCGCCGAGCGTTTCATGGCCGTCGGACGCGTCGCCATGCCGGTGATGATGATGTCCTGGTCGAACCCGGAGAACCTGTGCGCCGAGCGCACCTCCGAGCGCACGTCGCGCTATCAGCGGGTGCTGGCCGCGCTGAACAGTTTTTTCGCGATCGAGATGAACGCGGGTCGCTTGCGGCGGACCGAGCCGGAGATCATGTCGCGCATGCTGATCGGTAGTCTGCATCACTTCTGCATGACCGAGCTGTTCGTCGGCGAGCCGCGCAGTCGGTTCACGCACCGTGAGTTCGCCGAGCAAGTCGTCGATGTGCTGCTGGCCTCGGGCGTGGTGCCCGGCGTGCTGGCGCTGGCCCACGCGGCCGATGGTGGAGAAGGACCGTGATGAAACGTCTTGGATTGGGCAGAATCATCGGTGTGGCGTTGGCGCTGGCCATACTGCCGGCGGGCCGCGCGCAAGCGACGCAACCCTTGGACGCGTTCTTGGATCGCGCCAAGACCCAGAGCTTCGACGCGCGCGAAGCGACCGCCACCGTGCAGCAGCGCTCGTTGGAGGCCGATGCGACGCTCGGTCGACTGCTGCCGGTGTTCTCGGCGCGCGGCGTGTACACGCGCAACCAGTACGAGGCCGCGGTGCAACTGCCGGGCACGGCGACCAAGCTGGTGATTACTCCGCTCAATCAGCTGGATGCGTTCCTGCAGCTCGACGTGCCGATCGTCGACCTGGCCAGCTACCATCGCTACAAAGCGTCGTCGGCTTTGGCCGAAAGCGCGACCGAGCAAAAGAGCGCCACCACCATCGACGTGTCACGCAGCGTAGCGCGCTCGTACTACCAGTTCCTGGGCGCTGACGCGCTGGTGCGGTCAGCGCAAGAGTCGATCAAGGCGGCCGAAGCCAACCTCAAGAACGTCGACGATCGACGGGCGGCTGGCGCGGCTACCGACTTGGACCACGAGCGCGCCGCCGCCAGCGTAGCGCGCGCCGAGCAAGATTTGGCCGACGCCGAGCTCGGTTCGGCGTTGGCAGGTCGCGCGCTCGAGACGCTGAGCGGTTTGGCGCCGGAGCCCGCTGACGGCTTTCCCGAAGACGATCTGCGCAGCGAAGGCACGCTCGGTAATTGGTTGAGCCTGGCGGCGACGGCGCCCAGCCAACGCGTGGCCCAGAAGCTCGGTGAAGCCGCGGAGCAGAATCGTAAGGCCGCAAGCCGCGCGCTCTTGCCGACGTTGACCGGCTCGGCGCAGGAGCGCGTGACCAACGCGACCGGCTTCAGCGGTCGCAACAGCGCCTACACGCTGCAGCTGATCTTGGCGTGGAAGCTCGACTACGGCACGATCGCCAGCAACGACGCGCAGAGCGCCGCGCTCGAGGTGCAGCGTGTGCGCGTAGAGCGTACCAAGCGCGGTGCCGAGGATGCCGCGTTCGAGGCCTTTCGTCGCGTCGAAGCTGGCGTCGCCAAGAGCCGAGCTGCCACGGCCCAAGCCAAGGCAGCGACGCGCGCGGCCACGCTTTCGTCGGATCGCTACGCGGCCGGTGTGGCCACCCAGCTCGACGTCACGCAGGCGCAGCGCGACGCGTTTTTGGCCGTTGCGGCCAAGATTCAGGCCGACGCCGACCTGGCCTTCGCCCGCGCTTCGCTGCGGCTCGCCGCCGGTGTACCGCTTACCGACAGACGGCCGCGCTGACCCTTCCTCGAAAATCCATGAACGCTCGTCGTCTTTTTGACTGTTCACGATGCTGGTGCGCGATGCTGCTCGGTGCAGCTCTGCTGCCGGTCGCTGCTTGCAAGGGCAACACCGCCGATGCGGCGGCTGCCGCGCACGAGGAGCCGCCGGTCAGCGTTCAGACGGAAGCGGCGCAATCAATCGAGGTTCCGCGCACGCTTCGGCTCACCGGCACGCTCAAGGGCGACCGCGAGACCGACTTGGCCGCCAACGCCAACGGTCGCGTGCTCGCAACATCGGTCGAGCGTGGCGAGCAGATCAAGCCTGGCCAAGTTTTGGCCAAGCTCGATACGCGCGCCGCGGCGCTGTCGGCAGCCGATGCCCGCGCGCAGGTGGATAGTATTCGCGCGCAGGCCGACCTGGCGCGCATCGAATGCGACCGCTACGAGCAGCTCAAAGCCAAAGGCGCGATCAGTGACTTGGAATACCAAGCCAAGATTGGCCAGTGCGCCACCTTGCCGCTGAACGTGCAGGCCGCCTCGGCGCGCGCGGCTTTGGCGGCACAAAACGTGGGTGATGGCGTGATTCGCGCGCCGTTCGCCGGGGTCGTGACCGAGCGCTACATCGAGGTCGGACAGTTCGTCCGTCAAGACTCGCGCGTCGTCACGATCGTCTCCGTCGATCCGCTGCGGCTGCAGATCACGGTTCCCGAAGCTCAGGTGGCGAGCGTCAAAGAAGGCGCCGACGTGAGCTTCACGGTCTCGGCCTACGCCGGGCGGCGCTTCGCCGGCAAAGTGCGCTTCGTCTCGGGCGCGCTGCGCGCGACCACGCGCGACTTGGTTGCCGAGGCGATCGTGCCGAATCCGGAGCGCTTGCTGATCCCGGGCATGTTCGCCGACATCGAGCTGACGATTGGTGCGCAGCGCTTGCCCAGCGTGCCGGTGCGCGCGGTCAAGGAGCTGGACGACCAGTCGCGCGTGTTCGTGGTCGTGAACGGACGGCTCGAGGAGCGCATCGTGGCGCTCGGGCCGAAGGTCGGTGAGCGTGTGTCGTTGACCGGCGGCGTCAAGGATGCAGAGCAGGTGGTCGTTTCCGACCTCGCTGGCTTGGGGAACGGTCGCAAGGTGCGCTAGGCGCCCGAGGAGCATTCAGCATGCAGTGGCTCGCCCAAGTCTGCATCCGGCGCCCGGTTTTGGCCGGGGTTTTGATGCTGGTAATCTTCGTGCTCGGCGGAGTTGGCTACACCCGGCTCGGGCTCGACCAGTTCCCGAACATCGATCTGCCGTTCGTGCTCGTCACCACCACGCTCGACGGCGCCGCACCCGAGGAGGTGGAGACCGACATCAGCGACAAGATCGAGGGTGCCGTCAACACCGTCGACGGCATCGACGAGCTGCGCTCGACGTCGAGCGAAGGCTTTTCGCAGGTGGCGATCGCCTTCAAGCTCGACAAGCCAAGCGACATCGCCGCCCAAGACGTCCGCGACAAAGTCAGCTTGGTGATGAAGGACATGCCGCGCGGCATCGATCCACCGGTCATCAGCAAGGTCGATCCGCAGGCGATTCCGGTGCTGTTGATCGCGCTCCGCTCGCGGCTGCCGATCCGCGACGTGACCGAAATTGCCGACAAGCGCGTGCGCCGGCAGATCGAGAGCATCTCCGGCGTCGGTCAGGTGACGATCATCGGCGGGCGCGCGCGGCAGATCCACGTGCGCATGGATCCGGTCAAGCTGCGCGCCTACAACCTGAGCGCCGTCGACGTGCAAAAGGCGCTGGCGTCGCAGAATTTGACCACGCCGGGTGGTAGCGTGGACACGGGCCCGCAAGCCATCACGCTGCGGATTGCCGGGCGCGTGGCCACGGTCGACGCCTTGGAGCGCATCGTCGTCAAGAACGACGCCGGCTCGAGCGTGCGGATCGCCGACGTGGCGGTGGTCGAAGACGGCGAAGAAGAGCTGACCAGCATCGCCAACTACGACGGCGAACGCACGGTCGTGCTGTCGGTGCGCAAACAGTCTGGCACCAACACGGTCGAGGTCGTGGACACGGTGTTGAAGCGGCTGGGTGAGGTGAAAAAGACGCTGCCGGCCGGCATCAACCTGGAAGTCGTGCGCGACAACTCGGCGTCGATTCGAACCGGCGTCGGCGCGGTCAAGGAGCACTTGGTCGTCGGCGCCTTGCTGGCAGCCTTCGTCGTGCTGTTGTTCCTCGGTAACGCGCGCAGCACGTTGATCGCCGCGATCTCGATCCCGATCTCGATTGTCGGCACGTTCGCGCTGATGTGGTTTCAGGGCTTCACGCTGAACATGATCACGCTGTTGGCGCTGGCGTTGGCGGTCGGCATCGTGATCGACGACGCGATCGTGGTGCTCGAGAATATCGTGCGCTATATCGAGGAAAAGGGCGTCAAACCCTTTCCGGCGGCGCTCCTGGCCACGCGCGAAATCGGCTTGCCGGTGCTGGCCACGACGCTGTCGTTGATGGCGGTGTTCGTGCCGGTGGCGTTCGTGGGCGGCATCCCGGGCCGCTTCCTCAAGAATTTCGGGTACACGATGGCGTTCGCGGTCGGCGTGTCGATGTTCGTCAGCTTCGCGCTCACCCCGACCTTGAGCGCGCGCTTGCTCGGCGGCAACGATCACAAGCCAGGTCAAGGCTTGAGCCGGATCGTCGATTGGTTTTACCGACCGGTCGAGCGCGTTTACATGCTGATCCTGGCCTGGTGCATGCGCCATCGCTGGGTGGTGGTCGTGGCGTGCTGCCTGTCGCTCGGTTCGTGCACACAGCTGATCAAGCACGTGCCGACCGGCTTCGTACCGGTCGACGATCAGGGCCAATTCGAGGTCGACATTCGCACGCCCGAAGGCACCAGCGCCGACGAAACCGCGCTGATCTCGGAGCGCGTGGCGCAGCAGGTGCGTCGGCTGCCGGGCGTGCTGCACACGGTAACCACCGTCGCCGGCGGCGACGCCAAGGTTCAAAACCTGGCCGGTGTGTACGTCGCGTTGAAAGATCCGCGCGAGCGCCCAGTATCGCAGCTGCAGCTGATGGACCAGACGCGCAAGCAGATCTTGGCCGGTTTGCCCAAGGAATTGCGGGTCAGCGTCTCCGAGGTCGCGGCGATCAGCACCGGTGCGTCATCGGCCGCAGTGCAGTACGTGCTGGCCGGACCCGATCTGCACGAGCTCGAGGCGCTGGCCGCCAAGATGAGCCCCGAGATCAAGCGGAGCCCGGCCGTCGTCGACTTCGACACCAACCTGATCACCGGCAAGCCCGAGCTCAGTGTCGCGATCGATCGCGACCGCGCGTCCGATCTGGGCGTCAACGTGGCTGACGTCGCCGACACGCTGCGCATGCTGGTCGCCGGCGTCAAAGCGTCGTCTTACGCCGAGCACGGTGAGGAGTACGACGTACGGCTGCGCGCGCAGAAGGAGTTTCGGCGCGACGTGAGCGGCGTGGCGTTGATGACGGTGCCGTCGCGCAAGTACGGCACGGTGCCGTTGTCTTCCGTCGTCAACGTGCGCGAGGGCACCGGGCCGTCGCAGGTGAACCGACTCGGTCGCCAGCGTCAGGTGACGTTCATGGCCAACGTCGCGCCCGGCTTTGGCGAGAGCGACGTGGTCAAGGCGGTGAAAGCGGCGTTCGAGAAGCAGCACACCGGGCCAGCCTACCGGCTGGTGCCGACCGGGCGCTCCAAGTCGTCGTCGGAGCTGGCGAGCGGCTTCATGCTGGCGTTCGGGCTGTCGTTCGTCTTCATGTACCTGATTTTGGCGGCGCAGTTCGAGTCGTGGCTGAACCCGTTCATCATCTTGATATCCTTGCCGTTGACGGTGCCGTTCGCGTTAATTTCCCTGATCATCTTCGGGCAGAGCCTGAACCTGATGTCGGCGCTGGGGCTGCTGGTGCTGTTCGGGGTCGTGAAGAAGAACTCGATCTTGCAGATCGATCACACGAACCACTTGCGTAAGCAGGGTCGGAACCGCCTCGAAGCGATCTTGGAGGCGAATCGCGACCGGCTGCGGCCGATCTTGATGACGACGATGGCGTTCGTGGCCGGCATGGTGCCGCTAGCGTTGTCGCGCGGGATTGGCTCCGGCAACAACCGAAACATCTCCGGCATCGTGATCGGCGGACAAACGCTGTCGCTGCTGCTCACGCTGGTCGCCGTTCCGGTCTTCTACGCTCTGTTCGACGACGTCGTGCAGTGGTTCAAGCGCCGCAGCAGCGGCCCGATCGACCGCGGCGAAAAAGAGCTCGACCAGCTCCTCGGCGACGCCGAAGCGCCCGCAACCGCCGAAGACTAGTTGGCAGTTGGCGGTTAGGAGTTAGCAGTTGAGGACGGCAGCTGCCAGCAGCCGCTCGCTCTCGCTCTCGCTCTCGCTCTCGCTCTCGCTCTCGCTCTCGCTCTCGCAACTGCCAACTCTTCTCAGTGCACGCCGCCAACCAGCCACGCGAACGCGGGCACGAGGACTTCTTCCGGCGACGCGCCGCCGCTCTTGGCGGAGGTGGTGCCCGAGTCCATGGCGTCGAGCTTGAAGCCGTGGTCGCCGAACACGATCGCCAGCGTGCGCGCCGGCAGCCGTGCCAGTTGCGCGGACAGCACCTCGGCCAGCTCGTCTGCGAGATCGTCGAGGCGCGCGGCCTCGTGGTCACCCGGCTCCATCAAGCGCGCTTCGACCAAGTCGAGCTTCAACAGATCGCGATGACCCACCTTCACGCGCCGCGGCGTGCGCGCGTTTTGGCCACGAGCCACCGGAATTTCCGAAGAAACCTCGCCCGTCCAGGTCTTCAGCGCCTCGGGGCCGCGGCCCAATAGCTCGAGCTGGACGCCGGTCGTCGACGGCAAGGCGCTCCACAACAGCAGCCGCTCGGTGAGCGCCACTTCCTGCGCCATGCGCCAGCGCACGCGCTGCTCGACGCGCAGTCCGAGGTCGAAGCGCATACCGTCGACGGCGATCAGCTCCACGCGACGCGCGCCGTGCAGGCGACCGATGCGCAGCGCGATTTCCGGAATGTCGAGCACCATGCTCGGCCGCTTGCCGCGCACGCGCAGCGCCGCAAAAGCTTCGCGGTAGCTTTGCTCGAACGACGTGGCCCAAGTCGTCAGCACCTGGCGCGCCGACGCATCGCCGATGCCGCGCGCGACCGCGTCGGCCAGCGGCACGTAGGCGCTCACGAACATGCGCTCGATCACGCTCAGCGGCTTGGGGCCACGCGCCAACGACAGCTCGTCGGCCCAGGCGCGCCAATCGCTGGGCGCCGACGCGTACAGCGGTCCACGCTCGAACGGCTCTGGCGGGATCGGGCTCGGTTCGAACGGCTCTTCGTCGTCGGCGGGCGGCGGCGGCAGCGCCTTGGCCACCACCGGCGGCGGCGTCGAAAATGCCGTCAAATCGGGGGGCGTCAGGTCGATGCCCGACTCCGAGCTCGGGGGCGGAGTGAGCGCCTCGAGCACTTCGCTGGCGGCCAGCGCCTCGGCAACTAGCACGTGCGGCGGCACCAGCGTTGCGGCTTCGAGCAGCTCTGCTTCGGGCGCGTCGTACGGGTCGTAGGCCTGCTGCGTTTCGTTCGTCTCGTGCGCGTCGTGCGCGGCGTGCGCGGCGACCTGCGGTGGCTGCTGAGTCTGCTCCATCGCCGAGGAGCTCCGAGCTACGGCCGGGGCAACCTGTGGCGGCTGCGCGGTCTCGAGGCAGACGATCGCGTGCGGCGCGCTGCCGGGCATCAGCTCGTGGAGCGCAATCGGCACCGTGAAAACGCGCAGACCACGGTCGCCGGCGTTGAGGTACAAGCGCAGCGGGTGAAGGGCGGCGGCCGTAAGCAAGTAGCGCAGGACCGCGCTGTCTTCGGTGTCGAGCGTGTGGTCGATGTCGGCCATGCCGCCGAGCGTGCCCAGGCCGAGCGCCACGCCACGCAGCTCCACCAGCCGCGCGCGGTACATCTGGTCGGCCAGCGACAGCGCCAAGTCGGTCGCAGCTGCCACGCCGGGCGGGCAGGCGCCGCGCCGCTCGAGCGCGTGCTCGATGGCGGCCTCGATCATCACGCCGAGCCGTCCGCGATGGCCCGGGCCGGGTGCGTCGAGCTGGACGGTCAAGAAGCCATCGGTGTCCGCTTCGGCCAGCAGCTCGGCCAGCACGCCCGGACCGACGAACCGCGCTTCGCCCGCGTTCGCGCCCGACTTCGAACCCTTGGCCGAAGCCGCCGGCGAGCCGGCCGTGCCCGTCGGAGCCTGCGACGGCGTCGCGGTGGGAGGGTTATGCGGGGCGGGGGCGGCGGGGCCCGCGTGACTGCCGGACTCGATCATGTCGCCAAAGTGCAAACATTGCTGGGTTTGGCCCAGTTTTCAGCAGTCGGCAACGTGAAACAGCGGGCCGGACCGCGGCCGAGGCCGTTGACGGATCCGCTCCGCATCCATAAGATCAAAGACGGCTCCCTCTGCGGGGTCCGCGAGTCCGTAGTAACGAATCCCGATAAGTAATCGAACCGGGAGACGAGTCTCTGGTGGAGTGCAAGCCCGGATTTT
>FSUE01000942.1_pt1 | contig 10301 bp, 9 predicted proteins | sample 1637031 | NCBI WGS metagenome assembly FSUE01 (sample SAMEA3914819, study PRJEB12502) | metagenome | biome: forest; material: soil | place: Canada | collected 2010-06-26 | depth 0.3 m | reverse complement strand
GCGGGAAACCTTGCGGTGCGAAAAACCTGCTGCTAGAAACGCGGCCCCTTATCGGCCCGGCCTAGTTGGTCGGTGGGGCCCGGCCCCACCTGTGTCAGGCGCCGTCTCTGGAGCAGTCATGAAGAAGTCCCCCGTCACGGTCGTCAAAGAGCGTTTTCAAAGCAAAGAGAAGCTCGTGGAGGCCGTGCAGAAGCTGGCGACGGCCGATCTGTGGGTCGAGCGCCTGAACGCCGAGAAGGGCCTGGCCAAGGTCTCGAACCAAAAGCTGCTCAAGCTGCACGACGTGCTGGCGGACGCCAAGCAGCGCTTCGGTTCGCGCGATAAGCTGATCAGCGCGATCCTGGAGCTGAAGAAGCGCACCAAGGACACCGCCTACGGCGCTGGGCTGAAGAAGTTCGCCCTGCCGCAGCTGCTCGACCTGTACGCCTCCATCGAGCGCGCTGGCAAGCAAGCCACCAAGAAGGCTGCCCCAGCCTCGAAGACGCCCAAGAAGCCGCCGATCGCCAAGAAGGCGCCCGTCGCCAAGAAGACGCCGTCGAAGAAGCCGCCCGCCAAGAAGTGAGGCTTCCAGCCTCAGTTCTGCTGTTGAGCACGCCCGCCGATCCAGGTCTCTGGCTTCGTTTTCGCTCCGGTCCGGTCCGGTGCTCACGTACTCAAGTACGCTCAAGGAGAGGCGCCGGGCCGTCGCTTGGTCCTCGCGAAAGCCTCGCCAGAAACCAGGCTTGTCGGGCGGGGGACTTAAACGTCTCGCTGAAGGTCGACTCGGCGTGCGCAACAGCCAAGAATAAGGCTGAAGCTTAGAGGCCTTTCTCTGCGATGAAGCGGTTCGTGAAGTCCGCGCTCTTTTGGTAGCTCTTCTCGAGATCCGCGAGCATGCGCTTTTCGATCATGCCGCCGACGCCGAATATTTTGACGATCGCCTCGGCGTGCGCCTTGCGGCGGCAGCGGTTGTCGCCGTCGGCCACCGTCACCATGTCGACCTTGATGCTGAGCTTGTCGGCCAGCTTGTTGGGCACGACCACGACCTTGTAGGTCTTGGCGGCACGGTCGAGCACGCCGCGCTCTTCGTAGCCGATACCCTCGCCGACGACGGCCTTGATCGCGCTCGGTAGCTCACCGACGTACGGCACGACCTCGAGCACGCGATGCAGCTGACCGCCGCGCTCTTCGCGCGACAACTCGCGCCAAACCGGGAACTTCAGCTCGGTCTTGAACAGCCGCTCGTTGTATTCCGGGTCCAAGAAAACCTTGTCCCAGAACGTGGCCTCGGAGCAATTGAACGTGTGCTCGATATCGAGAGTAGCCATGGCGGGCGCACCATAACGCATTCGCCCCCGATTTCCTGCTCCGCGTGCCCGTAAACGTGCCCGAGGGTCCTTGCGGAGTCATCAGGAACCGTTGGTTTGGCAGGCCAAGGTTCCTGGCGCGGCGGGGCCGCGCGCGCCGCGCCCAGCTGGGCGCGCAGGCAAGGCCTGCCAACGGATCTGTTCGGTGGCTTACGACCGTCGGGCACGGGCACGGGCTCGGGCACGTTTACGGGCGTATTGAGCTGAGCGGGTCTGCTAGGATCTGTAGCGGATGGTCGATGCGGTGCTGACGGAGACGCGGGCGTTGCGCCCGGCGATGCCGAGCTGGCTGCGGCAGGTGGGCGTCGTCTACCGCAAAGATTTGGCGATCGAGGCCGCGACCGGTGAAGTGACGGTGACGAGCGGCTTTTTCGCGTTGCTGGTCGTGGTGTTGGCGTCGCTGTCGTTTTTTGGCGGACCAGCCAGCGCGCGCAACGTGGCGGCCGGCACCGTGTGGTTGTCGCTGGCGTTTGCGGCCGTGTTGTCGCTCGGAAAGTCGTGGCAGCGTGAGCGTGACGAAGCGGCGTTGGACGGCCTGTTGGTGTCGCCGCTGTCGCGCAGCGCGATTTTCGCCGGCAAGGCTCTGAGCGTGTGGACGTTCTTGCTCGCGGTGTTGGTCGTCGTGCTGCCGCTGTCGCTGCTGTTCTTTTCGATCGAAGCTTCGATGATCGGACCACTTTTGGTGATCGCGGCGGTCGCGACGCCGGGTGTGGCGGCGTCAGGCACGCTGTTCGGCTCGATGACGGTGCGCACGGCGGCGCGAGACCTGCTGCTGGCGGTCGTATTGTTTCCGCTGCTGGCTCCGACCCTGCTCTCTGCCGTCGCCGCGACCCGCGAGCTGTTCGGCGGTGCGCCACTGTCGGAATTGGGGGACTACCTGAAGCTGATGGGCGTATTCGATGTCGTGTTCGTTGCCGGCGGCCTGAGCATGTTCGGCACGCTGGTCGAACGTTAGGCGCGTCCGGCCGAAACCTGGGCGCCGCGAGCGCGTTTCATTGGTGCGCGTAGATCGAGGGCGTGGCAACGCCCCGCATCGTAATCGTAGGCGGCGGCTTCGGCGGCCTGAACGCGGCGCGAGCGTTTGCCCGCGCCGACGCTCGCGTGACGCTGATTGATCGCCGCAATCATCATTTGTTTCAGCCGCTGCTGTACCAGGTCGCGACGGCTGCGCTCAACGCCAGCGACATCGCCGTGCCGATTCGCAAGATCTTGCGCCACCAACACAACGTCGAGGTGCTGCTGGCCGAAGCCCGAGCGGTGGATCTGGCGCAGCGAATCGTGACGCTGGACGAGGGCTCGGTCAGCTACGACTACCTGATCGTCGCAACCGGCGCCCGGCACTCGTATTTCGGTCGCGACGAATGGGCGGTCGCCGCCCCGGGCCTGAAGAGCATCGGTGACGCGCTGGAGATCCGCCGTCGAGTCCTGTCGGCGTTCGAGCTCGCCGAGCGCGAGCCCGACGCCGAGAAGCGCGAAGCTTGGCTGACCTTCGTCGTCGTCGGCGCGGGCCCGACCGGTGTGGAGCTCTCGGGCGCACTGTGCGAGATCGCGCAGCACGCGCTGGCGCGCGACTTTCGGCGCATCAACCCGGCTCAAGCGCGCGTGATTCTGCTCGAAGGCTCGGACCGCGTGTTGCCGCCGTACACGCCTGCGCTGGCCGAAAAGGCGCGCCAACAGCTGGTCAAGCTTGGGGTCGACGTGCAAACCGGGCAGAAGGTCACCGGTATCGACAGCGAAGGCGTGGACATCGGCGAGCGACGCATTGCCGCGCGCACCGTGCTTTGGGCTGCGGGAGTGATGGGCTCCGGTTTTGGACGCGCATTGGGCGTCCCGCTCGACCGAGCGGGGCGCGTCTTGGTCGAGCAAGATCTATCGGTAGCTGGGCATTCGGAAGTTTTCGTGGTCGGTGACCTCGCGTCGTTGGTCGTCGACGGCGTTCAGGTGCCTGGAGTTGCGCCGGCCGCGATGCAACAGGCAAAGCACGCGGCCAGCAACGTGCTGCGAACGCTGCGCGGTGAAGCGCGGCTGCCGTTTCGCTACCGCAACAAGGGAGCGCTCGCCACGATCGGCAGAACCGCCGCGGTCGCGGACATGGGACGGCTCAAGCTCTCGGGTGCCTCGGCTTGGCTGGCTTGGCTCTTCATTCACTTGCTGTTCCTGGTCGGGTTCCGCAATCGTTTGATCGTCGTATTCCAGTGGGCGTGGTCGTTTCTCTCTTACGACCGCGGCGCGCGCTTGATCACAGGTCCCCTGCTGCGCGAACCTGACCAGCCGCGCGCAGAACGGCGACCCGCCGTCGCCAAATAGGCCAACCGCTGTCAGCCCAAGACGTTGCGAATGCTCAGCAGGGCGGCGTCGAGGTTTTGCCCCGGCACGAACAGCCGTTCGGCGACGCGCCCGTCGGCGTTGGCGCGCGGAAAGTAACCTGCGCTAGGCTCGAAATCGACGTCGGCACCGCCCTGCACAGCCAACTCGAAGCTTGGCGCGCCGGGACCGTCGAACGCGAGCGCGTTCACCTTGATTCGACGCGTGCCATCCTCGGTTTGGACCTCGACACCGCTAACGCGCTCTCGGCCGATCGCGCGCACGATGCTGTTCGCGTCGAGCTGGATGAGCTCGACTGCGCCCGCCATTTGCTCGACCAATCGCGCCGCGTAGCGTCCGTTGCCCACGACGGCGATGCGGCTGCCGACCAGCACGTCGTTGCGCCACGCTAAAAGCGCGGCACGCGCGGAGAAGATGCCCGGTAAATCGTTGTTTGGAAATGCCGGCACGGCGTCGTGTCGCCCGGTCGCCAGCAATACGGCTTGGCAGCGCGCCACGAACGTCTGCTCTGCGCTGACGATCAGCGCGGTGATCCGCCGACTGCCGTCGTCCGGCTCGCGCGACAACGCGAGCACACTGGCGCGTTCCAAAATGCGCGCCCCCGCTGCGCGTACCTTCACGGCAAGCGATTGCGCTTGCTTTGGCTCCAGCGCCAGCAGCGCGCCGCCAAGCGTCGGGCCATCGTCGACCAAGGTAGCGCGCTCGCCAAGGTCCACGGCGGCTGCCAGCCCAGCGCGCCCGCCGCCGACGACCAGCACCGGCACGTCGAGCAACGCTGCTGGCGTGACCGCCGGCGCGTGGTCGGCGAGTCGCCCAAGCCCGGCGATCCGCCGCGCGAAGTTGCCGACGATCGGGCTGATGCCCCGGATGCCCGCCATCAGCCGGTGGTGATCGATGCCTTGCGGGAACAGAAAATCGGCCGCCGCCAACAGATCGGTTTCACGCGTGCCGAGCACGTTCTGCGTCTCCACCTGCTCGCCGCCTTGCACCAGTACGCGGCACGCTGGTTGATTCGGCAAGCCGTTGACGCGCACCAGGCAACCCTCGCACGCACCGCGCAAGCAATACGGCCCGCGCGGGCGGTGCAGCTTGGGGCTGCGCGACAAAAGTAGTCGATCGGCCGCGATCAACGTCAGCGCCAGTGGCTCGCCGCGCCGGGCCACGAGCGTCTGCCCATCGTGCGATAGCTCGACGGCGTCAGCCGGTTGCCCAAGACGTGTCGCCACCCGGCGAGACTCTGGCAGACTCGCCCGGGCCAGGGCAAATCGCGGCTAAAGCCGCCGCCGGAGGTGGCGCCCGTTGCGTGCTACCCTGCGTGCAACGGGAATGTGGGTCGGTTTGCCTTGGCAATCGTCTGCGGCGCCGCGAAGGCTCGCCAGCTGGACCATCGTCGCGGGTGCTGCAATGTCGTTGCTGGGCTGCGGCGATGACTCGGTGGCCGAGCCGACGCGGGTTTCTGGGCTGGAGCCGGCGCTCCGCGTCTTTGCCGGCGCGAGTCATACCTGCGCGCTGCTCGAGAACGGCAACGTCGGCTGTTGGGGCGTGAACAGCGCTGGTCAGGTTAGCTCAGGCGCGCCCAAGCAAGTGACGTCGCCGCGCGGCGTCGCGCTCGAAGAAGATCCGGTCGACCTCGCGCTCGGCGCCGTGCACACCTGTGCCGCGTTCGGCGACGGTTCGGTCAGTTGCTGGGGCGACGACTCGCAAGACTTCTTGGGTGTCGGAGCCAGCTGCGCCGAGTCCGGCACAGGTTGCGTCTCGGCGCCGTCCGTCGTCGCCGGTATTTCGGATGCCGTCAGTATAGCGGCCGGCGGCGTGCAAGCCGATTCGCTGCCCAAGCAGCTCGGCTACACGTGCGCGGTGCGGCAGGATGGTTCGGTGGGGTGTTGGGGTGACAATCGTGACCACCAACTCGGGCGCGGCGCAGATTCCGCCGCCCAGGTCGAGCCTGCCCCAGCGCGTGTCGTCGACGCAGATGGTTTCGCGCTACGTGGCGTCACCAAGGTCACGGCCGGAGATCATCATGCCTGCGCGCTCGACGACACGGCGCGCGTTTGGTGTTGGGGAACCGCGCCCAACGCCGGCGGCGACGTTGCTATCCACGTCACCGAGCTCGATGGTGCGGTGGCGATTTCTGCGGGAGAAAGCCACACTTGTGCCGTCGACGGCTCCGGTCGCGTCTGGTGTTGGGGCTCGAACTTGGACTGGGAGGCCGCGGATCCGGCAGACGCTGACACGTGCTCGATCTCGGCGGACTGCGTCCCGCATCCGACGATCATGCGTGGGATTTCCGGAGCGACCGCCGTCGCCGTGGGCAGTCGCCACAGCTGCGCGCTGGTCGACGCGGGTGAGGTGTGGTGCTGGGGGTCGAACCAATACGGTCAGCTCGGTCGCGGCAACGCCAACCTGATGGCTGAGCCAGGGCGCGCCAACTTGTCGGTCTCGGCGCGCTCGATTGCGGCGGGCCGCGTGCACACCTGCGTCGTGACGACCGCGGGCGACGTGTATTGCTGGGGCGACAACAGCGGCAGTCAGCTTGGGAGGGCGCGCTGAAACGCCGATTGATGGCGTTGGTGGTGTGTGGCGTTTGTGGTCTCAGTGCGCCGGCACGCGCGGATCGGCTCGTGCCCTGGCGCGTGATGGCTGGGCTTGGTGCTCATTTCGGGCGCGAATCGACGCTCGACGTTCGCGGCTTCGCGGGCTTCGTTGTTTCGGAGGACCGCGTCGGCAGGGGCTTTCGGCGTTTCGTCGCGCTCGGCGCGGTGGGCGGGGTGGGCGCTGCCAGTATCGCCGACGCACGCGCTGTCGACGGCCACGTGTCGGCGTGGCGCAACTTCATCGGCGCTGAGCTGAGGCTCGGGGACGCGTGGGTAGAAGAGCAGGCGAAGCGACCCGTCGATTTGTACTTGGCGCTGGCCGGCATGCGGATTTTTTCGTCACAGATCAGCCAGCGTTTGCCCGAGGCCGGCGGGGCGTTCGGCTTGCGCGTGGCGGCAGGCTTGGCGATCCCGCGCAGTTGGCCCGCCACCGACCAAGTGTTCGCGCCCGGGTCGTGCGACGGTGGGACTTGCGGCATTGGGCTGTTGCTGCTGCTGCTGCCAAATACGCTCGAGCTCGGATACGAGCGTGCGGCGAGCGCAAATCGCGCCGGGCTGGTCATCGGCTACACCCTGTGAGGCGGCCGAGCTAAGCTACCGGCCTTGGATCTCCGGACCCGAACTTCGCTGTTTTGCGGTGTGCTCGGGCTCGCCATCGCGGTGTCGATCTTGCTGCGCGGGCGCCCGAATCGGCCGCGGCTCTTCTTTGCCGCGCTCGCGTTCGACACCGGGCTTTGGTACCTCGCGCAGTGGCTGTACCACAGCGGTCGCAGTGACTTGTGGGCGCGCTGGACCGCCGTGTTGGCGGTGTTCCTACCGCAGTTCGCGCTGCACTTGTTCGAGTCGATCTTGCCCGAGCCGGGCCGGCGCTCGATGCTGCTGCGCGTCGCCAGCATCTTGGTCGTACCGATGTTGGTGTTGGTGCTGACCGAGCACCGCCACATTTTCGTGCGCGCGTTGGTATTCTCGTACGTGTTCGGGCTGATCGCGGCGGGTCTGTATCGGTTGCTACGGCGCGGCGAGCGCAGTGGCTCGCGCGCGGTCCAGCGCCGCGTACGCTTCCTGGTGCTGATCGGCGCGCTGGCGACGTGTTTCAGCTTGGCCGACTTCTTGTGGTTCGTCGGTGCGCCGCTGCCGCCGGTGAGCGCGGTGCTGAGCATCGTGTTCCTGTTCGTCTTGTCCGAGTCGTTGACGCGCGAGCGGCTGGTCGACCTTTACGACATTTTGGGACAGCTCTTGGTGTCGACCGCGCTGGCGTTCGCGATGGGCGGCATCTTTTACGTGTTCGTCGTGCTGCTGGGCGGCTTCGACACCATGTACCTGGGCGCGATTTTGGCGGCGATCGTGATTCTGCTGCTGTTCGAGCCGCTGCGCTCGAAGGCGGAGGATTACACGCACAAGGTGTTCTTCCGCGAGCGCGTGGACTTGGAACGGGCGGTGGCCAAGGCGCGCGGCGTGCTGGTGCACACGCTGCAAGTCGCAGAAATGCAGCAAATCCTGATCTCGGCGCTCGAAGAGTCGCACCGCGCAACCGGCGCTGCCATCTACCTGCGCGATCCGCTGGGCTCCGACTTCGTGTTCGGGGCCGGCTTTGGTCCGATGGCGCCACCGCGCATCGAGCTGGCGGCCGCCCATCCGTTGGCCGAGCGCATGAACCTGGGCGGCGCCATCTTACTCGAGGACATCGCACATCAAGTGCTCGAGCACCGTCGCATGGGGCTGACGCGTGAGGCCGAGGCTGACGAGCGATTGCTCAGCTCGGCGCAGCTGCTCGGTCCGTTCCGCACCGGCGTCTGCCTCGGCATTTGGGGTGAGAAGCGCGAGCTGCTCGGCTTGCTCTTGATCGTCGATGATCGCGTGCGGGACGCATTCTCGCCCGACGAAGCCGCGCTGCTCGAGTCACTGGCGGTGCAGGTAGGCGTCGTGATCGACAACTCGCGTCAGTACCGGCGCATGCAGGAGCGCGATCGCTTGGCCGCCCTCGGGCAGATGGCGGCCGGCTTGGCGCACGAGGTGAAGAATCCGCTCGGCGCGATCAAGGGCGCCGCCCAGCTGCTCGGTGATCCGCGCGGCGACCACCGCCTGGCCGCGGTCGAACAGGAATTCGTGGGCATCATTTTGGAGGAGGTCGAACGGCTCGATCGCGTCGTTGGCTCGGTGCTCGATTACGCGCGGCCGTCCAAGGGTGAGCTGGGCGCGGTCGACCTGAACGCGGTCGTGCGCCGCACGGTGACCGTCTTGGCCTCTGATCGCGCCGAGGAGTGCGAAATCGTCACCGACCTGTCGGACGATTTGCCTCGGGTGCGGGCCGACGCCGAGCAGCTGCGCCAGGTACTAATCAACCTGGTCAGGAACGCAGTTCAGGCCATGGGTGGGCAAGGCACAGTGCGGGTGCGCACAGCAGCCCACGCCGAGCCGTCTTCGGCGATCGCGTCCGCTCCGGCCGGTGAGTGGGTCGAGGTTTCGGTTCGCGACGCCGGCCCGGGCATTGCGCCATCGGTGCTTCGGAACCTATTCGTGCCGTTTTTCACCACCAAAGATCGCGGCACCGGCCTTGGGCTCGCGATCAGTCAACGCATGGTCGAAGAGATGGGTGGCCGGATCGAGGTGGTGTCGCACCTTGGCGACGGCGCCACTTTCACCGTCCTGTTACCTGCCGGCGAATCGCACGGGCACCGGGCCGGTCAGAGTCCGGCGCCTCCAGAGGCCGGGGAGCCCGCACCCGCGCCCAGCCTGGCAGCGGCAGATCGTGCTGTTCCGGTGAGAACGATTTGACCGTATCTGGCTCAAAGTCCTAAAGTTTTTGGACCCGTGCCGTCTGTACGGCGTAGCCCCCACGCCTCATCCCTCCATGGTTCCTCGACAAGCGCAGCCCGGTCCTAGCGAGGCCAAGAACGAGCCCCGGTTCGCGCTCCGTTTCATCTCCGGAAAATACCAGGGCGGTGAGTACCCGCTCGCCGAGGGACAAGAGATCGTGATCGGTCGCTCGAGCGAGCTCGACATGGTGCTCGTCGAAGAGATGGTCTCGCGCAAGCACGCGCGCATCGCGTTGACTGACGGCACGATCAACATCGAAGACTTGGGCTCGACCAACGGCACGTTCGTCAACGGTGAGAAGGTGCAGCAAGGCACGCTGCGCGAGGGCGACCGTGTGCTGATCGGCACCAACATTTTGAAAGTGGTCGCGGCGCCGCAAGACGCCGAGGCGCGCGCCAACCTGAAGGCGATGGCCGTCGGTCGCGTCACCGCTAAGCAGCAGCCGGGCGGGCGCAGCACCGAAGAAGCGCCGCGCATGTCGGGTATCTTGGAAGAGATCCCGCTACCGGATCTTTTGCAGCTGTTCGGAACGTCGCGCAAAGCGGGCGTGTTGGTGCTGCGCTCGGCGGGTCGCGAAGGGCGTATCTACTTGAACGACGGGCGGATTCGTTTCGCCGAGTTCGCGGGCGTGGCGGGCGTGCCGCCGCTCAAGGCGCTCTATCGCATGCTGAGCTGGCAGACTGGGTCGTTCGCCTTGGATCCGCCCGACACGCGCGAGTTCGAAGGCGGCGTCGACGTCAGCGCCCAAGAAGTCTTGATGGAGGGCTTTCGCCAGCAAGACGAGCTGGGTCAACTGCGCGGCAAGTTGGCCGGCGGCGGGCGCATGGTGCTCAAGCTGCCGCTCACGCAGCATCTGCGCGAGCTGGAAGACGCCGAGCTCGATCTGCTGGAGGCCGCGCTCAACGCCGAAAATCTCGACGCTTTCCTGGACGCGACGCCCGGGCCCGATCTCGAATCAGCCCAGGCGTTGATCTCACTCGTGCAGCGCGGCTTTCTCAAGCCGGCGTAGTTAGCCCGCGCGCTCAGCGCGCAACGGAACCGGCCTCCACCGCTCACGCGGCACGCGACGCGCGCGGTCCGCTCGCGGACCCGCTGAGCGCTGCACGTTCGCGCCCACGAATCACCGAGTGTCGCTACGGAAGCTTCTCCTAGAGGGGCGTTCGTCAAGGTCAGATCTGCGCGCTGACCAAGCCATCGCCTTACGAACGGACGGTTGGTC
>FSUE01000393.1_pt1 | contig 10344 bp, 7 predicted proteins | sample 1637031 | NCBI WGS metagenome assembly FSUE01 (sample SAMEA3914819, study PRJEB12502) | metagenome | biome: forest; material: soil | place: Canada | collected 2010-06-26 | depth 0.3 m | reverse complement strand
GCGGCCGGCGCCGACGCCGGCGGGCGTGCCGGTGCTGATGATGTCGCCGGGCAGCAGCGTCATGAACTCGCTGATGTGGCTGACTAGCGTCGGCACGTCGAAGATCAAGTCCGAGGTGTTGCCGTCTTGCATCAGCTGGCCGTTGACGCGCAGCTTCAGCGGTAGCCGGCCGTACGGCACCTCGTCGGGTGTGACCAACAGCGGACCGAGCGGCGCAAAACCGTCAGCGCTCTTGCCCTTCACGAATTGACCGCCGCGCTCTTTCTGATGCTCGCGCTCGGAGTAGTCGTTCATCAGCGCAAAGCCGGCCACGTACTCTTGCCAGCGCGCTTTTTCGATGTAGCGCGCGCGTTTACCGATCACCAGCGCCAGCTCGATTTCCCAATCCGTCTTCGTGGAGCCGCGCGGCAGCGGCAAGTCGTCGTACGGGCCGGCCAGCGCCGTGCTCGACTTCATGAACAGCATTGGCTCGGACGGGAGCTTGCCGCCGGTCTCGAGCGCGTGCTCGCGGTAGTTCAAGCCGACGCACACGATCTTGCTCGGGCGCAAGATCGGCGGGCCAACGCGCTCGTCCGCGCCGACGCTCGGGCACTCGGCGGCGTGGCCGGCGTACCAGCGCGTCAGGCGCGCCAGGCCGTCGCTACCGAAAAACTCCTCGCCGTAGTCTTCACCGAACGCCGACACATCGACACGTCCCGCTTGCGGCGAAAGCAGGCCCGGCCGTTCGCGCCCCGCATCACCAAACCGAAAAATCTTCACGCAGCGGAGCTTAATCGAAGCTGCCGGTGACGGAAACACCGCCGGGACCCACACCCCACTTCACCCACAGCCCGGCGTTCTGAAGCGAGGACCGGTACTGCATCGCGGGCGTTTGAATCAAGGAGATGAGCAGCCCCTGGAACAACGCAACCCCCGCCATCGCTCCGATCAGCGGCTTGTCGCGCCCCGCCACGTCGCGATCGAGCAGCGGCGCCGCGGCGACGACGCCACTCAACGCGAGCGGCAACCCCAACGCCCATTGCGGGACGACGAAATCGGTAGCGTACAAATCGCGCTCAATCTGCTGCAGCTCGTCGACGTCGAGGCTCGAGCGCGCGGCCGGCGTGCGGACGCGCTCGAGGTCGCGGAGTAAGCGCTTTCGCCCTGGGTTCGTGGAGTAGGCGAAATTGACGACCCCCAGCCCGGAGCTAGCAAACGCCCCAAGCGCCAGCGGGATCTGCCAGCGCTGGTGGGGCGAAGGCAGATCAAGCCCCAGGTACAGGAAGCCGGAGCTGGCCGCGGCAGTAGCAGCCAGCAACTCGTAGTTGCGCTGCTCGGGGGTGAAGTAGAACGCCACGCCGCCGCCCGACGCCAAAGCACCGCCCGCGACGATTGCCGGCGAGCGCACGGCGACCCCCAGCGCTCCCATCGCGCCGCCCGTCACCATCAACACCGGCGGTAGAGCGACCAGCGAGCGACCGCGCACCGCGACCGGCAACACCTGCGCCAGCAGCGCCGCTCGCTCGCGAGCCTCCGCGCCTGCTTCACCGATCGGCGCCGGTTGCGCGCGCGCGGACCAGGCTGGGCACAGGCTCGCCGCCACCACGACGCCCAACCAACCGACACACCTCATCGCCCAGCCTACGCCGCCCCGCGTCGAACCCTTCCTTTCTCCAGCGCGGTTCTTGCCCGCAACTGCCAACTTTCTCAGTCTTCGTAACCGTCCGGATGGGCAGAAAACCAGCGCCAAGCGCTGAGGATGGTCGAGGCGATGTCGACGCGGGTTGCGCGCCAGCCCAGCTCGCGCTCGATCTTGCTGGCATCGGCGTACAGCGAAGGTGGGTCACCGGCGCGGCGCGGGCCGCTGTCGACGCGGAACGGTCGCTCGACGACGCTGCGCACGGCGTCGACGATCTCCTTCACGCTGTAGCCCTTGCCGATGCCGAGGTTGTAGATGCGCGCGTCGCCAGGCGCGAGCGCTTCCATGACCCGCACGTGCGCCTCGACCAAGTCTTCGACGTGGATGTAGTCGCGAATGCACGTACCGTCGGGCGTCGCGTAGTCTTCGCCGAAGATGGTGATCTTTTCGCGCTTGCCGAGCGCAGCCTGCAAAATCACCGGAATCAAGTGCGTCTCGGGGTCGTGGTCCTCGCCCACCGCACCGTCAGCAGCCGAGCCCGCGACGTTGAAGTAGCGCAGCGCCGCATAGCCGAAGTGCGGCGCTTGGGCGGAGTAGTCGCGCAGCATGTGCTCGGACAACAGCTTGGACCAGCCGTACGGGTTGATCGGCGACTGCGGCGTGGTCTCGCGGATCGGCACCTCGCTCGGCTCGCCGTAGGTGGCGCAGGTGCTGGAAAACACCAGCCGCGGCGTGCCGGCGCGTTCGATGGCCTTCAAGACGCTGAGCGTGCCGCCGGTGTTGTTGTCGTAGTACTCGAGCGGTTCGGTCACCGACTCGTTGACGTTGGCCAGCGCCGCAAAATGCATCACGCAGTCGATGCGTTGCTCGCGCAGCAGCGTCTCGAGCTTGTCGGTCTCGCGCACGTCGAGCTGATGAAACGGCACTTCCGGCGCAATCGCAGCGCGATGACCGCGGCTCAAGTTGTCGAGCGCGACCGGGCGATGCCCGGCGCGAACCAGCGCCCGAAGCGCGTGGGAACCGATGTAGCCAGCCGCGCCAGTAACGAGTACCTGCATGGCGCTCTTCTAACATTGCTGTCGGCAATTGCGAGCGCGGACCGCTACAACTCGACGCGACGCGGCGGCAGCGCGGCGGCGCCCGGTGACGACCCCGCGAACACGCGTGACGCGCGGCCGGTTCTGGCCACGTAGTCCGCAGCAACCGCGCGCAGCCGCGCCAGCGCCTCGGTTCGCGCCAAGACGGAAACCGTGCCGCCGCTGCCGCCGCCGCTGATCCTCGCGCCAAAGAAGCCCGAATTTGGTCCCAGAGCGCGCAGCGTCGCGACGATTTCGTCGGTCGCTTCCGAGCCCAACCCGCACGCCGAATAGCTGGCATGCGACGCGAACATCAAGCCGCCGATCCGCTCCAGCTCAGCCGAGGAGGTTGCGTCCGGTAGCGCGCCCGCAAATTCTTGGACGCGGTCGTGCTCGTAAATGGGATGGAGCGTTGCAGCTCTGACCATGTACCGCAGCGAAGGCTCTACCCGCGTCACCCGATCCGAAATCCCACCAAAGCGCGCCAAAAATTCCGCGCCCGAAATCCGCTCGGGCAACGCCGCCTGCAGCGAGCTGGTCAGCGCCGCCGGCCGCAGGTTGGCCAAGTAGCCAGCCAGCGAGTCGTCCTCCAGCACCACCTGCCCTTCGCCGCTCGAGCGCACGTGCGCGCCCAGCCGCTCGGCCAAGATGCGCAACCCCATGAACGCCGCAACGCGCACCTGGCGATAATCGGTGCCGACCACGGCGTGGCGGACCCCCGAATCGACGCCAAACACGCTCACGTCCGCAGGTGGAACGACGAAGCCGCGCAGCTCCGCGGGCTGGCACAACAACGCCATCAGCTGGCCAGCTCGACCACAGGCGCTGGTCATCTGGTCCATCACCCCGCTCGGCGCCCCCACGACGCGAGTCTCGATTTGCTGACCAGCTAGTCCCAGCTCGGCTCCCGAAAGCGGCACGCGCCACAGCGCGGCGAGCGCCGCCAACGCCGCGACCTCGAGCGCCGCCGACGAGCTCACGCCCTTGCCCTCGGGCACCGCCGAATCGACCAGCACGCGCAGACCACCCTCGAGCGCGGCGCCGCGCTCGCGCAGTACGACCAAGCCCCCGAGCGCGTACGCTGCCCAGCCAACCGTGGCTGCTTGCTGCTGAAAGTAGCTGCGCAGACTTTCGAAGCTGTGGCAGGCCACCCACAGTTCGCGCGCCGAAAACCGCGCCACGCGCGCGACTTCGCCGACGCTGGCCACCCGTACCCAGCCGTCGTCCGTGCGCGCGGCCGCCACGCAGGTCGCTTCGGCGAGTGGCAATTCGAGCACCAGCGACCCCGAATAGTCGGCGATACCGCCGAGCACGTCGAGCCGCCCGGGCGCGCGTGCCAGCACCGTCTCTCCCAGGCCCGCAAAGAAATCGGCCAAGCCCGGCGCGCTTTCACCGAGCGTGCGCAGCTTTTGCTCGAGCTGCGCGAGATCGCGCGCGGCGCGGTCCATCGCCGTCAACGCTCCTTGTAGTGTACCAGCGACAGCGCACGTAGCTCGGCCGCGGTGAGCTCGGGCGACGTGTCGGAGATGAAGCTGCCGCCGCCGATCTCCGGCCCTGCCAAGTGCTTGAGCAGGTGCGGGCGTCGCAACGGCGGATGCAGCTCGATATGAAAATGAAAGCTCGGGTGAGCGCCGCGCGTTGGCGCTTGGTGCAGCGCCATCACGTACGGAAATTCGAGTTGCCACAGGTTGTCGAAGCGCACCAGCACCTGCTTCAGCGCGTCCGCCAGGGGGGGCAGCTCGGCCTCAGGCAGCTCGGCGATGTTGGCGTACGTCCGCTTGGGCGCGACGTACGCCTCGTAGGCGTAGCGCGCGAAATACGGCACGAACGCCACGGCGCTGTCGGTCTCCGCCAACCAACGCCGGCCGTCATTTTGCTCGGCGGCGATGATGTCGCGGAACAACACCCGCCCGGTGCGGGCCTGATGCGCTTGGCACGCCGTAAGCTCGGTCTCGATCGTCTTGAATACGAAGTTGGTCGCGTAAATTTGGCAATGCGGGTGCGGGTTCGAAACGCCGACTGCCTCGCCCTTGTTCTCGAACACCAGCACGTGCTCGGTCGTGGGCAACGCCGACAGCGCCCGGTACTCGGCGCGCCACACCTGAAACAGCTCGACGATCTGCGACACCGAAAATTGCGCCAGCGTGAGATCGTGCCGCGGCGAATAGCAGACCACGCGCGATACGCCTTGCGCGCGCCGGGCAACGTGCACTCCCGACTCGCCACTCGCGGCAGGCTCGGGGGCAGGCGCATCGAGCGCGACGCACGGATGGTCGTTGTCGAACGCGAACAGGCTTTCGTAGGCCGGATTGTGCGCGCCGTGCACGCGCGCGTTGCCCGGACACAGGTAGCAATCGGCGACGTAGCTCGGCAACGCCGCCACGCGCTCGCCTTGCAGCTCGCCCTGCCAGGGTCGATGCTGGCGATGCCCAGCAACGACGACCCACTCGTCCCTCAGCGGGTGATAGCGCTGCTCCCAGGTCATCTCGGATTTCGTCGCCAGCTGGCCGTCGCCGTCCACGGCTCGGCCAAAAGCGTCCACCGCCGGGCTCGCTTGCGTCAACCATTGGTCAAATTCGGGCGATAGCGAGCGGCGCAGGGTGGCACGCAGCTTGCGTGGGGGCCGAACGCCCCTTGTCCCCCGCCGACCCGGATCCCGAGCACGGCACGCACGCCAGCCAGCGCATGCTGAAGGGCGAACGCGACGCCTACCGCGCCATTTTCGACCAAAGCCCGCTGCCGATGCTGGTGTGTGACGTCGGCACGTTGACCGTGCTGGCCGCCAATCATTTGGCAGCCAAGCTGCACGGAGCGAATCCCGAACAGCTGGTCGGCACGTCGCTTTTCGAGCTGCGGCGCGTCTCGGACCTGACCAGCGTGATGCTGAAGCGCGCGGTCGGTCGCGAGATCGCGCTCGGCTTTGGCTACCACACGCGCAAAGACGGCACGCCGTTTCCGGTCCAGCTCTCGGTGCACCCGAGCGAGCTCGCAGGGCGGCCGGCCTGGTTGTGCGTGCTGCGCAGCTTGGAAGACGTGCTCAGCCCGCGCGACGGCGAGCAAGAGCGGCGCTTGTTCGAAGCCATCGGGCGGATGGCGGGCGGCGTCGCGCACGACATCAACAACCTGCTGTCGGTCGTGCTGTCGTTCGGCAGCCTGGCCACCTCGCAGCTGCCGGCCGAGTCGCCCGCGCGCGATGACTTGTCGGAAATCCGGGCCGCCGCCGAGCGCGCTTCGGGGCTGACCAAACAGCTCTTGAACCTGTCGCGCAAGACACCCTCGACGCCGAAGCCGCTGCAGCTCAACGAGCTGGTCAAACGCCTCGAAAAGCTGCTGCGACGCCTGCTCGACGAGCAGCTGACGCTGGAGCTTGCGCTCGATCCCGCGCTCGATCAAGTCTTGGCCGACGGCACGCAGCTCGAGCGGCTGTTGGTCCAGTTGGTGAGCGAGGCGCGCCACGTCTCGCCCAAGGGCAGTCGTTTGCTGATCGAGACGCGCAACGTGCGGCTCGACGTCGAGCAGGGCAATGCTCGGCACGTGATGTTGTCGGTGAACGACAGCGGCGGCTCACTATCGCCGGAGGTCGCCGCGATGTCCGCCTTCGTTCAAACCGGCAGCGCCTGGCAAGAGAGCGAACCCGGCTCCGGCACGCGGTTCGTGGCGTGTTTCCCGAGCCTGGACGCCGCCGCATCACGCGTCGTGCCCGACAGCGACCCGGCGGCTCACGTGCGCAGCGTGCTGTTGGTGCAGGACAACCCGCACCTGCGAAAAACCCTAAAAACCTACTTCGCCCGCGAAGGCTACCGCGTACTCGAGGCCGACAGCAGCTTGGAAGCCGTGCGCATCGTCGAGCAGGACAAGAAGATCGACCTAATGTTGACCGACTACTCGCTCAACGACGGCAACGGTCCGGACCTGATGCGCGCGCTGCGCCAACAGCTGCCCGAGCTCAAGGTGCTGATCGCCATCGGCCACCCCGAGCAGCGCGCCGCCCTCCGCGAGGACGAACGCACGAGCGTCATCAGCAAGCCCTTCGATCTGCAACAGTTCGGCGAGCTGGTCCAACGCTTGGTCGAAGCCAGCCCCGACGCTCAGCGCTGAGCGCGCCGGCGCGTCAGACCGACCAGCGCGCCGAGCATTGCCAGCAAACTGAGCGCGCCGGTCGAAGCCGGAGCATGGCCGATTTGGCAGGCCGAGCTTTCGTGGCTGCTGGCGTCGCCGCTCGCCTCGGGCGTGCCATTGTTGCCGGTCGGGCTCGAGCCGGCGCTGCCGGTGCCGCCCTTCGTGCCCGTGCCCTGAGTGGTCGGCGTAGCCGGTACTGCGAGACCGCCACTGCTGTCGACGCCGTAGTACGGAGGTACGCACACCGACGTAACCGGCATCGGCGTCGGCACTGGATCCGACGCGCAGTTGTCGCCGATGCAGGCGGGCGCCGGCGCCGAAACCGGAACATTCTCGGTGATGCAGCTCCAACCAGCCGGGCATTGGGCGGCGCTGGTGCAATCGACTTGCTTGGCAACACATTGCGACACGCCGGACGGGACCTGCGGTCCGCACGGGTCGGTCGGAGGCACGCTGGCAGTGCCGGCAGTGCCGTCGGGCGGGCTCGGCGCCGCGCCGTTGTTGCCCGGGTTGGGCGTGGCGCCGCCAGCCGAACCCGAAGCGGCACAGCCACCCGTCATCAGCTCTTCACAGGTGAAGCCGTCGCCACAATCGCTCGCCGCTTGGCACGGCAACAAGTAGCGCGGCGTGCACATGCTGATCGTGTTGCCCTGACACGTGGTGGGGCCACCACAGTTGCAGTTGGGAACGTCGGGCGCACACGCGCAGTCCGTGACGGCACATGGCTCGGTCCACGCGTGGCACACCATGCCCGGGGCGCATTCAGCGTCGACCGTGCAGTGCGCCGGCGTGCATCCCATCTCCTGCGTGTCCACGCACGGCTCAGGCGCGGGACACGAAGCGCCCGCAGCGCACGGCGGCGTCGACGCGCAGCCCGACGCGGCCACCACCGTGCACTCGAAGCCAACCGCGCACGCGGGCCCCGCACCGCAACCGATCGGCCGCGCGACGACAGCGCTCGACAGCGAGCTGAGCAGTAGGACGGCCGAAGCGGCGAAGCTGGCGGGGACGAAGCGAAGCAGCTGAGTCATGGACGTTCTCCTCGGGGTGGCGCGGGACGATCTCGGCTCTGCAGCCAATGTGCCAGCCTTCTGCCCGGCAACGCAAAGCAAATTATTGTTTAATTATCAACACATACACTGTGCCACATTCGGCGTAACTGGCACAGGCCCGGCAGCGGAGTCGCGGATTTGGTAAGGCGGGCGCCCGTGTCCGCCCCGCCCCTCTCCTGCCCGAAGCAAGCGCGCTGCCCCGGTTGCCCGCTCGGCGCCGAGCCGTACGAGGCGGGGCTGGCGGCCAAGGGCCGTGATTTCGCGACCGCGCTCGGCGCCTACCCCAGCCTGCTGCCCGACTTGAGCGCGCCGCGCGCCGCCGCACCCACGTTGGCCTACCGCCTGCGCGCCAAGCTGGTCAGTCGTGGACGCGCGCTCGGCTTGTTCGAGCGTGGCTCGCATCGCGTGATCGACGTGGCCGGCTGCCGCGTGCTGTCAGCGCCGCTCACGGCCGCAAGCGAGGCGCTGCGCGAGCTGTTGCCGCTGCCGATCCACGGCGCCGACCTGCGCGAGACCTCGGAGGGCGTGCTGGTCACTTTACTCACCGAGCAATCGGCGGCGCGGGTGGCGCTGCAGAACGCCGCGCAGCTGCTGCTCGAACGCGGAGCAGCGCTCGGCGTTGCGATTGCGGTGCGGCGCGAAGGTGACGTACGGCTGTTGTCGGGTGAGCCGGAGGTCGTCGCGGGTGCCAGCGCAGCGCGCCACGCGCTCAGCGCCACGGCGCCGTATGCCTACGCGGCGCACGGCGGTTTCGTCCAGGCGCACGCCGGGCAAGCGAGCTACGTTTACGCGGAGATTGCCCAGGGTTTGCGCGCACGGCTGAGCGACGCCACCGAGCCCGCGGTGCTGGAGCTGTTTGCCGGCAACGGTAGCCTGGCGCTCGCCCTCGCCAAGTCGGGCGCGCGCGTCACGGCAGTCGAAGCCTACGTGCCGGCGATTGCGCTGGCCGAACGCGCCGCGCGAGAGCAAGCGCTCGCCCTGACCGCCGTGGCCAGCGACGCAACGCGCTTCATGTTGGGACAGGCCGGGCGACGCTTCGACGCGATCGTCGTCAATCCGCCGCGCCGCGGCTTGGATGTCGAGCTGCGGGTGGCGATCGGTCGGGCAGCGCCGCGGGCATTGGCCTACGTGTCGTGCAATCCGCACACGCTTGCGCGCGATGCTCAGCACTTGCAGCGGCTCGGTCTGCGCCTAGAGCGCGCCGAGCCGCTGGACATGATTCCGTGGAGCGATGCGATCGAGGCGCTGGCTTGGTTCGTGCCGGCGGCGCCGCCCCCGCCGCGCGTTTTGTTCGAAGACGACCGGTTTTTGGCCGTCGAAAAGCCTGCTCACGAGCCGGTAACGGACGCCGATGCGACCCGGCCCAGCCTGGCGCGAAGCGTGCGTTTACGGCCGGGCTGCGCCGACGCGACCCCACTCGAGGCGCCAGGCACGGCGCTCAGCGGCGTGTGTTGGTTCGCCAAGAGCGCGAGCGTTGCCGCGGAGCTTCACGCGGGGCAGCCTGGCCGATCTGCCGTGATCGAGCGCACGCTGTTGGTGCTGGCGCTCGGCAATCTACGTAAGCAGGGCACGGTCACGCGCCACCGCAACGGTGTTGGCAAGCGCGGCGCGCGTTACCAGAAGCAAGCCGACGTCGGGCGGCATTCGCTCGTGCGAGTGCTCAGCGACGACGCCGACGAGCGCGGGACGCTGCACGACTTTGCCAGCATTCACCACCCCGTGCTCGGCGACTCAGCCCACGGCGATCCGGCCAGTAACGTTTATCTCGATCACCGGCACGGGCTCGACCGCGCCTTCGCCCACTGCAGCGCGAGTCGACTGCGCGTCGATGCGCAAACGACGCACGAAACCCAAAGCGAGCTAGCGCCGGATTTGGCGCGCGTGCTCACCAGCCTGGGCTCAGACTAAACCGCGCTGCAGCGCCACCAAAATCGCCCCGACGTGCATGCCGTGCACCACGCTGCCGTCGGTGGCCAGCCGCGCGAGCTCACCAACCGGAATCTTCACCAGCTCGAGAATTTCGGTGTCCTCGGGCGCCGGGCGCTTGGTCGGGCGGGCACCGCGGGCACAAAAGAAATGCGCGCGTGTGGTGTGGCGAGCCGGCTCGGTCGAAACACTCTGGATACTTACCCAGTCGTCCGACTCGTAGCCCGTCTCCTCGGCTAGCTCACGACGCGCGGCCTCTTCCGGCGTTTCATTCGGCTCGATCACCCCTGCCGGAAGCTCGAGGCTAGTACTGCCGATGCCGTGGCGGTATTGCCGCACCAGCACCACTTCGGAAGCATCGGTGACACAAAGTACGCTGGCCCAGTCGGGCCCGTGAATGACATGGAAGCGGTCGATCTGGTGACCGTTGCCGAGACGCACGCGATCTTCCCTCAGCTGCAGCCAGCGTTCGTCGATGAGCAGCTTGCTGTCTAGTACCTGCCAAGGTTTCACGCGATACTCGTAACACGACTCGCGATAAGATGGTGACAGT
>FSUE01000616.1_pt1 | contig 10375 bp, 10 predicted proteins | sample 1637031 | NCBI WGS metagenome assembly FSUE01 (sample SAMEA3914819, study PRJEB12502) | metagenome | biome: forest; material: soil | place: Canada | collected 2010-06-26 | depth 0.3 m | reverse complement strand
GGACGAGGATGGGCGCCGCATCACCGCGTTACCTAACGGGGACTTCCTGGTTGCGGGCGTCGCGCAAAGTAGCCTGGACTTTGGCGACGGGGACGGCCCCCTCTTCGCACCCGGGAAGCAGGACGTCTTTCTCGTGCAACTCTCCGGAGACGACGGCCATCCTATCTGGTCGAAGGGCTACGGCAGTCCCGAGGACGATAGCATCGGTCTACCGTCCGTAGACGCTGAGGGTTACCTTCTCTTTGACTTCGCCGCCGGCGGCCCGATCGATTTCGGCAGCGGTCCAACAGCGTCCGGCGGCAGCCTTTACGTCAAAATGAAATTGCCAACCAGTGCTTCGGCACCGTGACCCGGCGTGCCGCTCACGAAACGCCGTGCTCGCGCAGCTTGTAAAACAGCGCGCGTCGGCTGATGCCGAGCACGCGCGCGGCGGCGTCGCGGTTGCCGTTGGCGTGACGGAGCGCCTTTTCGAGCGCGCGCTTTTCGGCCTTTTTGAGCGCGTTTTCTAGCTCTTCGACCGAGCTTTCAGCTTTGAGTGGGGGCGCTTCGAAGAACGCGGCGGCCATGCCGAGGGCGCCGGGTCGGCGGGCGAGCTCGCGCTCCACTTCGGCGCGCGAAATGCGCGGTGTCGTGGACAAGACGACGAGCCGTTCGATGAAGTGCTGCAGCTCACGCACGTTGCCGGGCCAGCGCTGCTCCTTCAAGAGATCCAGCGCCCCCACGTCGAGCGCTACCGCCGCGCGCCCGTTCTGCGCGGCCACCAGCGAACAGAAGTGGAGCGCGAGCTCCTCGAAGTCTTCCATGCGGTCGCACAGGGCAGGGGAGAACAACGGTACGACGCTTAGCCGGTAAAACAGATCCGCCCTAAATTCTCCTTTTTCCACCATCGTTTCGAGATCGCGGTGGGTGGCGGCGACGAAGCGCACGTCGGCCTTGCGCGTCACGGTGCCGCCGAGCGGCTCATACTCTCGATCTTGGAGCAGCCGCAGCAGCTTGAGCTGGAAGAGCGGGGAGATGTCGCCAATCTCATCGAGAAAGAGCGTGCCGCCCTCGGCCAGCTCGACGCGGCCGGGCTTGCGTGACGCGGCGCCCGTGAACGCCCCGCGCTCGTAGCCAAAGATTTCACTTTCCAGCAGATTGTCGGGCAGGGCGCCGCAGTGCACCTTCACGAATGGCCCGGAGGCGCGCGGGCTTTCGTCGTGCACCATGCGTGCGAGCAGCTCCTTGCCCGTGCCTGTTTCACCGCGCACCAGCACTGTGGCGATGCCGCTCGCGGCTCGGCGGATCTCCGCGCGCAGCTCGCGCATGGCCGCTGAGTGGCCGAGCAGCTTGGGCATCGAGCCGAGGGTCGACGGCGGGCTTTGTTCTTCGAGCTCCGCGGGCATCGCCAACGCGCGACGCACGACGTGGCGCACCTCGTCCGCGTCGATCGGGCTCTGCAAAAAGTCGAACGCCCCGCGCCGCACGGCATCCACCCCATCAGCCAGCTGGCGAGCGGCCAGGATCGGCACCACCAAGAGCTCCGCGGCCTTGGCCGTGAGCTCGGCGTGGAGCGTCAGCATGCCTTGCGGCGCCAGCTCCGCTTCCACCAACGCGACCGAAAACGCGCCCGCCTCCACGGCCTGGAGCAGCTCCAGCCACGAGCCGACGCGCGTGACCTCGACTCCAGAATCGCGCAGCGCGCTCGTCACTTCGATGCCCGAGCCGGGCGACGCGCTCGCTACGACCACCGCTGCAAGCTGACCGGATGCGCGCATGACTAGCAGGCACACTAAAACCTCAACCCCAAGCCCGCAAGCTCGGGACAAAGTTCGCATGGCGGATTCTCCGAGCGGCCGCTGAATGACGGCTCGCGACACGAAGCTTCGTGCCGCCGCGCGCCGCGCACGCCGATAGAGAGGCACGGCCAACGCGACGGCACCGCAGTGCACGCTCTTGCACCGAGCGCGCTGCTGCCCCGACGACAGTGCAAGCTCGTGCACGCCGGCTTGCCGGAGCGCATAAAATCGGCGGTAAATCTGGGTTCCGTGCCGCGGCACGCCGGGTGCAATGACGTTCCTTCGTCCGCCTCGAGCAGTCTCGCTCGCTTCACCGGACGAAGGGAATCGCGATGACTCGTGCAAAGACTGCGCTTTCGACTGGGCTTTTGGTGATGTTTGGTCTCGTCGGGCTGGCCGCGGCAGCGACCACCGCGCTCACCGAGACCACCCCGACCGATGAAGTGATCCTCGCCTGCAGCGATGTCACCACCGGCGCAATGCGCCGAGTAGCGTCGAGCACCGAGTGCAAGAAGACGGAGAAAGCGCTGACTTGGAACGTTCAAGGGCGCACGGGCGCGACGGGCGCAAGTGGTGCCACCGGCCCCAAGGGCGCTACCGGGCTGACTGGTTTGGACGGCTTACCTGGCCCTGCGGGAACACCAGGCCCAGCAGGCCCGGCCGGCCCCGCTGGTCCGAAGGGGGATCGCGGCGCGGTGGGGCCAGCTGGGCCTAAAGGGGGTGGTGGTTCGGGCGCGCCGCCGCCCAACACGTTTGCTGGCACGTTCGCCTTGTTCATCGACGGTGAGCCTGCGGGGCGTGTGCAATCGTTCGAAGGCTGCGCTCCCAAGCTCGGGCTGGTGGCTGCACCTCCGGCCACCGACAGGGCGACGCAGACGGAGTACCAGCCGTGCACGCTCGAGGTTGGCCTGTCACAGCCTCTTGCCGACTGGCTCGTGGAAGGCTCGCAAGGGCACGAGCGGCTTCGTTCAGTCGTGCTGGCCGAGCAGGCGAGCGGACTGGGCGTGGCAGGGCAGTACACGAAGATAACGCGCCTGCGATTGCCGGCGCTTTCGCACCAGGACCGCATGATTGAGAACGGAACCGTCGTCTATCCCAGCGCCAACGTGCACGTCGAGCTCGGCGCCACGGCGTTCACTCCCGTGACCGATCAGCGGGTAGACGAGGCGGATTTGGAAGACTATTCCCTGGACCTGACGAGGTTAGAGATCCGAACCTCGGGCGGGTTGGCTATTCCGGAAAATTCGCTCTCACTCGCTGAGATCGAGCTCGCCGCACCCAGTCTGTCGGCCAAGGATTTCCGCGTCGCTTGGGCCCCTGGCGGTGCCGCTGCGACCGCGCTCGCGCGCTGGCTGGACGCGCCGGTGGTGCGCCCTTCGATGACGCTGTCGATTCACCTAGAGGCGATGAGTGGCGCCCATCTCGACGTCAGGATCAACCAAGTTGGGCCGTACTCTGCCCCCGATCCGTTTCCGCGCTTCGACGGGAACCTGAGCATGTTGGTGCGCTCGGACGTCGTGACGGTTCAGTAGCGGATTGGGCGGCGGCGCCGTTGAACCTAGCCGTTCGCGCCCGCGCCAGCCTTACGCTATAAACGCGGGCGTGACGGTTCCGGAAGTCTCTCGCGACGAGCTCTGGCTCGAGCCCGGTGCGGTCGTGGCGGGAAAGCTCGAAATCGTGCGCCGCATCGGCGAGGGAGGCATGGGCGCGGTGTACGAGGTGGTGCACCAAATCACCAAGCACCATCGCGCCATGAAGGTGCTCCACCCGGACGCCGGCGCAAAGCCGGGGCTGGTCGAGCGCTTCTTTCGCGAAGCCTCGGCCGCAGGGCGCATCGGCAACGCCCACATTGCCGAAACCTTCGACGCTGGGACGTTGGCGAATGGCGAACCGTTTCTAGTCATGGAGCTCTTACACGGAGAGACACTGGCAGAGCGCATCGCTCGTGGGCCGATCGACGCCGCGGAGCTGGTGGACTTCGCCTTGCAAGCCTGCGACGGCGTCGCGGCCGCTCACGAAGCGGGCATCATTCATCGCGACCTGAAGCCGGAGAACCTGTTCATCACCCAGCGCGAGGGGCGACCGTTCTTGAAGATTCTGGATTTCGGGGTTTCGAAGTTCCAAAAAACCGAGAGCGTGCGCGCGCTCACCAACGATGGTGCGCTGATCGGCACGCCATTTTATATGCCGCCCGAGCAACTGGAGGGCCGAGGGGTCATCGACGCGCGTGTCGATGTCTATGCCTTGGGAGTGATTCTGTACGAGTGCGCGGCGCGTCGGCGGCCCTTCGAGGCGTCGACCCTGCCGCACCTGGCCGTGCTGATCCACGAGGCAAAGCCGGCGCCGCTCACGGGTTTGCGCCCAGATTTGCCGGCCGAGCTCGTCTCCGCCATCACCCGTGCCATGCATCCCGACCCGGAAGCGCGCTTTCCTGCCGCGCGCGCGTTGGCCGCCGCGCTCGCCGCCAGCCTGCCGGCGCAGCCCGCAGCAGGCTCCGCCCGGTCGGAGGCTCCGACCTTGCTCTCCGATGCCCCGCCACCGCCGCCAGTCGCGAGCGCCAATGCTCCGTCTTCCGAGATCGCCTTGTCGCGCTCGAGGCTCGATTCGCGCCGAAGCTCGGCGTTGTGGCTGCTGGCCCCGCTGGCGTTCGTCAGCCTCGTGCTTTGGGTCACGCGCTCACGCTCCAGCGCGCATGGCGATGCTCCCGCAGCGGTAAGCCTTTCGGTGGCGGTACCTAGTCCCACCCCGTCCGCAATCGAGTCGGAAGTACTGTCGACCGAGCCTCCCAGCGGTGGGCTGCCTGCGCCCTCCACGTCGGCGGTGGCCGAGAAACGCAGCCCGAAGCTACGACCGCTCGAGCCGCCGGTTCGAGTCGTCCCCAGTGCAGCACCCGTGCCCGAGCCGAGCGCCGCGTCGCCGCGCGCGCAGAAACGCGGGCTGGAAACCGCTAACCCTTTTCGGTGACGCGCGTTCCTTCCCTCAATCACTCAGCATTGGGCGGCGCGTTTTGTCGCTCTGCGGCGACACGTGAGGCGTTGATGTCTGCGATCTTCGTTACTGGCGCGCGATTCGCAGCCGTTGTCGATGCAATGACGCCTGGCTCGCAGTTTGCAGCGAGGTCCTGACAATCACGATGCGCGTCCAGTACCCAAACGAGCTGCTCACGGGGATTGCCCCCAAATACCAGCGTGGCGAGATTGCGGGGCGCGAGACCGTGCACGCTGCCATGACTCTCGCGCAGGCGTCGTATCTCATGATGCTGTGCGAGGAAACTCACGAAGTCCTAGATGACTCATTGACTGAGGTCGAAGCCGGCCGGCGCATCGCTGAGCTCGAAGAAGCTACGGGACGCGGCCGCGGGCTATAGCGCTCGAGCGTGGCCTGCGGCGGTGGCTCCAACTCGCGCGCAGCGGGCCCCGCGGTGATGCCCCGCGGCCGCCACCGGCGCTGGCAACGGTAGCGTTCGGAGCCGCGCTTCGAGCTCGCCCACGCGCTCACCGGCTTGCGCCGAAATTTCCCGCGGCGTGTTGCTTGCGGAATGCGCCGGGGGCGATGCCTTGGGAGCGGGTAAAAGCTAGCGAGAAGGCGGCGGCATTGACAGCGACGCCGATCGTGAGTAACCATCGGGTTAAGTAACCGGACGGTTATATGGAAGCGCAACACGACAGCCTCAGCACGACCTTCGCGGCGCTTGCGGATCCCACGCGGCGGGCGATTCTGGCGCGCTTGATCAAGGGACCGGCCACCGTGACGGAGCTCGCGGCGCCCTTCGCGATGAGCGGCCCAGCCGTCTCGAAACATCTGCGCGTTCTCGAGCACGCGCGCCTGATCACCCGCAGCCGGGAGGCTCAGTGGCGCCCGTGCCAGCTCGACGCGGCCCCGTTGCGCGAGGTCGCGGACTGGACCGCCGAGTACCGCCGCTTCTGGGAGAAGAGCTTCGATCGTCTCGAGCTGTACCTGCGAGAGCTCCAGGGCAAGAGCCCCGGAATGGCGAACAAGGAGAAGAGGAATGCCCGTACAAAGAAGCGGCGGTGACAGGGCTCCCGCTGAAAGCGTGGTCGTCAGTCGTGTCTTCGATGCGCCGCGCGAGCTCGTCTTCGAGGTCTGGACGCAAGCCGAACACTTCTCGCGCTGGTTCGGGCCGCACCGCGCAGAAATCGTCGCCTGCGAGCTCGATGCGCGGCCTGGCGGAATCATCCGCTTCGGACACCGCGTTCCCGAGGGGACGCTGTACGCGAAGGGCACGTTCACCGAAGCCGTTCAGGACGAACGCCTCGTCTTCAGCGTCGGATTCGTCGACGAGCACGGCGTCCCGGTACGGCCCCCGATGTTCCCCGACTGGCCGCTCGATGCAGCGATCGAGACGATCGTCACGCTCGACGACGTCGGCGGCGGCACGAAAGTCACGGTGGCGCACCGCGTGCTCCCACCCGATGCGGCGTCTCACCCGGCGGCGAAGCGCTGGTCTCCGATGGCGCGCGAAGGGGCGATGCAGGTGTTCGATCGCCTCGGCGAGCACTTGTCCATGGCAACGACACGAAAGGAATCCGCGACATGACGGCAAAGCTGATCTATTTCGCGACGCGATCTCTCGACGGATACGTCGAAGACGCACAGGGCAAGCTCGACTTCACGACGCACGACGAAGCCAGCCATAAGTTCGTCAACGACGCGCTGCGTCCGACCGGCACGTATCTCTACGGCCGGCGCATGTACGAGACGATGCTGGTCTGGAACCAGCTCGGCGCGTCCGAATCCGATCCGCCGTGGGCGCGCGACTTTGGCGGCACGTTCCGCGCGGCCGAGAAGGTCATCTACTCGAAGACGCTGAAGCAGCTCTCGATGCCGATGGCGCGGCTCGAGCCGACGTTCGACGCCGACGCCGTTCGCGACATGAAGTTGCGAGCGACTCCGGACTTCGTGATCGGTGGTCACGAGCTCGCGTCGCACGCCTTCAGGGCCGGCCTGGTCGACGAGATCAAACTCTTCATCGCGCCGATCATCGTCGGCGGCGGCAAGCGGTCGTTCCCGGATGGCTTGCGGCTCGGGCTCGAGCTCGTCGACGAGCGACGCTTCGACGCAAGCGGGATTGTGTACGTGCACTATCGAGTACGGAATGCGGGAGCGGGGTGAAGGTCACCGTGCTCGAGCCGGGCGGGATGCGCACCGACCTGCTCGGCACCGATGCTGTGCCGATGGCGTGGCAGGCGGCACAGGAGCTCGCCGCGAGCGACGAGGCCTGGCGAGACATCAGGTCTCGGTTCGGTTCTTGCACTTTCGGGCGGCATGATCCGAGCTCCACTCGTCGCGTCAGCTCTACTCTTGGTGCTCTGCGGCTGCGGTTCGACTGCAACAACGGCGCAACCCCCGGTGAATGAGTCGGGGCCAGCGGCTGACGCGCAGTCGATTGGTACGGGTTCCGATCCCGTCACGAATGCGCCACCCGGGGCATCGTTGTCTCCTGATGGGTCGACACCGCCGCCGAACAACCCCTCGACACCACCAAACAATGCGGGTCCGCCGAGCGGCGCTTCGCCCCAACCGAACAGTCTCCCTGCGCCAGGAGGCTCGCCCCCGCCGCCCACCGGCGCGCCCAGTATCCCCGGCGCTATGCCCCAACCGTCGCCGCTCTAGCCCAAGTACTGGGGCTTAACCCGGTTCTAGCGAGCGAGCCCCAAGCGCCTACCCATATTCGAGGTGAAAATGCCGTGAGGATCGTACTTGGCCTTGATTGCCAGCCACGCCTCTATTTGTGGATACATCGCGCGGAAGGTCACGGGCTCGAGGTAAGAGTCCTTGCCAAGGTAGACGCGACCTCCAGCTTCCAGCACCATTTGGTCGAGCCGATGCAATAGGGTCACGGTATTGTTGCGTACGGGGAAATCGATCGCAAGCGTGTAGCCCTCGCGTGGGAACGAGAGCACCCCGCCGCTCTCTTTGCCCATGCGCTTCAAGACATTGAGGAACGGCAGTGCCCCACTCGACAAGATAACGCCGAGGATCTGGCGCAGGTTGCGCTCGCCGTCGGCAAACGGGATCACGAACTGGTACTGCGTGAACCCCCGTCGACCGTAGCCGCGGTTCCAATTCAGTAGGCGATCCAGCGGGTAGAAGAACGTCTCGAAATGACCGACGCGTCTGGCGCGCGCTTGGATCTGTAGAATTACCGCGTTCACGATCCGCATGCTGAGGGCGTTCAGGGTGGCTTCAGGCAACTCGAATGGCACGCTGAGGCGTGATGCCGGCAAGACACGCAGCGGTGTCCGCCGCAGCCTACTTGGCAAGTCTTCGCGCCGGGCGTGGTCGCCGACGGTGACCACACCGCGGCCCACATGGCGGGCAGTCGCGAACACATCTAGCGTAGCTACCGAATAGGGGAACGACCGATCTTGTTCTTCGAGCGTGGCCAGCAACTCGCTCAGATCCCTGGCTCGCAGCGACTTCTGACGAAAATACGTGGTCTCGATCCGTCGCAGACGGATGGTCGCGGTGAGAATATTGCCGAGCAGGCCGATGCCGCCGAAGCTGGCGAAGAACAGGTCCGGGTTTTCCGTCCGGCTTGCGTTCACGACCTCGCCATTGGCGAGCAAGACCGTCATCGCATCCACGCAGCCGATGAAGGCGCCTTGCGCGTGGTGCGCCTTGCCGTGAACGTCGTTGGCGATACAACCGCCGACGGTCACCAGCTTGGTTCCCGGTGTGATCATCGGAAACCATCCGCGCGGGGCAAAGGCTCGAATGATTTGCTCGATGCTGACGCCAGCCTCGCAGACCAGCGTGCCGGTCTGCTCGTCAAAAGCAAGGCAGCGAGCGAGGCGCGTCATGCCGAGCACCTGGCCGCCCTCGTTGAGCGCTGCGTCACCGTAGCTGCGGCCCAGACCACGCGCGATGCTACCGCTGCGGTCGAGCCATTCCGCTACTTCTGCCTGCGTCTCGGGCTCGCGCAAGAAACAATCTACACGCAGGTTAGCGCCCCAGCCCGAGAGACGGGTCACGGCGCTGGTGGGCTGCCCCTGTATCGCGTCACGTTTCCGGATTGTTAGAGAAGTGCCCGCTCCAACCATAGCTCACGCACTGTACAAGCGAGTCTGGCAAGGGGCCAGCAGCAACCTCGGCTTGCGTCGTCGCCCTAGCTCAGTCCCCGACGCCCCGCCGAGCGCGAGTGTGGTCGGGCGTCTCCCCGATCACTTCCTTGTAACGGCGCGAGAAGTGAGCGTAGTCGACGTATCAGTCTGTCGCGAAAGTACAAGACGGGTGCGAGCGGCGTTCCTAGCTTGATGTCATGGACACGCAACCTTCGCGCCCGGCCAGCGGCGCACACACGACCAACGGCAGGCCCAACGGCAGCACCGCCCTCACCCCGCATCTGGTCGTCACGCCGGCGGACAAGGCGCTCTCTTTCTACCAGGACGTGCTCGGAGCGCGCCTGCTCGACGTGACCAAGTTTCCGGGCTCGAGCCTGATCGCGCATGCCGAGCTGGACTTCGGGCTCGGCATGTTGACACTCAGCGACCCCATGGCAGCCTACGGGCTGGTGGCGCCGGTCGCGGGCGGGGCCACCTTCTCGCTGGCGCTCTACGTGCCGGACGTCGACGACATGGTCGCGCGCGCGGTCGCGGCCGGCGCCACGCTCCGCGAACCGGTGTCGACTTTCGTGTCAGGCGATCGCTACGCGTCGCTGCTCGATCCCTTCGGCGTCCGCTGGGCGATCATGACCCGCATCGAGGATCTATCGCCCGAGGAGAGCCGCCGCCGCGTCGAGGCCTGGTCAAAGCAGCAATCCGCTTCGACCCCGTGAGGGCTCGAGCCTCTGGTCGAGCCACCCTCGCCGATGCTAGCTTTGAGCTTCGTTGGTCAAAGGTTCGGTTCTGGGTTGGCTTGCGTGCGTCGCCCTGGTCGCGTGTGAGCAAGTCGTCAAGGCCGACCGCACGGCGCCGCCGACTGTCAGCGCGCCCGCGCCCAGCGCCATCGCACCCGTACCTAGCGTTGCTGCGCCAATGGCCGCGGAACCATCGGCTGCTGTGACCAAAGCGGCAGGGATTGCGCCGTCAGTAGCGCCTACGACACCCGTCGAGCCGCCGTCGCACTGCAACGAACAACCGCCGCAGCCATTTCTAGTCAACGCGCATTTCGATGCCTTCAACGCGGTGGGCGGCAGTGCGCGCGAGTGGAAGCAGGTCTTGGACAAGGCGGTGCGCTACCGCACCGAACGCTACGGGTACGTGCCAGGCTTCGGAGACGAAGCGTGGAACGCGAGCACGCCCGCCGACCAAGCGCGAGTCGTCACGTTCTTCGGCGTGCCGGTCTCGGTCCACCGCCGAATCGCGCCCGCGCTTTCGTGCGTGGAGATCGCCATCCGCGCGCGGTGCGCGGACCATCCGTATCAGCCCTATGTCTTGTCCGGGCTGCGCAAGCGCAACACCTATCTGAACGGAGAGATCTCCAATCATGTTTACGGCATCGCGCTCGATGTGGACCCGTCGCGGAACCCGTGTTGTGGCTGCATCGGGGAATGGCGCGCCAGCGAGCGCTGTCAGAACGACAAGACCAAGTTCCAGCGTATGGACATGCCAAGCTGCTGGGTGACCGAGTTCGAG
>FSUE01000372.1_pt1 | contig 10378 bp, 9 predicted proteins | sample 1637031 | NCBI WGS metagenome assembly FSUE01 (sample SAMEA3914819, study PRJEB12502) | metagenome | biome: forest; material: soil | place: Canada | collected 2010-06-26 | depth 0.3 m | reverse complement strand
GGCTCAGAACGCTGCCAGGGCGCACCCCAATCGCGACAAGCTAAGGCCACAGGCCGCGCTCGGCCTGCTCGCTAAGGTATGACCGATGATGAGCTCATAACCCGCTACGACGTATGGATTGCTTGGCCGCTCCCGCCCTTTGCGGAAACGAAGCACCGTCGCCCAGCGTTCGTGCCGTCGCGAGAACGGCTTCGTTGGCCCAGCCGAGTCTAGTCGGTCGGATCCGCGGCGCCGAACAGCTCACGCAGCGCGCTCTCGAAAGCGACGGGCAAAATAGCTTCGTGCGGGTTGGCGCCCATCGGCGGCAGCTCCCGCACGCGATCGACCCGCTGTTCGGGCTTGTCGCGCGACAGAGCGGCTTCGAACTTGGCGGGCTGGCGAATCCAAATTGCCGGCTGCCACCACAAGAGGAGTGGCACTTCGGTCGGGCGGCGTGCGAACGCCCCGCCCATCTTGCGATCGAGACACGGATCGATCGACACTAGCGCTAGCGGCAACGGCACGCCCGCGCTCCAAAAGTCTGCAGCCAACCCGCCGTGCGGGTTGCAGCCAGCGCCGCTGTGACCGGCGAGCACGACGCGGGTGCGGTCGATGTTCACGCGGCCGTCGGTCGCTTGCACCACGTCGTCGACGAAGCTGTTCAGATCGAAGCCTTGCCAGACCGTGGCTGCGAGCCCCGCGTTCTTGGTTTGGCTCGGCGCGGCCAGCACGAACGGCTTCACCACGCCGCTATCGATCAAGCGTTTGACCAGCGGGCGTAAATCCTTGCCGCCGCCGCCGAGCCACATGTGTGGCTCTGAAGTTGGGTTGGTGCCGTGCAAGAAGACGACGAGTGGCAGCGGCGCTTCGGGGCTGGCGCTGTCGGGCAGCACTGCCGCCCCGCCGTTGCGCTGAAAGCGGTACAAAAACCGCGCGTCTTGGTGGGGGAAATACAGAGTCTTTGCCGCTGCCGGCGCCGACCAGCCGAGCCCGAGAGCAGCCGCCGCCAAGCCAACGGCGCGCCCCAAGCGCCGCAGCGATGACGAGAAAGAGCCCTCCGACATTGCATCAAACATACGAGTTACCGCTACGGCGGGCAACTATCGACGCGATAGGTCCGAGGTCGGTGATTTTGGCGCTGGGTGGTTGCAAGCTCGTGCTAGCCGTGTGACCGGATGGTGCGTAGGACGGCTCTAGCTGCGCTTTTGCTGGGCTCGAGCGCGACGGCGCCGAGCTATGCGCAGTCGCTTTCCATCGAGGAGGAAAAGCCCGCGCCTACACCTACACCTACGCCGACCCCACCCAAGCCGGCCGTCACCAAGCCGCCGCCGGTGGTCGTGATGCCGACGGTCGTGTCGGCGCCGCTCGAGTATCCGCCCGGCGCGCAGGGCGAAGTCAGCGTGGCGCTCGAGCTCACGCTTTCGGCCGAGGGCGCGGTCACCCAAGCTGTCGCGCTCGACGGCGTCGAGCCGTTCGCGTCGCGGGCCGTCGAAGCCGCCAAGGGTTGGAAGTTTCGGCCGGCTACCCGCGACGGCCAGCCGATCGCCGCGAAGATTCGCTTTCTCGTGCGCTTCGTACCGCCGCACGACGAAGCGGAGCCGGAGCCGGAAGCTGCGCCCGCAGCGACCCCGCCGCCCGGTCCCGGTGCCGCGAGCGCGCCGAAAAAGCCTGCTGTGGCTGGCCCGGCGCCGCTCGAAATCGTCGTGATTGGTGAGCGGGCACCGATTCGGCACGAGCTCGCGCGCACGGAGATCAGCCGCATCCCCGGCGCGTTCGGCGACGCGTTTCGCGCGATCGAAGCCTTGCCCGGCGTCGTGCCGATCGTCAGCGGCTTGCCGTATTTTTACGTGCGCGGCGCGCCACCCGGCAACGTTGGTTACTACGTGGACGGCATCCCGGTGCCGTTTCTGTATCACTTCGCGGCGGGGCCGAGCGTCTTCCATCCGGCGTTCATCGAGCGCGTCGACTTGTACCCGGGCGCGTACCCAGTGCGCTACGGCCGCTTTGCCGGCGCGATCGTGGCAGGCGAGATGGCGCCGCCTGGCTTTCGCCCGCGCGCCGAGTGGAACATTCGCCTGATCGATAGCGGTGCGATGGTCGAGGCGCCGTTCGCGGGTGGCCGCGGCTCGGCGATGGTCGGTGGTCGCTTCTCGTACACCGGCCTGATCATCTCGCTGATCGCGCCCAACGTTTCGGTTGGTTACTGGGACTACCAGGCGCGGGTTCGCTACGATTTGAACCCGAAAGACAGCGTAGAAGTCTTTGGTTTCGGCTCCAGCGACTACGTGACGAACACCGAGGATGTCACGCGCCAGACCGGACCCAACACGTTTCGCACCGAGAAGCGCAAGCAAGCGGTGGTCGACGTCAATTTTCACCGCCTCGACTTGCGTTGGGATCACCGACTCGACCAGGGCAATTGGCGCAACGCGCTGATGGTCGGGCGTGACCGCACCGGCTTCGTCGATGGCCAGGTCAACGTTTACGATTACATGATCGGCCTGCGCTCCGAGTACTGGCGGCAAGTCGACAAGCGAGTGAAGCTGCGCGCCGGCGCCGACCTGTTGTTCGAGTCGCTGAAGCAAGAATTCAAGGACGAATCGACCAGGTCCGAGGTCGGCTCGACGAGCGACGGCGCGTTGCCGCCCGCCCCGACGATGATGCCGCCCGGCAGCACGATGACGCCGATCGACCCGACGATGATGCCGCCGATGGTCATCCCGCCGAGCGACAGCAGCTCGCCGAGCGATAGCAGCTCGTCGAGCGACGCCGAGCGGCTCGGTTTCAACGCCGGTCGCAAGGATTTTTCGCTCGGTTTGTATGCCGACCTGGTGTGGGACGTCGCGCCGCGGTTGCAGATCACGCCCGGGCTGCGCGGCGACTTGTTCGTCTCGGGCAGCCGCGCGAAATTTGCGCTCGATCCGCGCATTACCGCCGAATACACGCTGACCAAGAAGCTCAAGATCGTGCACGGCCTGGCGCTCGTGCACCAAGCGCCGAGCTTCATTGGACCAGTGCCCGGCTTCAAGCCGTCGCTGGCGGGCGGGCTGCAGAAGGCCGTGCAGTACAGCGCTGGTGTGAACTACGAGCTGCCGTGGGGCTTTTCCAGCTCGGTCGCGCTGTTTCAAAGCGCCTTCTTCAACATGACCGATCTGATCAGCCTGCTGCAGCTCGAACGGACGGCGGACGTCGGTGGCAATGAGCGGAGCGGCAGTGACTTCAACAGCTTCCGCACCGACGGTCATGCCTATGGCTTGGAGCTGATGGTGCGGCGTAGCTTGTCGCGCAAGCTCGGCGGCTTCGTGTCGTACACGCTGTCGCACTCGGAACGCTTCGCCCGCCGCGTCAGCGGCCCCGCGACGACCGATCGCAGCCACGTGCTCAACGTGGCGGCTTCTTACGACTTGGGCAAGAACTGGCGCGTGGGCGGGCGCGTGCTGTTTTATACCGGCATTCCGGCCGAGGTCGCGTACATCGAAGCCGCACGTCACCCGCCGCGCACGCCGCCGTTTTGGCGCCTCGATTTCAAGATCGAGAAGCGCTGGTACATCAAGCGGCCGAACCGCTGGTGGGGCTTGAACCTGGAAGTGCTCAACACGACACTGAACAAGGAGCAGCTGACCGGTAGCTGCAACGCTTACAGCTGCAAATACGAAGAGATTGGCCCGGTGACGGTACCGAGCATCGCCTTCGAAGGCGCGTTCTGAAGACGCGACGACTCAGCGATCGAGGTTGTTGATTTTGAGGTAACCGACGCAAACGGTCAGGGCTTCGAATTGAGGCTCGCAGGCGTTGACGGTTCCGTCGTAAACGCACAACTGGTTGGTCGCGCGCGGGGTGGTGCGAAAACACGTCAAAATCGCGTCTAACTCCGCGTCACACTCCTTGGCGTCGAACTGGGCTTGCTCACACTGCGAGACACAGCTGGCGGGCTGATAATACGTCCTGCACGTCATGCCTTTGGTGACGTCGCACCACTCGTCGCAACGCGTGGGCGGCAGCGGGTAGCCGCCTGAGCAGGCTCCGGCCGCAAGCCCGAGCGCCAACCCGAGCCAAGCCAACCACGCTCCCGAACGCATCCGCCGACTTTAGCTCGAACCGCTCAGCTAGCCCAGGCCGCCTGGTTGGCGCGCAGAAACTCTTTCATCGACTGCGGCTGCGTGCCGGTGAAGCGCGCAACGTTTTCGCTCGCGACGTCGAGCTCGCCGTCGGCGATGCCGGCATCGAACGACGCGTAAACCTCGGCCAATGGCCGCGGCAAGCCATGCTGCACCATGCCTTCGGTCAGCGCCGCCAGCGGAATCGGCTGGTGCTCGATGCTGCGGCCGCTGATTTCGCTGGCGAATGCCGCCAGCTCGGCGCTGCTCAGCGCTGCGGGACCGGTCACGTCCAGCACTTGGTTGCCGGACGGCGGCTCGGCGATCACGGCGGCCGCGATTCTGGCGCAGTCTTCGCGCGTGACGAACCCGACCTTGCCCGAGGCGCGCGCGTCGACCAACTTGCCGGAAGCGAACGCGCGTTTCAGACCCGTGAACTGGTAGTCGCTGTAGACGTTGTTGCGCAGCACCGTGAACGGCACACCGTGTTTCGCGAGCTCGGCCTCGGTGTCCGCGTGATCCTTGGCGATCATGATTTTCGAGCCGACCGGATTGATGATCGACGTGTACGCGACATGCTTCACGCCTGCGGCTGCGACGGCCTGCACGGCACGCGCGTGCTGCCGCGCACGTTTGCCTGGCTCGTCCAGCGCGTCGGTGCTGATCAACAGCACGCGCTCCACACCGTGGAAGGCCGCCGTCAGGCTGGCTGCGTCGTCGAAGTCGGCGCGCCGCGCTTCCACACCCTTGGCGGCGAGCTCCGCAAGGCTCTCCGGCTTCCGAGTGGCGGCGATGATGCGCGCCCCGTTGCCGCGCTCGAGCAGCAGCTCGACCACGCGCCGTCCCAAATGACCCGAGGCACCAGTTACGAGAATTGAACCTGACATGCGCTGCTCCTTCGTTGGAGTCAGCAGCTTGCGGCTGTTTCGTCATTGCGACAATTCTCCAAGAATGAGAATCTGTGGTGCGTGAACGCAACAATCGACTTGAACTTGCTGCGGGCATTTGCCGCCGTGCACGCTGCCGGCAGCTTTTCGGCCGCGGCGTCTCAGCTCGGCGTTCCGCGCTCCACGGTCAGCCGCGCGGTGGCGGCGCTCGAAGAGCAGCTCAAGCAGTCGCTGTTCCAGCGCACCACGCGCAAGGTCACGACCACGCCAGTTGGCGTCTCACTGTTCGAGCGCGTCGCGCCGCAGCTCGATAGCTTGGCGGGCGCCTTGGTCGATCTGCCGGAGGGCAGCGACGCGCCGTCCGGCACGCTGCGCCTGACCGCCACCGCCGACCTTGGCAGCATGGTGCTGACCGAAGCGGTCGCGCGCTACGTGCGGCGCTATCCGGAAACGAATGTGGAGCTCGAGCTCACCGCGCGGGTCGTCGATTTGGTGCGCGAAGGCTTCGATCTCGCACTGCGGGTCGCCACCACGCAGCTGAAGGGCTCATCACTAGTCGCACGCAAAGTCGGCAACATCGTGCTTCAGCTGTATGCCTCGCCGGCCTACCTGGCGCGTCGCGCAACGCCGCGCTCGCCGCCCGAGGTGAGCGAACATGAGTGGGTCACCTACGATACGCTACCGTTGACGCTGATCAGGGCGCGCGGCGGCAAAAGTGTGGTCGCGCCGAAGTCGCGGGTGCGCAGCAACGACATGTTCTTTCAACGCGAGGCGCTGCGCGCCGGCTGTGGGCTGGGGGTTTTGCCCTCATTTCTGGCTGACGATGACGTGACGAACGGAATGCTGGTTCGCGTCTTACCCGATTGGGTGGTGTTTAGCGGCAGCGTGCTCTTGGTGCACCCGGCTCACCGGCACGTGCCGCGCAAGCTGGCCGCGTTTCAAGCTCTGCTCCAAGAGCTATTGCGGCAGCGCCCCATTTCGCCGCTCGTGCGCTAGCCTGTGGAACACGCCGCGTTCGGCGCGGTCCCCGCATGAGCAGCAGCCAGTTTCCGTCCGAGTCGCCGCTGCGCGATCGCTGTGGTGAGGTCGTGGGCGACCGCTACCGGCTGGTGGCGCTGCTCGATCGCGGCGGGCAAGCGGCCGTGTACCGCGGCGTGGACCTACGGATGGGTGACGAGGTGGCGATCAAAGTGCTGGTGCCGCCCAAGAAATCCGACGCCAGTTGGCACGACCGCATGCTGCGCGAAGTCCACGCGCTGACCGTGCTGGCCGGCACGGCCGCGGTGCGCGTCTTTCACCAAGTGTGGGGTGACGACGGTACGTTGTTCTTGATCATGGAGCTTTTGCGCGGCGCCAACTTGGAAACCTGCTTGGACGCGGCCAAGGAGTACGGAAAAATCTTGGGCTTGGCCGACTTGCGGCCAATCATCGAGCCGGTGGTGAGCACGCTCGAGACCGCGCACGCCGCGGGCATTCTGCATCGCGATCTCAAGCCCGGAAACATCTTCGTTCAGAACGACGGCAGCGTGCGGCTGCTGGATTTCGGCTTCGCCAAGTTTCTGCGCATGCGTTCGGTCACCTTGGCGGGTCACGTCGCCGGCTCGCCCAGCTACATCGCGCCAGAGTGCTGGAAAGAAACGACCGAGAGCCTGGACCAGCGCATCGACGTGTATGGGCTGAGCGCGGTGCTGTTCCGGATGCTGGCGGGGCGGCCGCCGTTCGTCGGTGACGGCGTGATTCAGATCATGCGTCAGTGTTCGAGCGCGCCGCGCCCCAGCTTGCATGCGCTGCGGCCGGATCTCCCGGCGGCGGTGGACGATTGGGTGAAGGCGGCGCTGGCGATCGAGCGCGATGAGCGATTCAGCAGCGTGCGCGCGTCGTGGCGCGCGCTGAGCGCCGTGCTGGCATCGGCGGCGGGCTAGAACGCGTAGCCGAAGGCAACCGACACGATCAATCCGCTGCCAAGTGCGTCCTTCTGTTCATTGAAGGCATCGAGCGAGCCATCGACGTAGCTGGTGTTGTGGTCGCGCAGCAAGATCGAATAGCCGGTGGTGGCGGTGAAGACGAAGCCCTCGGCGCCCGTGTAGTTCACGCCGGCCGCCAGCTGCAGGAACGGCGATTTGTAGACCTTGATCCGAGCCTTCTCGGTCTTCGATTGGATCTCGACGGCTTGGCCATTGGAGCCGCCGGCGTACGACACGCCCGCGCCAAGAAAGGGCGTCCACTCGCCGGTGAGGAAATTCGCGCGCGCTCGCACGCCGGCACGCAACCCGGTCAGCGAAAGGCCAGCGCCGGTATCGATCGCGAAGTAGGGGATCGGGTGGTAGCTGAAGTTGACGCCCAGCCCCGCAAGACCGTTCCACCCGAGCTCGCCGCCGATGAAGAACGGGCGGCGCAGACGGATCGGTCGCAAGTCGGTTTCGCGCGGCGGTGGCGGCGGTGGCTCGATGTAGCCGAGCGGCGTCGCCCCAGGCGTGGTTGCCGGCGGCGTGGCGCGCGGCGGTGGTGCGGCGGGCGGCGGTGGTGGCGCTGGGGTCGGCTCAGGCGTGGGCGCGACGCCGGGCGGCGCAGGGGCCGGGGTCGGCGCGGGTGCGGCTGCGGGCGCAGGTGCCGGAGTCGGCGCGGGTGCGGCTGCGGGCGGCGGCGGCGCGGGGAATGCACCGGTAGCGGGTGCCGGCTTGCCAGTCTGAGCAAACGCTGAAGCCGCCAAGCAGCAGCTCCACACAACGGACACGAACCCAGCCATCCAACGCATCATCGCTCTCCCGGCGAGAGCCTCCAACAGTAGCGCAACTTCGTAAAGCTATTCTTTCGAACGACGCGAAACGCGGCGCTGGCTATGCGCGCGGCAACGGCTCGAGCACGACTTGATCGCTGAGTGGGCGTGGGATCGAGCGTACGACGTGCCAGCCGGCTTCGGCGATCAAGTCGGAGAACTTTGGCAATCCGCGCGGCTTGGTCGCCGCGGTGCTGGTCAGCTTCAAGGTTTGGATAATCTCGTCGTCGCGCGTGACCGACCCAACCACGTAAATGCCAGCCGTGCCGGTTGCCCCGAGCTCGCGCAAGTTGGCGACGATGTCTTCGTCGGAGCCGTATTCGAACAGGCCGCCTTCGGAGGACACGGCCACCAGCGCCCCGTCGTTCCTGGCCGCTGCGAGCGCGCCGGCCAGCTGCGAGGTGTGCGACCAATCGTAGGGCAGGTGCTCGAAGCTGATGTCGAGCCCATTCAGCGGCGCATTCGTGGCTTGCAATGCCGCCAGCGCGCGCGCGCCGAACGCCGGACCATTGGCGTCGCCGTCCAGCACTCGCACCACGATCCGTCGCTCACGCAGCAACTCGGGTCGAGCTCGCCGGACCAGGATCAACGCGTTCAAGCTGTCGATGGCGGGGCCGCCGGCGATGTTGAGGAAGTGCAGGGCGCAGCGCGCATTGCCTGAAAGGCGCGCCAGTAGGCCATCCGCCAGTAGCCGTGCCATGTCGGGCAGACGCAGCCGCACCGAGGTCGCGGGCAGCGACATCATAATCCGTTGATCTACCGGCACGGCGTACGAGCCCAAATTCTTGGGTCCGATCTTGAACAAGTACGTGGTCATGCCGTCGAGGAAGCTGCCTTCGGCGCGGCGCAAACCTTGGCCGATCCGTGACCCACGCATGAAGAAGCGCATCATGGCGGCGCGTAACCAGGCGGGCAGGCGGGCGAAGCGCCGCTGCTCCTCCAAAAAGTGCGCGACCAGCGCCTGCTGTCGCTCCTCGGTCAGCGTGAACGCGAACGCCGGATGGGTGACGTCGACGACCGGCAACTCCAGCCCATCATTCGTTACCGCATAACAAACGCCCGCGCGCTTGTTGTGCTCGGCACGCCGTATCTCGGCCATCCTGCTGGCCCTGTTACCACAGTGCCAGCGCGGCGAGATCAGTTGCCGTCAGACGATGCCGAGCGACATCGGATCGAGGGCTTGCGGGCCCGAATAGCCGTAGCGCGTGCCCTTGAGCGGCAGACCCATCTTATTGGCAATGATCGTGAGCAGGCTGGAGTGAGCCAGCTGCTGCAGGCCATTGTGCGGGTCTTTGGTGTACGCCGGCACTTTGCCCGTGAAGTTGATGGCTTGGCCGAGCTTGAAGCCGAGCGCGCCGCCGCCAATGAACATGAACGGTACGCGCTCGGTGCGGTGGCCAAGGCCGAGCTCCGAGCAGTGGAAGATGATCGTGTTGTCGAAGAGTGAGCCGACGGTGTCCGGCGTGTCTTTCAGCATCTGCACGAACTGCGCGAGCCGCTCCGCGTACCAAACGCGGTACGCGTTCCAAGCCGTCAGCTTGGCGTCGACTTGCTCGGGTGTGGCGTTGCCGGTCAGTTGCCCGGGCGGCGCCGTGTAGTGCGAGGCGTCGTGCACGCCGAACTTGTCGACGCCGACGATCGGGTGGTGGGCGTTGGTGTGCTCCCACAACAGCGAAACCGCACGGGTGCGACCGCAAGCCAGCGACAGGCGTGCCAGCTCCATCTGCAAGTCGCCCACCACCGGCCGCTTGTCGGCTTGGTTGTAGGCGGCTTGATTCGGGTCGTTGGTCTGCGGCACCTTGAAGCCGGTCGGGTTGAAGCCGGCCAGGTTGCAGGCCATCTGCGTCTGCGGATCGCTCAGCCGATGCTCCATGTCGCGGAGCGAGGTCGTGTACGAGTCGATTTTGCGCTTTTCGGAGGCCGGCAAGCTCTGCGTTAGCGACATCAAGTCGGCGTTGGCGGCATCGAGCACGCTCTTTTGCTGTGCCAGCCGTAGCTTGGCCGCGGCGTCGCCCATGCCGGTGTCGAGCCCGCTGAACAGCCGATCGTAGGCGACCAGCGGATTTTCTTCGGGGAACACCTCTTCAGCCAGCGAGACGCGCGAGAAGTGCGGATGCGGCACTGTCGGCGTGCCACCCTTGCTGATTCGGCACTGAATGCCGAGCAACACCGAGCCGAACGGCGACGTCGCCTTCAGCATGTCGCCCAGCTCCAGATCCATCGTCTTTACGTTTTGGTCGTCGCCGACCAGCATCTGCTGCGAGCCACCTTGGTGATCGCTGAGCGGGTACATGGCTACGCCATCCATGAAGATGGAGTCGGCCTTGTGTGGCTCGAGCGGCGCCGACAGCTGCTTCAGGTTGAAGGTCTTGCCGGTTTCGGTCGGATGCCACAGATCGACCTGCAAGCCGCAAGGCGTGTAGAAGAAAACGACCTTGGTCGTCGCGCCGGCGCTTTGCGCGCGGCTGCGATGCATCTGGAACATTTGCGTCAGCGACGCGGCCAGCGCGGCCGAGCCGACGCCGCGCAACATGTTTCTGCGGTCGATTTTCATGGTTCCACCACCTCGGCCGAGCGACGCTTCGTGAACGAGTCTTGGAGGGCGAGCTTGATGAAGACCTCCGGCAGCGCGAGATCGC
>FSUE01001101.1_pt1 | contig 10396 bp, 7 predicted proteins | sample 1637031 | NCBI WGS metagenome assembly FSUE01 (sample SAMEA3914819, study PRJEB12502) | metagenome | biome: forest; material: soil | place: Canada | collected 2010-06-26 | depth 0.3 m | reverse complement strand
GAGCACGACAGCCAAGTCGTGCCCAGCGAAGCGGCGCTGTCGTCCGAAGATCCGAACATGTCCGAGCTCGAGCGCGAGCTGGTACGCCGCCTCAAGACCGGCCGCGCCGCGCTGCCGGTTTTGCCGGCGGTGGCGCAGTCGGCGATCCGCCTCGCCAACGACCCGGACGCGCGCATCACCGACCTGGCCGGGCTCGTCGATACCGATCCGCCGATTGCCGCGCGTTTCATGTCGGTCGCCAACAGCGTGATCTACTTCCGCGGCTGGGTTACCAGCTCCACGCAGTCGGCGATCGTGCGTTTGGGCTTGGCCAGCACGCGTGATTTGTTGTTTCAGGTGGTCTACGCCAACACGTCGGGCGGGCTGAAGAAGTACCAAAGCGCCGTCCAAGCGTCGTTTCGGCGCAGCGTGATGGCTGCGCACGCCGCGCGCGTGATCAGCCGCGAGCTGTCGATCGGCAGCGAGTACGACTACATGAGCGGGCTGCTGCACGACATCGGCGAGTCGCGCATTTACCGGATTTTGGACGGCCTGAAATTGCCGACGAACCCCGCGCTGGTCGCGTCGCTGGTGCAAAAGTATCACGAGAGCGCCGGCGCCGAAGTGGCGATGGCCTGGAAGCTGCCGACCGAAATCGTCGACGCCTGCGCGGCCCATCACGACCCAGCCGCCGCCGCCAATCCGCACGTGCGCCTGGTCATGCTCGCCGACTGCGTCGTCGCTGCGTTCGAAGCCGAAGCCGGTCAAGAAAAACGCGAAATCGACTTCGAACCGTTCGACAAGCTGCTCGTCGACCCCGGCCTCGCCCGTCGCCTGATCGAAAAAACGCGCCCGTTTATCGGCGACACTGCCAAAATCTGAGCGACAACTCGGGCTGCCAAAATGCGGCCCAACCCGCAGAAGCTTCCGTAGCGTCGCGGCGGCCACGCCGTGCGACTCGAGATTTTTTCACAGGGAGTATGGGAGGACGGGAGGTCCGCGAGGTTTCTTGTTGTTCGAGCCGCAATGCGTCGCGCGGAAAATGCGCAGTCGTCCTTCGACTTGTGACGTTCTCGAACCCAAGAAAATCTCGCCTCGCGGACCTCCCGTCCTCCCATACTCCCTGTGAAGATTCAGGAACGCGGATCGAGTTTCGGGCAACGCGGAGACCCGAAGGGCTGTCGTACCCGGTCGCTAGAGATCGAGTTGGCCGGTGAGGAGGCTGGCGTTTTTGGATTCGCCGAAGCGAGCGATCGGCGCGCCGAACTGGTGCGCGATTGAGACCAGCAGCCGATTGTTGGGGACGCCTTCTTGCAGGTTTTTGCCGTGGCGCAGGTCGAGGTAGCGGCCGGTTTTTAGGCCGAACGCGCCGCCGGCCACCAGCAGCGTCGGCACCTGGCGTGAGCTGTGGCGCGCCGGATCGCCCATGTCGCTGGAGGTGAGCAGCAAGCTTTGCTCGAGCGCGCCGGCTTCATCCAGGCGCTGCAGCAAGCGCGCGACTTTGCCGTAGGCGTAGCGGTTCTGTAGGCCGAGCTTGTGCCAGCTGTCGGGGCTGCCGGCGTGGACTTCGTCTTTGCCGTCGTAGCGGTGCGCTACTTCTTGATGCACGTCTTCCGGCAGCTCGGCCAGCAGCTGGGTGCGCGTGAGATCTGCCAGGTACAGCGTCGCGACACGCGTTAGGTCGCAACCGATGGCGCGCGCCAGCAAATCGATCTGCAGGTCGGTGATGGCGTCGAAATATGGTTCGCCGCCGCCGAACGCCTTGAGGTGAGCGAAGCCGGGCGGCACCGCTGGGCTGGCGCAGCTGCGCTCGACGCGCGTCAGGCGCTTTTCGATGTCGCGTAGCGCGGTTGCATGTTGCTCGAGCTTGGTGCGCTGGCTGGCGGGTGCGCGTTTGGCGAGCCGTGTCAGATCGGCACGCACGCGGTCGAGCACGCTCTTGCCGGCGCGGCGCGCGTGCTCCAGCTCGTCTTGACGCGCGCCGAGCGGCGCCCCGAACAGCTCGGCGTGCACGCGCGACGGATCGATCCACTTGGGCACCGGCGTGCCGCCGCGCGACCAGCTGATGTTCTGACCGACGTCGCTGCTGTCGCTGCCGACGCCGAGCGCCAAGCTGGTGTGCGGAGTGTCGGCACCCAGGCCCTGCTCGAGCGCCAAAAATTGGTCGAGCGACGCATTTTTGCCGTCGGCGCCGCTGCCGGTGAGGATGACGCGCGAACCGTCGTGGCCGGTGGTGCCGACCTCGATGCCGGCGCTCAGATCGATGCCATCGAGCACCAACAGGCGTTCGCGAAAGCTCTGGCCGTAGCTGACGGCATCGTCGAACGGAGCCAGCGAAGAGCCGGCGTAGCCAATGTCGAAGCCCGGGCGCGGTTGCCACAGCTCGTGCGCGCGACCATGCGGCGTGTAAATGGCGATGAACCGCCGCGGCGCCGCGCGCGGGGTCGGCGCAGGCTCGGCCAGGCCGCGGGTTTCGCGAGCCAAGAAGCTGCCGGTGACGCCCAGCGCCGCGAGAAACCTACGCCGCGAAAGGCGCATGCTCAGCCGCCTCCGTTTTCGCGAAGCACGAACAAGTCACTGGCGACGTAGGCGAGCAGCACCTGAAACAGGTTATCACGCTCGGCGGCTGGTAGCTGCGCGCGCAAGCTCAGGAACGACGCCTCGACGGCGGGATCGGCCTGGGCGCTGAAGTAGCGAAAAGCATGCCGCGCAAAGCATTCGGAAATGGTCGGGTTTTCGAGCAACGCCTGGGTCAGCGCCGCGCTCGATTCGAGCGCCAGCGACTGGCGCGCGCTCTGTCCCAAGTGAGCATTGACGCGCGTGTCGACGGGCTTGCCGTGGTCGGCGGTTTGCGCGGCGCCCATCGCGTCGAAGCTTTCGAAAGTGAAACCGAGCGCGTCGAGCGTGGTGTGGCACGAGGCACAGCCGGGATCGGCGATATGCTGACTCAGGCGTTCGCGGTTGGACAGCGTGGCCGAAGGCGGTGGCATCACGACCTCGAGGCCGATCTCCGCGGGTCGCTTCAGCTTTTCGCACAGCAGCTTGCGCATGACGAAGTCGCCGCGCTTGACCGGGCTGGTCACGTCCTCGTGCGCGTGCGCAGCCAGAAAGCTGGCTTGCTGCAGCACGCCGAGCCTGCCCGTTCCGCGCAACGAGGCGCGTGGCCCGTAGCTGGCCAAGCCGTAAAAGCGAGCCATTTCCGGCCCGACCGAGGCGAAGCCGCCGGCCAGCAGCGATTGCACCGAAGCGCCGCCATTGACCATCACCTCGTCGACGTAGCTCTCGGTCTCGCCCAACATGAAGGGCTTGAGCGCGTCGTAGCTGGGAAACAGCTGGCTGCTCTTGGCCGTGTCGAGCAGCCCGTCTACCTCGAGCCACTCCAGCGCGAAACGCCGAAACTGGTAGCGCGTGGAGGGGATGCCGAGCAGCCGCAAGGCTTGTTGGCTGCGACCGTGCGGAGTGCGAAGGATGCCGTTTTGGGCCGCGTCGAGCAGTTGGCGATCGGGTGGCGCGCCGGTCAGCATGAACGACAGCTCGGAGGCCAGCTCGGCGTCGTCGAGCTCAGCCGGCTTGCCCGGGGTGCCGCCCGCGCCCAGCTCGGTGACGTAGAGGAAGCTCGGCGACTCGAACAGCGCCCCCAGCAACAAGCCGAGCGCGCCCTCGAAATTCTCCCCATTCGCGCTGGCTTCCGCCAGCAAACCTTCGAGCGCGCGTTGCTCGTCCACCGTCAATGGCCGGCGAAACGCCAACCCGCCGAGCGCCTGGCTGCGCTGCTGGCGACACGCGGCGCCGAGGTCATGGCAGCCGCCGCCACGCACGAGCTGGCGGGCGGCGCGCGTCGAGAGCTCAGCCACCAGCGCCGAATAGCGCGTGGCCCAGGCGCTCGATACGTCCTGATTGGCGTTGGGCGTGTAGCCCTCTTGACGGACGTCGGGCGGCAGCTGCGGCGCGAACGCCACGTCGAGCCCGGTCAGCCGTGACAGGCTGTTGTCGAGCTCGAAGTTCGTGAGTCGGCGCGTGCGAGCCGGCAAGAGCTTGGTGCCTTGCGGCAGGCTGACGTGCGGCTCCGACAGGCCGAGCGCACCGCTGCCAGCGCAGCCGGCGGCGCCGAGCGAGCAGCAAACCGACAGCGCGCAAAACAGCCGGCGCATGGCTCAAGGGTGCGAAGCTGGTGCGTTGGCGGCAGTTTTTTGGATCAGCTCGACGTCGTCGAGCCACAGATCGATCGGTAGCGATTTGACGTCCACGTTGACGGCAATGTTCACGACGCGTTCGGGCGTGAAGCGCGCCTCGGTCCCCCAACCGCCTTGCTGCATCTTCTCCCAGCGCATCTCGTAGCTATCCCAAGCCTCGCTGAGCAAAAATACTTTGCCGTGCGCGTCGTAGCAGCGGTCGACGCAGGTGCCGCCGCCGTCCTTGGGCGTCACCTCGGGGACGGCCATCGATAGTCGAATCTTGCCCGGACCCTTGGCGCGAAATCGCACGCCCGCGAAGCCCGCGACGTTCAGCGGGCACTTGATGCCGGCGCGCGTCCAGTTCAGCGCAGCGCCCCACACGACGCCCCAATTCTTTTCGCCAGCGGCGGTCAAGTGAGCGGCGTAGCGGTTGTCCTTGCTCGACTCGGCCGCCGGCAGCAGCTCGGCCGCGAACGGAGCGGTGGGAGTGACGGTCGAGCCTTCGGTCTTGTCGCTGGCGGCGAACCAAAAGCCGTCGCGCTCGAAGCCCTTGAAGATGCGATCGTTGCCGTCCTCGAAATCGTCGATCAGCTGGGCGTCGCTGGGCGGGCCGTTCTTAGCGCACGGCCCGAGCGTGTTCGGCTCGCCGGCGCCGGCCGGCAGCGGCTTCTCGTCCAGGCTGTTCACTTGGGCACCCTTGCCGCCAAAAACGCCGGCGCCGTCGGCGCCATGCTGCACGCAGGCGCCCAGCGTGGTGACGGCCAGAACCAGGAGCGAGCCGAGCTTCGACGTGCGCATGGCTGACAGGGTAGCCAACCGGCGCCTGGCGCGCGAGGACCGCGGCCAGCACGGACACCAAAAAAGTAGCAGATCGATGTACAGTTTCGGGCGATGTCGGTAGCCACGATTGCGATGACCGAAGCCCTGCACGGCTACCTCGTGCAGACGGTGCGCGAACCCGAGCCGCTGGCGCGGCTACGCCGCGAGACGGCCGAGCTGCCGAGCGGGGGCATGCAGATCTCGCCCGAGCAAGGCCAGCTGATGAGCCTGCTGGTCGAGCTGACCGGTGCGCGGCGCGCGCTCGAGGTCGGTGTCTTCACCGGCTACAGCTCGACGGTCGTCGCGCTCGCGCTGCCGGCCGATGGCAAGCTGGTGGCGTGTGACGTCAGCGATGAGTGGACCTCGGTCGCGCGTCGCTACTGGCGCGAGGCCGGCGTAGAATCGAAGATCGAGCTGCATGTACGGCCCGCGCTGCAAACGCTGGATGCGCTGTTGGCGGCGGGCCAAGCGAGCAGCTTCGACTTTGCGTTCATCGACGCTGACAAATTGGGATACGACTCGTACTACGAGCGCTGCGTCACGCTGGTGAGGTCGGGCGGACTGATCGCCGTCGACAACATGCTGTGGAGCGGCGCGGTCGCCGACGCCTCCGATCAGCGCGACACCACGCGCGCGATCCGCGCCTTGAATGCGAAGATCAATGCCGACTCGCGCGTGACGGCCAGCTTGATTCCGATCGGGGACGGGCTGTATTTGGCCCGCAAGCGCTGAGGCTCCTCACTCGGAAGTATCGGTATTCGTGCGAAAATTGCCGCTTGGTCGCAACTTGCGCACGGCACCGCGGACGCGCATCAGCTTCATGCGCACGGCGCTCGGCGATTGTGACGCTTGTGCGGCAAGCTCGTCGGCGCTTCGACCCATTAGGTAACGTTCGATCATCAGTCGGCGCGAGTGATCGTCGACACCACGAAACAATTGGTCCAGCAGCTCACGCGTGGCAAAAATGTGTTCTGGATCGTACGGAGCTTGAGCTAGCAACCGATGACCTTCCGGCTCCGCACGGTTGAGTAAGGCGGCTTGCCTACGCTGCGCCCGAAAATGGTGCGCCACCACATTGCGCGCGATGCCATGGCACCAGGCGCCGAAGTCTTGCCCGGCGGGTGGTGCGCCGGTGTGCGCAAGTAACAAAATGCTCACTTCTTGCAACAGCTCCGCGGCTTGGTCGCGATCGCGGACGCGGCGCCGGATGTAGCGCTCGATCGCGCCAGCGCACTCCAGGAATTGACGATAGTTGTCGGTGAAACTCACGGCGTGCTCGACCAGGTGATCAGCGGCGCACGCGTGAAGTCACCGCGCGCGCAGGTTGGCCCCGCCAGTGAGTGTCCGGGCGCGCCGTACATGGCTCACGTTGGGGTGAGCGAAGTCTGGAACTGGTTACAGGTCGAGTGTCGGTTTCCAGCGCAAGCTCGGTATTTGAGCCGCGCGCGTTACGACCTGGACGGCAGCGGGCATTGGCTGAGTGGAGGAAGCGCGATGAATCGATCTCTAGACGTATGGCGTGGGTCAGCGGCCGGACTTTTATTGGGCGCCGCAGGGTTTGCGGGCGGCTGCGGCGGTGTCGTCGACGAGCAGCTGGGCCAGAGCCAGGAGGCCTTGCTCGGCGCTGCGCTACCGGGCACCAACGCGGCGGCGTTTGCCGCTGCCAGCGCGGCTTTCGCCACGTCCGAGAACGCCACCGACGGCTTGGGGCCCATCTTCAACGAGCGCGGCTGCGGAACCTGTCATCAAAACGGCGCGCTCGGCGGCGCCGGTCAACAGATCGAAGCCCGCTACGGCAAGCTGACCAACGGCTTGTTCGACGCCATGGAAAGCACGGGCGGCTCGCTGCGCCAGCTGTTCGGGCTCGGCGGCTTCAATGTCGGGGGCTTGAATTGCAACTCGGGTAGCGACGCGAATCCGGCGCCCGGTGCGACGATTTTTGCCGGCCGGCTCACGACGCCGCTGTTCGGGCTCGGTCTGGTCGATTCGTTGCCGGACGCGCGCTTCGATACGCTGGCTGCGCGCGAGTCCGCGGCGATTCGCGGCATCGTCAATCGCGTGGGTACGGCTCTGCCCAACCCGCTCGATCCGGCACAAACCACCGGCGGCACGCGGGTCGGTCGCTTTGGTTGGAAGGCCGGCGTGCCCAATCTGGGCCAATTTTCTGCCGACGCGTACCTGAACGAAATGGGCATCACCACGACGTCGTGCATTGGCGGCCACGTGAACAGCGCATTTGCCACCGAGAACCGCGCCAACCGCGCGGGCACCAACGCGGTCATCAACGGCTGTCCGGACGACGCGGTGCCCGGTACCGACGACAGCCTGGCCGCCGAAACCAACAACTGCACGACCGACGAGGACGGCAACCCCGAGGTCGTGAACGAGCTGCAAGACGACGTAGCCTTCTTTACGTTTTTCATGGCGCACCTGGCGCCGCCGCCGCGCGGCGCCGTGAACCCGAATACGGCCGAGTCACGCGGCCAGACCTTGTTCAACTCGGCCGCGCTGCAATGCTCGGGCTGTCACCGCTCGGACTCGGACGTGTTCGTGTCGACGTCGGCCGGCGGCGTGCCGAGCGGCATCGTGTTCGCACCGTTCAGCGATTTCTTGCTGCACGACATGGGCACGTTGGGCGACGGCATCGGCAACACTGGCGACGCGATAGCGGTCACGCGCCGTATGCGGACGGCACCGCTGTGGGGCCTCCACTCGCGCAACAAGTTGCTGCACGACGGCCGCACCACCGACCGCGCCGCCGCGATTGCCGCCCACAACGGCGGCGCCAACGGCCAAGGCACCGCTGCGGCCAACGCCTTCAATGCCCTCAGCGTCGCGCAAAAATCGGACCTGCTGGCATTCCTCAATACCCTGTAAGTTTCGAGAGTTTTTACGAAGAGACGGGGAGATCGGGAGTTTTTCTTGGTCCGAACCTCGAGGAACTTCACCGCGACTGCGCAGGATCCGTTCGGCGCCGCCCGACTCGAACCCCAAAAATCTCGACTCTGGGCTCCCCGTCTCTTTGTGAAAATCTCGCTCGCGCAGATTGGCCTGGAGCCGCTACGGAAGTTTCTGCGAGGTGGGCTGCATCGCGGCAGCCCACTAGCTAGACGGTACGTAAATCGCGCTCGTTCCAGCCCATCAGATAGAGCAGCGTGTCGAGGCGTTCGTTGTGGTTGAGCGACATGCTGGCGACGGCTTGCAGCTTGGGCTTGGCGCGGAACGCGATGCCGAGCCCGGCGCTCTGCAACATCAAGATGTCGTTGGCGCCGTCACCGATCGCCACGCTCTGCTCGAGTCGACAGCTGTAAACCTGCGCCATGTCCTTCAGTACCTGCGCTTTGCGTTCGCTGTCGACGATCACGCCCTTCACGCGCCCGGTCAGCTTGCCGCCTTCGACCTCTAGCTCGTTGGCGAAAGCAAAGTCGAGGCCGAAGCGCTGCTTGAGCACGTCGACGAAGAACGTGAAGCCGCCGCTGACCAGGCCGATCTTGAAGCCCAAGCTCTGCAGCTTCTTCACCCACGAGTCGGCGCCGGGCGTGAGCTCGAACTTGTCGATCAGCGACTGAGCGCGCTCGAACGGCAAGCCCTCGAGCAGCTTGACGCGCTCGGTCAGCGCGCCCTTGAAGTCGATTTCGCCCCGCATCGCGCGCGCGGTGATGGCTGCGACTTGCTCTTTGACGCCGACCAGCTCGGCCAGCTCGTCGATGAACTCGCCCTTCACGAAGGTCGAATCGACGTCCATACAGACCAATCGCTTGGTGCGCCGGAAGATGTCGTCCTTTTGGACGGCGAGGTCGACGCCGAGCTGCATGCCCAACGTGAGCAGCTCGCCGCGCAGCGCCATCAGCTCGGCCGGCTTCAGATCGGTGCCGGCGGGCAGGTCGGCGATCAGCTCCAAGCCGTTGAGCTCGACGTCGGACAGGGAGCGGATCTCGCGGATGTTCATGTGCCGTTCGGCCATGAAGCGGGTGATCTCTGCGGTGGCGCGACCATTGGATAGCGGCCCCAGTAGCGTGACCGCCAGCGCGGGCGCTTCGACGACACCGGTCGACTCCGGCGCGTGCTTGAAAGGTGTGACCTCGAGACGCAGACCCAGATCCGCCGCTGCAAACAGAATTTTCCTGAGCGCGTACGAGTTCTTCGGCAGATCCACGATCGCCGAGAGCATCAGGTAACCGTTGAGCACCGACTGGCCGATGTTGATCAAGCCGGCGCCCTCTTGCTGGGCGATGATCTCGGTCAGGCGCGCCGTGACGCCCGTGCGGTCCGCGCCGGCGATGTGGAGCACGAGGCGGTCGGGGTGCTCGGTGTTGGTCATGGGGCCGCTTAACATGCCAGGGCCGGTCCGCGCCGCAACGATTTGCGCGAACGTTACCGGCTCGTCTTACCCAAGTCGAAGGCGTGCTGCGTCCGCGCTTGCACTCGGGACCGACGTGCCCGAGAGTACCCAATTCGTGCTGCACCGGATGACGCGAGTTTTTCGGCGTGAGAGCGGGATGTCCGCGGCGCTTGGCCTGCTTTTGTGCGGCCTGCTGTGGACTGGGCCGCTGTTCGCCCAGGTCCCCCAGCTGCCTGCGCCCGTCGAGGCGCCAGCGCCCAAGCCTCCGGCAGCTGCTCCGCCAGTAGCGCCGCCACCCGCGGTGTCGAGCCAGCCGAAGAAGCCGGCGCCCTCGGCCAGCGCTGCGCCTTCAGGCGTCGCGCCGCTCGGGTCGGGGACGCCCACGCCTTCAGCCTCGGCTTCGGCCGAGCCTGTCCCGTCGGCCGAGGCCGCGCCGAGCGCCGAAGCCCCGCCGCCAGCGCCGGAGCCATCCGCCGCGCCCATCCCCGAGCCACCCCCACCGCCGCCACCGCTGGCGGAAGTCGTCGAGCCGCCACCGCCGCCCGCCCCGGCGCCCGTGCCGGCATTCGCGGTCAAGCTCAGTGACGACGCGGTGTTTTCGCTGCGCGCCACGCTCGGCGGCAAAACGCCCGAAGCGCGCGCGCGCGAAGCCAGCGAGCAGCTGAAGCGCGCCTACGAGGGCGAGCAAACCAGCGACGTTTCGGTCGCACGCCGCGGCGACGTGGCGCTGCTCTCCGTCGGGCGCACCTTCATCGTCGAGCTCGATGAAGAGGAAGCCAAGCTCGCCGGTGCGACCTCGCTCGAAGTGTACGCGGCCAGCACCGCGTCGGCGATTCACACCAAGCTGGTCAGCGATCACAAGCGCGCGGCGATCGCCAAGAGCGCGTTCTCGTTCTCGCTGGTCGTCTTTTTCGGGCTGATCGCCTTCTACCTGCTGCGTAGGCTCGGTGATTTTGCCGAGCGCGCGCGGGCCTGGATCGAAGCGCGTCACGACAAAGAACTGACGCTGCGGTTTCAAGGTATCGAGTTCGTGCGCCCGGCGATGGTGCGGTCGACCGCGGTGCTCGGCCTGGGCACGCTG
>FSUE01000797.1_pt1 | contig 10491 bp, 10 predicted proteins | sample 1637031 | NCBI WGS metagenome assembly FSUE01 (sample SAMEA3914819, study PRJEB12502) | metagenome | biome: forest; material: soil | place: Canada | collected 2010-06-26 | depth 0.3 m | reverse complement strand
CAGCTGTTGGGGACGTGGCGGGGCCGGGGTCGGGGGACTGGGGCGTTTAGCCACTGCCAGCGGCGCCACCGATCGTCGAGGCGTCGCCGGCAGTCCCGGTCCCGCTACGGCCGGTAGTTGCGCTGTCGGCCTCGTTAGCGTTCGTGCCGCCGTCGGAAGCCGGATTGCGGCACAGCCCAGCCTGGCAGCTGAACCCTTCGTCACACGCGGGCGGGCCCAGCTGACCCTCTTGCGAGCAGCGCACGGGCGACGATTCACCGGCAACCATCAAGCTACACGTGACGCAACCGAACGCGAGCAACGCCGCGAGTCGCCTCAAAAATAACTCCTCAGAGTGATTCCTGCCGCCCGCCGCGTCGGGTCCTCCGGCGACAGTAGCCACACGCCGGCGAAGGTGCCGGCCGCGGCCGCGCCCACCGCAAACGCAATATCGGCCACCAAAGCTTCGCGCTGAGCGCGCCGCCGCTGTTCGCGCAGCTGCCCGAGCGAGAGCGTGGGCGAAGTGCCGCTATCGCCGGGATCGTCGGCCAACGCTTTCGCGCCGAAAACGGCACCCACGGCCAGCGCCACCACCGCCACCGAGGCGGTGCCGAGCAGCACGGCGCCGGGCGCGCTGGCGGCTGGCGGCGGCGAAGCCACGGCCTGCTCCGGACATGGCGCAGGCCGCGTCACCTCGGCGGCAGCCTCGGCCCCGCGCAAGCGCTCGATGCTCACCCGCGCGCGCTCGCGCTCGACGCCGTCGGTTTCCAGCTCGCGAAAGCGCTCGAGCGCTGCGACGGCTTCCGGCAACTGCCCGAGCTTTTCGTGCACCAGCGCCAGGTTGAAGAACAAATCCTTACCGTCGGGATCGAGCTTGGCAGCGCGTTCCAGCTGCTCCAGGGCCTCGAGGTAGTGCCCCGCGCGGTACAGCTCGAGCGCGCGATCGAAGTGCTGGCGGGCGCCCTCTTCACGGCTTTCCGCGGGCGGTTCGCTGACGCCGAGCGGCACTTGCGCCGAGCTCGAGACCGCGCTCAGACCAAAGCACGCGGAGCTCGCCAGCGCGAGGGTCCAGCGCGACCAAGGCAAACAGGAGCGCACGGGCGGCACCTTAGCCGAACCTGACGCCGCGAGCAGAGCTCAAGCTGGTCGGCGGATTGTCTCGCGGCCCGAGAGGCCTATACTCAAGGTTGAAAAAGATGCCCGACGCGTTCCGTGAAGCTGATGGGTGGGGCCAGCCAACGGGCCCGCTCAAGACGAGCGGAACTGCAACGCTGGCGCTCGCGGCCGGCGTGCTGTCGTTCTTGTGCCTTTTCGGCGTGGGCGGCGTGGTGGCGATCGCGCTCGGCTGGATCGCCCACACGGAGATTGAGCGTTCCGAGGGCCGGCTCGCCGGCAAGGGGCTTGCGAGCACCGGCATCGGGCTGGGCATCGCCAACCTGGTGGTGACCGTCGTCGGCGTTGGGGTGCTGGTGGCGCTAGCGGTCCGGCCTGATCCACCGCGAGCGCTGCTGGCACCGCCGCCGCCACCCGCCCTGCCTGCTCCCGTCGCCCCGCCAGCGGTACCGGCCCCCACGGCGGCACCGCACGCTGAAGTGGCGGATGCCGAGCCCGCCTTGCCGGTGCTACCCCCGCATGTCGGAAAAATCGCGATCGTCGAAGCGGGCTCGGGACCCGGCGCAGGCGCGCTCGAATCGCAACTGCTCGTCCAACTTCGGGACTCCTCCAAGGCTGGCGAGCAGGTCGTGCTTTGGACGGTAACGCCCGACTGTGAGCCCTGCGCCGCGGTCGGCCGCTCGCTGGCCGACGTCCGCATGCAGCGCGCGCTGGCCAAAGTGCGCCTCATTCGCGCCGACGCCGCGTCTTTCCCGGGCGAATTGCAACGCTTGGGCGTTCCAATCGAGTCGGTGCCCGGATTTACGCTGCTCGACTCGCACGCGCACGCCCTCGACCACATCCACGGGGGTGAGTGGGATGCAGACATCCCCGCCAATATCGCACCCATCTTAGACAGATTCGTGCGCCACAGCCTGTCGCCGCGCCGCCACCCCTGGGCTCGGCCGCTGCGCGAGGGCGAGACGCCGCTGTAATCTTCCAGCCAAACGCACATCTGGCCGGGCTGGAAAACGCTCAACGGGAGCGCTAGCATCCGCGCCCCTGTAATGACGAGCGCTCAACATCTGGTCACGCCCCTCCCGGTTGGCACCGCGGTCGCTCCCGGTTCCCTCCGCGCCCGCCTCGAAGAGCTGAGGTCGCGTGGCACGCAGCTCAACCTCAAACAAGCGGTTGGCATCGTCGTGCCGCTCTGCGTGCAGCTGGCCGATCTGCACCGCGCCGGCCACAAGCTCTTCCTGCATCCGTCGATGCTGGTCGAAGACCAGTACGGCTTTTTCCAGGTCTCCCCGCAGCACGCGCAGCAGCCGCCGTTGCTCCCGCGCGATAAGGCTTGCCTGCCGCCCGAAGCCAAGACCGGTGCCGGCGGTGCGCGCGCTAGCGTATTCGGGGTTGGCGCCATCCTCTACGAGCTGGTTACGGGCGCCGCAGTGGGCCCGGGTATGCGACGCCCGAGCGAGGTCGTTCCGGCTCTGGGTGCCGATTTCGAGGCCGTTTTGGCCAAAGCGCTGGTGTCCGACGCTTCCCATCGGCCCGACGACTTGAACGCGCTCGCCCAGGCGCTGCATCAGTTTGCCCCAGCGGGTAGCGTGGCTCCCCCACCCCCAGCCGACCTATCGCATCTGGACCACGACGCCGGCTTCGAGGTCGACGTGTCGATGTCGATGCTGCCGCCGGTTCCGCGAGCCGCTGGGTACAACGTGGGCATCACCGAGGCCAGGCCCGCACCGCGCGCCCCCGATGCGACCAGTGAGCTGGCGTCGCTCAAAGCGCGGCTCGAGAGCGATCCGCGGCCGCGCTACGTGGTCGTCAAAGAAGGCATGGATCACGGCCCGTTCAGCGCCGTCGAGCTGCTACAGCAGATCGCCAGCCACACCTTCGTCGAGAACGACATCATCCGCGACGCGCTCAGCAAAGACGAGCGTTCGATCAAGGATTGGGACGAGTTTGCGCCGTTCGCGGAGCACGCCAAGCTCAACCGCGAGGTCAAGGCCGAGAAGGAAGCGATCGAGCGCGTCGTGGTGCAAGAGTCGCGCAGCACGCGCGGCAAGGCGTTCTTCGGAGTGGCGATCGTCGGCGCGCTGGTGATCGCCGCCGGCATTTGGTTTTTGACCGCACGCGGCCGCCGTAGCGACGAAGTCGCGGTCCAAGCGGATTCGCTGTCCAACGTCGAGCTCGACGGCGACCTGAAGTCGACCAAAAAGGGCGGCGGTGGTGGAGCGCGCGTCGTCGGCAAGAGCGGCGGCTTCCCGATCTTGGGCGGCGGCCAGAGCTGCGAGTCGGCGCGCAACGCTTACGTCGAAGAAATGTCGATGGGCGGCCCCAAGGGCCAAGCCGATCTGACGCAGGGCCAATACAGCTCGGTCCTGAATCGTGGCTCCTATTTCGGCCATTGTGGCGTGCCGGACTCGATGCATCTCCGAATCTGTGCTGCAGTTCAGAACGGCCGCGCCGTCGGCGTGACCGTGAGCACCACACCACCGGATCGACGCATCCAATCGTGCGTCGCGGCCGGCGTGCGCGGCTTGAGTTTCCCGAGCAACCCCAAGCTGGACGTAGCCACCACCAACTTCTGAGCGAGTTAGAACCGTGACGGATCGAGGCGGGAACGGGACGAGGCGAGGTCGGGCGACGCTGCTGCTGGCAGCGCTGCTCGGCGCTGTGGGCTGCACCTCGGCCGTCGCCAGCGATCTGGCCGAGACCGAAGCCAATCGCGCGGTAGTCGCGCTCGAGGGCCATGGCGTCTCGGCCGAAAAAGAGCGCGACCCGGAAACGGAAGGTCGCTTCCGCGTCACCGTCGGCCGTGACGAAGCTGCCGCGGCAGCCTCCGTGCTGTCGCAAGAGTCGGTGCCAAGCCACGAAAATCCGGGTATTTTGCAGAGCTTGGGCGCAGGCTCGATGGTGCCAAGTCGCTTGGCCGAGCATGCCCGGCTGCTCGCCGGCATCAGCGGCGAGCTCGAGCAGTCCCTGCAAGCGGTCGACGGCGTAGTTTCGGCACGCGTCCATTTGGCGGCACCAGAACGCAGCCCGCTCGACGAAGCGGCTCCGAGCAAGCCGTCCGCTTCGGTCTTGATTCGTCATCGTGGTGCCGCGCCTCCGCTCGCGACTTCCGACGTGCAGCGGCTAGTTGCCGGCGCCGTACCAGGCTTGGCGCCGGGCGACGTATCGGTGGTGGCGAGCCCTGCGCCGGCCAGCGCGCGCCCGGCCGACAAAGAGCTGCGCCGGGTCGGACCGATCACGGTGACGCGCGCGTCGCTGTCACCGCTGCGCTTGGTAGCCGCCGGCGCCGTGGTGCTCAATTTGGCACTTTTAGCGGCAGTTTTGCTACTGTGGGCCAAGGTGCGGCGAACCGAAGACGCCCTCGGTCAAGCCCGCGCCGAAGGTGGCGCGGCCGCCCGGTGATCGCAAGGCCCGCACCCCCGGCACCGGAATCGGCCGAGCCCGCGATCGCGCTCCGCGACCTGAGCGTCGCCTTCGCGCGTCCAGTGCTGCGCCACATCAACCTCCAGATCCCGCGCGGCTGCCTGTACGGGCTGATCGGCCCCGGCGCGAGCGGCAAGAGCGTGCTGCTCAAATGCTTGGCCGGCCTGCTGCGACCGCAAAGCGGCGAAGTGCGAGTGCTGGGCCAAGACGTGATGCGACTCGACGAGCTCGGGCTTTCGGCGCTGCGCCAGCGGATGGGCATGTTGTTTCAAAACAACGCCTTGTTCGACTTCATGACCGTGGCCGAAAACATCGGTTTTCCGCTGCGGCAACGCGGCGCCGGCGACGGGCAGATCGAAGCACGCGTCAGCGAGCGCCTGGCGTGCGTGGGCCTGAGCGGCTTCGAGGAACGGCTGCCTTCGCGGCTGAGCGGCGGGCAAAAGAAGCGCGTCAGCGTGGCGCGCGCCACCGTGGCCGCGGCGGAGGTCGTGCTGTACGACGAGCCAGCGGCAGGCCTCGACCCCGTCACCTCGCAACGGATCTTCGACCTGTTGCGCGCCGAACAGCGCGCCGCCGGCGCCACGGTCGTGATGGTCTCGAGCGATCTCGATCGGCTCCTGCCCGTGACCGATCGGATCGGCGTGCTGCTCGAGGGCAAGCTGGTTTTCGATGGCAGCGTCGAAGCCGCCCGGCAAAGCGACAACGAAGCCGTCCGCCAATTCGTCACCGGCAGCCCCGACGGCCCGCTGTAACGGATTATGAAATTAAACAGGGAGGCGGGAGGTTGGGAGATCGAAGCCGAAATTTTTGTTTGGGGCGGCCCCAAAAAAAATTTGCGTTTGGGTTTCCCTCCCAACCTCCCCCCTCCCTGTTTGATTCATCAGACCTTAAAGGGACTTGAGGTACTTGAGGCTGGTGGCGATCGCGACGAAGGGGTCGTCGAAGCCGCGGTCTTGCTCGACGATGTACCATTCACAACCGGCCGCGTCGGCTTCGCGAAGAATGGTCGGAAAGTTCAGGTTGCCTTCACCCAACGCCGCCATGGTCGGCTCGTTTTTAGCGGTGATCGCGTAGTCTTTCAGGTGCAAAAGCGGCAAGCGCCCGCTCAAGCGCGCACAGTAGCCGGCCGGATCTCCACCGCCGGCCTGCACCCAATACGTGTCCAGCTCGCCGTGCACCATCACCGGGTCGGTCCGCTCGTACAGCCAATCCAAGATCGCCTTGCCGCCGAGCTTGCGGAACTCGATGGCGTGGTTGTGATAAGTGAGCAGCTGACCGCGCGAGCGCAGCACCTCACCCGCGCGGCTCAAGCTGTCAGCAAGCTCGAACACCTGGTCGAGCGTGTCGAGCGGCACGTGCGGCAGCGGATAGGCCGTAAAACGGCAGCCGAGCGTGCTCAACGTGTCGGCGACCTTGCCCGGCTCTTCGACGATCTCGCGGGCTTCTTCGTGCGTCGCACAGATGCCAAGCCCGGCAGTGTCGGCTAGCTTTCTGACCTCGGCCGCAGGAATTGGCCCCAAGCCGCTGACCTGGACGTGCTCATAGCCAATCTCGCGCACGCGCGCGAAGGTGCGCGCGACATCATCCGCGGTCTTGAGGTGCTCGCGCAACGTCCACAGCTGTAGCGCGATCCGGCGCGAATTGGAGGCCATTGAGCCTCGCAGCCTACACCGATCTCTAGCCAGATCCTTCAGCTGCCCGCCCGCCAAGCCTGGTTTCTGGCGAGGCTTTCGCGAGGACCAAGCGACGGCCCAGCCGATCGCCTCTCCTTGAGCGTACGCTGGTACGTGAGCACCGGACCGGAGCGAAAACGAGCCGGAGTGGACGGAGTCCAGCTTGCTGGACGGAGTCCACGGAGGCCTACGGCCCGAGCCGAAGGCGAGGGAGCGCCGCAGGCGCAGTGAAGCCAGAGGCCAGGATCGGCGGGCGTGTTCAACAGCTAAAATGTGATGGACAATCCGCTGCCTACACCCGACGGCGCGCTTGGCGGTAGCCGCCGTGGGCTGTAGTCTGCCCTCCAGACATGGCGAGCAGCGCGGAACCCGCCCCATCATCGCCGTCGTTGGCGGCGCTGTTCGGCAGCTTCTCCGACATGGTGGCGGTGGTGGGCGCCGAAGGCGTGCTGTTGGCGCGGATTTTGGGCCGAACGCTGCGCGGCACGGTCGACCGCGCCGAGCTGATACGCAGCCTGTACCGCATGGGCCTGCGTTCGGTGCCGATCGTGGCTGTCACGGCGCTGTTCGTCGGCGGCATCATGGTGATCCAGGCCGCGCCGATCGTCGAGCGCTACGGCGCGCACGGCCTGCTCGGTTGGGGCGCCGGCTTTGGTACTTTGCGCGAGATCGCACCGTTGCTGACGGCATTGATGATCTCCGGGCGCGTCGGCGCCAACAACACCGCCGAGCTTGGCACGATGACGGTGACCGAACAGGTCGACGCCTTGCGCGCGATGGCGATCGACCCGATCGGTTATTTGGTCACGCCGCGCTTCTACGGCATCGTGATCACCTTGTTCTTGTCGACGATTCTCGCCGACGTTCTGGCGCTGGTCGGCGCCTCGCTGGCCGGGCGCGTGTTGCTCGGCGTCGATCCGCGCGTGTTTTACAACGGCCTGACCAGCGGCCTTTTGGGCATTGGTGACGTGATGCACGGCTTGATCAAGAGCACCGTGTTCGGCATCGCCATCGCGCTTTCTAGCTGCCATTACGGCCTGGCTACCGAGGGTGGCGCGCCGGGCGTGGGGCGTGCCGTCAACTCTGCGGTCGTGGTCAGCGCGGCCGGCATCTTCGTCATCGATTACCTGCTCTCGTTCGCCATCTCATGAGCGAAACGGCGCTTTCCGCTGGCGACCCGGGCCTCGGCGTCACGCTGCGCGAGCTGTATCGGCTGCTCAAGCTGACCGTGCGTTGTTGCCTGGAGGGTGGGCTCGAACGTGGCGCCGTGCTGCGGCAAATGTACGAGATTGGCAATCGCTCGCTGGTGTTTCTGTGCATCGTGATGGGCTTCATGGGCATGATCCTCACGTACCAAGCCGGCCTGCAGACGCAGCGGGTGGTGCCTGACTTGAGCTTGCTTGGTGCGACATTTCTCGAGCTGTTGGTGCGCGACTTGGCCGCGTCGATCTGCGCCTTGATGCTGGCGACGCGGGTCGGCGCCGGGATTGCGGCCGAAATCGGCTCGATGGTCGTGACCGAACAGGTCGACGCCTTGCACATGTGCGGGGCCGATCCGATAAAATACCTGGTCTGCCCGCGCTTTTTGGCGAGCTTGGCGATGTTCGCGATGCTGGTGGTGTTGGCAGCGTGCGTGGCGGTCGCGACCGGCTGCTGGACCGCGTCGGCATTTTTTGGGCTCAACCCCCGCACGTTCTTGAATCTGTCGCTGCTTTCGGCCTCCGACGTGGTGGTCGGTTTGACCAAGTGTGTCGCCTACGGCGCTGCCATCCCGATCATCAGCGCGCACGCCGGCCTGACCGCGTTCGGCGGCTCCGAAGGCGTGGGCTCGGCCACGACGCGCGCGGTCGTCGGCTCGTCGCTGGCGGTGATCGTGCTGAACTTCTTGATCAGCGGCACCGGCTACCTGCTGTTCGGCCCGTAGCCGTCAGAACGTCCACGTCGCGCTCACGCCCTGCTCGACGCCGCGAGCGGTACGCTCGAACTCACCGACGCGCGAGCGAAACTGGCGAACCCCGAGCTCTAGCCCGACCGCAACCGGGCTTTTGGGCGGCGCAATTCCTAGGCTACCCGAGCAGCGCAGCACGTCGCCCGAAGCGTGGGCATCGACGGTCACGCGATCTTGAAAGCGATCCAGGCCGTCTTGCGATTGGTAGCTGGCGTATCTGAGGTCGAACCCGGCGCGTAGCGGCCCGAGCGCGAGCCGAGCGCGGACCCGCAACGACCCGCCCCAGCCATAGAAATAGCCGTGTTTGTGCAGGACGTGCTTGCTCTGTTCTTCCGGGTTTGCGGCCGTCCAATCGTAGAACGCCGCGGCGCCCAGGCCGCCGAAGCTCGGCTCCAAACGCGTCGACAGGTCGAAGTTGCCCCAGCTGCCGAGCCCGCGCACGTCGGCGGCCAGGCCCGGTAGGTCGAACGCCGCAAACTGCTCGCGATCGGTCGGCGAGTGCGAGCGCAAGGCCGGCCGCGGCAACCCGACCGCCTGCTCGACGGTCGCGTAGCGATTGGCCGAGGAGCGCAGGTACTCGTAGCCGATGCTGGTGCCTACCGTCACCCAGGCTCCGCGATCGACGTGGCCGCGCCGCTGGATCGCCTGCGCATGGTAGCCGGCCAAAATCGTGTCGGCGTCGACCAAGAACCCCGCTCCATAGCGCGACGCCTCGCTGGCGACCGCGAAGTCCGAAACCTCGGCGCCCCAAAAGCCGCGCCCGAAGCTGGCCGCCCTGCCATAACCCCGCAGAGTGACAAGTCGCCCCGACCCGCCAGCAAACAAGCGCGCATAGCTGCTGGCGTCCGCTGTCGACACCGCCACAGCGCCGTAGTCGGCCGAGAACTCGTGCCAAATTTGCCGCGAAAATCCCAGATTATCGAACGAAGTGACGAGTGGCGGCGCGCGTCCATCGAGCGCGCGGTCGAGCGCCACGCCGGTCCCCAGCAACCAGCGCAGCGTTTGCACCCCGGCCGAGCGCTGGTGCCCGGTATCCAAGTAAAGACCGAGCTTGTAGAAAAATTCGCCGATTGGAACCGCGGTGCCCGGCGTCACCATCACGTCGTTGAGGCTCACCTTCTCTTTGAACTCGACGACGAACTCCCAGATGAACGAAAACAGGAACGCGTAGCCGAACGCTCCGGCGACGCTCTGGTGGTTGGCGCGCGCGAAGCTGTAGGTGAGCGAGCTCCAGGAGGGATGCCCGAGGAAGTTCACGCCGATGCCGTTGTTGTCCAGCACCCACGCCGAGCCATTGAAGCGCTGGGCTAGCTGGGGATTGTCCCAGTCGGTGACGTTGTCGTTCTTGAACACCCAATAGCCGCCTAGCCCGAGGCCCAGGCCCGCGCCCAACTCGGCAAAGCTGCGCAGATGGTGCGGCGCTTGCTGGCTTTCGGCCTGCGGAGTCCACTCCTCGGCAGCCGCACGTGGCGCGGTTGGCGGCGGCGCGACAGCCGGCTCCGCCTGCGCGGAGCCGCTCAGGAAGAGCGCGCCCAAAACCGCGCCGCCAGCCGCCGAATGCCAACGCAGCATCGCGCGCCGAACGCTACTTGGCCCCGAGCCCGGTGCCGAGCGGCGCCCGGCTGCACCAGCCGTAGCAGCAGTCGGACAGGCCCTGAGCACGTTTTTCCGCTGTCGCCTGCAGATCGAGGCCGGCGGCTTTCGGCGCCTTGAACGCAACCCCGGGCGGCGGAACAACAGCCGCGGAGCAGCCATCGTTGGGCGCCGCAGCCGCATTCGACACGCCATTCTCGGCGCCGCTGATGCAGAGTCGCTCCGCCATGGCGTTGGGTTGGCGACACGAATTGACGTCGACCTCATCGACGTCCCCCACGACCAGCGTCGAGCACCACGAGTAGCAACAAGCGTGACCGGGCGGGACCCGTTTGCGGGTCCAGGCGGTGCGCGGAATATCGAAGCGCGCCCAACTCGAGGTAGGCAAGAAGATGTTACCTTTCACGCCGACGTTGCCGGGGCAGGTTTGGTAGGGCTCCGGCGCCGGCCTGTCAGAGCGGATCGGCAGCAAATCGTCGCAGAAATACTCGCGCACCTCGTTCTTGTGGCAGGGCGGCGGCGGCCCCGACAAATCATCAACCGCGGTTTCGACACCTTTCGGCTTGCTGCCCGCGCACGCTACTGCCAGCCAGAGCGCTGACAGCCCGACGCACACAGCCAGGCCCCTGGCCACGCGCGTCCTTCTCCAGAAACCCATGGCAGATCCGCTACTTTGCTCTAGGTCCCGCGTCAAATCTGGCAAAGTAGCCGAGGCTTGATCTCCTTCCGCGACGTGAAGAAGTCGTTCGGCGAGCGTCGCATCCT
>FSUE01000272.1_pt1 | contig 10529 bp, 7 predicted proteins | sample 1637031 | NCBI WGS metagenome assembly FSUE01 (sample SAMEA3914819, study PRJEB12502) | metagenome | biome: forest; material: soil | place: Canada | collected 2010-06-26 | depth 0.3 m | reverse complement strand
CGCTGGCGCTGGCGCTGGCGCACCGATCCGCAGCACGATGCTGCGCGCCGCTTCGGGCAAGAACGGCGCGAGCAAGATTGCCGTGACCCGCAGCGCCTCGAGCAGTCGCCACAAAACGTGCGCCAGCTGCGCCAGCAAGTCGCCGGCAGCTTCCGGCGTTTTGGCGGCTTTCGCGCGGCGCGAGAGCGTCCACGGCTGCTGCTGATCGGCGTAGCGGTTGGCGGCCGACGCGAGCTCCAAGATGCTACCGAGCGCCTGGTGCAGCGCGAAGTCGTCGACGGCTCGTTGTACCTGCGCGACGGCGCACGTTGCCGCGTCCTCCAGCTCGCGATCGGCGTCGCTCGGTGCTGCCGCGCCTTTCGAAAGCACCAAGCTCGGGTGGCGAAGCGCAAGCGCCGTCACGCGTTGCAGCAGGTTGCCGATCTTCCCCGCGAGCTCCGAGTCGTGCGCTTCGGTCAGACGTTCGACGCGAAAGTCGCTATCTTTGGTGGTGTGCAGGTGGCGCAAGAAATAGAAGCGCACGGCATTGACACCAAAGCGTTCGACGAGCGCGAACGGATCGATGGCGTTGCCGAGTGATTTCCCGATCTTGTTGCCTTCGAGCGTCACGAAGCCGTGAACCTTGATCGCGGTCGGCAGCGGCAACCCAGCGCTGAGCAGGATCGCCGGCCAGTACACCGCGTGGAAGCGCAAAATGTCTTTTCCGATCAAGTGCTCGCGCGCGGCAGCAGTTTCACTCCAATAGCGACCAAGCTCGGGTGTTTGCTCAGGAAAGCCCAGCAACGCCAGGTAGTTGGCGAGCGCGTCGAACCACACGTAAATCACCTGCGAAGCGTCGCCGGGGACGCCGATGCCCCAGTCGCGCGCACGCGCACGGCTGCGCGAAACGCTAAAGTCTTGCAGGCCACCACGCACGAAGCTGTCGACCTCGTTTTGGCGCTCACGCGGCTCGATCCGCAGCGCGCCTGTCGTGAGCGCCGCCAGCAGCGGCTCCTGGTAGCGCGAGAGTCGAAAGAACCAATTCGTCTCCGTGACGTCTTCGAGCGGTTCGCGGTGGGCGGGGCACTGCCCGTTCAGCGTGTCTGCTTCGTTCAAGAACGCTTCGCAGCCGGTACAATAGCGACCTGAGTAAGCTTTCGTGTAGAGGTCGCCGGCGTCGACACAGCGCTGCCACAGCGCCTGCACGGCCGGCGCGTGGCGCGGATCGCGCGAGGTGTGCAGGTAGTCGTCGAGCTGGACGCCGAGCGTCGCTTGCAAGCGACGGAAGGTGGCACCGTGCGCGGTAACTAGCTCGAGCGTCGAGACGCCGAGCGCCGCGGCGGCGCGCGCGTTTTTCAGACTGTGATCGTCGGTGCCGCCGGTGAAGCGCAGCTTGCGGCCACGTTGCCGCTGATGGCGGCAGAGCGCGTCGCCAATCAGCAGCTCGAGCGCGTGCCCGACGTGGGGCGCGGCGTTGACGTACGGGATTGCGGTGGTCAGAAATAGGGGAAATTGCGGATTGTTCATGGCGGATCTCATTTCGCTGCGGTGGAACCGCGCGCGAGCGCCCGTCAGACAAAACCAAACGAGCCACCCGCGGGCGGCTCGTGTTGTTCTTCGGTGAAACGTCGACTGGTGTCGTTCAAGTCATCGAATACACGGCTACCCGGCGCTTTGCGCTGGGCATGGCTGGCATTCGACGATTCGAGGTAGTCACGGTGTAAGTAAGGCGAGTCTACGGGGGCGAACGTCGTTCGTCAATTCGGCCTCACTTGCATGCTAGGTTTGTGGCCGTGTCTTCGCGGCGTGCGCGCATCGGTCCCGTCTTCCTCTCGGTATTCCTGCTGGCGGGGGCAAGCGCCTTCAGCTGCTCGATCTTTCCGGACCAGGCGACTTTACCGAGCCCACGGCCTGGCCCGAGCGCAGGTGCCGGCGGCGAAGTCGCGACGTCGGGCGCGGGCGTGGCCGGTGAAGGCGGTGTCGACAGCCCGGTGGGCGGAGCGGGTGGAGCGCCCGGCAACCTGGGCGGCGCGCCGGACATGAGCGGGACGGGCGGCGTGTTCGACGCGCCGGGCGGAGCCGGTGGCGCCCCCGCCGCCTGCGTGAACCCGCAGCAGCGCGTCGTGGCTGTCAGCCTCGACACCTGGATCGAAGCGGCCAAGCCCAACGCGGCCCACGGTAACGACAAAATGCTCTCGGTCGTTGCTGGCGGCCAAGAGCGCCGGGCCCTTTTGCAGCTGACGTTGCCGGCCGTTGTGCCTGGCGCGGTCTTGCTGAAGGCGACGCTCGCGCTGCACTTGCAGGCCAATGCCGACCTGGGCTTGGCTCAGCGCCAGCTGCGCGTGCACCGGCTCGAGCAAGAAATCAGCGAGGCGCGCACGACTTGGACCGACTGGGGGCAGGGCAGCCGTAGCTGGACCCTACCCGGCGGCGATTTCGGGCCCACGCTCGCGCAAGCCGCCATACCGGCCGGCACCGCCGACGGTTCGCTGAGCTTCAACCTCACGGCGGCCGTGCGCGGCACCCTGTCGGCGCAGGCCGTTCCGTTGGCATTGATCGTCTTGGAAAGCAGCGCGCCCCCGCCGCCGCCGGCCGAGCTGGCCTTCACGTCGCGGGAGGGGGATGCTTCGGGAATTCCGGCGCTGATCCTCGAGTACTGCGAGCCATGACGGACACCGCAACGCCCCAGTATGCCCTCGACGAGTCGGTCGGGCCGCCGAGCGATTGGATGCGTCGCCGGCGCTTGGGGCAGCCGCTCGGGCGTTACGTGATGGGTACGCTGCTCGGCGCGGGCGGTGCGGCCTCGGTGTACATGGCGCGGCTCGATGGTCCGCACGGTTTCGACCGCGTGGTCGCGATCAAGCTCGTGCACGAGCACTTGATGAGCGACCGAGATTTCGTCGCGATGTTCCTCGACGAAGCGAACCTGGCCTGCCGCCTGCAGCATCCGAACATCGCTCACTGCTTCGAGCTCTGCCAAGAAGGGCAGAACCTCTATTTAGCGATGGAGTACCTGCAAGGGCAGCCGCTTTCGCGGCTGTACCAGCGCGCCCAAGAATGGCGGCAACCGCTGCAGTACGCGCTGGTCGCGTGGATCGGTGCGCGCGCCGCCGACGCGCTGGGCTATGCGCACGAGCTGCGTGACGACGCTGGCAACGCGCTCGGCATCGTGCACCGCGACGTCAGTCCCGACAATATCTTCATCACCTACGACGGGCAGGTCAAGCTGCTCGATTTCGGCATCGCACGCGCGGCTGGTCGGCGTTCGCAAACCAACTTGGGTCAGCTCAAAGGCAAATTTCGCTACATGGCCCCCGAGTACGCGATGGGGCTCGAGTTCGACAGCTCGCTCGACATCTTCGCGCTCGGCGCCACGTTGTACGAAGCCGCGCTCGGCATTCCGGCGTTCGGCGGCGACGAGCAGGTCGCACTGCGCAAGATCGTGTCGGGCGAGCTGGCGGATCCGCGCCAAGTCCGCCCGGATTTTCCGGCGCCGTTTTGGAAGGTGCTGCAGCAGGCGCTGGCGCCGCGTCCGGAAGCGCGGCCCGCCTCGGCGGCTCAGTTGGCGCGCGCGCTCGACGGCGTCGCTGGCGTCACGCCCGCGCAGGGGCGCGCGCTGCTCAGTAGCGCCATGCGCCGGCTGTTTCCCGACGAGATGGGCGCCGAGGCCAGCGACATCGCCGAGCTGCGTCGGCTGAGCCGACCTGCCGACGAGCCGACGGCGCAGGGCGGTCACGTGGTGAGCCGCGTCACGCGTGAGCAGCCGCGACCCCGGGTGAGCGCATTGGCGCTGGTGGCCGGGTTGGCGCTACTGGGCGGCGTCATCGCGTTGCTCGCCAACCGCCCCGCGCTGCAGCCACAGGCGCCGGTGGCCGCGGTTCCCAAGGTCACGGAGCCGCGGACGGCGATCGAGCTGGGCGTCCAAGTGAGCCCCGCCGGCGTCCCCGGGCTCGAGGTATCGATCGGCGGCGTACCGGTCACGCCACAAGCTCCGCACCGCGTGGTGCCGCGAGCGGCCGGACCGCTGGTCGTGAAGGTGAGCGCACCGGGTTATCGAAGTGTCGAGTTGCCGGTCGTACCGGATCGCGACCGAACCCTGATGGTGACGCTGGCGCCGACGCCAACGCCGACCGGCGCGCGCTCCGGCGACGCCGAGCCCAGCCGCGGCACGTCGCGCGCGCCGGCTTCGGCGCCAAGCGGCGTGATCCGTCGCTACCCCTTCTGACGTCGCGCGTTGTCGCACCCCGGGCGCGTCAGCGCGGCACTCTGTGATACAGATCAGCGGGTGCAGGCCGCCTGGCGTCGACTCTTGAGCGGGCTCTTCTTGCCGCTGCTCCTGACGACCCCGGCGCTCGCGCAGCTGCCCGCGTCGGCTGCGCCTGCCGCACCCGTTGCGCCTGCCGCACCCGTCGCACCCGCCGGGCAGGACTGCCCCGAGCAAGACGCTACCGCGTGCGGCCGCCGCCATTTCGAGGCTGGCACGCGCGCCTTCGAGCAGGGCGACTTTACGGCAGCGGCAGCGGCATTTCAGTTGGCGATGGGCGAGCGCCCGCATCCGGTCATCCGCTTCAATCTAGCGCTCTCTTTCGCCCGCCTCGGTCGGCCGAGCGCTGCGATCGAGGAGTTGAAGCGGGTTCAGACCGATCCAGCCGCCGAGAAGGAGCTGCGCGAGCGCGCCGAACGTGAGCAACGCAGCGCCGCGCAAGCGCTGGCTCGGGTCACCTTTCGGCTGTCGGATCCGACACGCGAACAGGCCGAGCTCGATGGCACGCCGGTGCAATTGGCGGGCGAGAATGAGCTGACGCTCGATCCGGGGACGCACCACGTGCGGGTGATCTCGGGGAGCTCGGTCGTGCTCGACCAGGAGCTGGAGCTTTCGCCGGGCGAACGCGTCGAGCTGCGCGTCGGCGAGCGGTCGCGCCGCATCGACGTGGTGGTCGTACCCGACCCCCAACACCCGAAGCCAGTCGTCCAGCCGCCACCGGCTGTGGCGGCCGCGCCTGCGCCCGCCAAGCTGTCGCCGACCTGGTTTTACGCCGGCGCCGGCGCCACGGTCGCGCTAACCGCGCTTACGGTCTGGAGCGGCGTCGACACCCACAGCGCGCTCACCAAGTACGAGCGTGACTTGCCACACCTGAGCCAGGCGCAGGCCGACGACCGAGTCCGCAGCGGTCACGCGCGCGAGCTACGCACCAACCTGCTTTTGACCGGCAGCCTGCTGTGCGGCGCCGGCACCGCGGTGCTCGGCATCTGGTTCGTCGACTTCGCCGGCCGTAACCATACAAGCGTTGGCTTGGCGCCCGGCAGCGTCACGCTTGGCGGCAGCTTCTAACGCTGTTCTTGCACCAAAAAGCGCAGCCGCTCGACGCGGCGTCGTTCGTCCATGTCCAGCTTGTCCGCTCGATCTTTCATGCCGTCGACGTAATAGCCGAGCAGCATGCGGTCGAAGTCGAGCTTCGAAATCACGTCTTCGAACGAAGCCAGCGTGACCGCGCTCATCACCAACCGCGCCGATAAGTGCAGCTCGACCACGTAGTCGACCCACAGCGGCTGCTTCGTCCAGCGCGCCAAGGTTAGAGCGTGGTGGGCCGCCGAGCCCGCGACATCCGGCGGCACCATCAGCCCGGCGTTGGCGCCCTTCAAGATGCGCCGCAAATGCCCGGACAAAACCTGCGCGGCCTCTTCCAAGTTGCCGGTCGCCGCCAAGCGATCGGCCAAGCCGCCGATCATCTTCAGCGCGTCGGCGCGGGCGGTCGACGGCACTTGCTCGGGTCTGCCTGGCACGCGCATCGGCACCGCTGGCACCGGCTTGGTCTCGGCTTGCCGCAGCGCGGCTGCGTGCAGCGCTGCAGCCTGCTGCGACACGCTGATCACTGGCGTGATGCGGTCGCCCGGCGCCGACGACACCGGACGCACCGCACGGATGCGCATCAAGCTCGAGTCGCGCGATTCGAACAGCGAAAATTCGATCGTGCCGATCAAAATTCGATCGCCTTCGCACAGCACCGTGCTGTGACCGACGCGCTGTCCGTTCACGTAGACGCCGTTGGTACTGTGCAAATCCTCGACGACCACGCTGTCGCCCTGCACGCTAATCCGCGCGTGCATGCGACTGACCAGCGTGTCACTCAGCAGCACGTCGCACTCGGGCAGGCGTCCAATCAATAGCGAGCCACTGCCGAGCTCGAGATCGCCAATCGGCGTAATTACCGTCACGGGTGCGCACAATTCGGGTCGCGGGCGGCCTCCGCGTGCGCGATCCTCCGGCTTGCGTTCGGGCGCGGGAACTACCGGAGTAGCGACGGGCGTGTACGAGGGCACCGTCAGATATTGCCTGAAAAATGCCTATGTCGCAGCGAAATTCGCGGGCGCCAGCCTGGGGGCGGAGGCCCGCAAATGGCATGGGATCAGTTGCTACACGGCTTCAATGTCTGGTGTTCAAAGAGCATCAGTGGGTGGCTTCAATACCTTCACCTTGTCTTTGACTCGCTCACTGATGAAGACGCGGTTCTTGGCGTCCACAATCACTGCGCCCACACCATCGAGTGACGCCACGAGTTTCAGCCCCTGCTCTGGACCGAGAATGAACACGGCGTCGTCGACACCGTCGGCCGTGGTCGCGTCGGGCGCCCAAATCGTTACGCTGCGGCACGCCGTCGCCGGGTAGCCGGTCTTCGGATCGATGATGTGGTGGTAACGCTTACCGCCTACGACATAGGCGCGGGCATAGTCGCCGGCGGTCGAAAACGCGTGGTCGGTCAGCTCCAACACGGCGAAGAATTCGCCTGGAGATCCGCGTGGATCCTGCACGCCGCTCACCCAGGGCGAGCCGTCGGGCTTGCGCCCGGAGCCGTACAAATCGCCGCCCGCCTGAGCCAAAAACCCGTCGACGCCGCTTTCATGAAGCACCTTGGCCGCGCGGTCCACGATGTAACCCTTCGCGATCCCTCCCAGGCCCAGCTGCTGACCTTTGCCGATGCGCACGCGGTGCCCGGCTTGGTCCAGCTCCACCCGTCGGTAGTCGACCAGCTTGCGTAGCGTCTCCACCTCGGCGCGGCTCGGCAGCTTGGGCTTGTCGTCTTGGGCGCTGCCAAACTTCCAAACCTTCGACAGCGCCTGAAACGTGATGTCGAAGCTGCCGCCACTCAGCTTGCCTGCCCACAGGCCGCGCTCGATCACCGCGGCGGCCTCTGGTCCCACGCTCACCCAGTCGCCGGCGTGGGCGTTGACCTGGCCGATCTCGCTCTCCGGTTTCCATTCGCTCAGCACCGCCTCCAGCCGTCGCATCTCGGCGATGGCTTTGGAAATGGCCGCGCGCGTCGTGGCCTCGTCCGCCTTCGGCGACGTGTAGGCGATGAAGTGCAGGCTGGTGCCCATCGCCTCGTCTTGCACTTCGACTTTGGTCGGTTGAGAGGCGGCGCTCGGCGCCGCCACGGCGCTCGCGCTCGGCGTGAGCGCCGTCACGGCGTTGGCCGGCGCTGCTTGCGGCGGCCTGTTGGTCGGCGCGGCGCTGCCGGCTGGGCCGCTCTTGGAATGGGCGCCGTCGCAGCCGGCGCTCCACACTAACGCGCCAAAGATCCCCAGCGTCAGCCGGAATCCTACGTCATTTCGCCAAGTTCGCGCGCTGGCGCTCATGGCGAGTATGCTTACCATTCCTCCGTGCGAGAAGGGAGACGTCGCCATGATTGACCGCGAACAGATCGACCGCAGCGTGGACGCCGTCGCGCCGCAGGTGATCGCTCTCTCCAAGCAGATCCACGCCCACCCCGAGCTGCGCTTCGAAGAGCACCGCGCTGCGGGCTGGCTCGCAGACAGCCTCGAGCAAGCCGGCATCGCGGTCGAGCGCGGCGTCGGTGACCTGCCGACCGCCTTCCGGGCGCGGCTCGGCGGCGGCAGCGGCCCACGCATCGCGATCCTGGCCGAGTACGACGCCCTGCCCGAAATCGGTCACGCCTGCGGTCACAACCTGATCGCCGGCGGCGCGCTCGGCGCGTTTCTGGCGCTCGCCAAACAAGGCAAGCTGCCGGGCAACGTCGACTTGATCGGCACGCCCGCCGAAGAAGGCGGCGGCGGCAAAATTCGCCTACTGAACGCCGGCGTGTTCGATGGCGTCGACGCCGCGATGATGTTCCACCCGTACGACCGCGACATCCTGGCGCACCCCGCGTTGGCCAGCCGCTGGCTCACGATCAAATACCAGGGCACGCCCGCGCACGCCGCCGCCGCCCCGTGGGACGGCAACTCGGCGCTGACGGCGTGCCTGGAAACGTTCCGGTTGATCGACTCGCAGCGCGTGCATTTCCGCGACGGCGTGCGCGTTCACGGCATGGTCACCAACGGCGGCCAAGCCGTCAACATCATCCCCGAGCACGCCGCCTGCGAGTTCTCGGTGCGTGCGCCGTTCAAAGCCGAGCTCGAGCGCGTGGCGACGATCGTCGAACGCTGCGCGCGCGGCGCCGCGATGGCCTGCGGCGTCGAAGTCGAGCTCGCGATTCGCCAAGGTTATCGCGAAATGAAGAACAACCTGGCGATTGCCCGGCGCTTCGGCGCGGCGATGGAGGCGCTCGGCCGCCCCGCCCGCGAGACCGATCCGCGCGTCGGCTCCGGCTCCACCGACATGGGCGATCTGTCGCAAGCCGTGCCTTCGATCCATCCCTACTTGGCGATCTGCGACGAAGGCGAAACGCTGTGCCATCAGCACGCATTCGCCGCCTGCGCCGCCAGCGAGCGCGGCTTTCAAACCATGCTCACCGCCGCCAAGGCGATGGCCCGCACCACCCTCGATCTGCTCGAAGACTCAAAGCTGCTCGAAGGCGTCAAAGCCGAATTCGCCGAAACCTAAAATCGCCACTCGCTCTTCTCCCGCGCCACGGCGTCAGGCGTCTTACCCAGACGGAACGACGCCTAAGCTAAAAGCGCGCTTCATAGCCGATGCCGGCCATCGGGCCCCCATACGTCACGCTGGGGTTGCACGGCACGAAGGGGTCACAGGCCGCGGAGCTAAATACGGCGGCGCCACCGGCGGTGACGGTGAGGAACTTCGAACCGCCGCGGCCGTTTTCGGTGAGCAAGACACGCAGGCCTAGCTCACCGTAGCCGTAGCCGATGCTGCCGCCTCCGCCGTTGAGCAGGAGCCAGTAGCCGCGCGTGACCGGGATCTGCCCGCTGGCGACCATGCCCCCGAACTGAAACTCGCTGTGGAACAGCACGACGCTGGTGCGCGCGCTGATGTTGAGGCCGTCCTGCGCGCCCAGGCGGATCAGCTGCAACGCCGCCAGGCCCGAGCCCGGGGTGAGCAAGAAACCGGGATCGTTGACGGTTTGAGCGCCGAGCCCCAGGCCCATTTCGAAGTACTGCGAGTCGTAGCTGGCGACTAGCGCAGCGTTGACGGCGGTCACGTGGCGCTTATTTTGAACGTCGCCCAGGCCGAGCGGGTCGACCACCGCTTGCAGGTGCAGGTTGCCGATGCGGCGACCAAACGCGCCGCTGAGCAGCACGCCGCCGCCCAGCTCGCCCAGCGCGGCGAATGGTCTTGCCATCAACTCCAGGGTCCAGAGATTCGACACGCGCGGTGGCGCCGAAAGACTGCTCGTCAGCGGCGCCGACGAGTGGCCTGCCAGCGCGCCAGCCGGCACGCTCTCGTTCAAGCCGAGCCTCACCTTGGAGCTTCGCTCCGAGACGTTGCTCACCAAGCCGACCGCCACCACCTCGCGCGAGAGCGCGATCTCGCCATCGGCTGCATCCTCCGGATGCTCCAGAACCAACTCGATGTGATCACCGCGCCCGATGCCATCGGCGCTGCCGAGCGAGATCACCACCTCGCCCGGCATGCTACGGGTGACGCGCCCGACGCGCTTGCCGACAACGACGGTCGTGACGGACGCCGGCGGTGGCAGCGGGAGGCCAACGCCAGCGGTGGGCGGCGGCGGCGCGATCGCCGGCGGCGGTTCCGATACCGGCGCCGGGAACGACGAATCCGGAAAATGCACGGCGCCTGGTGCGCTACCCGCCGCAAAGGGGCGAGCTTCGAGCACCTGAACCTTCACCCACAGCCGACCATCAGGCTCGGTGAAGAACCCGACCACGTCGCCGGCGAAGCCGTAGCTTCGGACTAACCGCGGGCTTGCCTCGTCGAGCGCGATCTCCCAGACGCCGGCCGGACCGCACGCGACCAGCAGGCGTTTGGCGTCGCGCTGTTCGGCATGCTTGACGCAATGCTGCCCGCTCTCGTTCACCTTGGCGTCCAGCCAGCCTGTGGCCAGGGGCGTTTGCGCTCGCGCGGTTTCCACGACGCCTAGAACGCCTGCGCAGGCTGCCAGTGCCGCTAACTTCTTGGACCACCGATCCATCTCGAAACCCCAACGCTTGTATGGCATTCCGCGCCGCGAAAGGAAAGCAGGAGGGCTTGGCTCTGTCTCGCCCCCCGCTCGCCCCCCGGCCTCGCTCCCCGGCCGCGGATATAGCTGCGGCGCCCGGGCGGCTCTTGGGTTATTCTCCCGCTAGGTGGTTGGTGCGGCTGGCGTGATTGGCCCAACTGGGCCGAGGTGAGG
>FSUE01001129.1_pt1 | contig 10576 bp, 7 predicted proteins | sample 1637031 | NCBI WGS metagenome assembly FSUE01 (sample SAMEA3914819, study PRJEB12502) | metagenome | biome: forest; material: soil | place: Canada | collected 2010-06-26 | depth 0.3 m | reverse complement strand
CCGTGAACATCACCGCGCCGACCGCCAGCGGAAACCAGCCGCCGTGCGCGATCTTGGTCAGGTTGGACGACAGAAAAACCAGCTCCAGACACAACAACGGGACAGTCACCAGCAGCGCGGGAACGGCCCGCCAGTGCCACTGCGTGCGCGCCACGACGTAGGCCAGCACGGTCGTGATCGTCATGTCGAGCGTGACCGCAACGCCGTACGCGGCCGCCAGGCCACTCGAGCTGGCAAATCCCCACACCGCCGCGATTGCCGCGACCATCAACAGCCAGTTGACGATTGGCACGTAGATTTGGCCGATGTGATGATCGGAGGTGTGCAGGATGCGAACGCGCGGCAAAAATCCGAGCATCAGCGCCTGGCGCGTGACCGAGAACGCGCCCGAGATCAGCGCCTGCGAGGCGATGATCGTCGCGAACGTGGACATGACGACCAGCGGGTACAGCAGCCCCGGCGGCGCCATATTGTAAAACGGGCTGACGATCGCCGACGGTCGCTCCAGCAGCAGCGCGCCCTGCCCGAAGTAATTCAAAAGCAGGCCCGGCAGCGCGACCACGAACCATGCCGCGCGGATCGGCTTCGCCCCGAAGTGCCCCATGTCGGCGTACAACGCCTCGCCACCGGTCACGACCAAGAACACCGAGCCCAGCACCAAGAAGCCAAGCTTGCCGTTGCGGATGAAGAACTGCACCGCATGCACGGGATTGATGGCAGCGGCGATGCCGGGGTGGTGAGCGATGTTGTAGAGGCCGAGCGCTGCCAGGGTCACGAACCAAAGCAGCATGACCGGGCCGAAGATCGCGCCGACCGCGCCCGTACCGTGGCGCTGCGCCGAGAACAACAAGAACAGGATCACGCTCGCGATCGGCAAAATCAGTGGCTCGAATGCCGGCGTCGCGACGCCCAAACCTTCCACCGCACTGAGCACCGAAATCGCCGGCGTGATGATGCCGTCGCCAAACAGCAAGGATGCGCCGAACAGACCGAAGGCCAGCGCCAGCTTGTGCGCGCCGGGGCGCATGCCTTTGTTCGACGTCGCCAGCGCGGTCAGGGCCAGAATGCCGCCTTCGCCAGCGTTGTCGGCGCGCAGCACGTACGCGACGTACTTGAGCGAGATCACGATCGTCAGCGCCCAGAACACCAACGAGACGATGCCGAATACGTTCTCGTGGCTGGTCGAGACGCCGTGCGCACGGTTCAAGCACTCGCGCAGCGCGTATAGCGGGCTCGTGCCGATGTCGCCGAATACCACCCCGAGCGATGCCAGCGCCAAGGTCGCGAGCTGGCTGCGCCCGGCAGGAGCGTGCGCCTGCTGCTCAAGGCGCGGCGCAACGGCAGGATCCCGAGCGGGACCAGCAACCTCACTCATCTGCATTCCATGTATCCCAGCGAGCGGCGGCTGGGAATGACGATCTGGCGCAGTTTCGGCTAGGTTACGCAGTGTAAATGTTTTCCTACGCCTTGTTCGTCATTCTGGCGCTGCTTACGGGTGTGACGTTTGCGGTGCAGACCGGCATCAACACGCAGCTGCGCTCGTTCTTGGGCAGCCCACTGCAAGCGGTGTTCGTGTCGTTCATGGTCGGCACGCTGATGGTCGCGCTCACGTTGATCGGCAGGCGCGAGGCACCGCTATTCGGCAAGTGGACGCAAATGCCGTGGTGGATGTGGCTCGGTGGGTTGTGCGGTCTGTTCATCGTGTCGACGAACATCATCGTCGTGCCCCGCTTGGGCGCCGCGCTGCTCACCTCATTGGCGATCGCCGGACAGCTGACGACGGCGCTGGTGCTCGACCACTACGGTGCGTTCGGCTTTCCGGTTCACACCATCTCGCTGGCGCGCGGGGCCGGCGCGGTACTGCTACTCGCGGGCGTGATCTTGATTCGCTACAACTGAGCGATCACTTCGGCAGCGCCAGGATCGCAGCAACGGCAGCCTTGGGCTGACGCGCGGAGTCCCAGATACCCCAATGCGCGCCGACCTCGCCCTCGCCCGAGGTGCCCTTCCATTTCTCGTCGATCGACGAGAACATCCACATTGGCAGGTTGCGTTTGCGCATACCGGCCAGCGCGTCCGTATAGAACTTTGCCTGGTTGGTTTCGTTGCCGACCGCAGTGGTGGTCTTGTCGGTCGACATGTGATCGATGGCCGAGGGCCAACCGGTTTCACCGAGAATCATCGGCTTACCCGGATAGGCCTTGAGCATGTCGTCGTAGCGGCTGGAAATCAGCGGGTAAGCATTGGCTACCTCGACCCCGGACCACCAACCGTACGTGTGCCAAATCACGACGTCGACCGCCGCCGCGAGGTTCGGCCGCATCATCATCCACTGCGGGTAGGTGTCGGCCGCGGCAACTTTGTAGGTGTGCGCGCCCGCGCCAATGTCGGCCTTGAAGAGGTTGATCAGCGCGAGCAGCTTCTCCTCGGTCATCATGTTTTTGGTGGCGCGCGCCAGCACTTCGTTGCCAACGATGGCGGTCTTGATCGACGGGTGGTTCTCTTTTACGACCGTCGCCAGCGCGTGCACGTTCGGCTCGTCGCTGGCAATGCCGTCGATCCACGCGCCGATGTGCAAATCGATGCCGAGCTCGTCACACAGCGCCGGAATGTACGCGTTGGCGCCGTCGGTGCCGTACACGCGCACACCGTCGACGTACGGCTTGAGCATCATCAAGTCGGCTTTGACGTCGTCTTTGGATGGCTGAGCGCCGCCCGGCGCCTGCCCGTCGCGGTACGGCGAGTACGCGACCACCGACATCGGCTTAGCGGTGTAGACCGGCGGGCCGCCAGCCACGCTCATGCCACCCGCACCTGCGCCGGCGCCTGGGCTCACGCCACCCTGCGCCATTTGTCCGCCCTGCGTCGCCCCGGCGTCACCGCCGAGCGGCGTCGTCGTGCTCCCGGCCGAGGCTCCTCCGGCGGCAGCGCCGGCGGTCGTAGCGGGGCTCCCCGCCGCGGTCGTGCTCATGCCGGCGCTGGACGAGGTGTTGCCGGCGGTGGCCGGCTGCTGACCCTTCGCCGGCGGCTGGTCGAAGCCGCAGCCAAACAGGCTCGCCAACAAGCACAACGCGGACCCGCCGAGCAGCGGCTTTAGACCCATTCGACGCGACTTGCAGATGCTGACAATGCCCAAAAGACTGCTCCGATATTGCTATGTCCGGCCACACCGAGAAATGTCTCGATCTCGGCCCCCCGCCTTCGTTTCCGGCAGGTTTGTAGTATCTTCCCGCCATGTCGGAGTTGGTCGTTAAATCGAAGGATAGTTGCCGCTGGGATCTGGTTTCACTCGGCGAGGTCATGCTGCGGCTCGATCCGGGTGAGGGCCGGGTCGCCACCAGCCGCGGATTTCAAGCTTGGGAGGGCGGCGGTGAGTACAACGTCGCGCGCGGGCTGAAGCGCTGCTTCGGCCTGGATACGGCGGTCGTGACTGCCTTCGCCGACAACCCGATCGGGCGCTTGGTGCAGGACCTGATTTATCAAGGCGGCGTCGATCAGAGCTACGTGAAGTGGGTGCCGTACGACGGCATTGGGCGCTCGGTGCGCAACGGCATGAACTTCGTCGAGCGCGGCTTCGGTGTGCGCGCCGCCTTGAGCTGTTCGGATCGCGGCCACACCGCCATCTCGCAGCTCAAGCCCGGCGACATCGACTGGGAGCGCGTGTTCGGTAAGGACGGCGCGCGCTGGTTCCACACTGGCGGCATCTTTGCAGCGCTCAGCGAGACCACGCCGCTGGTCGCCAAGGAGGCGATGGTCGCCGCCAAGAAGCACGGCACCATCATCTCGTACGACTTGAACTACCGCGAGTCGCTGTGGAAGGGCATCGGCGGCAAAGCCAAGGCACAGCAAGTCAACCAAGAGCTCGCGCGCTACGTCGACGTGATGATTGGCAACGAAGAAGACTTCACGGCGTCGCTCGGCATCGAGATCGACGGCATCGACGACAATTTTTCGAGCCTCGATCCCGCGCACTTCAAGAAAATGATCGAAACCGCGCGCAAGACCTATCCCAACTTCCAGGTCGTCGCGACCACGCTGCGCAACGCCAAGACCGCCACCAAGAACGACTGGGGCGCGGTGTGCTCCTACGGCGACCAATTCTTCTCGTCCCAAAGCCGCATGGACGTCGAAATCTTCGACCGCGTCGGCGGCGGCGACTCCTTCGCTTCCGGCCTGATCTACGGCTTCTTGAACGCCAAAGGCCCGCAGTGGGCCGTCGAATGCGGCGCCGCTCACGGCGCGCTGGCCATGACCACACCCGGCGACACCAGTATGGCGACAGCCGACGAAGTCTTCAAATTGATGAAGGGCGGCAGCGCGCGCGTTTCGCGGTAGAGAACGCGAGCACGCGAGGGCCCAGCGCGGTCTCAGGACTCGGACTCCGCCTGCGTCTGACCAACCCGCGACACGTTCGCAGCTTCAACCACGCCGCCATCCGCTGCCGCACGAGCTCAATCGCCTGAGGGTCGCAGGAGTTGTCCCGACAATGTGCAAGGGCAAAAAAGTCCATCGCTTTCCGATCTCCTCAGGTCAGCTGTTTCGAGCGCCATGAGCTCATATGAGCTCATAGCCCGCGAGAAGCCCTCTGCCGTGGGTCGCGTCGTTTCCTTCGAATGGCAGAGCGCAGCCCGATTTGGTTTCGCCATTTACCCAGACCCCCTTCGTGTTCCGGCACATCTCACTGTGCCGTACAAAACTTTCGCCATGCTTGACGGTAAGCCGTTTCTAGATCGCGAGTGAAGTTGGCGGCGTCCATCAGCGGCGAGCGCTGCAGTCGCTGCCGCAGCTCGCCCCGAAGCTGGCCCAAGTGCGGCAGATCAGCGGCGAAGCGCGTGGCGATGTGAACGAATTCGTCGGGTTCGCGAGCCACCCAGTCGAGCAGCTGGAGATTGCTGGCAAACGACAGGCTAGCGCGACCGACGATTGTTTCACCGAGCAGCGAGACGACCGGTACGCCCATCCAGTAGGCATCGAGAGTGGTGGTGTGCCCCTGGTACGGCAAAGTATCGAGCGCGATATCGATGCGGTTGTACGTCTCGAGGTAGTGCTCTCGACTCTGGTAGTCGACGAACTCGACGCGCGCGGGCTCGACGCCGTGTTCCCGCAGGACGCTGCGCACGAAATCTCGAGCATCGCGCGGCGCCAGCAGCAAGAGCCGCGAGCCTGCGTTCGCGACCAACACGCGCGCCCACAGCTCGAGCGCCGTGCGGCTTACCTTCATGAAGTTGTTCAAGCAACCGAAGGTGACGTGCCCAGCACGGCGCTGCGGCACCTCACCCGCCGCTAAGTCGTCATCGGGCTCGTAGCACCAGAAAGTGTGGGGCAGCCACAGCGACTGTTCCGAATATGGCAGCGGCGCCCCAGGCGGATCGAGATACGGATCGGTGAGGCGGTAATCCATGCCGTCCACACCGGTGGTGCCCGGGAAGGCGAGCCAGGTGAGCTGCACCGGGGCTGGCTTTTCGGCGAACACTTTGAGCCGGTTGTGCGCCATGTGCATGGTCAAGTCGACCAGCACATCGATGCGATCGTCGCGGATCTTCTGCGCCAGTTGGCTGTCACCGAGGCGAGCGACGTCATGCCATTCGTCGGCCAAGGCTTTGACGCGTGCCGTGTATTGGTCAGGAGCTTTCACGCTCGAGTAGCAGACGATCTCGAACGCGGCGTGGTCGTGCTGCGAAAACACGGGCAGCGTGAACAGGCGCTGTACGTGCTTCCGAAAATCAGGCGAGACATAACCGATGCGCAGGCGCCGCTCAGGATTGCGCGCGTGCGGGTGCGCTCGCCGCCGTCCGATCAGCGGCGCGGCGTGACGGTCGCTCCAGTGTCGCGCCGCAACTAGCTGCGCTGCCGCGTCGTGGCGGCTGCTGAAGGTCGTCTGAAAGACCAGGCTGCTATGCTGCGCGGCCAGCGTCGGGTCGATCGAGATGGCACGCTCGAGCTCGACCAGCGTTTCGTCGACGCGGCCCAGCGCCGCCAGCGCTTCGACCAGCGGCGTCGTCACGGAAATATTGGCCGGATCGAGCGCCAGCGCGTGGTGAAATACCGCGATTGCTTCGGAAAACTTGCGTTGTTTGGCCAGCACGCGCCCGAGGCCAATCTCGCGCTCGGCGTCGCGTGGGTGCTCTTTCACCAACCAGCGCGCGAGCCCTTCAGCCTCGACCAAGCGGTCGCTCCGCACCAACGTCGCGAGCACTCGGTACGACAGCTCCACGTTCGTCGGCTCGAGCGCGAGAGCTTGGCGGAAGTAGTGAACGGCCTGCTCCACGCGCTCGGCGGCCAGCAGCACGTTGCCCAGCGTGAGTTGAAACGCCAGCGATTCAGGGCGCCGCCCGGTTGCCCGGATCAAGAACGTGAGTCCTTGCTCGACGTCGCCACTATCGACCAGTACGAGGCCAAGATTCCAAACCGCATCCACGTTGTTCGCGTCGAGCTGGAGCGCGCGCCGAAGCGCTTCGGTGGCGCGTTCGAGCGCGCGTTGTCGAAAGTAGACCACGCCCAGGTTGCACAGGTCGACGCTCGACGGACGCACTTGCACGGCGCGCTCCAACCAGCCCGCCGCCTGCTCGAGTCGTCCGGCTTTCAGCTCCAGCTTGCCCAGCAGCGACAGCGCTGCGACGTCGTCGGCCGCGAGCGTCAACACTTGCTGACACAGCGCCAGCGCTTGTTGATCGTTCCCCTGCTGATGCTGCTGCCGCGCGGCTTCGAAAATTGAGCGAGCAGTCTGGGCGGGTTTCACTTGCCGGCGATAGTATCGCGCACGAATTGAGCGAGCGGAGCGCTGCCCGACATGGCGTCCACGCCAGCCGGCAATTTGCGCAAAAACCAGCTACTTTTCCACGAAGCCGAGGCATTGGCGGCGATCTCACCGTACGCGCCCTGAGCCTCGATCTCGACGTAGCGCTTGATGTCGGGGTGATCCGTGTTGACGTAAAGCTCGACGTCTCCCTCCTTGGGCGCCAGCTTGTCGGCCGTCACGTCGGCGAAGCTCTTGATGAAGACGAGGCCATCAGCGGTGTGAGCCACCCAGCCTTCGGCTCCGTCCGCATAAAGCTTGCTGTCTTTGGTGATCGCGGGCATGTCGTAGTTGAACCAGATGATGTTGTTCATCTCGGTCGTCGGCAGCGTGGCGCCCGTCGACAGCGTGGGCGCAGTCGGACCCTTCGGAAAGAAGGTCAACCCGCGCGGAAACACGCGCGTCACTTCCCACGGCGCCATCTGCACGGCGGCGGTTGTCGTGTTGTTGAGCTTGTACTCGATGACAACGGCGCCGAGCTTCGTGTCGACCGAGAAGGTCTTCGAGATCGTGATGCCCAGCTTGGCGTAAGCGGCGCTGGTCATCGTGACCGACGTGTCGTTCGCGACTGCCGTGTACGGATCGCGATCGAGCTCGGCCGGCGGCGGCTGCATCCACTTGGTAGCTTCCGGGCTGATCCAAAGCGTGGAGCCCCAGTAGTACTGGCTCATCGTGTCGACCGAACCGACCAGCAGGTTGGTGGCGCCGAGCTTGAAGGTGGTGATGCGCCCGCCCACCATCGGATCGACCTCGAACGTGACGTCACCGAAATCGAACGCCCACTTGCCGTCGCGCAGCACGGGTTTGACAGGACCGGTCGCGGCGCCGCCGGCTCCGGCCATGCCGGCCATGCCGCCGGTCGTGCTCGTGCCGCCTTGACCGGCCGTCGTGACAACGCCGCCGGTCATCACGGGAGCATCACCGCCCGTCGACGCGATGCCGCCGAAGCCGCTGGCAGGCGTGCCGGCCGAGCCGCTCGCCCCGCCACCAGTGCTTGAGCTGCCGGCGACAGGTCCACTGCCCGCGCTGCTCGGCGACCCGCCGTCGCCGCTATCTGAGCACGCGGCGACGACAAGCAAGCCCCAAGTCCCGAGCAAAGTGTTGCGAATCATGACTTTCGAGTCTCCCACTTTGGCGCGGCCGCGAAGAGCGAGCGGGCGGTTACCGGTGCCAGGCTGCAGCGCCTGGGTGCTAGCTCCGGTTCTCAACCATGTTCAGGTTGAAGCTGATGATGATGCGGTCCTCTTTGGACTCATTCGGTTCCGTTTGATGGGGTAGCCACGCGGGAAATATCACCATGGTGCCGGTTTCCACCTCGATGACATGCCGCGTGTGCACGCTCGGAAACTCTCCCACGGTGCGCAGGAACATCGTCTTGGCCACGTACGCCGGGTCTTTGAACACGAGGTTCCCGCAGCCCTGGGGCGCGTTGGCGTAAAAAACGCCGCTCAGCAAAGCGTTGGAGTGCACATGCTCGGGGACGAATGCACCGCGCGGGTAGATTGTCGTCCACATGTTGATTAGAGACGGTTTTGCCGCAGGGTTATTGTTCACACTGCGAATCATCGTGCTCGCAAGAGCATAGATGAACGAGGCAACCTCGCCCCAATCTGGGTTCTTTGTCAGGGAGGCAGAGCTGAACGAGGTAACCCCCTTCTGCCCGAATTCTTCTTGGCTGGAGCTTCTCGTCCCGCGGGTCCATTGCTCAGAAACGAGCAAGGCGTCCTTCGCGTTGCTTCTGAAGTCGTACGCGAGAGCACACGCCTTCTGGCAGATTGAGGCGTTGTCGCTCGCGCCGACCAAGACCGGCGTAGGAAAAATACTTCGAAGGAACGGGTTCATTGGTGCTCTCCAAAGCCGCCAATATACCGCGCCCGCAGCAGGTCTGGCGGCTGCGCGGGTCGCTTGCTTGGAGACTTTTGCCACCCCACTGACGGAGCGGCACCAGCGAACGCGAAACGACGACTCTTACTGGCCGAGGAAGACCGCGAGACCGACCTTCGTGCCCACGCAAATGTCCATGATGCCGTCGCCGTTCACGTGGCCGACCGCGAGCTGGCGGCCGACGCCCATGCCAGCCTCGGGCGTGCCCTCCGCGGCAGCGGCGCTATAGGCGTCCACGCCATCGACCCGGATGGGCTTGAGCGTGATCGGTCCGCCCGAATTGGGGTCCTTCGCCGCAACGTTCTTGAAGACGTAAATGTACGGCACGCCCTTCGGGTCCGGATCAAACTCCTCGAGCGGGTGCGCGAAGCGCATCTTGCCTGTGACGACGTCGGGGCGACCATCGCCGTCCATATCGACGACTTGCAGGGCGTGCGGCTCGGTGAAGTAGACGCCATAGGCCGCCTTGTCTCCTGCGTTGCCCATGAACTTGTACTTCGTGAACTTGCCGGCGGCATCCTGCTTGTACCAAAACAGACTCTCGCCGTGCGCCCAGTCGGCCGCGACAATGTCCGGAATGCCATCCATGTCCATGTCGACCGCGTACTCATGCGAGGCGCCTTTTTGGCCTGCGCCCACGACGCCGTCGTAGAAGTCCTGCCTGACGAAGCCGCAGCCGGCCGGCACGTTCTTGCCGGTACAAGCGATTTGATTGAACGAGCCGTCGGCCTGCTGCAGCCAAGCGCCGTCACGCTCGAGCACATCGGCCTTGCCGTCGCCGTTGACGTCGCCGCCGCCCATACCGTGCATCCAACCAAGGCCGCCAGTGAACGGGAAGTCGTAGTGCACGGTCACTTGGTGGTAGAGCCACGCGTTATTCGGGTTGGCTGGGTCAGCTTGATAGTAGCCCTTGGTCTGGTTGGGCGTGCAGCCTCTGCACGCCCCGAAGATCTCGGGGAAGCCGTCGCCGTTGATGTCGAGGAAGCCGTGCTGCTCGAGACGGACGTCGGCGTGGATGAGGTGTGCTGTCCACTTAGGATCGCCAGCTTGGCCAGCGGGGCCGGGGTTCTGGTACCAATAAGCGCTTGCGTGCGGCTGGACGGTGCCAATCTTGGGGTTCGTGTCGGTGGTCTCAGGAACATCGCACTGGGCAATGTTGATGATGTCGGTGTTGCCGTCCTTGTTGACGTCGAAGGGGTAGTCGGCCCAGTCGTCGGAAACGCCCGTGTTGATCTCGATGCGAGGAGTTCCGTTTCGGGGCAGAGGCCCGTGCCCATCGCGGAATGGGTGCTGCACCGTGAAGTCCGGACCCTGGTACCAGATGCGCCCGGAAGAGACGTCGCCCACGCCGTCGTTGTTGTAGTCGCCGATCGAGCAGCTCTCGGCGAGGAACTGCGTGTGGATGACCTTCTTCGTGTACTTCAGCTGGCCCGGCATCGTCTTGTACTTGATCGGCGCGTTGGGCCAGGTGCCGGTGTACTCGAGGTTGGTGCCGCCAACCACGGCACCGCCGCCCGTACCGGGATCGCTACCGGCCGTCGATGGCGCGCCACCCGTCGGATTGGCAACGCCGCCCGTGCCGTTGCCGGCCGTGGCTGGACCCGAGCCCGCACTGGGATTGCCCACGCCGGCCGTCGTCGGATTGCCGGTGCCCGCAGCGGCGTTGCCCGTGCCGCCGCTCGTGCCGGTGGTGTTCGTGGCTCCGGCAGTTCCAGTGCTCTCGGCGGGTCCCGAAAAGCCGCAAGCCGCCGTGAGCCCAGCGCCCCCGGAGCAGCAGACCAGGACGGCTAGTAACCTAGAAAACGGACGTTCCAGTAGGCGGCGGGGCGTCGACATATGACCTCTTATTGTCTTCCCAGGACGGCCTTGATCCCGAGGGGAGCAAGAAATCGTCGG
>FSUE01000301.1_pt1 | contig 10584 bp, 7 predicted proteins | sample 1637031 | NCBI WGS metagenome assembly FSUE01 (sample SAMEA3914819, study PRJEB12502) | metagenome | biome: forest; material: soil | place: Canada | collected 2010-06-26 | depth 0.3 m | reverse complement strand
GCGCCCCGATCGCAAAAACAATCCGCTCGATCTGGGCAAGATGCACCTGGACGACAAGGCGACGTACCAGCTGATCTCGAGCGGTGAAACCACCGGCGTCTTTCAGCTCGAGTCATCGGGCATGCAACAGCTGCTCAAACGGCTGCAGCCGGACGTGTTCGAAGACATCGTCGCCGTCGTCGCGCTGTACCGCCCGGGTCCGCTCGGCACCGGCATGATCGACGATTTTATCCTGAGCAAGCACGGCAAGAAGGCGATCCGTAAGCTGCACCCGCTGGTCGATGGCGTGTTGGCGCCGACCTACGGCGTGCCCGTCTATCAGGAGCAGGTGATGCAGATCGCCCAGCACTTGGCCGGCTACACGCTGGGCGGCGCCGACATGTTGCGCCGCGCGATGGGCAAAAAGAAGGCCGAGGAGATGCAGAAGCAGGAGGCGGCCTTCATCGAAGGTGCGCTTGCCAAGGGTGTCCCTGCCGAGCAATCGGCCGCCATTTTCAAAGAAATCGAAGGCTTCGCTTCGTACGGGTTCAACAAGAGCCACTCGGCCGCGTACGCGCTCGTCACGTACCACACGGCCTATTTGAAGGCGCATTACCCGACCGAGTTCTTCGCGGCGCTGATGACGGCCGACAAAGAAAAGATCGAGAAGGTGGTGCGCACGATCGCCGAAGCGCGCGCATGGGGCGTCGCGGTGTTGCCACCCGACATCAACTTGAGCGCGGTCGACTTTACGGTCGTGTATCAGCATCCGGACGGGCGGGGGCCGCAGTCGCGCGGCGGTCCAGGCAAGTTGCGTGACCGGTTTGGCCCGCAGATCCGCTTCGGGCTCGGCGCCGTGCGCGGCGTGGGCGAGTCGGCGCTGGAAACGATGTTCGATGCCCGCAGCGGCACCGGCCCGTTCGTGGATCTGTTCGATCTGGCGACGCGCGTCGACTCGAAGCGCCTGAATAAAGGGGTTTTGGAGTCGCTGGTGCAGTGCGGCGCGTTCGACACCGTGCTCGAGCCGAAGGGCATCACGCGCGCGCGCGCCTACGCGGCGGTCGATCGCGCGCTCGAGCGTTCGCGCTCGGCGAGTCGTGACCGCGAGCGCGGGCAGACCAATTTGTTCGGGATGTTCGGCGGCGGCAACGCCGGCACCGCCGCGGCGGCAGGTGACGAGTACCCGGTCGCGGTCGAGTGGGACCGGATGGAGCTCTTGAAGCGCGAGCGGGCGGCGCTTGGCTGCTACGTCTCGGGGCACCCGCTGTTTCGCTACCAGAGCAAATTGCCGCGGATTGGTGCGCTCGGGACCTTGGAGCTGGCTGGTCAGAAGCCGTGGTCGGCCGCCAGCGTGGCCGGCATGGTCGAGAATTATCAGGAGCGCATCTTCAAAGGCGGCAGTGGTGGGCGCGCCGCCTTCTTCGAGATTGAGGATCAGTACGGCCGCGTGGAGGCCAAGGTGCGCGGCGATCGCATCGACACCTACGCGGCGCTTTTGACCTGTGGCGAGCCGGTGATCGTGAGCGGCAAGGTCAGCTTCCCGATGAGTGAGGATGCCGACGAAGAGCGTGAGCCGACGCTGCTGGTCGACGGCGTGGAGCTGTTGTCGGACGCCGCCCTGCGCGCGACACGCGGCATTTCGATCCGGCTGGACGCCGAGCGTACCCGGCGGGGTGATCTCGAGAAGCTCAAGGAGCTGTTGATGGCGTCGCCCGGCTCGTGCCCGGTGGAGCTGGTCCTGCAGATGAAAGACGGCGCCGAGGCCGTGCTCGACCTACCCGGCACGCGCGTCACCCCCGACGGCGTCCTGCTCGGCGGCCTCGAACGCACGTTCGGCGGACCCGTAGCCGAGCTGCGCTAGCGAGCGCGAGCACGAGCAAACAGGGAGTCGGGGAGCCGGGGAGGGCGAGCACGAAGCGCATTTCTTGTTCGGAGGACCGAACAAGAAATCGTTGCCCTTTGGGCTAGGCCGCGCGGTGAGGTCTGATCGAGTCTGAGACCGCGAGCTGGCAGGTAGCCCACCAACAAACCTCCCCGGCTCCCTGTTTGCTCGCCCGCTCGGTCCGCCGAGTTCGATAAGTTTCCGTTTTGGTAGGGCGTGTTAAGGTTGTCGCTCCCATGCGCGACGGAAAAGCCGAGCTGGTGCGCATCGACAATCGCGGTGAAGCGCACCCGATTGGCAACATTGCGGGTCAGCGGCTGCGCGCGCGGACGGGCGCTTACCGCATGCTGCCGTCGCCCGCGCACGTCATATTCATGCGCTACACCGGCGAAGACGGCCGGCGCGACGCCGAAGATGGCGCGATCGTGCGGCTGGCCGGCGAGGTCACGGCGCCTGGCGCGCTGTGCGACGTGCTGGCGCTGCTCGGCCAAACCGGCTGGCGCGGCGAGCTGGTCGTGCTCGACGGTGACGACGCGCGCTCGGTGTTTTTCGATCAGGGCAACGTGGTCGGCGCCATCACCAACGTCGAAGAAGAGCGACTCGGCTCCGTGCTGTACCGCTATGGCGTGATCGACGGCGACGCGCGCGATCGGATCATGGCGCAAGTGAAGGATGGCAAGCGCTTTGGCGCCGCCGCGATCGAGTTGGGCGTGCTGAAGCAGGACCAAATTTACGCCTACATCTCGAAGCAGGTCGACGAGATCGTGTTCGCGACGTTGACGGTCGGCGACGGCACGTTCTTCTTCCTCGACGGCTTCGACGAAGCGCGGCTGGTCTCACGCCACACCGTGAGCGCGAACGCGCTGTTGATGGATGGCGTGACGCGAATGGACGAAATGCGCTATTTCCGCCAAAAAATCCCGTCGGCCGAGCACGTGCCGGTCAAGGGCGAGGGACGCGGCCCGCCCGAGGAAGAGTACAAGGTCGCGCTCGTCGCGGTGGACGGTCGCAGCAGCGTGGGCGAGATCGGTCGCGTCTGCGGCCTGGGTGAGTTCGAAATCACCAAACAGCTCTACGGCTTGGTGCAGTCCGGCCACGTGTCGATTCACCCGCCGCGCGCCGCCGGTGGCCCCACAGCGCTGGTGGCGGCCGCCAACGGCGCGTTGACCGCCATTTATCGCGCCGCCGCCAGCGCTGGCCGCGCCGAGGAAGTGCGCTCCGGGCTCTCGTCGTTCGCGGTCGGAGCCGGTGTTTACGACATTCTGTTTCGCAACGCGGGCCCGGACGAAAGCGGCGCCTTGGACGCCGAGGCGGTCGCCCACAACTCGGCGATCGTCGCTGGCGGCTCCGACCCCGACAACATGCTCAAGGGCATGCTGCACGAATACGTGTCGTTCGCGCTGTTCAGCGCCGGCGCTGCGCTCGGCTCGGCGACGGAAGCCGACCTGTCACGGCAGGTCGGTCCGGCGCTGGCGAGCTTGAAGCCGCAGGGCTGAAGCGGCTGCGCTTCCCGCGCTTACGCGACCCAGTCGACGACTTGCGCGGCTTCGTCGACCAGCGCTCGATCGCGCGCCCGCAGCCAGTCGCTGAGCAAATCGATCAGGTCACTGACGTAGGCCACGTGATCGAGGGAGGCGAAATCGAACGGCGGGCCGTCCGGCTCCTCGAGCTCGAGCACGAAGAGCACCAGCTCGAGTGGTTCGAGTCCCAAGTCGCGCTTGAGGTGTAGCTCGCGAAAGCGCGCGTGGGCGTCGATGCCGAAGTAGTGGGCGAGCGCTTGGGCGACGTGCGCGTCGTGATGGCGATTCATGTTTCCTCCGGTTGGCAGAGCTCGCGTTTCGCGACCTCGCGTACCCCAACGGCGATCGGTAGCCGGGCATTCTAGGGCGCAACAAACCGCAACTATTTCTTGTCGATCTCTTGCTCGAGCGCGTCGAGCAAGCGGTCGAGCTCCTGGTCGGTCAACGGCGCAGCATCGTCGAGGTTGGCAGGCTCGCCGCCGCTAGCCGACGACTGCGGATTCCGCACGTTGGTAGGTCCGCTGTTCGCTGCGGTCGCTTCGAGAGGACGGTCGGGCGCCGAACAGGCTGACAGGATGGCGAGCGCGGTGAGGAACGGGAAGTGAGTCAGGATCCGCATGGCGAGCTCCTTTCTTCGATGCTCGTCGAGGCGCAAAGGATCGCGCGTTCGCGTGTTTCGGATCTTGCGCGTACGTTTCTGATTGTTAAGCCAGTCCCGGATGCGCTTCGCCGGCACTAGATTGAGTGCCGATGAACCAGCTGGTCGTCCCCGAAAGCCTCAGCATCGTCATGGTGGAGGACGACGAACGGCTGGCGCGCTTGACTGCCAAATACTTGCAGTCGCACGGCGTGACGGTCGAGATCGTGAATCGCGGCGACCTGGCCGTGACCGAAGTGCTGCGCCTCCGGCCTGATCTGGTGCTGCTCGATATGATGTTGCCTGGCGCGGACGGTAGCGAGGTGTGCCGGCGTTTGCGCGAGCGGCTCGATGTGCCGATCATCATGGTCACCGCCCGTATCGAAGAGGCGGACCGCGTGATCGGGCTCGAAGGCGGCGCGGACGACTACGTCAGCAAGCCCTTCTCGTCACGTGAGCTGCTGGCGCGGATTCGCGCCAACGTGCGCCGCGCCCGCGGTCGCGCCGGGCCAGCGCGCGAACGCTTGGCGATCGGCGAGCTGGTGGTCGACCCGCAAACAATGACCGTAACGTTGGCCGGCGAACGGCTGCTCTTGACCAGCCACGAATTCGCGCTGCTGCGCGTGCTGGCGGAGCGGCCCGGTCACGTGTTGACGCGCGACCAGCTGCTCGAGCTGGTGCACGGCAGCGCCGACGATGCGTTCGATCGCTCGATTGACGTGCACATCTCGCGGCTGCGCCAAAAGCTCGAGCGAGATCGGCGGCATCCGCGCTTCCTCAAGACCATTCGCGGTGTCGGCTACATGTTGGCGCGCGAGGAAGCGTGACCTTCAAGAAGCCGACCGGCCTGGCGTGGCGGCTGTTCGGCGTCGGCCTAGCGCAGCTCGCTTTGTTGGTGCTGGCGGCGTTGGGCGTGAGCCTGCTGGCGGCACGCTATTGGACTCGTTGGGACATGCCGGCGGTGGTCGAGCGCGTCGAGCCGTTCTTGACTCGACCGAACGAGTTGTCGCGCCGCTTGGCCCAGCTGCGCGCGGCAGGCGGGCCCGAGGTGTCGGTTTACGACGACGCCCGCCAGTTGCTGGCGTCGAACGTCGAGCCCGCGCTCGCGCTACCGGATTGGTCTAAGGGCCCGCCGTCACCGAAAGGTCGCCCGAAAGGTCCGCCACCGACCTCCGTGGAGCAGTTGGCGCGCCTGCTTTGGGGACGCGACCCGCGTCCACTACGGCACCACCCAGAAATGTTCGGCTGGCTCGGTGCCGACGGGCACGAGGGCGCGATCGTGGTGCGGCGGATCGAGTCCGGGCCCGGCGCCTGGCCGCTACTTTTTACGCTATTTTCCGGATTCTTGGTGGTCGGAGTCGGGGCCGCGCTCACCGCGCGCCTTACCGTGCGACCGCTGCGACGCCTGGCCAGCGCCGCCGCCAAATTCGGTGGCGGTGATCTGAGCGCCCGCACCGAGCTGACCCGCAGCGACGAAATTGGCGACGTAGCGCGTGCCTTCGACGACATGGCCGGGCGCATCCAAGCGCTGGTGCGCGTCGAGAAAGAGCTGATGGCCAACGTCGCGCACGAGCTGCGCACGCCTTTGTCGCGCATCCGCGTTGCGCTCGAGATCGCGGCCGAGGGCGACGCCGAAACCGCACGCGCTTCGCTCTCGGAGATTGCCGTCGATTTGAGCGAGCTCGAACAGCTGGTCAACGACGTGCTCACGACCACCAGCCTGGAGCTTTCCGGCGATCGGGCGGCCCGCACCGGCTTGCCGCTGAACCTGTCGTCGGTCTCGGCGCGGCAAGTCGCCGAGGACGCGGCGCAGCGTTTTCGCGCTCGCTTCCCGACTCGGACCCTGACGACGCGCTTCGAGCCCGACCTACCAACGCTCACGGCCGACGCCACGTTGCTGCGGCGCGCGCTCGACAACTTGCTGGAAAACGCCCACAAATACTCGCCGAACGCCAAAGCGGTCAGCTTCAGCGCCGCCCAGGTCGGCGCTCGCGCCAGCTTTCAGATCGTCGATTCAGGGGTTGGCATCGATGCCGCCGATCTCACGCGGGTGTTTAGCCCGTTTTTTCGGGCTGAGCGCAGCCGCACGCGCAGTGCGGGTGGCGTCGGGCTCGGCCTCACGCTGGCCAAGCAGATCGTCGAAGCCCACGGCGGCGCGCTCGAGTTGGCGAGCACGCTGGGCGAGGGAACGACCGCCAGCGTGGTGTTGCCAGCCGTCTAGCACCTGGCCGTGATCGATTCGCGGGCCTGCGCGCATTACGCGGGCCATGAGGAAACTGCTGCTGGCATCGGGGCCCTGGAGCGTTTGCCTGGCGTTGGCCTGCTCGGCGGGCTCCGCCGGAAGAGACGGCGCCGGTAGCGGCGCTGCCAGTAGCGTCGGGGCAACTGGCTCCCACCAGGGCGGCTCGCTCAGCATCAACATGGGCGGCGGTCCGTCGATTGGCGGGCAGATCACCAGCTCTTGCGACGACCCGAAGCAGACCAAGGTGACGGGCACGGTGTTCAGCCCGGCCGGCAACCTGCCGCTCTACAACGTGGTCGTGTACGTGCCGGTGGCGGGCGAAACGCAGCCGCCGATCGCCGAGGGCGCGTCGTGCGACAAATGCTCGGGCTCACAGGCGCGCGGCGTCGCCGTCGCACTGACCGACGAGGCCGGCAACTTCACGCTCGAAGGTGTACCCGAAGGCGACAACGTGCCGCTGGTGATTCAAGTCGGAAAATGGCGGCGCGAAGTGATGATTCCACACGTGGCCGCCTGCACGACCACCGCGCTCGACGACCACGAATTGACGCGGCTGCCGCGCAATCAGGCCGAAGGCCATTTGCCCAAGATCGCCATGGTGACGGGCCATTCGGACGCGCTCGAATGCCTGCTGCGCAAGCTGGGCATCGACGACGCCGAGTTCACGCTCGATGGCGAGCCGGGCCGCGTCAACATGTTCTACGGCTGCGCGTCGAAGAGCGGCGTGTTCGGCGCCAACAAGTTCACGCCCGAGCTCGGCGGCGGCGCCTTTCCGAATGCGGTGACATCGCTGTACGCCAATCCAGCCAAGCTGGGTAGCTACGACATGTTGGTGCTGTCGTGCGAAGGTCACGGTTGCGATGACCAAAAGACGCCCGAAAATGGCGCAACCCTCAAGGGTTATGCCGACGCCGGCGGCCGCATCCTGTTCGATCACATGCACTTTCGCTGGTTCGTGAAGGCGATTGACGCCTGGGAGCAGATTGGCGAGTTCGACACCGGCGACGATTTCCCGCCCGATACGTCGTTTACCGTCGAGACCAGCTTCCCCAAGGGCGCGGCGTTCTCGAAGTGGCTGGTCAACGTCGGCGCTTCGAAGACCGCCGGTGCAGTTGGTCATCGCCAAAGCCCAAAAATCAGCCAAGGTCGCCAACGCTCCGATGGCGCAGCCCTGGGTCACCGGTACCGGCGCGATTCAGTACATGAGTGTCAACACGCCAGTCGAAATGGCCGCCACGCCCGAAAACCAGTGCGGTCGCTTCATTCACACCGACTTGCACGTCGCCGGTAACTCGACCAGCTCGTCCGACCAAGGCACGCCGTTTCCCGGCGGCTGCGACAAGGGCGAGCTCACGCCGGAAGAGAAGGCGCTCGCCTTCATGATCTTCGATCTTTCCAACTGCGTGATGGAAGAAAAAGAAGTGCCGAAACCGCCCGTCGTCGTGAAGTAGTCGTCACATCTCGGGGGCTGCCAAAATGCAGCCTGAATCGCAGAAGCTAACGTGGCAGCGCGTGGCCACAACGTACGGCTCGAGATTTCTTCATAAAGAGACGGGGAGATTGGGAGTTGCGAACCTGATCTTTGGGGCGCCGAGCTGTTTCGTATCTCGCGTCGTGCAGAGCAGGCCGTAACGGCTTCTTGCGTCGCGGCGCGAGCACCGAAACTTGGCAGCGTCCAACCCTGCACGCCTCCTGATCTCCCGTCTCTTTGTAAAAATCTCGCAGGGTCTCGCGACCAGCGATCAGGTTGGAGGCAGCCCGAAGCGTGCCGTTCGACGAGACCGAACGACGACACGTGGGCTTCTGCAGGGAGGCTGAGTTTTGGCAGCCTTTTAGAAGCGCTGCAGCGCTCGGGCCAACGCGACCAAGCCCGCACGGTAGCCCAGCCATACTTGGCGCAATATCTGCGCGGCGCACCAGCGGCGCTGGCGCAACAGATGCTGCGTTACCTCGCCGCCCAGTCGGCGCTAGCGTGCGGTGCTCGCGGACCGCGAAGCGTCGGGGCTTCGCGGTCCGGCTTTGTCTTCTGGTGGGTCGACTCGGAATCGAACCGAGGACCAGCGGATTAAAAATCCGTTGAGACTATGCCGACGTGGTCAGCCCGGGTCAGGCGAAGTCCATAAAACACGGTGAATGTGCCGGATAGTGACTGAGCGCTTCCGACCAGTCCTGACGCTGTCCCATGGCTGGAAGTACCAGCATGTGGTACCAGCAAGGTAGATCATGGCAAAAGCGAGGCATCGAAGGCGGCACCCGGGCGTGGTGCTGATCAAGCCCGACGAGAAGCGGCGGATCTGGTGGCGCGCGCGCTACCGCGACCCCGACAGCGGCCAGCTGACGAAGGTGTCCCTGAGCCTGCTGCTCCGCACCACCGAGCTGCGCGAGGACTGGGCCGCCAAGAAGTCCCGGGAGCTCGCCAAGCGCCGCCTGCAGCTGGAGGAAGGCGCTGTGCGCGCGACGGGCACCGGGATCGCGGTGGCCATCGGCAAGTACTACGAAGCGCACAAGAACCTCAGGCCTAAGACGCTCACCGGCTACAAGGCCGCGACGGACAAGCTCCTGGCGCACGCCGAGCGGACCAACGTTCAGAGTGCTGACGATGTCACGCGGCCGTGGCTCCTGGGCTTCCGGGAGGCGGTGGTCAACGCGCCTAAGCGGGCGCCGGCGCCGGCCGAGAAGCGTGGGAAACGCCGCGAGACGCCGAAGACCCGGTCTGCATACAGCGTGAACCGCGAGCTTCGCGGCGTGCGGGTCGTGCTTGGCTATCTGGCAGATTTGGACCTGCTACCCAAGGTCAGGGAAGGGGACCTACGGCGGGCCCTGAAGAAGCTGGCTGTGGCGACCGAGCGGAAGCCGTTCTTGCGCCCTCCGGAGACGCGGGCCCTGCTCGAGGCTGCGCTGGAGCACGACCGGGCGACCTACGCGGCCACCCGCGACGAGCACGCTGGCCGCCACCCGCTGGGCAGCACGCCCCGATTTGACCCGGCAGCGCCGATGGTGGCGGTGCTGCTGCTCACCGGGATGCGCCTCGGCGAAGGTCGCACGCTGGAATGGACTCAAGTGGACCTCGACGCTCACGATGAGCGCGGCGCCAAGGTGGGAGAGATCTACTTGAAGGGCGGCGAGACGAAGACCAAGAAGGAACGGACGATCGACTTGGCCGTATCGCCGGCGCTGCGCTTATTGCTCGAGAAGCTCCGCAAGCAGGCGGGCGGTAAGGGTCCGGTGTTTGGGTGGTCGGAGGACCTCGCGGCCGCTGTCGCGAAGCGTCTGAAGAACGACTACAAAGCGCCGGCGGTATTTGGATGGCAGGTATTGCGCAGCACGTGCGCTTCTTACTTGGTGAACGCGTCCGGCATCTTCGGAGGGGCGAGCGCCTACCGCACCGCGAGGCAGCTTGGCCATTCGATCCTCGTGAGCGAAAAACATTACATGGGCCTGGTGAGAGGCATTCCCAACGAAGCTCGCACGCTGGAGTCCGCGATGGGCATCGAGGACGAGCTGCAGCGCGTGATCGATGCGGTAGGGAAGAAATGAACCCACAGCAGGCGACCGCGCTCAAGCAGATCAAAGCCGTGGTTAGGAAGCTCGCGCGCGACGCGTCCCTGCGTGACGACTACGCGCAAGATGCATTCCTGGCGTGGTCTAAAGAGGGCGGTGATCCACGTGCGCAAGCGCGGCGTGTGATCGATAGACGGCAAAGGAAAGAGGAGCGTCAAGCTGGGAGCCGCGCGAAAGGTCGGGAAGAAATCGAGCGCAACGCCGTGTCGGACTACTCGAGGGACAAGGCCGGCCCCGACGATAGGCGCGGGCGCATCGAGCGCACACACGAGGCGATTGGTGCCTATTGCGCGCTACAATTCGAGAAAGAGGTCGGTCGGAAATGGCCGCCACCTGGCTTGGCTGGCAATCTGCGCGCTCTGCTCAGAGACGCTGAGGCGGCGCACCAACGAGAGATGAAAGCAGTGGCGGCAATCGAGCAGCTGCGCGCCGCCATGAAGCAGCTGAGGCGGGTGGCCCGAGAAGACGACGAGGCAGAATTTCCGAAAGACGATCAACTACGAAGCCTCGTTGACAATGCCTCTACGGCCGGCAGCGCCGTCCAGTGGGCGCATCGGTTTTCGGCGCATGCCTGGCCCGCGCCGCTCGATGAAGTTTTTGCTGCGGGGTTCGCCGTGGGGGGATCCGTCGCGACGATGGCGGTCGACACACAACGCCTAGCGCGCTATTTGGTCGGGTGGGGCCTACCAGTGTCTACCGGCACACCGCGCATCGTGGCCGCCGTGTGGCTGCTGATCACGCCCACGGAGCGGTGGCCGGTCGT
>FSUE01000363.1_pt1 | contig 10620 bp, 9 predicted proteins | sample 1637031 | NCBI WGS metagenome assembly FSUE01 (sample SAMEA3914819, study PRJEB12502) | metagenome | biome: forest; material: soil | place: Canada | collected 2010-06-26 | depth 0.3 m | reverse complement strand
TTCTGACGCCACCAGTCGCTACGCAGCTTGGCTCGTCGACCTCGACGGCACGCTGTACCGTCACAAACCGGTGCAGCTGGCGATGGCGCTCGAGCTCTTACTGTTTGGCTGGGGCGCGATCAAGACGCTGCGCACGTTCCGCCACTCGCACGAGGCGCTGCGCGCGGAAAACGCGGACGCGGCGACGCTGGCGCTCAGCCCGTTTCAGCGCCAGCTCAACCACGCCGCACAGCAGCTGGGTCGTTCGCCCGACGACGTGGAGCGCACGGTGCGTGAATGGATGTTTCGCCGCCCGCTGAAATGGGTGGCGCGCAGCAAGCGTGCCGATTTGTTGAGCGCGCTCGCGGGCTACCGCGCCGGCGGCGGCAAAACGGCGCTGGTGACCGACTACCCGGCGAGCGCCAAGCTATCGGCGCTCGGCGCCGTCGACCTGTTCGAGGTGGTGATCTCGAACGGCGAACCGGGCGGGCCGAGCAAGCTCAAGCCCGATCCGGAAGGCTATTTGAGCGCCGCCGCGCGCTTGGGCGTGGAACCCGCAGCCTGTCTGGTAATTGGTGATCGCGACGATGCCGACGGCGCCGCCGCGCGCGCCGCCGGCATGAGCGTCCACATCATTCGGTAGGCGGCCGCACGCTGACCTCGACCTTGTCGTAGCCGAGCGAGTGCACCAAGGCCTCGACCGTGCGGCGCGCGTTTTCGGCCGCGCGCTTCAGGATGCCGGCTTGCTGCGCTGACTCGATCAACGTGCGCTCGGCCTCCTTGCGCGCGCGCGACTCGAGGTTTTCGTGCCGCTCGGCGAGCGTGCCGGTCTTGCGCGAATGCACGTAGGTTTTGTCGTTGTCGAGCGCGGCATGCAGCACTTCGGGCGCGGGCAGCTCGATGCGGGCGGTACGCCGCGCCGGGTCGACCGTCACGTCGGCCGCCGTCAGCTTCTGCAGATCGATACCGGCGGTCACCTCGGCGACGGCCACGAGCAGGATCGCGTCCTCGGTGTTGATCAAGCCCCACATCTTGGATTGCTTGTCGCTGAGATCGATCACGCGCTCCATATGAAATGACGCCGACTCGAGCCGCGCCAAATCGCGCACCGCAACCAGCACGTCGGGCGTGGGTCGAACCACCGTGACCGACGAGGTCATCGGCGGCAGCAGCGGCGGCGGCGCCACGCTGCAAGTCTTCAACGCAAACAGACCCAAACCCAGCCCCAGGCACAGCGCGCCGCCGCCCACCAAAAACGGCAACAGACTGCGCTGCGGTTCGCCGGGCATGTCAGAACCATAGTGCACTCACATTGCCCCCGCACGCTCGTGATTCTCGCCGATTCAGCCCACCCGCGCCTCGAGAGGAATCAACAGGAAGGCGGGAAGGCGGGAAGATTTCCTTGGCTCGAGAATGCGATCGAGGCCGAGCGCCGTCCGTTGCGTCGGCTTGCCCGTGATCCAACCAAAAAATCTCGTTCCTGCCCGCGTTCCCGCCTTCCTGTTGTCTCGTTCTGCTCGTGGCGCCTACGGCCGGCTGGAGGAGAGCCCAGAGATACTTACTTCGTCCACCGCGCGCTCGACGGTCAGCAAATCGACGGGCTTGTACAGGACCGGTTGCCCTTGGCCGTCCAAGAAACGCCGCGAGGCTTCGTCGGTCACACCGCCGGTCACGAAGATGACGCGCGCGGCCGACTTGGGCCGTTCACGCCGTAGCCAAGTGTAGAAGGCTTCGCCGCCGCCTTCGTCCATCATCACGTCGCACAAGATGGCATCGAAATGGGCGCCGCTGACCGTGCGCCGCGCGTCACCCACGCCCGACGCCGTCTCGACGTGAAAGATCTTCGACAGCATGCGCGACAAGCTCTCACGCACGATCGGGTCGTCATCGACGATCAGCAGCCGCTGCGTGGGCCGCGAGCTGGGCCGCGAAGGTGGCGGGGGGACCGTCGACAAGCGCAGGCTCGAGCGGATCAACAGCTCCATCGTGGTGCCGGCCGGCGACGATTGCGCCACGCGCAGGTCGCCGCCGACGGCCTTGGCCAAGCCCAACGAAACCGATAGCCCGAGGCCGGTGCCCTTGCCGAACGGCTTGGTGCTGAAAAACGGCTCGAAGGCTCGGCGTACGACCTCTTCGGACATGCCGCTGCCGTTGTCGGTGACGCTGATCTTCACGCCGACCGTGAACGCCTCGGCGCGAACCGTCACGCGCGGCGCGCGCGACTCTGGTACCGCCTGCGCGCCGTTGACGATCAGGTTCACCAGCACCTGCTCGACCATCAGCTGATCACCGACGCCGAACATGGCCGGCACGTCGAGCGTCAGCTCGAGCGGTCGCTCGAGGGCGGCGCGCGCCGTCTGCACCGCGTGGTCGACCGCCAGCGCGATGTCGAACGTGCTGCGCATCGACGTGTCCGATGCGGCGACCCGCCCGGTGTCGAGCAACTGCCGCACGATGCGGGCGATTTTGCCCATCGACGTCAAGGAATCATCGAGTGCGTCGACGGCGTCGCTCGGCATGTCGCCAGCCGCGAGCGAGCTCTTGAGGTAGGTGAGGTTCGAAACCACCGCCGCCGACGGATTGTTGATCTCGTGCGCGACGCCCGCCGATAGTCGGCCAATCGCGGCCAGGCGCTCGGCTTGCGCCAGTGCCTCGTGCGCCTTGGCCAGCTCGCGCGTGCGCTCGGTGGCGATGCCTTCCAGCTGGGTCGACAGCATGTCGAGCCGGTGGGTGGCGCCCGTGAAGCGCTCCATCAGCACGCTCCACACCAACGCCACCATCAACAGAAAGCCGACGTCGAGCAGGTAGGGCAGCGGAAACCTACCGGTGGCTGCCAACAGATCGTTGACGCTGGCCGCACACAGCAAAATCAGTCCGGTGGCGTAGCGTCGGGCGTCGGCGTTCTGGCGCGCCTCGCGCAGGAAACGCGCGAGCGGGACCAGCAACGCGGTGTACAGCGGCAGCGCCGAGAACGAGCCGAGCAACGTCGTCGGCGGCTCGTGGAACGGCACGCCCAGAAACCAGTGCGTCCCGACGCGCTGCTCGAGCAGCACGCCCGGGATCAGCGCCAGCACGCCGATCGCGCTGGCAGTGACGACCAACGCGCGCTCCAGCCGCGTCGGCGTGCGATGGAAATGCGCCGCGCTGTGGAAGTTCCAAGCCACGACGTGCAAAGCCAACGCCGCCCAGTTGCCGTGTGCACCCAGCAGCACCACCCAGTTCGGCACGTCCAACGTCACGATCACGTTGAAGCCGGTGTCCAGGCTGGCGCTGGCCGCCAACAGCCAGAACCAACGCTGGTCACGCCAACCCGGCAGCCGCGCGAACCGGTACGCGAGCACGGCCAGGCAGGCCGCCACCGTCATGGCGATCAGGGAGATGGTCGGGAAGAGCAGCCGCAAACTGACCCGCCGATTATAGGCCGCGAGGGCTGGGAAAGTGGCTCTGCTCGTATAGTCAGGTTTTGTGAGCCGTCGGCCTGGGGTCTCACCCCACGGAGTGATTTTGGCCGCGAGGCTTGCCTCCGACGCCGAAAGTCCTATTATCAGTCGAATGATAAAGAATGTTTGGTTGCGGGCGGGCCTGGTGGCCGGGGCCCTGCTTGGCCAGGCCAGCCTTTTTCAGGGGTGTCGACTGGCGACTGGGCCGTCGGCGGCGCCGGTGCCGCTGCAAGGCGTCGTCGAGCTGGACGAAACGCCGGTCGGGTTCGAGCTTGGCGGTCGCCTCACGCAGTTGTTGGTCAAAGAAGGCGACGTGGTCGAGCTCGGCGCGGTGTTGGCGCGGATCGACGACGGGCTCGAGCGGAGCTCGCGCGATGCACAAGCCGGCCAAGTCGAAGTCGCCCGGCAACAAGCCGGAGCGGTCAAGGCCGGTGCGCGCGGTGAAGAGGTGCGCTCGCTGCAAGCGCGCGTCGACGCCGCCAAGGCCACCGAAGCCTTGTTGCAAAAGCAAGTCGCGCGCGAGCGCACGCTGGTCGAAAAGGGCGCGGTTGCCCAGGCTTCGTTCGACGACCTGGAGGCGCAGTTGACCCGTAGCGGCGCCGAGCGCGATTCGCTGGAGCACAACCTCAAGTTGCTGCGACAGGGCGCCCGCCACGAAGACGTCGCGGTAGCTGACGCGCGCGCCCAAGCGGCGAACGCAGCTTTGGAGATGAACGATGCGCGGCTGGAGCGCCACGAGCTGCGCGCGCCGTTGCGTGGCACGGTGCTCGACGTCAATTTCGAGCTGGGCGAGGTGGTCGGCCCCGCCGCGCCGGTCGTCACGCTGGCTGACGTGCAGCATCCCTACGTCGATGTGTTCGTGCCGCAGGCCGAAATTGCCCGCGTTTCCGTGGGTGAAGCGGCGAAGGTGAAGATCGACGCGCTGAACGCCGAGCTGGGCGGTCACGTCGAGCACATCGCGCGCCGCACCGAGTTTACGCCGCGCTATCTGTTCAGCGAGAAAGAACGCGCGACGTTGGTGGTGCGGGTGCGGGTGCGGGTCGATGACGCGCAGGAGCAGCTGCGCGCCGGGGTGCCGGCGTTCGTGCGCCTGGCCGGAGCTAAGACGTGACCGACACGATCATCGAGACGCACTCGCTGTCGCGGCGCTTCGGCTCGCTGGTAGCCGTGCGCGACGTCTCGTTGTCGGTGAACAAGGCTGAGATTTTCGGCGTGCTGGGACCGAACGGCGCCGGCAAGTCGACGACGATCCGCATGCTGTGCGGCATCCTCGACCCGAGCGGCGGCTCGGGCAAGGTCGTCGGCTTCGACATCGCGACCCAGGCCGAGCGCATCAAAGAGCGCATCGGCTACATGACCCAGCGCTTCAGCCTGTACGAAGACTTGACCGTGATCGAGAACCTGACGTTCTACGCCGGCATCTACGGTGTGCCGCGCGCGCGGCGCCGTGCGCGCGTGGAGCAAGTGCTGGAGGCTAGCGGCCTCGGCGGCCGCAGAAAGCAGATCGCCGGCACGCTTTCCGGCGGGTGGAAGCAACGCGTGGCGCTGGCCAGCGCCACGATTCACGAGCCGCCGCTGCTATTTCTGGACGAGCCGACGGCCGGCGTCGACCCGGTCAGCCGGCGCGAATTTTGGGAGCAGATCCATCGCTTGGCGTCGGACGGCACGACCGTGCTTTTGACGACTCATTACATGGACGAGGCCGAGCGCTGCCATCGCCTGGCTTTCATCTTTCGCGGTCAGCTGCTCGACGTCGGCACGCCCGAGCAGATCATTCTTCGCCGCCAGCTGCGCGCGCTGGAGCTCGAAACCGAAAAGCCGCGCGAGGCGGCCGAGCTGTTGCGCGGACGGCCGGAGGTCGACGAGGTCGCGCACTACGGCCACGTGCTGCGCGTCACGACCAAAGGCGGCATCGACCCGGCGCCGTTCGCGCGGGCGCTGTTGGAGCAGCACGGCATCGCGATTCAATCCGCTTCAACCAGCCGCGTGGGCGTCGAAGATGCGTTCGTGTCGATGGTGCGCGAAGACGAAGCCGTGCGCGCCAAGGCCGCTTAGGAGGCGCTGTCATGTTCACCCGACCCTTGGTGATCGCCTGGAAAGAGCTGCTGCAGCTGCGGCGCGACCGCATGACGTTGGCGATGATGATCGTCTTGCCGATCGTGCAGCTGCTGCTGTTCGGCTACGCCATCAACACCGACGTGCGCCACATTCCGACGCTGATTTTCGACCAAGATCACAGCGCCGCTTCGCGTGAGCTCGCGCAGAGCCTGCGCGTCACCGGCTTTTACGACTTGCTCGGTGATGTGCGAAGCTACGTCGAGATCGAGGACGCGCTGCGTTCCGGGCGCGCGCGCGCGGCGCTGGTCATTCCTGCCAAGTATTCGTCGAATTTGCGGGCCGGCCGCGCGTCGCAGCTGCAACTCGTGGTCGACGGCTCCGATCCGCAGACGGTCGGCAGCGCGATCAACACCGCCTCGGGCTTGGTGGCCGCACGCGCCAGCGAGCTGATGCTGGCGAAGTTGACGCGGCTCGGGGCCGCCCAGGGCGCGGCGGTGCAACCGATCCAGCTCGAGCCGAGCACCTGGTACAACCCCGAGCTGCGCACGGCCGTTTACGTGGTGCCCGGCTTGATTGGCGTGATCTTGACGATGACGATGGTGATGCTGACGGCGATGGCGATCGCGCGCGAACGCGAGCGCGGCACGCTGGAGCAGCTGATCGTCTCGCCGGTGCGGCGGGTCGAGCTGGTGCTGGGCAAGATCTTGCCCTACACGGTGATCGGCTACGTGCAGATGACGCTGATCTTGTTGGCCGGGCGCCTGGTCTTCGACGTGCCGCTGAGTGGGTCGCTGCGCTTGCTGTACGCGCTCTCGTTCCTGTTCATCGCCGCGAATTTGGCGCTCGGCTTGTTCTTTTCGACGTTGGCCAAGACGCAGCAGCAGGCGATGCAGATGTCGTTCTTCTTCTTGCTGCCGAACATCCTGTTGTCGGGCTTCATGTTCCCGTTCGAGTCGATGCCGCGGCCGGCGCAGCTGATTTCGCAGGCGCTCCCGCTGACGCATTTTCTGCGCATCGTGCGCGGCATCACGCTCAAGGGTGCGGGCTTTTCCGACGTAGCTCAGGAGCTGGTGTGGCTGGGCGGCATCTTCACGGCGCTGGTCGTGCTGACGTCGCTGCGTTTCAACAAGAAGCTGGTGTGAACCGCGATGGCTAGACCCAAAAGTGACATCGAGCCGCGGATTTTGGCGGCGGCGCGCGTGCGGTTCTTGAGCGACGGCGTGGACGGCGCTTCGCTGCGCGGCATCGCGAGTGACGCCGGCACCAGCATCGGCATGGTGTACTACTACTTTGCCACCAAGGACGAGCTGTTCTTCGGCGTCGTCGAAGAGCTGTACGGCAAGCTACTCGAGGACATCGAGGTGGCGATCGCGCCCGACGTGCCGGTGCGCGAACGCGTCGAGCGATTGTACGCGCGAGTGGCGCGGCTGAGCGACGAGGAGCTGCTGATCATGCGCCTCGTGCTGCGTGAGGCGCTGACCTCGAACGCGCGTTTTGCGCGGCTGCGTGAGCGCTTTCAAGCCGGTCACGTGCCGCTGATCGCGCGCTTGGTCGCCGACGGGTACAGAAGCGGCGCATTCGATCGCAACCTGCATCCGATGGTGGCGATGCTTTCGATGGCGGGCCTGGCGGCGGTGCCGCAGCTGATTCGGCGGGCGCTCGACGGCCGCCTGCCCTTTCCGGATGCACCGGGGGGCGAGCAGCTTTCGAAGCTACTCGTAGGCGTGTTGTTCAGTGGTACGGGAACCCCGCCTGGAAAATAGTCTTCAAGTCGTCGGTCGCCCCACCGTTCAACGAGGCGTGCCCATTCGACCGCTCATGCAGTCGGCCCTCGCTGGCCTGACCGCTCAGTCCGACGCTCTGGACCGCGCAGCGGCCGAGGTCACCCGCGCCGGCGCTGAGCCGTCGATGGCGGAAGATAGCGCGACCGTTCAGATTTCTGCCGCGGCGCGCGACGCCAGTAGCAAGCCGGCCAACGGCGATGCGGCTCTCACCTCCGGGCTCGAAGGTGCGATGGTCGACACCCGGATTGCCAAGTACGCCTACATTGCGAACCTCAAAGTGTTGCAAACCGGCGCTGAGGTTGAAAAAGCCGCCGCCGACATGCTGAAGCCCAAGCACTAGCGCTGCGCCAACTACATTGGCAACGCTGTGCGGTGCTGGTGGAGGGCAGTCAGCGTGCTTCTCGATTGGGCGCGTGTTATCGTTATCCACGCGTGGCGTTCCGTCGCGCTGGGAATGGGTGGCAGCGATGGCAAAGACTTCAGGCGTTTGCTCGGTGTTGAGTGGGCTGTTGGCCCTGGGCGCGTTGGGCACGCTCGGCGCATGCGGGCCGAGTGATTGGAGCACCGCGCCCGTCGACACGGGCTATCCGACGACCACGACTTCCAATCAGCTGTTCGCCGGTAAGACCGAGCGCGCCAAGACCAAGGTCGCACCGGTGGCCGGCGGTACGTTACTGGTCACGAAAGATGGCCACGCCATCGCGTCGGATCCCGATCGCGATTTGGTGCACGTGGTCGATCTGGCAAAGCAGAAGGTCGTGTCGGTCGCGCTCGAAGCGGGTGACGAGCCGGGACGCGTCGTCGAAGGCGCTGCCGGAACCGTCTACGTCGTTGCGCGACGCGGCGGGGTGGTCGCAGCGGTCGATACCGCGCAAGGTACGGCGCAGCGCATTCCGGTTTGTGCGGCGCCGCGCGGCGTCGCGTATGACGCTGCGCTTTCGCGGCTGTACGTGGCGTGTCGTTCCGGCTTGCTCGCGGTGGTCGACACCACGACCAACGCCGTGAGCGCGCGGCATCACCTGGACGGTGATTTGCGCGACGTCTTGGTGTCGGGCGACAACCTGGTGCTGACGCGCTTCAAGACCGCCGAAGTGCTGGTGGTGAGCCGCGACGGCGACGTGCTGCGCCGTTCGCAGCCGGTCGTTCATAGCCTCAACGGCGCTTCGATCACGCCAGCCGTCGCTTACCGTGCGCTGTCGTTGCCGAAGGGCGGCGTGTTGGTCGGACACGTCGACGCCAGCAACACCACGCTGCCTTCGGGTGCGGGCGCCTACTACGGCGCGTTCTGTGGTGGCTCGGTTGCCGACGTCTCGGTTACGGCGATTGATCCTTACAGCGGCGCGGATGGCCAGACGCTGACGACGCTGGCGGCCACGGCGCTCGGCGGCGCGACCGGCCCGCTCGACGTGGCGGTGGCACCGGACGGCGTGCGCATCGCGTTGCTGGCTACGGGCAATTCGTGGTCACCCACCAACATTACGGCGCACCCCGCCAACTTGTGGCTCACGAGCACGTCGCAGGTGAAGGCTGGGACCGTCGGCACATCGTGCAGCGGCATCGGCTCGACCGATCCAAAGTCGACCGTCACTACCACTGGCGAGCCGGTGGCGGTGGCGTTCGACGCCAATGGCCGCTGGGTCGTGCAGTCGCGCGAGCCGGCGCAGCTGCAACTCGAGGACGGCGGTATCATCTCGCTGGCGGCTGATTCGCGGTTCGACACCGGGTTTGCGATGTTCCACATGAACACCGGCGGCGGCATCGCCTGCACGTCGTGCCATCCCGAAGCCGGCGAAGACGGCCACACTTGGAACTTCTCGATCGGCCCGCGCCGCTCGCAGACGCTGGAGGGTGGCATCAGTCATCGCGCTCCCTTCCACTGGTCGGGTGATCTGACGACGTTCAGCGACTTGGTCGACGAAGTCATGCTCAAGCGCATGTCGCTGACCGCCACCGTCGACCAATCGCAGCGCGACGCGCTGCGCGACTGGATCGACAGCGTGCCCAAGGCCGCCACTGCCGACGACTTGGACACGGCCGCCGTCGAGCGCGGGAAGGCTCTGTTCCAAAGCGAGCAGCTGGCCTGCGCCACTTGTCACATCGGCCCCGACTACACCGACAACTTGCCGCACGACGTCGGCACTGGTCCCAAGGGCACCGCGTTCATCACGCCATCGCTGGTAGACGTGAATGTTCGCGCCCCGCTGTTCCACGACGGCTGTGCGGTCACGCTCGCGGGGCGCTTCGGTCCCTGCGGCGGCGGCGACAAACACGGTGTCACCTCGCAGCTGACTCGAGCTGACGAGGCCGATCTCGTTGCCTTCATGCAATCTCTCTGAGTCCGAGGCCGTTGGGCTTCCGTTTCGCGCGCTTCTGATTTATCCATGGGCGCGATGCAAACGCGCGGGTTGCTCTTGGGTTCACTAGTCGGTGTGGCTTTGCTGGTCGGCGCCTGTGGCGGTGGCGCCAAGCCAGCCGAAGCGCCTGACGCCAAGGCCGACGAGAAGGCAGCCGCTGCGACGGACGCGGGCGACAAAGCGGGGGCCAAGCCCGACGCCGACAAAGCCGACGCCGCGAAGCCGGACGAAGGCAAGGAAGCCGCCAAGCCCAGCGCGCCCGCCGACGACGGACCGAAACCGACTCGCACGGCGCAGGACATTCTGACCGCGCCGGACGTCGTGTTCTTGTTCGACTTCAACGACTCGGAGCCCAAGCAGGCAGCCGAAGCGAAGTGCACCAAGAAGGCCGGCGACAACGCGAAGAAGCTGAACGAGTGCATGGCGGTCGAGCGCAAAGCCTTCCCCGCCGACGGCCACCGCTTCAAGAAGGACGAGAAGGGGCAGTGGTGGTGGATCACCGTGCGCCAAAACGGTAAGGTGTTGACCGCGCTGCACAAGATTCCGATCGAGTTCGCGGAAGAAACGCCGACCAGCGTCACGCTCAAGCCGATCGGCAAAGACAAAGGCAGCGCGCCGATGAACCCGCCCGCCAAGATCGTCTTCGAGGTCCCGAACGACTACCAAATCGCCCTCAAAGATCCGAAGGCCGGACGCCTCGTCTTCCAGGCCAAAGTCGGCGTCGTCACCGACTAACGCCACTTGCAGGCGAGAGGGGATCAACAGGAAGGCGGGAAGGCGGGAAGGGGTCGAGAACGGATTTTTTGTTCGGGAAGACGGGAAGACCGAACAAAAAATCGTTGCCTCGGGGGGGTGTCGCTAGCGCGAACCACCTCGGCGTGTCGGCGAGACCTCGAGATGGCAAGTCGCCCACCCCAAAAAACTTCCCGCCTTCCCGCCTTCCTGCCTTCCTGTTCGCTCGCGCTCGCTCGTGCGGTTTGGCCTAGGGCCGCAACGGTAGTTTCT
>FSUE01000264.1_pt1 | contig 10640 bp, 8 predicted proteins | sample 1637031 | NCBI WGS metagenome assembly FSUE01 (sample SAMEA3914819, study PRJEB12502) | metagenome | biome: forest; material: soil | place: Canada | collected 2010-06-26 | depth 0.3 m | reverse complement strand
TGGCCCGAAGAAGCGCCGTTCCACACGCCGGTCTTCGTCGTCACGCACGCGGTCCGCGCGCCCTGGGTGCGCCCGGGCGGGACGACGTTCCACTTCGCCAACGATGGCATCGCGGACGCCCTGCGACGCGCTCGCGAGGTCTCGGGCGGCAAGGACATCCGCATCTCGGGCGGCGCGAACCTCGTCGTTCAGTACCTGAACGCAGGCGTCGTCGACGAGCTCGTGCTTTCGGTGGCGCCGCTATTCATGGCCGGAAAGCGCCTGTTCGACGGCCTTGATTCGAGCGCGGTCGGTCTCGAAATCATCGACGTGGTGGCCTCGCCGCAAGTCACGCACCTCCGCTACGCCGTGAAGAAGAAGCGCTGACCGGGCTTACGGCCGGTTCAGGACGAGAATCTCCGCGCCTTCGAGAGCGTAGCGCGCATAGCGGAAGTCGCGGATCGACACTACTTGGTCGCAAGCCCACTCGAGGAGCACGAAGTACAGCGGCTTGCCCAGCACGTCGTCCGGGTCGAAGGCGAGCAGCGCTGGTCTCCGGTCCACCATGCCTAGCCCCAGCCGCCAACCGCCCAACCGCGTGTAGTTGCCGAAGTAGTTCGAGACCGGCAGCTTGCCGTCCGCCTGGTGACGGTTGACGAGGTTCAGCCGCACCTCTTCGGCGAGCATGTTCCGGACCGCGTCGAAATCCCGGGCATTGAAGCGAGCGGCATACGACGCTAGCAGCCGGCGCTCTTGCTCATCCAGCGCGGGCACGGGCGCATCTTCCGGCTCGCGGGCGAGCTGCTGCAAGCGGGCGCGGCCGCGCTGCAGCGCGGACTTCACCGCCGGTATGCTGCTGGTCGTGAATTCCGCGACCTCGTCGAGCGAATAGCCCAGGACATCCTTGAAGATCACGACGCTGCGTTGCAGCGCGGGCAGCCGCATGAATGTCCGCAGGCTCACGAGCGGAGTCTGATCGGTATCCACGCTCGCTGATGGGTCGATGATCATGTCCAGCTCCTCCGCGCCGTGGCTTTTATCCTGCCGGGCGCGCTTCCTCAGAAAATCGATCGCGGTGTTGTGCGTCACGCGCACCAGCCAGCGTTCGAGCAGCGAGAAACTGTCGATGTCGGGCGGCGATGCCAGTACCTTCACCAGCGTCTCCTGCACCACGTCGTCGCCGTCTACGGCGGAGCCTGTCATGCGCGCTGCGTAGCGATGCAGTCGCGGCCGCAGCTCGGCGAGTGTCGGCACTAGGAGCTTTTGCCGCGCGTCCTCGGGAGCGAGCGCGTCGGGCGGGGCGGAGCCTCGGTCGGTTTCGTCGGGCATGAGAGAAAGCCTGGTTGGCAGTGGCACGGCTCTGGGTGGCGGTAGCCCCGCCCTCGATAATCAAGACGTTCCAGCAGCTCAAAAGGAATCGCGCTCAGCGGCGCTTTTCTACAGATTCCTTTTGCCCGCGCGCTTCGTCCACTCAGTGAAACCGGCACTCAACCGGACCCTACCTGACGAGGACGCGATGAGGCTCGAGCACAAAACTGCGGTGATTTATGGGGCCGGCGGGGCGATCGGCGCCGCGGTGGCCCGCGCTTTCGCTCGCGAAGGCGCCAGGCTTTTTTTGACCGGGCGGCACCTGACCAAGGTCGACGCGCTGGCCCGCGAGATCTGCGCTGACGGTGGCCGGGCCGAGGCGGCCCAGGTCGACGCGCTGGACGAGCAAGCCATCGACGACCATCTCGGCCTGGTGACGGCCACGGTGGGCGGCGTCGATATTTCCTTCAACGCCGTGGGCATCCCGAACACCACCCTGCAGGGTGTGCCCTTGGTCGAGCTGGCCGCCGACCAGTTCTGCCTGCCGATCGAGACCTACACTCGTACCAACTTCTTCACCGCGCGCCTGGCCGCCCGACGCATGGTCGCAAAAAAGGCGGGCGTGATCCTGACCGTCACGCCGATCGTCACGCGCGCTGGTATCCCGCTCTTGGGTGGCTTCGCGCCGGCCATGGGCGCCATCGAAGTGCTCACCCGCAACCTGTCCGCCGAGCTTGCGCCCCACGGCATTCGCGTCGCCGGATTGCGGGCGGACGGCATGCCCGACAGCGGCACCATCCAAGAAGTGTTCGGCATTCACGCCCAGAAGCTGGGCATCAGCTGGCAACAGTTTCACGAGCTGATCGCTGGCAAAAATCACCGCCGCCGGCTGTTGCTGCTCGCAGAGCTGGCCGAGGCGGCGGCCTTCCTCGCTTCGGACGCGGCCAGCGGCTTCACCGGCACCATGCTGAATCTCAGCCTGGGCATGCTCGACGACTGACAACCAAAACCTCCAACTGATCGAAGAAAGCACCTGATGAACATCACCCAGAAGACGATCCTGATCACCGGCGCCAATCGCGGCGTCGGCCGCGCGCTGCTCGAGGCGGCGCTCGAACGCGGCGCGAGCCGGGTTTATGCCGGCACTCGTGCGGCGTTTCAGCATGCCGATAAGCGCGTGATCCCCGTCACGCTCGACGTCACCAACGCCGCCCAGATAGAGCGCGTGGCGCAAGACGTCGGCGCCCTCGACCTGCTCGTCAACAATGCCGGCATCTCGTTGTTCGACGACCTGAGCGATCCCGGCTTGGTCGAGCAGCACCTGGCCGTCAACTTCTATGGCCCGTACCGGCTGACGCAGGCCTTGCTGCCGCGGCTCGCGCAAGCGCACGGCGCTATCCTGAATGTACTGTCGCTGGCGGCGCTCGCTCCGCTGCCAGTGATGCCCGCTTACTCCATCTCCAAGGCAGCCGCCCATTCCTTGACCCAAACCCTGCGGGCTTATCTGGTCGGCCAAGGCGTGGCTGTACACGCCGTCCTGCTCGGCCCCGTCGATACTGACATGACCCGTGGCTTCGACATACCGAAGGCGGCGCCCGATGCGGTGGCGCGCGCGATCTTCGACGGCCTTGCGCGAGGTGAAGAGGACATCTTCCCCGACCCCGTATCGCGGGCGCTGGCGGAAGGCTGGCGCAACGGCGTGGTCAAGGCCTTCGAGCACGAATACGCAAGCCTGCTGCCAGCAAGCGTGGCGCGGCGCGGCGGCGATTACACGCTAGCGTTCACCGTGGACCAGACGCCGCAGGAGGCCTTCCGCGCCATCAACGACGTGCGCGGCTGGTGGTCGGGCGAGGTCGAGGGCGACACCAGCCAACTCGGCGGCGAGTTCAGCTACCGCGTCGCCGGCGTGCACTATTCGAAGCAGAAGATCACCGAATCGGTCCCGGGCAAGAAGGTCGCCTGGCACGTGACTGACGCTCAGCTCGAGTTCGTCAAGGACAAGAGCGAATGGAAGGGGACCGACATCGTGTTCGAGATCGCAAAGCAGGGCGCCAAGACCGAGGTGCGGTTCACCCACAAAGGCCTGGCATCAGCCTTCGAGTGCTACACGAACTGTTCGAACGCCTGGGGCATGCTCGTCAACGGCAACCTGCGCAAGCTGATCGCCACCGGCAAGCCGCAGCCCAGCCCCTGGTGAATGTCCACGGGGGCTGCCAAGCTGCAGCCCGAATTGCAGAAACTACCGGGGCGGCGCCAGGCCACATTGGCTGGCCAAAGTCGTGGCGGTGCCCGTGACCGTGGACGCCGCGCCTGCGGCGCGAGCGGTGCCGTGAGCGGGCTCCGCCCGAGTTCGTGAACGCGCCTGCGGCGCGGATCCGTGAACGCGCCTGCGGCGCGGATCCGACTCGGCCGCAGGCCGTCCACGGCCACCTGCACGATCTCGCTCCGCTACGAAATCGACCCAAGTTTGAAGGACGCCGCCGCACGAACCCTCAAAGCTGCGGGCAACACCAGATGCCTGCGCTCGTCGCGCGAGGAATTTAGCCGCGCAGCTGCGCGACCATGACGTGCGCGATGGTGAGGTAGATGAACAAGCCCGAGGCGTCGACCAGCGTGGTAATGAGTGGGCCCGAGACGACCGTCGGATCGACACCTGCTCGTTCCGCTGCCAGCGGGATCACGGCGCCGACCGTGTTCGCCCAGGTGCACACGACCAGCACCGTGATACCTACGCAACCCGCGAGGTCGTAGCCGACGCCCCACATGGTCGCGCGACCAAACGCGATGCCGCCCAGTAGCACGCCCAGCACCAGCCCGGTGCTGGCTTCTTTGGCCAGGACGCGCAGGGCGTCGCGCAACCGCACCTCGCCCAACGCCAGGGCTCGGATAATCGTCGAAACTGTCTGTGAACCGGCGTTGCCTCCCGTGCCGATCAGCAGCGGCACGAAGAACGAGAGCGCCACCACTTTCGTCAGCTCGTCTTCGAAATGCCGCAATACCGTGCCAGTGGCGGTCTCGGCCACGAACAGCAGCACCAGCCAACTCAAACGACTGCGCACGACCTGCAGCATCGGTGTCTGAAAGTAGGGTAGTTTGGCAGCTATCTTTCCGGTGACGCCGCCCTGGTTCAAGATGCCGGCGCCTGCTTTGCGGAGCGCTGCGTCGAGCAAGTCGTCGACCCGCACCGCGCCCACCAGCTTTCCCGATTGGTCGATCACGGGCAGCGACAGAAAGTCGTGCACCTGAATGATCTCGGCCGCGTCGCCGCGCTCGGTCTCCTCGGAAACGGCGATCGGATCTCCGGTCATCACGCTGGCGATTGGCGTCGCAGGATCCAGAATGGCAACCTCGCGCAACGGGACGACGCCCACGAGCCGGCCCTGGTCGACGACGTAACAGTTCTGCGCGACCTCGATGTTCTTCAGCTCCTGCCGCAGCTTCGCCAGTGCTTCACCGACGGTGGCGCTGCGTTCGCAGGACCAGACCTTCGGCGTCATCAACCGCGCCACCGCGGCCTCGCCATATGCCAAAATGCGGTCGACCTTGGCCTTGTCGGTCGGGTCCAGCGAACCTTCGACCTTGCTGCGGTCGCTCGGACCCATGCCCGCTAGGATCGCGACCTGATGGTCGGTCGGCATGAAAGCCAAAATTCTCGCAGCATGCGCGGGATTGCAGGCGCCGATGACCTTGCCGGCCACCGCCGGATGAGCCGCGCGCAGCATGGCGGCTGCGCGGCGATCGTCGCTAGCCTCGACCAGACGCCGGCCTTGCGTCAGCGAACGACGCGACAGATCGCGTCCGAGATCTGCTGGTCGGACGCGCGTTACGGCTTCCTTCAAGCGTTCGACGCTGCCCGAGAGGCCCGCGTCGATGACGGAAAGATCGGGGATCGGTACCGCGCTGCGAACTGGTTGCTCTAGCTCTGCTCCGGACATGGCTCCAAATCCTTCGTGTTTGTTTGGCCTTGCACCCTACAGCAAAACGCTGCCTTGCACCCTGCGGCGCGCCTGCCTCAACCGCCACGAATGAGGCAAGCTCTCCACGTCGCGCGACTGGCTGGGTTCGCTGCGGCTCTCGGGTCCGGAGGTTGCGCGACGCACTCGACGCTCGCGCTCGACCGCGCCGTGATGGCCTACGATCGCAGCGTCATCGACTTGGTATCGAAGTTGCTGCTGATCTGAAGAGTTTCCAGGATGATCCGGCTGCCGTTCGCTACGACGAGGCGTCGAAGACGTATTACGCGGACACCCACGTGGTGGGGCGAGTGATTATTACCAACTACGAGTATTCAACCTTGTCCACTGCCGAGCTGACTGCGCTTTACAACGAAGCGAACCAGCTGCCGGCAAACGATGTGCTGATCGACATTCGCGCGGCCCACCCGGGGGGCGAGTGCCCGATCCACGGGGTCTTGCGGCTGCGTAGCTTCTTGAACGTGCTCACAGTTCTGGGTCGTGGCATCGCGGAAGAGCCAGAGTTTCACGTCGCACCCGAGCCACACCCGTGAATCAGAATCGCACTGAGGCCGGCGCGCCTCGCTGCTTTTTTCCCGATTTTCGATTCAAAGCCGGGCCCATCAGCCCAACCACGACTCCCTCAGCAAGCCATGTGCCAGCAGTCGTGGCGGTGACCGTGACCGCGGACGCCGCGCCTGCGCTAGGCTATGCGCGCAGTGAGTCTCGGGGAAAAAAAGCGGGAGCAGTTGGCGGCGCCGGTCCGGGTAACGGCTTGCGCGGGTGTCACTGTGTGGCTGGGGCTTGCGGCGCAACTGGTGTGGGACGCGTACCAGATGGCGACCTTCACGGCGGGGCCGAACGACCACGCGGCGCACGGCATGGTCCCGGCCGATCTGCAGATGAACGTGCTCGGCATGGTGTTCATCGTGCCGAGCGCGGCGGCGCTGCTGGCGTGCTTGGTGCTCATGGTGTTGATAGCGCGCGGCATTGGCGCGGCCGTTTACGTTGGCTGTGCGTTCGCACCGCTGCTCGTTGCCTGGTCGTTCTTCGCGCTGCTCCAGCCGACGGAACACGTCGAGCTCCTGGCAGCGCTCACGCTGTGCGCGTCGGCGCTGGTGATCGGCAGCGCGCTCGCCCACGGCTTTCGCAACCAGCTCGAAGGTCGGCGTTGGTCCGCTTCCGGGCAGGCGTTGGCGATCGTGGGCGTGGTGGAGCTGGCGGCACTGCTGGTGGTCGGTGTGGCGGCCATCCAAGCCAACAAGTTTGCGCTCACCAAATCCGCCGAGCGGCAGCAGCAGCAGACCGAAGAGCGGCGCCGCAAGCTGGCTGACCAGCAGCGAGTGGCCGCCGCAGCCCCACCTCCCGTCAGGCTGATGGCTCCGCAGAAGCCGGAGGAGCGCGCGTGGAATCACGTCGCATCGCCGATCGTCGACCTGGAGCTCGACACGATGGGACGCACCCTCACCACCCTGCATGGCGACGGCACGGTTCGGAGTTGGAGCACGGTGGTGTACGGGGCGGCGATGGTTGGCGAAGACTTGCCCGGCTCGCAGAGCGCGCTCATCCGCGAGATCGGCCCCTTTCCGGGCGATAGCCACGTGACGCTCACTTACCGCTCGCTCCTGGCGTTCGTATCGCCGGCCCTGCTCGCTGCCACTTCGGCGCCGCCGCGCTGCGCCCAGCACGATCCGCCCACGTCGCTCGAGCCACTGCGCTGGCCATCGCTCGCCATCGGCGGCAGAGCGCCCTGCCTCGGCAGCGCTTTCACGGGCGAGCCGGTGACGCAGATCGCTGTGCCCGGTTGCAGCCGCGTTACCGGCCTGCACGCTTCCGGCTCCGGCACCGAGCTGCTCGTGCAGTGTCCACGCTTCGTCGCAGTCTTGAATACCGTCACGAAGCGCATTCGCTACCGCGTCGCGACCGACAATCTGTTGCCCGGCTCGGCTCGCGTGACCGGACCCGGCTACGCCGGCATCGTCGCAGACGGCAACGGCTACTCGGCCATCTTTGGCACCTTCGATCCGCCCGGCAGCAAACGCGTCGCGCTCGGGCGAAGCGCCCGTCCACCGCAGCTCGAGCTCACCGGCTTCGGTGACTTCGTCGTCGCCGGCGCGGGTGTCTGCGTGTACCGCTCGACCGAGGCGGAGCCGCGCTGTCCCGTCGCCCGCGACGTCCCGGTTCGAAAGCTGGCCCTCCCGCGCAGCCTCACCCACCGAGCCTACGAGCGCGACGACAGCGGCAAGGCGTCGATCCGCCTCGACGCCTTGCGTTCGCGACATCCCGTCGCCGGCTTCGTACTGCTCGATCGCGCCGAGACCCCACTCATGCCAATTTCACTCGAGTAGGACAGGGGGCTGCCAAGATGCAGCCCGAATTGCAGAAGCTCACGTGCCGGCACCAGGCCACCTTGGCCGGCCAAAGTCGTGGCGGTAACCGTGACCGTGACCGTGGACGCCGCGCCTTCGGCGCGAGCGGGTCCGTGCACGGGCTTCGCCCGAGTTCGTGAACGCGCCTTCGGCGCGGGTCCGCCGCAGGCCGTCAGGGCTTGTTCCCCCGCTCGCGAAGTGTTGCTTCGAGAACGGGGAGCATGGCCAGGTCCTTGGGCCGCGCCAACGCACGTTTGAGCTCGACCAATCGATCGAGAGACAAGACTCTGACTCCGTGGCCCATCACTTCTAGCTCGTCGCTCGATTCAATCAGATCGTCGTAGAGCAAGGTCTCATTGATCGAACCGACCACGTCGACGGGACCAGCGTCGGTCGTGGCGAGCTTATGGCCGGTGGTCTCGAGATGGCTCTTTCCAAATGGAATGTTTCGCGAATCACCACGTGCGACGGCGTGCAATCGAGCTAGTGCTCGCTCGAGCCGCTCGACATTCGCGGTTTCGATCCGATAGAGGATGTCGATGTCTTGGGTGAGCACGGGCGCACCCTGTAGGGCCGCGGCGACGCCGCCGACGATGATGAATTCGATTCGTTCCTCGCTGAGAACGAGCAGCAGCCGTCCCAGGTCGAAGACGGCCATTTACTCCGCGTTTTCCGCCGGGAGAGGCGGTGACGGGGCCGGGCGCACGCTAGCCATGGCGTTCATGAAGTTCTCCACCGCCTTCAACCGTTGGGTCGGGGTCAGCGAAAGCGAGTAGCGGACAAGGCTCAGATCAACCCCGTTCTCGTCGTACTCCGGCGGTGTCGGCTCGAGCTCAGGCGTGCCGAGGGGCGGCGCGGTCATGGTCGCAAGAGCTTAGGGGCTGCCAAGACGCAGTCAAGCTCGCAGAAGGCTACCGTGCCGTCCCTCGGTACAACTGTGTCGCTATTACGCAGCTGAGTAGCGAAAGGGGCCTGAGCGCCGCGCCTTCGGCGCGAGCGATGTCGTGGAGGTGGCCGTAAACGTACACGTGGCCGTGGCCGTGCACGTGGACGGCCTGCGGCCGGGGGCGTGCACGCGCCTTCGGCGCGGATGACGAAGGCTCGAAGTCGACGCCCGCTGCGCCCCATCGTCGTAGCGCCTAGACCTCGTGAAGGTCAACGTGGACGGCCTCCGGCCGGGGGACGTGCACGCGCCTTCGGCGCGGAAGACGTGCACAGGCCTTCGGCCTGAAATCGTGAACCCTTCGGGGATGAACGGGCTTCGCCCGAGCACGTGAACGCGCCTCCGGCGCGGTTCCGCCGCAGGCGGTGCACGGATCCCGGCGCAGCCGGCCCCCGCCGCAGGCGTCCACGAAATCCCGGCGCAGCCGGGCTCACCGACCCGGCCGCAGGCCGTCCATGTCCACGTCCACTTCCACGTCCACCTTCACGCTCTCGCTCGCCTGGCGTACTTTAGCGACCGCGCGATGCGAAAAAAGACCTTCATCGTAGCCGCGCTGAGCGTAACGGCGTCGGTCGTCGCCGGCGCCTGCGGCTCGGACTCCGATGAGCAGCCGACTGCAAGCGCGGGGGCAGCGGCTGTCGCAGGCGCTGGCGGTGAGGCGGCGGGTGACGGCGCCGCGCCGAACGCGGGGGGCGATGGCTCCTCCGCTACGCCGGGCAGTAGCGACGGAGGCAGCGGCGGCGATGCCGACTCGCCGCCACTGCACCATGAGAGCTACCGTGCGTCGACGGGCTTCGCGTCGACTCAGGGTGCCAACGGCTGGTACTACCGTCAATTCGACGGCGCGAGCTACGCGGACATGATTTGGGACGACGCGGCGAGCCGATGGCAAGGCACCGATGAGTTCTGCATCATCGGCCGCACCTTCATGCACCCCGATGTTCATCAGCCGGTTCGGGAGTGGAAAGCGCCGTTCGCAGGCACCGTCACCATCGACGGCAGCATGGAGCGACCGAGCCTGCCCGGAGACGGCACCCGCGCGCGCATCACCAAGAACCGCACCCAAATCTGGCCATCCAGCGACTGGCAGCTGCTCTCACCTCGATTCGTGGCGCGGCACCTGCTGACAACCACAGTACGCGCCGGAGATACGATCGGGTTTTATCTCGACAGGAACGGCGAGCCAACGGACGACACCACGAACTGGGATCCGGTCATCAGCTACAACACCTCGCCACGCTTCACTCTCGACAAGGCCGACATCGTCATGGACCCTGCCGCGCTCGACGCGATGGGTATCGAGACGATGGACGTGTCACTCTCCACGTTGCCCGGCACGACCGGGACCGGGAACGTTTGGTTTCATTCCGAACGCTTCGGCAATGACCACCAGAAATTCAGCGGCCCCCTCGACCACCCCGGTACGACTCTGCTCTTCGAAAAGGCCGCCTCCGACTACTTCAACGCCAACCCCAGCGGTGCCGACGGCCAGTGGTGGCTCACGAATCTCTATCAGGCGCCCGAAGGGGATCTGCTCGGCTTCGTGCACGTCGAGAAATCTGGAGGCTCCGACAAGTACCGGCTGGGCCTTGCCTACTCCGCCAATGCCGGTGATTCGTGGACGTATCTCGGTCACGTCATTGGTCAGTACTCCGATCCCGACGGAGCGAACATCAGCGGCACGCCCTACTTCGTCAAGGATGGTTACTTCTACATCTACTACGCTGACATGAGCCCTACGGGCGGGATCGCGGCGGTGGCTCGCGCGCCCGTCGGCGAAGTTCTTTCGGCCGCCCGCCAGGGAAAGACGAGCCCCTGGCGCAAATACCTGAGCGGCGCCTGGAACAGCGACGGATTGGGCGGCATGGCCTCCGCCATAGCTCTCCCCACGGTCAGCCTGCATAGCGACGCCGCCTACAGCGCGACGAAGCGAGTCTACATGCTCACGGGTTACAACCACGGCCCGGGCCGGGGCGTGTGGATCGCCTTCTCGAGCGACGGCGTCACGTATTCACCCGGCGATTGGCTGCAGCACAGCGACGACCCGAAGAACCAGACGCTGTCGCCGTACATCACGCTGGTTGACGT
>FSUE01000766.1_pt1 | contig 10659 bp, 11 predicted proteins | sample 1637031 | NCBI WGS metagenome assembly FSUE01 (sample SAMEA3914819, study PRJEB12502) | metagenome | biome: forest; material: soil | place: Canada | collected 2010-06-26 | depth 0.3 m | reverse complement strand
GCCGGCGGGCAATGACGCAGAAAGTCCCGTCAGTCGGCCGCTCGTTCGAGCGTCATCTCTCGCGCAGACACGCATCCATCCGATAGGCGCTTTGTAAGACGCGCAGCTCAGGCTATCTGACTCGATCGTAGGACGAGGCTATGAGGCACCAGTGCGGCGCATGCTTGCGTGACTTCTTCGACGACTCTGGACACCGTCCTCCGTCGGGTCACGTTCATTGCGTGTTTTGCGGCGCGCAGATCGCGCTCGGGCGAAACCGCCGGCTCCAAGCATCTGCCAGCCCGATACCGTTCAGCCAAGATTACGAGCGGGAGGAGGCGTTCGCGCTCGGGGTAATTTCCAGCACGGGCCCCGGTTTTCCCGATACTTTGCGCGAGTTTCGGGTGCGCAGCGTCGTAGCCCCGCGCAAGCAGGCCGGCGACACGCCGATCGCGCCAGAGACCGGCGACACGCTGTGGCCGCTCTCGCAAGAGACCGGACGAGCCGGCATCCAAGCGGTCGCGCCCGTGCCTTGGCGCTTGGGGTCTTTGGGGTCATCGCTATTGGTGGGCTTCGCGGTCGGCGTAGCGGCGGCCGGCGCGCTCACCGCCTATCGACCACGCCCCGCTTCGTCGCCAACGTCGGCGCAAGGCTCGGCCCAAACCGCGAACGCGCGGACACGCCAAGCGGCACCGCCGGCGGCGCCGGCCGCAGCGAGTTGCCCGGCGGCGAGCAGCGCTGCCGTGAAACCGGTTGCCCCAAAAGCACCTAGCCCGATGGCCCAACGACGCTGGCTGCTCGATCGCGCCCGCTCGCAGCAACACCAGTATCGCTTGGGCGACGCAGAGCGGCTCTACCGGCAAGTGCTGGCGTACGCCCCTCGCGACAGCGAGGCGTTGAGCGGCCTAGGCGAGCTCGAGCTGCTCCGCGGTACCCTCGACCTCGCGGACGCGCGCTTCCGACAAGCGCTCGCGGTCAACGCGGACTACCTCCCCGCCCTGGTCGCCGTAGCCGATATTCGCTGGCAATCGGGACAAATCGAGGCAGCACGCCAGGCCTACCAAGACATCGTCTCCCGCTACTCCGCTGACCTTTACCCGCCGTACGTTGCCCTGCGCGGCGCCGCAGTCGTCGCGCCCGCATTCGACGCCGAGCGACTACCCTGAGTTTGACGAGAGCTACTTGCGCCAGAAGTCTTGCACCATCCAGACCTCCAAGCACGCCCCCGCCAACCGAGCGCTTCAGACGCGAGGCAGCCGACTTTTCGCCCACTTGTCGAACAACGGGCGTGGCACGGCGGCGGCGAAGCGGCTCGACAGCGACGATTGAATCGGCCAGCGCACTACGGCACGACCGTCTTCGACCCCGGCGATGAATTTGCTGACGGCCTTCGCCGTCGGCTGCAGAAATGGCATCGAGTCACAACAGTGGTTCGCGGTCAGCTCGCTCTCGACGCAGCCCGGCTCAATCAGCGAAATGGTGACTCCGAAGCGCGCGGCGTCGGGCCGCAGCGAATCGCACAGCGCGCGCACCGCCGCCTTGGAGGCCGCGTACGGCCCATGCGCAGGAAAACCTCGGTCGGCGGTCTGAGCGCCGGTGACTGCGATGGTACCGTTACCTTGAGCGCGCATCACCGGCAGCAGGGCTTCGAGCCAATACGTCACGCCCACGTAGTTGACGCGCATCACCGCTTCGGCGGCGGCCGCGCGAAAGCCCAGCGTCGTCCACTCGACATCGCGCGCCCGCTGCATGGCAATCGGATCACCCACGTCGTACCCGCCGGCGTTCAGAAACGCGCGATCTACACCACCCCACGCCTGAGTGAGCTCGCGGCAGGCCTCGGCCACGCGGGCGCAATCGGTCGTGTCACCGACGACGACCAACGCCTCGGCGGCGCCGCGCGCGCGACACTCGGCGGCGACGGCTTCGAGCTTGTCGCGACGGCGAGCGAACAGCGCGACCTTCGCACCGCGCTCGGCATATTGCCGCGCGATCTCTGCGCCGATCCCACTCGAAGCACCGGTGACGATAACTCGCACGCCGTCAGCGTAGGTTTGTCCGAGCAGCAGAGTCAAGCGCCCGCTACGGCTCGCTCAGCGCACCGTCTCGCATCTGCAGCCTACGTGACAGACGCGACGCGATCTCGACGTCGTGCGTCACGAGCAGTAGCGCGGCTTCTTCGGCGCACGCCGCGAGCAGTGCGTCGATCACGGCCTGGGCGTTCTTCGAATCCAAGCTGCCGGTCGGCTCGTCCGCAAGCACGAGCTTGGGCGCATTGATCAACGCGCGCGCGATCGCGACCCGCTGCGCCTCGCCCGTCGACAGGCGCGCGGCCTTTTCATGGCGGCGCCCGAAAAGCCCCACACGCTCGAGCCAGGCATCGGCGCTCTGCATCGCCTGGTCGCGCTTGCCATGCAAAAGCCAGGCAGGGATGGCGACGTTTTCGCGGGCCGTAAAATGGCCGAGCAGATTGTTGATCTGGAACACGAAGCCGACGTAGCGGAGGCGCAGGCGGGCTCGCTCCGGCGCGGGCTGGGCCCAGGCATCGAGGTCACTGAAGGCGACCCGGCCTTCATTCGGTCGCTCGAGCAAGCCAAGCATGTGCAGCAAAGTGGTTTTGCCGCAGCCGCTCGGTCCTAGAACGGCAACCGACTCGCGCGCAGCGAGCGTCAGCGAGGCGGCCTGCACCACTGCCCGCTCGCCAAATCGGCAGGTAAGCCCTTGCGCGCGCACGGCTTGGGGCTCGGCCGTCGCCATCAGGTCACCCCGCGAAAAACCGGGGCCGGCTCCAGCCGCGACGCGCGCACGGCCGGGTAAACGCCGGCTAAAACCGCCGCGCCCAACGCGACCAACACCGGCTGAAGAAAACACCGCCACTCGAGCACCGGTCGAATGACGAAGCCCTGCCATTCGAAGATTGGCCGAGCCTGAAAATACTGAATCAGCCCGTAGCCACCCAGGCAGCCCAACGCCGAGCCGCCGACGCCGACGAGCAAGGCCTGCATCAAGAAGATAGCGAAGATTTCCCGGGCGCCAAAGCCAAGCGCGGCCAATACGCCGATGTCGCGCCGCCGATGCAGCACGCTGATGTAGAGCAGCGCAAGCAGCGGCAACGACACGGCGCACACGACCATCGCCTGCGAGACGGCGCCGACAGCGTGGCTCGCGCGCAGCGAGCTAGCCAAATACGGACTGTCATCGAGCCAAGCTCGCGCTTGCAGGTCCGGTAATTCTTGGCCGATGCGCTGCGCGAGCGAGCTGGCCAGCGTGTGGTCGTCCAAGTAAACCAATATCATCGTGGCCGAGTCGGGCTCCCCGGCTTCGTCGGCCAAAAATGCCCGGTCCACGAAGACGGACTCCTGCGCGCCGAAGGTGCCACCGACCACGCCACGCACGGTCATTTTGAAGCGACCTACGTCGTCCGCATCGATCGCCGCCGCGCCGATCGCCAAGATCACGCGCACGGACACGCTGTCACCCACCGCCACCCCCAGCCGCTTCGCCAACGCCACCCCGACCAGCACACCATCGCGATCGCCGGCGCGCAACGGCTGCCCCTGCAGCATGCGATAGGGACGGAAGCTGACCAAGCCGTCGAGCGCAATGATCGGCGCGCCGACCAGCGCTCCGTCGGTTTTGAGCGCACCGGGCTTGACCAGCACCGGGACGCTGGCTCGAATCTCGGGGTGAGCCGCGAGCCGGTCGCCGATCGCGCGCACGTTTTGGATACCAGCCTTTCGGCGGGAGCGGAGCCGGATGTCGCCGTCGCCGGCCGACACGCCTTCACTCATCAGCGCGGCCTCGTAACCCAGCTGGTTGGAGAGGTTCGGCACTTGAAACGCCACCCCCGCGGCGACCGCGGCCACCAACAGCACGACGCTGAACGAGTCCTCGAGCAGGTTCCCGAGCGCCAGAAAGAACACCAAACGCAGTCTCATCACGCACCTAGTCGGCGAGCAGCGACTCAACCACTAGTCGATGCACCTCGGGATCGGTCGGCAACGCGCGGTGAGCTTTGGTCGCCACCCAACGCAGGCGCTCGGCCGGTAGGCCCGGAAACGCACGCAGGCTGGCCTCGGTGGTCATGCCGTCACCAGCCGCGTACAGCACGGGCGCGTGCTGATCGCGCGCCGCCGGCGTGCAGCTCGGAAAGCGTACGCGGCCGCGCGCGACGTAAGCGCGAATCACCGTCGGCAGCTGCTTTCCGCCGACCAAGAAGGTGTCGGAGTGGCTCGCTCCGTGATCGAGCGTTTCGTGAAAGAGCCGCGCACGGGCGAGCCGCTCGGCCAGCTCGCGCTTCGGCATCGAAACCAGCCCCCAGCGCAGCCACGCATCCGCATCATACAAACTTTGGTCGAGGATTTGGCCTTGCTCGTCGATGAAAATCCGCTCGTCCGGGTGCGGCAGCAGATCCCAAACCGTTTGCTGTCCGGCGATCTGCCGACCGGCAAAGCGGCGGCCGAGCGGGGCCGGCCGCGAGCCGTTGGCCAACACGTCGAGCGCCGAGAAGGTGCCGCGCTGCGGCGTACCTACGCAGATCAGCCGGCGAATACGCCGCTGCGCGCGCTCGGCGTTGCTTGAAAGCAGGTAACGCGCCACCAGCCCCCCCGAGCTGACGCCGATCACGTCGACTTGCTGCGCGCGCGGCCCACTCACCTGGTGCACGAGCTCTTCGAGCTTGACCGCCGCATCGATGAACCCCGTGCGCCAGTCGTACTCGAGCACGAACAACGTCTCGCCGAGCACGTAGCCACCGGTGCGCACGAGGTAGCGCACCAGACCGCCGTACACGTCGTACGACCAGAGCCGGGGCACCACCGTGAAGCCTTCGAGCAGGCCGGCCGGGCGCAGGTCGTGCGTCCCAGTCGAAAAGGGCGGCCAGTAGAGGTCGCGGGTCGAGCTCCAGCCGCCCCGCCCGCGCTGGTCGACCAGACGCGTGCCCAGAATGCTCGGCACGAGCACCAGCGGAGGGCGCCGCGTCTGCTGCGCCCGGCGCCGGAGCGAACGATGCTCTTCGAGCTGCGAGCGTGCAACTTCGACTAGTCGGTTGAGCAGCATCGGCGTGCTCGGTGCTCCCTATCCAACGGCCACACCGCTCGGTTAGCCGGTGCGGCCGGGGGCGTCAATCGGCCCGCCGCGTCCGCATCTGGTGGTATCGTGAGCCGTGGCCTCGTCGGTTGGGGAACTTGTCGATTCGATGTGGACGGCGCGGCTCGCGACGCTGGAGCTTGCCAGGGTGCGCGACGAATTTCGTCGCGACGGCGAGTTCATCGTGTTGCCCGATCTGGTTCCGCCGGCGCTGTGCGCCGAAGCGCTGGCCGAGATCGACCAGGTGCGCGCCACCCGCTCGCGAATGCCGTGGCTACGCTCGGCGCAGCACGTCGGCTGGCGCAGGCTGCAACGTGTTGCACCGCTCTCGACCGCCATCTATCGCTCGCGCGTCTTCTTGGACTGGACGAGCGAGCTGGTCGGACAAGCGATGCAGCTCAAAGACGACCAAGACGATCACGCCTGCGCAACCTACGAGTACGATCGCGAGGGCGACGGCATGCGTTTCCACTACGACACGTGTGGATGCGACGAGGGCGCCTCGTACACCCAGCTGCTGTCACTCTGCGATCGCTCGACCCAACGCCTGCTCGTCGACCTACACACCAAAGACGACCTGCCCGTCGAGCGGCGCGAGCTGCGCACACCGCCCGGAACGCTGGTCATCTTCTGCGGCTCGAAGGTGTGGCACGGCGTGTCGCAGCTGAGCGCGGGCCAGCGGCGCGTGATTCTGTCCATGTCGTACGCGAGCAACCCGTACATGCCTCCGCTACGCCGCCTGTACGAAAACGCCAAAGACGCAATCCTGTACTTCGGTCCGAGCGCACTCTGGCAAAAGAACTTCAGGTAAGCCCAGCGCCTGACGCTCATCGCTCCGAACGTCATAAGGAGATGACGCAGGGCGTGTGTGCTCGACTCGAGATCATGTGATGGATACGCGCACGAGCAGACACCAGGAGCGAGCCAATCTCCGCTTGCGGTCGCGCGCTGGTGCCGGCCAATGGCGAAGGTGATGTTCTGCATCCAGTCGAGGATCTTCCCATGCGCCTTTCGTCAATCCGTACTCTCGTCGCCATCGTCGGCCTCAGCGCCGTTTCACAACTGGCCTTTGGGGACACGGGTGGCGCCGAGATCGCGCCGAGCAATTCGCACCCGCACGGCAAGAGTTACGGCCAATGGGCCGCGCTTTGGTGGAAGTGGGCGCTCGAAACGCCCGCCAGCATCAACCCGGTTCTGGACACGTCGGGCGCAAACTGCGCGGTCAATCAGCACGACCACGTTTGGTTCCTGGCCGGCAGCTTCTCGGGCGGCACGGTCTCGCGCTCGTGCAGCATTCCGAAAGGCACGTCGCTGTTCTTCCCGCTCGCCAACGACTTCTACGCTGCCTTCCTCACCGACCCGGCCGACCAGCGTACCGAGACATTCCTGCGCAGCCAAGTGACGTGCGTCGAGGGTGCAGCCGTCTCGGCAAGCGTCGACGGTCATCCGGTGTCCACACCGTCTCGCTACTTGGAGAAATCGGCCGTGTTCGGCGCCGTGCTACCGACGGACAACGTTTACGGAGTGACCGCCGCCGACGTGCCGGAGCTCACCCTCAGCCCTGCAGTCGACGAAGGCTACTACCTGTTCATCGAGCCGCTGCCGCCCGGCCAACACCAACTCAAGTTTTCGGTGACACCTAACGGTGCGTGCGCCTTGCCGCTCGACGTGACCTACAACCTGACGGTCGCGCGCTAGCGCCGCCCAAACGCCTTCACCGCTCGCGACGCCGGCGTTTGGCGCCGTTGTCGAGCAGCGCCGCCATCGCTGCGTGCAGCGTGCGTTGGGTTTCACGCGCCGCGGGCGCCTTGAAATCGTGAAAGAATTGCTGCGCGCCCAAGAACGCCACGTATTCGAGGCGCGCCAGCGTGCGACGTTGACGTACCGGCAGCCCGGGGTCGAAAAGCTCCGTCAGGTACGCGACGCGCCGCTGATCGACCCGCGCCACGAACTTGCGCGCCACCGGATCGCGAAGTCCCCAGGCTCGCACCGCCAAATCGAGCTTCATATCCAGCGCGTGCACGGCCGAGTCGAGCGCGCGGCGCCGTTCGCTGGGGCCAACGGCGTTTGCCTGCTCGATTGGCTGAGCGGTTTGCTCGTGTTCCCACCGCGTCAAAAGCGCGTGAAGATAGACGTCCACGTCACGGAAGTGGTGATAGAAGGCGCCCTTCGTCCGTGACAGCTCGCTACACAGTCGCTCGATGGTCAGCGCGACCTCGCCGCCGTCGCGTAAGATCGCCAGGCCCGACTTCAGCCAGTCGCTCTCGCTCGTGCGCGCCATCTGGCTAGACTGCCGCCAGCCCGATCGCCGTAGCAAGTGCTGCGCTGAGCGGCGAGTACAGCCGCAAGCTCCAACGCAAGTAGGGCGTGCCGATGATGCTCGGCCGCAGCGCAGCCTCGAAAAACCCACCCACGCCGCGCAGCGCCAAGACGGCGACCATGCCCCACGTCACCACCGCCCGCACCAGCCCGGCCTGTGGCTTGGCAAGCAGTAGGCCGCGCAGCGACAGCACCCAGATTGCGGCAAAAACCAGCAGCCCCGCGACTGCCAGCGTCGCCGCGCGCCCGGGCATGCGTTGGCTCGGCTCACCCACCACCGTGAGCGCCAACGCGCTTCGGCTGGACAGCGGCCACGGCAACCCCGCCGCCCAGACCGCGTGCAACAGGCCCAGCGCGGCCAGCACGACGGCCGCCACAATCGCGGCGATGTCGCCGACCCAAGGTAGTGGGCTCGAGCCCGCCCAGTGCGCCGCGGAGGCGAAGGCGCCGAGCGGCAAGAACAAAATCCATTGCGGCATGCGTCGCACGTCGCCGAAGCGAGCGGCCGCGAACACGAAGAACAGCGCCGCGTAACCGAGCGCCGTCGCGCCACCACCAAGCTCCACCAGCGTGACCCACGGCGCGGCGGGGGTGCGCGCCGCAAGCGCGAACGCGCCGCCCAACAGCAGCAGGTGCCAAGTCAGCATGTGCCACAGCACCTCGACGACATGGCGCACCACGCGCGGCAGCGGAGCCGCCAAGACTGGTCGCAAAATTTCGCGCCCGCCGAGCAGCGCGTGCAGCCCGGCCGTGAACACCGCCAACCCCGACGCCAACCCCAGCATGATCGAGCAGCTCATGACCGAAACATACCTCAAGGTATGTTTCGGTCAAGCGTCGCCTGTTCCGTCTGTGGCATCAATCGAAGGCGTAGCCGAAAGCGGTGGAGACCACGGGGCCGCTGCCAAAGAACGCGGATGCCAGGTGATCGTCGCGCCGCCCTGCCACGAAGGTGAAGTTGTTTCGATTCAGAAGCCAGCTGTACCCCGCAGCGGCCTGCATCGTGAACCCGTGCCGATGAATGAATTCGAAGCCGAGCACGGCCTGCGCAAACTCGGAGCGCTTCACGTCGTACTTCCCAGTCCGGCTCGGGTCGAAGTCATCGAAGTCGTCGTCACGTGAGCGATTGCGACTGCGGCTGATGCGCGCGCCGTCGAGGCCCGAGCTCAAGCTCAATCCGGCGCCGACGAAAGGCGTGAACGGTCCAGTGAGTAGGTTATAGCGGCCGCGAACGCCCGCCTTCCAACCGGTGGCCGAGAGACCGCCGCCAAGATCGAAGGCCAGGTGCGGGTGGGCGTTGTAGGTCAATGTTGCGCCGACACCAGCCAGGCTGTTCCAACCGATTTCTCCGAGCAGCTCGAGCTTGCGCTGCGATCGAATCGGCAAGCTCGACGCGCGCAGTTCGGTCGCAGCGTCTTTGCGGTGCGCGTCGAAGCCAAACGTTACCGGCGAAGCTTCCGGAGCTGGCGTGGCGGGCGGCGCGGGCGGTGGCGCGACTACCGGCTCGGGTGACGCTACCGCTGACGGCACCGGCGGTACGGTGCTGGTCTGATCAGCAGGCACGCTTGCCTCCGTCGACTGCATAGGAGCGGGCGCCTCCGTTCGCGCTTCCGTCGGCGCGGGCGCGACCGCCGGATCGAGGGCAGCCAGGCGCCGCACGCTTTGGGCGCTCGCCTGCGACACAACGAACCCGAGCGCGAGTCCCACAGTCCCTACAATCCGATGTGCTCTCATGCCGGGTGCCAAAAGCAAGCTTTGGGCCACATCCGAGTGAGTCGACGCCGCTGGGGTATCTGAGCCGAAAGTCCCGCCCACCACGCCCCAAGCTCGTCATCGGGCTTGTTCCCTGTGACGAACGTCCGGACAGGTGTCCGCCGAGCTGGGAAGGTGGCGTCACCGCGGAACGTAGAGCAATTCGTGGTCAAGTGGCGAGAGAGCCGGGAGCAGGGCGCGGCGCGATGCGGGCTGATCGCCGTTACGCTTGGCCTCTTGGCGGCGTGCGCCGCGACGCCCGCTCCGCCGTCAGTGCCGGTTCAGCAAGCGCCGCTCAGCGGCGACTATGTGTCGAGCAGCTCGAGTGAGTCGGGTTACTCGAGCGCCGACTACCGCTCGGCCAAGGGGCTTGCGGTTCCGCACCGAGCGCGGCTGACCGACCCGACGCGGCTGAGCGTCCGTCCGGATCTCTACACCCTCTCGTTTGCCGTGAGAGAGCAACGTGAGAGCTCGCACGCGGCGCTGGATGCTGCGCGCACGAGCTCCGACCGCGTCTCGGCCGAGCTCCTCAAGGCGCTCGGCCCGGCCGCCGCCACCAAGGTGAAGGGCTTCACGCTAACGCGCGTAACCCGAGCGTCGAAGCAGCTCGGAATTCTGGCCTCTGTGGACGGCACGCTCGAGGTGCGCGTGACCGAGGATCAGGACTTTTGGGCTCGCGGTCGGCTGTTCACGACGCTGGTCGAAACCACCCAGGCGATCGCCGAAGCCGCCGGCTCCGACCAAGATCCGATGCGCGCCGTCAGCTTCGAGCCACCGCAAGCGGTGGTGAGCGATCCAGAGCGTTATCGCCCCGAGCTCGTCCAGCGCTGGGTGCAGCGCCTGCGAGATTTTACGACCACTGCCGAAGCCGCTGCCGCTCCACTCGTGGTCCGCGACTGCACGCCGCCAGGCGCCGTGACGCAGGCCGCGCTGTCCTTCGACGAAGTCTCGCTCGAGCTCGCGATCACGTGTCGCATCGACACCCGCGCCGCCGCCAACGCGCTCCCGTCCAGTCGCGAGCCCTGAGAGCGCTCGAGCCGAGTGCGTTGCCAGCCGAGGGTAAGCGGTTAGTCCGACCCGACGCGCTGTGGCACGCCGTCCTGCCTTCGTCAGCCGCAGTTTTGCTCGAAGTGTCATCGATTCGATCCATCCGCCGAGCGCGCGACATCTCGCGCCAAGTGGGCGCACGCTGTCGAAAATCAGGTAACGCTGTAGCGTTCGGGACATGAACCGCTATGAAAGCGACGCGCCCCCACTTGCCATTTTCGAGGGTAATCGCGCGCCGTTGCAGCCAAATGGCCGAACAGCCGCCCGACTGCAAACCCCTGAAATATCACAGGTAATCGACCTTCCGCTGGCCAGAAACTGATTAACAAAAATCTAGTGTTGTGGTAACCCTCACGACCCATTAAAGTGTCACTGCAACCTCTCCCCGAGAGCTTGCGAACGACCTAGGAGCGAGCCTTGCCGATCGAAGTACCGAGCGTGCGAATCCTGATCGTGGACGATGACAAAGCGATT
>FSUE01000972.1_pt1 | contig 10683 bp, 9 predicted proteins | sample 1637031 | NCBI WGS metagenome assembly FSUE01 (sample SAMEA3914819, study PRJEB12502) | metagenome | biome: forest; material: soil | place: Canada | collected 2010-06-26 | depth 0.3 m | reverse complement strand
GCACTTTTTGTTCGGGTGCACGAACTCGACCGGATCTTCGATGGTGATGATGTGATCTTCGCGCGTGCGATTGATGTAATCGACCAGCGCCGCCAGCGTGGTCGACTTGCCGGAGCCGGTTGGGCCGGTCACCAGCACCAAGCCTTTGGGCAAATGACACAGCGCGAGCAGCTCTTTGGGCAGGTTCAAGTCGTCAGTCGTCAAAATCTTGCTGGGAATGACGCGCATGACCGCGCCCATGCCGCGCAGGTCGACGAACAGGTTGGCGCGGAAGCGGGCTTTGCCGGGCAGCTCGTAGGCAAAATCGGTGTCGTGGGAATTCTCGAACTCCTCGCGATTGCGCGGCGGCACGATCGGCATCAGCAGGCGTTGCACTTGCTCGGCCGAGAAGACGTCGTAACCAGGCACGTGCTTCATCTCGCCGTCGATGCGCATGATCGGCACCGAGCTGGTCGAGATGTGCAAATCGGAGCCTTTTACCTCGAGCAGCCGATGCAAGAGCTTGTCGATGTTGGTGGTGGAGCCGTCGGACAGCGGGTTGTCGTAAGCCAGCTTGGCCGAGGCGAGCGGGGGCTGCGTGCGCAGCGCCGGGCGCGGGATGTCGAACGCGTCGTCGGAGGTGTCGATGCCGGACGACATCGCGGGCATGCCGGGCATCGACGGCGGCGACGGCATCGCGAACGGCGCAGGCGCGGGCGCCGGTGCGGGTGGCTGCGGGCGCTCGGCCTGTTTGGCGAGCGTTTCGCAGCGGTCGAGGAAGAACGAGACGCTGACCAAGCCGACTTTGACCTCGGCGCAGGCGCGCACCGGGCCGCGGCCTTCGAGCTCGAAGTCCCATTCGGCAAAACCGGTCGCCAGGTGTTGCTTGGCGGCCGGCGTCAGAATCGGCGCGAGCAAGCTGCTGATCTTCTCGGGCGTCTGCGGATCGCCTTTCACTTCGCTCTCGCCCTGCGGCACGACGACGATCGTGCGGCGACCGGGGATGAGCCGGACCTCGCGGGCTCCGACCAAGAGTGCGCGCTTCAACAGATCGGCAATCGGATGGCTCATGCTCTTCTCGCTTCGTTCAAGAACGATCCGCGAGTATGGCAAAAAGCCCTACGGGTGGATATACACCACCGTTCCGCGGTCTTTATTAAGTACGCCGTGCCGCGGTCTCGTGGGTCGGTGGGGCCCCAACCCCACCTCCTATGGGTGGATGTAGACGACGGTGCCGCGGTCTTTGTTCAGCACGCCGTGCCACCCTTTCGGCACTGACGGGTCGGTCCACTCGAAGAGCCAGGCGGCGTCTTTGGGGGCCAGGTTCACGCAGCCGTGGCTTCTGACTTTGCCGAATTCGTCGTGCCAGTAGGCGCCGTGGAGCGCGTAACCTTTGTGGAAATACTGAACGAACGGCACGTCACGCAGATTGTAGGAGTCGCCCTTGTCTTCGTCGCCATCCATCGTCGAGGCGACTTCTTTTTGGTAGATCATGAACGTGCCGCGCGGCGTCGATTCGGTTTTGTCCGGATCTCCCAGGCCTGCGCGACCACTGCTGATCAACGTCGCGTACACCGGCGTGCGCCCCGAGTAGGCGACCAGCGACTGCTGCTTGATCGAAATGTCGATCCATTTGCGATCACCGGTGGCGAAGCTCGGGAACGAATCGCGCGGCTCGAGCCGTCGCATCGATGCTTCGGCGACCCACGTGCCGTCGCGCGTCTCCAAGAAGCCGCCCGGCTTGCTCTGACCGGTGAGCTTCACGCCCTCGCGATCGGCGAGCTGCCCGCCGGCGCCGAAATTGCCGTCGTCGAGCCGTCTGTAACGTTGGCCGTAGCGCTCTTTGCTGAACGCGACCGGCAAGCCTTCGTTCGCCGCGATCTCGACGCCGTGAAATTCGCTCTGTCGCACCAGCTTGACGCGATCGAGCGCGATGATGTCGAGCTCGGTCGTCAAACCGAACAGGCGCTTTTCCCATTCGAAGCTGCGCGCGATCGCAAAGCCGCTGTCGGCCGCCGCCGCGCCGGCGTGCGACACGTAGCGCAGCGGTTGCTTCACGCCGTACGGTTTCGGCAACCTGGCGTCGCCGGCCAGAAAATCCGGCGGCGCGCCCACCTCACCCAGCGCCGCCAAGAGGCCTGAAGCGCGGATCCGCTCGCGGAAATTGGCGGCGCGCACGCCGAGCTCGCCACCTTCCGACTCTTGCATCTGCTGCGCCGACGGCAGCCGAAAGTAAAGCAGCGGCGGCGTATCGCTGGAAAGTGCGTACGTGTACGGCAAGCCCTGGCCGCGCACCGGTCGGCCCTGCGACGCCGTCACCACCGGGTGCGCGATGTCGGTCGTGGCGCCCAGGCCCATGCAAATGAAGCCGCGCGGATTGACGCGGTACCAGCCGCCGTCACAGCCGTCATTGACGATTTTGGGGCCGCGCGCGCTGACCACCGCGCCGGCGCGCAGGTAACCGTAGCGGGTGCGGTTCGGCCCCGCGTCGGTATAAATCCAACTGCGCCAAGCGATGCTGCCGACCTTGACGACGTCCGGGCCCGTCTCGTCGAACGGCAGGTTGTCGAGGGTGTTGCTGGGGGCCGCCGAGTTGCTTGGCACAACTTTGCTGCGTGGCCGCTCGGACGGCTCGGTTTCGACGGCATTGGCGCTGCCGACCTCGCGTCCGACGCCCGGCGCCGATGCGCTCGCCGCCGCTGCACCCGGCGGTTCGGCGCGCTTGCTGCAGCCCGCCAAGAGCGGCTGGCACAAGACCCAGCCCAGGCCTGTCAGACGGCAGACCGACGCGATATTTTGGCGAAGAAATCGCATGCTGCGGGGTCGCGAGCCGGGGCCCGGCGGCTCCGCCGACCCGGGACTCGGCGGATCCGTTAGCACAGCTCCGGCAGATCCGTGCATGCTGCGCGCCGTGCGGATTCCGAGCGGCGTTTTGAAGATCGTGAAGGAGGTTGCACGGCACCTGCTGCGCCGTCCGGTGATCGGTATCGTGGTCGCTGCCCGGACCGCCGACGGCCGGCTGCTGCTGATTCGGCGCGCCGATTCGGGCAAGTGGGCGCTGCCGGGCGGCACCCTCGAGTGGGGAGAACAGCTGCGGCCGGCGATCACGCGCGAGGTGTTGGAGGAGACGGGCGCCGTGGTCACGCAGCTGGGCGAGCTGTTGGGCGTGTACTCGGCACCGGACCGCGACCCGCGCTTTCACGCGGTCACGGTCGTGGTGGCGGCGACCGTCGGCGAGCCTGACCAAACCCGCGTCAACCCGGTCGAGGTCACCGAGGTCGGGCTGTTTGGCGACAGCGAGCTGCCGGACGATTTTTCGCACGGCATGGCCGATATCGTCAAAAACGTGGTCCTCAAAAATGTGGTGTGGGAATGATAGGCTGGAGGCGCATGCACCGCGCCGCCGGCTACGCACTCGGGCTGCTCTCGCTGTTGGCGCTCAGCGGTTGTGGCGTGTTTCGGCACATCACGGTCGAGCCGGTGGCGACGGCGTTCCAGCGCCCGAGCAACGTCGGCGCGTACGTGTCGGTCACGGACGGCGACGCTGCGCTCACTGAGCTGACGTCGTCGAACTTTCGCGTCTACGAAAACGAGCAGCTGGTGCCGTCCGAGCAGACGCAGCTCACGTTGCTGGATACCAACTTGGTGGCGGCTTATCAGGTCGTGCTGTTGGTCGACATGAGCGCGGCGCTTACGCCCGAGGCGCGCAGCGTGGCGGCCAAGGCCGCGCTCGGCTTCGTGCAAAAGGTCAACCCGCGCGAAGCCGTTTCGGTGTTCGCGTTCGATGGCGGCGAAGGCTTGGTGCCGATCGCAGCGCTGCCGCGCGGCAACCAGGCCGTAACGATGGCCGCGCTCGAGAGCTTCACGCCGCGCGACAAGTCGCGCAATCTGAACGGCGCGGTCGCGGCCGGCCTCAGCAAGCTCGAAATGGCGCTGGCGCAAAGCGGCCGCGTCGTGCGCATCGGTACGCTGGTCGTTTACGCGGCGGGGCCCGACATCGCCGGCCGCGTCGACAAGGACAAAGCGCACGAGCTGGTGTGGGCCAGCCCGTACGACGTGATCGGCGTCGGCGTCGCCGAACAGGCAGACGCTGTCGAAGATCTGGCCCGGCGTGGGCTAGTGCGCGCTCAGGCCGCCGATACCCTACCGATCGCCTTCGAGGAAGCCGCGACCCTGGCGATCGAGCAGCTCGAAAAGCACTACTTGGTGTCGTACTGCTCACCCGCGCGCGCCGGCACGCGTCGGCTGCGGCTCGAGGTCTCGTACACCAACAAAGAGGGCGAAGAGCACCACGGCGACTTCGAGACCGACTTCAGCGCGCGTGCGTTCGGCCCCGGCTGTAACCCGCAAACGACGCCGCGCTTCACGTTGACGCCCAAGGCCGCCGAGCCGGAACCCGAGCCGGAGCCCAAGCACAAGGCCGACGCCGAAACCGACGGCAAGCGCTCGAACGACCTGAAGCGAAACGGCGGCAAAAAAGCCGCCCCCGATTCTCGCCAGCACGACCAAGGCGAGGACGCGCCGGTCGCACCGCCCGACCAGTCGGGCTACGCCAAATAGCTGATGGCCAGCGCGCGTCCCCGCGAGGTGAACATCGAGCTCACCGAAGGCGAGTACATCGCGGCGCGCGGCAAAACCCAGGTCACCTGGCTGATTCGCCTGAACGACGCCTGGGTGCACGTCACCGAATGGCCAGGTGCCGAGATCGAGCGCTGTCAGACGAGGTCGGGCATGGTGTGGCAAAATCTCACGCGGCTTACGGTGCCGCCCGGGGCCCGACTGACCCGCGTGGAGTCACGGCCGGCGCCCTACGCCCAGCGCGACGCGCTCGACTACCTGAAGCGGCCGCCGGACGCCGCCAGACGGGTTTTGCGCCAGGAGTTTCGCGTAGGTGCGCGTGGCGACCTGATCCGCGAGGGTTAGGAAAGTCTCGTTTCGAGGCGCGCGGGGCGCCACAAGCTGGCCGAAGCCGCCAATGATTTCCGAATGATACCGGCTGCCCCTTTAGGCGAACCGGAAACCGCCGTTCGGTGGTGTGCATGGTCGCACCAGCTCACGACGGAGCGGCGGCGGGTGAAGCACAGGCGGCACCCAGCACGCCGCCGAGCAGCAAGCGTCGCTCACAAGCGGCGCCGCCTCCCCCATCGTCCGATGTGGAGCGCAAGGCCGAGAATACCAAGGGCTGGATCTTGGTCGTCGACGACGAGCCGGAGCTGCTGCGCGGTGTGTGCCGCGGCCTGAAGCTGCTCGGCTACAGCGTGACCGAGGCGCGCAACGGCGAGGAAGCCGTGCAGCACTTGAGCCGGCGCGCGTTCGACGTCGTGGTCAGCGACATCGTGATGCCCGGCATGGGCGGCATCCAGCTGCTGAAAGAGATTCGCCAACACGACCTACACGTACCGGTGGTGTTGATGACCGGCGCGCCTGCCGTCAGCACGGCCGTGCAAGCGCTGGAGTACGGCGCGTTCCACTACCTGACCAAGCCGGTCGAGCCCGAAGCGCTCGATACGATCGTGCAAAAGGCCGTGCGCATGCACCGCATGGCGCGCGTGAAGCAACAAGCCGCCGAGCTGCTCGGCCACGCCGGCGCGCTCGGCACCGATCGCGCCGGTCTCGAAGCCAGCTTCGACCGCGCGATGCAATCGATGTGGATGGCCTACCATCCGATCGTCGACGTCAACAAGAAGACCATCTTCGGCTACGAAGCGCTGCTGCGCAGCACCGAGCCGAGCTTGCCGCACCCGGGCGCGGTGATCGACGCCGCGATGCGGCTCGGCCGCATCGAGCTCTTGGGCCGCGCGATTCGCTCGCTGGCGGCGGAGCCGATCCCGCCCGACAGCGATTTCCTGCTGTTCGTGAACTTGCACGTCACCGATCTGACCGATCCGGCGTTGAGCGATCCCGACTCGCCGCTGTCGAAGATCGCCAGCCGCGTGGTGCTCGAAATCACCGAGCGCTCGTCACTGGACGAGGTCAAAGACGCGCGACGCCGCGTGGCTTCGCTGCGCGAAATGGGCTTCAAGATCGCGGTCGACGATCTGGGTGCCGGCTACGCCGGGCTGTCGAGCTTTACGCTGCTAGAGCCGGAGATCGTCAAGCTCGACATGTCGCTGATTCGCGACATTCACATCACCAGCACCAAGCAAAAGGTGGTGCGCTCGATGACCGCGCTGTCGAAAGACATGGGCATGACCGTGGTCGCCGAGGGTGTCGAAACCCGGGACGAACGCGATTGCTTGATCGATTTGGGGTGCGAGCTGCTGCAAGGCTTCTTGTTCGCCAAGCCGGGCCGCGCCTTCCCGGGGGTCAACTGGTGACCGCCGCCTTCTCCGAGCGTCCAGGTACGGTCACGCGCGACGGCGCCACGCGCGAGCTCTCGTTCAGCGAGCCGCCGAACGCCGGTCGGGCTTCGTTCCCGGATGGCGGATTTCTGCCCGAAGCGCGCACGATGGAAGTGTCGGTGCGCAGCACCGATATCAGCGGGCCGCCGACGGCGCCGTCGATCGTCGATCGCGCCGTGCTGTTGCGCATGGACGGCGTGCAAGCCGGACAAATCGTCGGCCTCGAGCAATGGCCGTTCACGGTCGGGCGCCACCTGACCAATCACCTGCGCATCGACGAAGACAGCATCAGCCGCTTTCACGCGCGCATCATCCGCAACGGCGACGAGTACTCGGTCGAGGACATGGGCTCGCGCAACGGCACGTTCGTCGCTGGCAAGCGCGTCACGCGCGCCAAGCTCGAGCACGACAGCTGGCTGCAGTTCGGACCGCGCGTCAGCTTCCGGTTTTCGATGACCGACGTGCGTGAAGAGCGGCTGCTGCGCAAGCTGTACGAATCCAGCACGCGCGACGCCCTGACCGGCGCCTACAACCGACTGCACTTCGAGGAGCGGCTGCGCGCCGAGGTCGCGTACGCGATCCGTCACCGGACCCAAGCCTCGCTGGTGCTGATCGACCTCGATCATTTCAAGCGGGTGAACGACACCTACGGCCACCCCGGCGGCGACGCGGTCTTGAAACGCGCCTGCGAGGCGTGTACGCGCGCGCTGCGCACCGAGGACGTGTTCGCCCGCTTCGGCGGCGAAGAGTTCGCGGTCGTGCTGCGCGGCATCGAGCTCAAAGGCGCCACACGGCTCGGCGACCGGCTGCGAGCCGCCGTGGCCAACGAGGTGGTCGACCACGAAGGCCGGCAGATCAAAATCACGCTCAGCGCCGGCGCAGCCTCGATGGCTTGCTGCGGCTCGCCCAGCGCCGAAGAGCTGATCGCCATCGCCGATCGGCGCCTCTACCTTGCCAAGCAGCAAGGCCGAAACCGCATCGTCGCGGCCGGCTGAATACGAGCGGCTTTACTCCCGCACGTGGGGTCTGCTACGAGGCTATTTTCGGAGGAACCGAAGTGCCCATCGACCTCAGCTCGCTCAAGTCCGAACGTGACCGCCTCAAGGACAACCTGCGCGAGATCGAGGGCGAGCTGCGGCGCCTCGAGGCCGAGCTGAAGGGGCTCCGCCAGCGCGAGATCGCGACCAAGCGCGAAATCGAAGCGCTCGCGACGCTGATCGAGCTCGGCGACGCGCGCGAAGCCAAGACCGACGCCTGAAGCCGACCGACGGCGCCCGCCGTCGACTCACGCTTCGCCGTCGTTCACGCCTTCGTGCCGCTCAGCTTCAAGATCAGCTCGAAGTCGTCGGCGCTCGCCGGTACGACCGACAGCCGGCTCTTCTTGACCAGCCCAAAGCCGGCCAGCTTTTTCTCGCCTTTGATCTGCGCCAACGTCACCGGCCGGGTCAGCGACTTCTTTGCCGTCAGCTCGACGACCGACCACTCGCCTTCGTCGCTCGTCTGCTCGGGCGTCGCCTCGGCGGACACCGTCGCCAGACCGACGACTTCTTTGCCCTCGTTCGAGTGATAGAAGAGCACGAAGTCGCCCTTCTTCATCGCGCGCAAGTTGTTGCGCGCCTCGAAGCTGCGCACGCCGTCCCAAACCGTTTGCTTCTCTTTCACGAAGCGCTCCCACGGATAAACCGACGGCTCGCTCTTCACCAACCAGTAGCCCTTGGCCATGCCGCGACCCTAGTCCAAATCGCGGTCGATCAGATCGAGGACGAGCGGGCAATGATCGCTCAAGCTGCGGCGGACGACCTTGGCGGCACGCTGGCTGAGCGGTCGCGCGCCGGTCGCGCAGGCGCCGACCACGTGGCTCTTCTGGCCGGCTGAAAGCTCGCGCATCGCGGCCGAAACCAGCGCGTGATCGAGCAGCGTGGAGCGCCCTGCGTAAAGCTCGGTACCGCTGGCGTCGGCCGTGACCAGCCGTAGGCCGGCCGCCGCGAGTTGCGGTTCCACGGCGCGCACCTCGTCAGCCGCCGTGATCACCGGCGAGCATTCGTCGCAGCCCATCGTGTTCAGGTCGCCGAGCAGCAAAAAATCCGCGTCGTGCGTCTTGGCCGTGACGGCGCGCAGCACGTCGGGGACGGCCGCAAACGAACGGCCGCGCAGGCTGAAGCCGTGCCGATCCGCCATGCTCTTGAAATGTGCGGACACGGTCGTTAGATCCAAGCCGCCCGGCAGCTGCACGCGCGCCGCCACGCCGGGACGAAGCTGATTTTCGCACGCGCTACCGTGCGGATTGAGCGCCGCGACGGTTTCGAGCGAGCTTGCCCGGACGCGCGCTTCGTTCCAAATCAAACCGACGTGCTGCGGTACGCGGCTGCCGCAGTCGTCGAGGCGCGCCACGTAGCGCGCCTTGGTCAGTCGATTCAGCTCCGCGAGCAGTGCCGCCAGCGCTTGCTCGGCGGCTGGCGTTTGCTTGACCTCTTGCACCGCAATCACGTCAGCGTCGAGCCAAGCGAGCGCGCACGCGATCCAACTCACGTCCGCGCCAGCGTCGCGGTGGCCGGGCTCGCCATCGGGAAACCAATGCAAGTTCCAGCTCGCGAACCGCGCCATCCCGGGCGCGCGCGCCAGGCGTTGGCCGGCTCCGACGAGCGCCGTGCAGGCGGCGGCCGACGCGAAAGCATCCACCTCCGTAGCCGGCGAAGCGGACGGCACGGCTAGGGCCGCGCCCGACGGCAGGGCAGGCGGCACGCCCGACGGCACCGTGGGCTGCACTCGAGGCCGGCCAACCACGCGCGGGGTCCGGGCAAAGCTCCACCCAAGGGCGAGCAGCGCCAGGACAGCGTTCCAAGGCAGGCGACGAAGGCGCATGGGTCCTTGTAGGCGGCTCCGCCCACGGCGGCCGAATTTGGCGGCTCCGCGCATCGCGGCCGAATTTGGCCCGCGGATTTTTGCAGACCCAAACATGGCCGCTGGGGACCGGTTCCTGGCCGGTACCGTCCACTGCCCAAGCCTACCGGCCCTTAGACCAAGGCAAATTGTCGCACAATTTCGGGTGGTTTTGATCGGGCCCGAATATTGCTGCTCTGGGGGGGCCGATCTCCATGCCTTGAGATCGGTGGGGGGCTCGCCGCGCCGGCTTGGTGACATCGCAAGCACGCTTTGGGCGTGTTTCCGTTCGCCGAGCGGCCCAAAGCCGGGGCAGCGGGACGTCGAGCAGGGGTTCCGGCGGCGGTGGCACACCCACATCATCACGCTCGGGGGTGAGGCTCCTTCCGACCGGACGCGTAGTCAGAAATCCTGCGTTCCTCGACGCAGATCGTCGTCAGCGTTATCGTCAGCGGTCTCGCAGAGCATGTCTTCCGTCCCGGCCCCCACCACTGAGCCCGCACAACCGCCCCACCCTTTGTTGGGCACGACGGTGCGAGGCACGTATCGAATCCTGCGCACGCTCGATCAGGGCGGCATGGGCATGGTGTTCGAAGCCGAGCATGTGCGCCTCAAACGACGCATCGCCGTGAAAGTATTGGCGCAACATTTGGCCAAGGATGCGCACGCGCTCGCTCGATTTAATCGCGAAGCTGAAATTATCTCGCAGCTGCAGCATCCGCACGTCGTGCAGGTGACTGACTTCGACACCACCGAAGCCGGCGAGCCGTATTTGGTGATGGAGCTGCTGTCCGGCGAAAGCCTGGCAACGCGACTCGAGCGGGAGCGGTGCCTCAGCGTCGTCGATGCCGTCAGCTTGGCGCATCAAGTTTCGTCGGGCTTGGCGGCGGCGCACGCGGCCAACATCGTTCATCGCGATCTCAAACCTGCAAATATCTTTCTGACTCAAGTCGCCGGCCAAGGCACCTTGGTCAAGCTGCTCGACTTCGGCATCAGCAAACGTGCCGGTGGCGGCAAAGGGCTGACTGGCGAGTACGACATCCTCGGCACGCCCGACTACATGGCGCCGGAGCAGGCGCTCGGTAAAACCGCCAGCGTCGACCACCGCGGCGACCAGTATGCGCTCGCGGTCATCACCTACGAAATGCTGGCCGGTCGCACGCCGTTCGCCGGTGAGGACGTGATGGACGTGCTGCGGCGGGTCATCAGCTCCGATCCCCCGCCGATCGAGCAACTCGCTCCTCACGTACCGATCGCCGTCGGCGACGTCCTGCGACGAGCGCTGTCCAAAGACCCCGAGCAGCGCTTCCCGAGCATCACCGAGTTTGCCAACGCGTTGATCCGCGCCTCAGGCACTTCGCTGCCACCCCCGATCGACGCGCTGGGCATTGCCCACACCGTGCCGGCCGGTCCACCGGGCTCCTCTTCGCCTGACGCGCGCAGGCCATCGGATCGCTACCAGACCGGCTTGCGCGCCAGGACG
>FSUE01000261.1_pt1 | contig 10701 bp, 9 predicted proteins | sample 1637031 | NCBI WGS metagenome assembly FSUE01 (sample SAMEA3914819, study PRJEB12502) | metagenome | biome: forest; material: soil | place: Canada | collected 2010-06-26 | depth 0.3 m | reverse complement strand
GTCGGCCGCGACTTTGAGCACGGCTCCGCTCGTGCGCCAGTCACCGCTCGGCATCACCAGCGCCACCAGCGGCATCACCAGATCAGCGACCATCGCCGAGACGATCTTGCCGAAGGCGCCGCCTATCACCACACCGACCGCGAGATCGACGACGTTGCCTTTGAACGCGAACTTCTTGAAATCTTCGATGAACGCCATGATGCCTCGCTGGGTGAACTCGTGGACTAGCTGAGCTTTGGTTTCGGGACGGCGACGCCGTTATTTGACAACGTTGGAGTAGGCGTAAACCAGGCTCAACGTGCTGGTCGTATCCAGCTTCTCTTTGGTCGGCAGCGGCTGGTTGTCGTAGCGGGCGTCGAAGCCGGCTCCAACCGCTAGGTCGCCCCACACCTTGGCCGTGAACAGGACGTCGTAGTTGAAGCGATACTGCTTACTGTGGACGAAGCTTTGCAGGTACTCGATACCGTTCGACAGCGCGGTCTTGTCGTTGAAATCGTGGCGGAAGCCGAGAAAAATACGCGCCGAATGGTCGGTATCGTGCCTGGAAAGCCTGTCGATCAACACGCCCATGTCGTCGCGTACCTCGCGCCCTTCGCGCGTGCGCGTGTCGTACTGAAAATCGTAACCGGCTTCAGCCCAGAGCGCGGTGCTCGGCCGATTCACGAACAGGTACTTGAAGCCAGGATCGAGGTTGAGCCGAAAGGCCAGACCCTGAAAGCGGTCGTGGCGTCCGGTCACCAGCAGGAACAAGCTGGCGTCGTCGAGCACGTAGCGGTCGTAGCGGACGCGGCCTTGCGCGTTCTCGGTGGTCGTCGCCATCTCGCCGCCAGGCGGCGCGCTTCTGCCATAGTTACCGACCAAGGTAGCGCCGACGCCGTTGGAGCCACCGCGCCAATCGAAACCACCGCTGCCGGTGAACGCCACCAGCCGCGAGTTGCCGCTCGAGCTCAAACCACCCGCCGACACGGACGCGTTCACGCCCTGGGGCGCGGCGACGATCTTGGGCGCGTCGGCCGCCTTGCCGGGCGCCGCGACGGCTTTGTCGGCTTCAGGCGGCGGCTTGCCCAAGTCTTGAGCGCTCGCCAACGACGACACGCCGATCACTCCACAGATCAAACCAAGAGTCAGAAAGCACTGACAAGCTCGCCCAATCATACAATTCTCCCGCTTGGCGTCGCGGCAACGCCATCAGCTAGACCGGGCGGACGCTATCCCGGTCGGCTGAAACACGACCTCCGGGTTGGCCGCCGGGGCAGCCGAAACAGCCTTCTTCAGCACCGACGCGGGCGTGCATCCCGGCATTTAACCTCAGCTCGGCGGGCGCGAAAAGGGGCTCAAGTCGTCCTAAGAGCCAGGCCTTCTGCTGTGGCGCCTTTGCGCGGCATCTTCGTCGAAGCGCGCGAAGAAGCTCTGCACGACGCCAAGCTCGGGCGACGACAGCGGGGCGTCCGAGCTGCGCAGCAGCCCGGACAGCTCGTAGCAGTGGTCGATCGAAACCTGCAGGTAGTCCTGGTGACGCAACGAGCGGCGCACCAAGAGCGCTTCCACGTCCGGCAGAATGCCCTTGAGCGCCGGAAAGCGCCGCTCGAGGTCGCTCCAAGCCTTGAGCGGCACGAAGGCCTCGATGATGCCGGCGCGACCCGGAAACGTCGCCACCACCTCACCGCTTTTGCTGCGCGTGGTGAAGAACGCCAGGCCCACCGGCACGCCCAAGTCTGCCCAAGTCGGCTCGTCGATATCGAGCTCGTGCAGGCGTGCGGCGCGCCGCTGCACGCGCAAATAACGTGCGCCTTGGCGTTGTTGCTCTTGCGAGAAGAGCTGGGCGCACGCGCCGCACGCGCAAAACACCCGCCGCGCATCGGGCTCCAGTAGGTGCTCGTGCTCGACCGAGATGGCCTCGGCACACAGCTCACACTCTTCGATCGGCGTACCGGTCACGAAAGCACGCAGCTTCGCCATCACGGCATTCGTCATGAAAAATCCCTCGTCGCCCAAACCGCACACCATGGCGCACGATCCGAGCGAGCCGTTCGAAGATACTCCGGGCGCGAACCAGAACGGAACGTTTTTGTATTTCCAAAGCGATTCAGCAGGGTTCGCCTGACGCAGTCGAACTGGCGTGCTAGGTCCAAGACCGGGTGGTCGATGAGGATCGGAGAATGGTGGACTTTCGTCGCGCTCGGGGCGCTCTGTATGGTCGGCGCTGGCTGCGGGCGAACGTCGCGCAGCCTGGGCGCGCTTCCAAGCGAGACTGACGCTGCCGGCAGCAGCGGACACGTCACGAACGGCGGCGCCGGCTCGCTCGGTGGCAAAGGTGGCGGCGACTCGGTAGGGGCGGCAGGTGACGATCCGTTCGCACAAGCTGGCTCGCAAGGCGGCCCCTGCGTGTTGTCGGCCGATGACTGCGCCTCGGCGCGCGAACCGCAATGTACGGGTAACGCGGCGTGCCTCGGCGCAGTAAGCGACCACTCGCAATTTGGCAACGAGCTCGCAGGCATCGAAGGCATCGCAGCGGGCCCCGGCGGTCGCATCGCGATCACGGGCTGGTTCCAAGGCAACGTCGATTTCGGTGGCCAGAGCGCGCCACTCGTATCGGCCGACGTTCCGTCGCCGCAGGAGCCGACAGGCGACGCCTTCGTCGCCTCGTTCAACGCTGCAGGCGTTGCGGAATGGGCCTACGCTTACGGAGGCCCTGGGTCCCAAGGCGGTATCGACCTGGCTTTCGCGCCCAACGGGGACGTGGTCGTGCAAGCCGGAACCGGCGTTGCGAGTAACATCGTCGCGCGCTTGGATGCGCAGGGGCACCCACGCTGGACCAAGACGTGGGGCGACGGCCGGGTCAGGCCGTTCCGGGTCGCAACCGACAGCTTCGGCAACGCCTGGCTGGGCGGTTGGTTCGAAGACTCGCTCGTGTTCGATGGCACTGTCTTGACAGCCGGCGGCGATGATTGCGGCTACCTGATCCAGATCGACGAGAACGGCGTGGCCTTACGTGTCCGTCGCCTGCGGCCGGTAGGCTGGCTCTCGAGCAGGGTAAACAACATCGCGGTCGACGCTAACAACAACCTGATCATCTTGGGCGAAGGCCAGCGCCGCGATAACACGTATGCCGCCTTCGTCGAGCGACGTTCTCCCAACGAGCAAGTCTTGTTCACCAAGCAGCTCTACGCAGAGCGTGAGATCTCCGTGCTGGCGCTAGCAGTCAGTGGCACGAACATTTTGGTGGCTGGAAATTTCGGCGGGCGGTTCGAGAGCGACGGCCAAACATTCGACACCTTGAGTGACGGTGCGACCGACCTTTGGCTGGCCAGCTACGCGCAGACCGGCGAGCTACGCTGGCAACGTCGCTACAGCAGCGATGGGCACAACGCGAACGTACGCGCGGCAACCATCGACCACTTCGGCAACGTGATCGTCGCCGGCGGCGCCGATCATCTCACGATCGAAGACACCGTGGTCGAGACACCACCCGGCCCACCCGGTTACTCGGCGCTCGTGCTGAAGCTGCGGCCTGACGGCAAGAAGGTTTGGGTGCGCAGCGTCGAAGGCGACGTACTCTTGAGGGGCGTTGCAACCAACGACGCTGGCGAGATCTGGCTCGCCGGCGCCTTTGCGCAGCAAATTAGCATCAGCTCGACGGACGTGGTTAGCGACGCGGCGCGCCAGGGCTTACTGCTCAAGCTCACCCCGTAGCCGGCTCAACAGTACCGCAACCGCACGCGATACGTGACTTTCGTCTTGCCCCGTGCCGGCACCTTGACGGTAAAGCTGAAGCTGGCGGCATCCTTCTTATCGTAGGGCTGCGAGGACTCGAGCATCGTCCAATCCCCGCCGATTGGCTCGAAATCTTCGACTTGGACGGCGGTGTCCTTGTGGTTGCGGAGCTCGATTTCCCAGCGACTCTCGGCGCTGCAGCTGCCCAAGACGCGGTACTCGGTTTGCTTTCGGTCACCGACCACGTCGAAGGCTTCGCCCAGCTTGACGCGGACCTTCTCGTCGCGCGGCGTGTGGTCAATCTGATCTTCGCCGACGAACTGCTTGGCGCCGCTCTTGTCGGCCTTGTAGACGCGCAGCGTGCCTTTCGGTAGCGGAATGCCGAGCTTGTTCTGCTGCTCGTTCTTGAAGTCGAGGAACACGCCCACCTTCTGGTTCGACTGCAGCTCGGCGTATTGCCCGCGGAACCAATACGGTTGGCCGAAGAAGATCAGCTTCTTGTCGATCTTGATCGCATCGGCTTCGAGTAGACTGACCTGCTTCTGCTCGTTTTGCAGCACGGTGGTGGGGCGACCCAACGTGTAGATGTGGTACTCGAACAAGCCTTGCTCACTGAAACCGGCGCCGCCCGAGGGTGCGGCCATCGGCACCGACAGGCTACTGCTCTTGTAGGCGCGCTCGGGCTGCACGCGATTCACGTCGCCGGCAACCAGCTGCAACTGCGCGTTCTTGTAGCTGGCGCCCGAATGATTGACGAGCGTGACCCAGCCCTGCAGCGCTGCTTGCGTGTCCTGCTCGTTGACGACCAGCACGTAGTCGGCGCTCCAATTCAGGTTTTGGGTCAGGTAGCTCACCTCGACGGTTTGCGAAGCTCTCTGGCTCGAAACCAGCCACATCAACGTTGGCTTGGCGATCAAGTTGTCCGGCACTTGCGGGAACGCGAAGCGCGCTGGGTAGCCGAACGTCACCTCACCGTTCAGGCGTAAGATCGGCTGCTCGGCAACGCTGAGCAACTCCGCGTCGGCGGCCTCTTCTTTGCCGGTTGCCTCGTGGTAGCGATACGTGCGGATCTTCTTGCCGACGTACTTTTGGAGCAAGGTCTGCGGCGTCAAGAGGTCGTAGCGGTAGTTCTGTTCCAGCACGCTGATCGCGCCCGGCGCGGTCAGCGACTTGATCGCCACCGTTTCGGGCTGAATGTTCGCGGCCACGTCGCGAAACTCCAGCGACACTTGGCCGGTGCCCAGCGTTGCAAGCTCGCGCACCTCACGCACGACGCCGAAGTTCTGGTTGTACACGGTGATGCTGACGGCCCGGCGATCGGCCTCGGTCGACGTTTGCTGGGCCAACGCGGCCGGGGCGGCGGTGACCGCAGCGACCGCGACCGGTGCGGCTTTCGGCTTGGCTTGTGCGAACGCCGAGCCGGTGAACGCCAGCACGAGCGCGAGCCCCGCGCCCGAAACGGAGGAAGAAATGCGGAACTTGTACATGGTCATTTGTTCGGTCTCTTCAGCAATGGCGAACGCGAATCCGGTAAGACACTTTGCTACTGCCGCGCGCCGCCACCTTCACCTCGAAGCGCAGCGTCGTAGCGTCGACCTTCACCGACGGTTGGCTCTGCGACAGCAGCTCCCACTCATCGATCGCCGGCTCGTTGATCTCGACCTGCACGTCGCTGTCTTTGTGGTTGCGTAGCTCGATCTCGTACGCGGCCTCGGTCGTGCACTTGTCGACCTGGGTCCAATCCTTTTGAACGCGGTCAGCCACGACGTCGAACGCGGACCCCAGCTTGAGTGACAGCTGCTCGTCGCGGGGCGTGTGATCGATGGCGTCTTCACCGATGAACTGCAGCGCGCCGGAGGCGTCGGCTTTGTAGAGGCGCACGGTGCCCTTCGGCAGTGGCATGCCGAGGTGATTCTTTTCGCTGTTGCGAAGCTCGACGAAAACGCCGACCTGCATCCCAGTGCCGAGCGGCCCATTTTGCATGGGCACGAAGGCCGGCGCACCGTTGAACACCAGCTTCTTGACCACGCTCACGCCCTCGGCGGACAACAGCGAGACTTGCTTGGTTTCTTTGTCGAGCAAGGTGGTCGGGCGCGCCAGCGTGTACAGGTGGTACTCGAACATGCCTTGTTCGTGGAATTGCGGCTTTTCGACACGCATGTCCGAGCTGTACGTGACTTCGCTGATCGTTACGGGCGCGTCCGGCTGGATACGATTCACGTCGCCGGCGACCAGTCGCAGAGCGGCGTTCTCGTAGCTCGTGCCGCTCTTGTTATCGAGCGTCACCCAACCGCTCACGTCGGCCTTGGTGTCGTCGGCCGAGAGCTTGAGCACGTAGTCGGCGCGCCAGTTCAGGTTCTGCGTCAGATATGTCACTTCGACGCGCTGTTCGGCGCGATCGCTGTCGAGCAGCCACACCAGCGTCGGCTTTTCCAGCAGCGTGGACGGCACCTCGGCAAAGCCGTACCGACCCGCGAAGTTGGTCGTGACTTCGCGCTCAGGGTCGATGCGCAGCGTCACGCCGCCTTCGACGCTCAGCACTTCGGCCGTCTTCTGCTCTTCGGTGCCGGTCTGCTCGTTGTACCGATAGACCTTGATCTGCTTGCCGACGTACTTCTCGAGCAGCTTGCTCGGGGTCAAAAGGTCATAGCGGTAGTTTTGCTCCAGCACCTGGAACAGCGCGCCCGGCGTCACGCTGTGTAGCTGCACGGTCTCGGGCTGAATGTTGGCGGAGACGTCCTGGAATGAAAGCTCCACCCGTCCGCGCGCGAGCTGCACGCGCCGCGTGTCCTTCACCACACCGAAGTTCTGGTTGTAGACCGTGACAGCCACGCTCTCGCGCTCGGTCTTGTCGCTCTGCCTCGACACTGCCGGGCCACGAACCGGCGCGCGCGGCGGCGGTGAGCAAGCGGTCAGCATACCGGTGCAGGCACCCACGACTGCCAGACCCCGTCTCAACCCGAAACCAAGTCTTCTCATCGTGCTCACCCGAAAAACGTTGCGGCAGGGCGGAGCTTACAGTTTGTGGGAAGGATCGCGAATCTCGCGAGATTTTCAGCGCTGTCTAACCCGCAAAGCTTGTAGTCAGCGCCCACGCGATTGGATAAGCAGCGCATCCGGGTTGCCGTCGGGCTGCAAATCGTACACACCATTGCCCTACCTTCGAGGAGCCAGAATGAAGAAGTTGACGCAGTTGTTGGGGGTTTTCACGACCGGTTTGATCTCGGCAGCTACGTTGGCTGGCTGTGCCAGCACCCCCGATGCGAGCACGATGACCACGGCCGGCGCCGGTGGCATGGCCGCTGGTGGCACGACCGGCGCGGGCGGCGGCATGCAGCTCACCGGCGCGGCCGCGTACACGCTCCTCAAAGGCGCTGATGCCACGCCAAGTGCCACTCCCGCCCCGGCGGGCTGGATGACGGGCGGCTGCTACGTCTGTCACGGCGCGAACGGTGAAGGTGTCGCGTCGATCGGCCCGGAAATCCGCCACGTCCCCGCCGCCTATGCCAATTGGGTCGTACGTCACGGCCGTCCAGCACCCTCGCTGATGGTTGCCTTCCCCCTGGTTGCCCCGAATCCGCAGACCCTTGCGATCAACGACGCCGATCTGATGGCGGTGGTGGCTTGGCTCGACGGACAGCCCAAGCCCACGACCGGTGATGGCCTGTATCGGGACTTCTGCGGCAACTGTCACGGTCCCACCACGGCCAGCGGCGGCGCTGTCCCGGTGTCGATCATCGGCAAGATGGCGACCGAGATCAGCCAGAAGGTTCGCATGGGCGAGGGCACGGATCCTGCCATGCGCAACGGCTTCATGCCGCCCGAAGACATGGCGGCGCTGACCGAGCCCGAGCTCGACATGATCAAAGCCTACTTGATGGCCAAGCCATAGCGGGCGCGCTATTGACGGCGCCGTGACGGCACGCACCGAGCTCCAGCAATCCCGACGCATCGTGATCAAGGTCGGGTCCAAGGCCCTGGCCGCCGACGGCGAGTTGCCGCAAAAATTCGCGGCCGAGCTGGCCGGGTTGGCCAAGCCGAAGCGCGGCTTCGTGCTGGTCACCAGCGGCGCGATCGCGTTCGGGATCAAGCGGCTCGGCTACCGCACGCGTCCGAAAGAAACCGGCAAGCTGCAAGCCGCCGCGGCGGCTGGGCAGACCGTGTTGATGCGGCGTTGGGACGAAGCGTTCGGCGCCGTCGGGCTGACCGTCGCGCAAGTGCTGTTGACGCACGACGACTTGGCGGATCGCGAACGCGTCAACAACGCGCGCGACGCGTTCGGCGCGTTGCTCGAGGCCGGCGCGGTGCCAATCGTCAACGAAAACGACGTGGTCTCGACCGCTGAAATCCGACTCGACAATGACCAACTGGCCGCGATGGTGGCGCCATTGGTGTCGGCAGACCTGTTGATTCTGCTGACCGACGTCGAGGGCGTGCTCGACAAGCACGGGAAGCGCATCACGCTGATGAGCGACAGCGCCGAGCTGGGCACCGTCGTCCAGTCGGGCGAACGCCTGGGCAGCGGTGGCATTCACAGCAAGCTCGACGCCGCCTACAAGGCTTGTCACTCCGGTGCGTCGGTGGTCATCGCCGCCGCTTCACGCCCGAACGTGATCCGCGACATCGTCGCCGGCGCCGACGTCGGCACGCTGGTTCCGCGCCGCGCCGCGCTGCGCGCCCGCCAGCACTGGATCGCCTACACGCTACGGCCACGCGGCGCGGTCTTGGTCGACGCCGGCGCCGAAAAGGCGCTGCGCGCGGGCAAGAACAGCCTGCTGCCGGTCGGCGTCTTGGGTGTGCGCGGCGAATTCAACGCCGGCGACGCGGTGCTGTTGGTTGGCCCCGACGGCAAGGAATTCGGCCGCGGCCTGACCCGCCTCGGCGCCTTGGACGTCTCGCGCGCCGCCGGCAAGCAGGCCGCCGAGCTCGAGCTCGCCTTCGCAGGGGATGCGAAGGAGCTGGTGATCGTACACAAAGACGATCTGGTTCTGGCGTAGGCCAGGCCAGGCCTGCGATCGAGCGACGGCGACGCTTTGCGCACATCGGCGCACATCGGCGCCGCGTCTTCACGGTTCACGAAAATCGTTCCCAAGCTTATTCTGGGCCGCGTGTCGGAACTTCCCACACGCGACGGTTGTCCGAGCATGCCTCCGCACATGGGGTACCCGACTTGAGCCAGGTAGTGCCGTCGTTGGGGCTGTGCTTCGCGCTCGGGTTGACGGGCTGCGCTCCGCTGCCGTTCATCGGCCGAGCGCCGGCTCAGGCGCCCATGCCGGCCTCGGCTCCGGCCCCGACGCTGCCGCCGTCGCTCGAGCTGCCGTTCGTGCTCAGCAACCGCGACGACTACGTCGTGCGGTTGGTCGTCGGTAGTGTCACCTGCTCGGGCGCGCTGATCGACGAAGATCGCGTGCTGACCGCGCATCATTGTGTTTCGGCGCGCTCACGCCAGGGCGAAATGCTCCCGCACGACGTGGAGCCTGCCGACGTGCGGGTGGAGCTCGGCGGTGAGGACTTGCCATGGGGTGAAGCCGGCGTGCGCGCGATCGTCACGCCAACCTGCGGTCATGCGGCCGGCGACGGCGACATCGCGATCCTGGTGCTCGACCACCCGCTGATTGGCAGCGAGACCCGGCCGGCCCGCATCGATCACGCGCCGCTGCTAAAAGAAGCGATTTCTCCGATCGGTTTCGGGCGCTGCGCCCTGTCGACCGATGCGCTGCATCGGCGCAAGCGGGCCGTCGCCAGCATCGACACCATCTCCGACGCTAGGTTCCGAGCAAACGCCTCGATTTGCCCGGGCGACTCGGGCGGTCCGGTCATGAGCGATAACGGCGAGGTGCTCGGGGTCATCTCGGCAGCGGTAATGGACGCCGACGAGCGCACGGTTGGTCGCGCCGAGTTCACGCGCCTCGACCGGTTTCGCGCCCTGTTCGCACGCGCGGCGGCCGTCGCCAGGGGCCAAAGCCTGGCTGAGCTGCCGCCCGTCGACTGCGCGCGCTAAGGCCGGCGCGCTTGGGCTAGACTCGGGAGTGCCCCCCCGATGATGCGCAAGATGTTCCGGTTCCTGTTTTGGGTCGCGCTGATCGCGGGGATCGTGATCGGCTTTGCCCGACTCACGGCGATCCGTTGGTGGCGCGTGCCCAACGACGATCCGTACCTGACCGCCTCCATCTCGCCCAGCATCCGCGGCGGTGATTTGATCTTGCTGTGGCGCCTGACCAAGCCCGGCTTTGGCGACCTTGCCATGTGCGCCGAGCCAAACAAGCCTGGCCGAATCGTGATTGGTCGCATCGCCGCCACTGGCCGTGACACGATCGAGGTCAAAGGTGCCGACATCGTGCGCAACAGCAAACGCCAGGCGATCGAGAGCGACTGCTTGCCGCGCACTTTCACCGAGCACGATCCGGCCAGTGGCCAAGAGGTGGAGCAGGCCTGCCAGATGGAGGACCTGGGTGGTAAGACCAATATGCGAGGCGAGCTCGTGGCCGAGTCGCCGCACCCCGCCGAGGTCAAAACCACGGTCCCCGCGGGCCAGCTCTGGCTGGTCAGCGACAACCGTCTGTTTCCCTACGACTCACGCGACTTTGGGCCGGTGCCGTCCGACACCTGCACCGAGACCGTCTTCTTTCGCTTGGTGAGCGCGGCGGGCTTTTTCGATTCGGCGGCCCGCAACCAGTACATTCGCTAGGGCGCTCTGCCGGCGTTGTTGCGGTAAGCTTTTGCGGAGGTCGGAAGGGGTAGTATGAACGGGGCAGTGATGGCGACAGGTTCGCTCGATGTCGGGATCGTCTGCGGCCGGTGCGATGCCTTCAATCCAATGGGGGCCGCGCACTGCGGATTCTGCGGGCACGACGTCCGGCTCCTGCCGGCCGCCAAGCCGACCGGTTCGAGATCTTCCCATCCGGGCGAAATTGTTGGAGGCTTCGAAGCCACGGCGAGGAGCGAAGCTTCCTCGAAGGTCGAAGAGGAGCGGATGGATCAAGCCAG
>FSUE01000788.1_pt1 | contig 10706 bp, 7 predicted proteins | sample 1637031 | NCBI WGS metagenome assembly FSUE01 (sample SAMEA3914819, study PRJEB12502) | metagenome | biome: forest; material: soil | place: Canada | collected 2010-06-26 | depth 0.3 m | reverse complement strand
GCCCACAAACGAGCGGCCAAGCGAGCGACACGAGACCGAGCGACACGAGACCGAGCGACACGAGACCGAGCGACACGAGCCAGAGCGACCGAGCGACACGAGACCGAGCGAGCGAGCGACATGCGACAGCGCGCGGAAATCTGCATGGTAGTATATAAGGTTTGCATGAGTGGGACTTTGCTTAGGATGCGTCCGTTCTTCGCCTCGGCTCTGCTGGCAGCGTGCCTGCTCGGAGCGAGCAGACCAGCGTGCGCGCAGAGCGATGAGCAGCGCGCGGGCGCCCGAACGCTGGCCACCGAGGGCGCGCAAGCGTTCAACGAAGGCCGCTTCAAAGACGCCGTTGACCTGTTCAGCAAGGCCGAGTCGTTGATGCACGCGCCTCCGCACTTGCTGTTCATGGCACGCGCGCACGCCAAGCTCGGCCAGTTCGTGAAGGCGCGCGAGGCGTACCTGAAGATCGTCAAGGAGCAGCTGCCGCCCAACGCGCCGCAAGCGTTCCGCGATGCGCAAGCGGCCGCTGAAGAAGAGCGCAAGCAGGTCGAGCCACACATCGGTCGGCTCACCGTCAAAGTCGAAGGCGCCGATGGCGCCAAGGATCTAGCCGTCACGATCGACGGCCAGCCGATGTCGGTGGTGCTGCTGGGCGTCCCGCAGCCGGCCGATCCGGGCGAGCACACGGTGGCGGCCACAGCCACGGGCTTCAAGGGCGCGCCGGCCAACGTCGCGCTCAAAGAGGCCGGGCAGGGCGCGGTGACGTTGAAGATGGAGGTCGACAAATCGGTACCGCCGCCGACAGCTGCGCCGGCCGCTTCTGCAGCCGGCTCGGGTGCGGTCGTGTCGACGACGCCGAGCGGCGCCCCCGCCAGCGACAGCGGCGGGGGCGGCAGCAACGGCATGCGCATCGGCTCGTACGTCGGCTTTGGCGTGGGCGCAGTCGGCGTCGCGCTCGGCACGGTGTTCGTGCTGAAGTCGGCCAGCAAGCGCAAGTCCGCTGACCAAGCAGCGGATCAGTTCGTCCAATGCGATGCCAGCGGCTGCGTCGCGACCGCCGAGGGCGCGCGCACGGTCAATGACCTCGATTCGCAAGCCCGCAGCGCCAAGACGATCGGCATCGTCGGCTACGTCGTCGGCGGTCTGGGCGTGGCCACGGGCGTCACGCTGTTCATCCTCTCGAACGACAAACCGGAATCCAAATCGGCTTTCGTCGCGCCCTACCTGGGGCTCGGCGCGGTCGGTGTGCGGGGCGCGTTTTGACCTTGGCCAGGACCTTTCGAGGTTCTGCGGTGTGGCAGATTTTTCGAGCTTAATTAGAGGAGCAACCGCGGATGGTACAAGTACGAAGCAGTCAGCGTGGCGTGGTCAGACTGGTGACGAGCCTGGCCTTGGCGGGTTTCGCTGCCCTGTTGGGCGCCGCCGGCTGCTCTGCTGACAGCGGTGGCTCCGAAGGTGTTGGCCGTCTGCAACAGGGTATCACGTGCGGCAAGCTAGCCGGTTGCCCAGCGGACGACAGTTGCGGTGACTGGACCTGCAACCCTCTCTCCGGAACCTGCACCGTGAAGGAGCTGATCCCGGACGGTGACAAGTGTGGCGACACCAGAGGCGCGACCGGCGTGTGCGTCTCCAATCAGTGCGCTGCTGGTTGCTTCGAAAAGGGCAGTGAAAAAGGCATCCTCAAGGTGCACGTAGGCACCGAGCCCGATACCTGCGGGAAGATCGGACAAGTCTGCGATAACTGCGTTGGCAGCGACCTTTGCACCATCTACCAGTGTGTGACGCGCTCTTGCGTCCTCAATCCCCCCACCGTGCCGGACGACAAGCCGTGCAGCGACAACAGCGGCACCTGTTACAGGGGCGTGTGCTGCGCCGGCTGCCTCGACGCCAACGGCGTCTGTCAGCAGGGCAACGCCGTCACCGCTTGCGGCAAGAGCCCACCCGGCGCCGGCCACACGTTTTGCAAGAGCTGCGCGGACACCGACACTTGTACGACTGATTTGTGCAACCCAGACGGCAGCTGTGGCCACGGCGCGGCGCAGGACGGCCTATCCTGCGCTGACGCCAACACCTGCGACGGCGATGAAATCTGCAAGGCGGGCAAGTGCACCCCGCCGTCCACGTTCAATTGCCCGTCCGATGGCATCGCATGCCACGCACCCACCTGCGACGCGCAGATGATGTGCACCCAGAAGTTACTCACCGGCGACAGCTGTCCGGATGGCAACAAGTGTAACGGCGACGAGACCTGCAACAACGGCGTTTGCCAAGCCGGCACGCAGCCGAGCTGCAACGACAACAACCCGTGCACCGTCGACGATTGTGACCCGGCGACCGGCTGCACGCACAAGCCGACCGAAGCCGGTAGCGCCTGCGACGACGGCAACCTGTGCAACGGTATCGGCTCGTGCGACGGGGGCGGCAAGTGCGTGATCAAGCCCAGCCAAACCTGCGACGACAGCAACCCGTGCACCGACGACATCTGCGTGCCGGACAAGGGCTGCACCGCGGTGAACAACGCCCTCGGCTGCAACGATGGCGATCCGTGCACGACGGCCGACAAATGCAGCGCTGGTAGCTGCGTCGGTGGTGCTGCGGTCAAGTGCGACGACGGTCGCGCGTGCACGGCCGACACCTGCACCAAGGGCGTCGGTTGCACCAATGCTCCGGTAATGGACAACACCCCGTGCGACGACGGCAGCGGTTGTTCCACGGGCGACCGATGCGTGGCTGGCGAATGCAAACCGACCGGCGGCACGATTTGCCCGGACGACGCCAATCCGTGCACCGCTGCCACTTGTGACCCCAACCAAGGCAGCGTCTGCGGTGTGAAGAACGACGACGCGGCCAAGTGCCAGATCGACAAGTGTCACGCCTTCACGCAGTGCGCGGCCGGCGTCTGCCCGACCAGCGCGCTGATCGACTGCAACGACGCCAACCCGTGTACGGCCGACGCCTGCGATCCGGCCACCGGGTGTACGCACGCGGCTGATGACACGGCGACCTGCAGCGACGGCGATCTCTGCACCGCCGCCGACAAATGCAAAGGCGGCGCCTGCGTCGTTAACCCGGTAGCGTGCACGCCGATCGACGACTGCCACTTGGCCGGTGAATGTAATTCCAAGACCGGCAATTGCGATGACCCACGCGCTCCCGACGACACCGCGTGCGAAAACGGCAAGGGCACCTGCAAGACCGGCAAGTGCGAGCTATTGCCCGGTATGGGCGACGGCGGCGCTGGTGGCGAGCCCACCACGGGCTCAGCCGGTGAACCTCCGACCGCCAGCGGCGGACGCCCGGGCGGTGGCGCTGGTGAGCCTGCGGTCGAGGGCGGTGAGCCCAGCGTGGGCACTGGCGGCAAGGCCTCGAGCGGGTCGAAGGCGACCCCGGAGGGCGGCGAACCAGGCGAGGACGTGCACGTGTTCGTGCGCGACCCGGGCGGCTGCTCTTGCAACGTTCCGAGCTCGCCACCGAGCCGTTTGGCCTGGCTCGGAGGCCTAGCGCTCGCGGGCGCGTTGGCGCGGCGTCGGCGCGGCCGCGCCGCTTCGGCGCGCGCACATATCGGCTAAAAAACCGAGCATCGTGCCTTTTCTCAGCAAGAGTCCAAGCCATTGCCGACAAAGGCACGTATTCTGGTGTAGCGAGGTGCCCCCATGTCCCTAGAACCCGGCCAAGTCATCGATGGGAAGTACCGAATCGCCAAGATGATTGGCGAGGGCGGGATGGGGGCCGTCTATCTGGGCGAGAACGTCCGCATCAATCGCAAGGTGGCGATCAAGGTGCTGCACGCGTCGTACACGGGCAACGAAGAGGTGATGCAGCGCTTCGAGCGCGAAGCGCAGGCAGCGGGTCGCATCGGCAACGACCACATCTTGGAAGTGCTGGATATTGGCCAGCTCGCCGATGGCGACCACTTCATCATCATGGAGTTCTTGGAGGGCGAGCCGCTTTCGGGCCGGATCAAGACTCGCGGCCGACTGATGCCGCGTGAAATCACGCCGATCCTTCGCCAGGTGCTGGAAGGGCTGGGGGCCGCGCACGCCGCCGGCATCATTCACCGTGATCTCAAGCCCGACAACATCTTCATCCTGCGTGAAAAGGCCGGCGTCCCCGACTACGTGAAGATCATCGACTTCGGTATTTCGAAGTTCAATCAGCTGTCGGGTGACGGCATGAAGATGACGCGCACCGGCGCAGTCATGGGCACGCCGTATTACATGTCGCCGGAGCAGGCGAGCGGCAGCGCCGAAGCTGACCAGCGCAGCGATATCTACTCGATGGGCGTGATTCTTTACGAGGCCATCACCGGCCGCGTGCCGTTCGACGCTGGTACCTTCAACCAGCTGATGTTCAAGATCGTGTTGTCGGAGGTGCCGCCCCCCGAGACGATCGTGCCGGATCTGGATCCGGCGTTTTCGAGCATCATCTCGCGCTCGATGGCGCGTGATTTGACCCAGCGCTTCCAGACCACCGGCGAATTCATTCAGGCGCTTGACGGCTGGATGCGCAGCGGCACGGCGGTTTCGGTTCCACCGGCAGGCGATGCCGCGGCCGCGGGGCTGCTGCCGGCCGGTAGCACCTCGAGTGGCGGGCGCACTGCGATCGGCTCGCAGACGAACATCAATCGTGGCGCCGCAGCGCCGGGGCCAGGAACCAGCGGCAATTGGGCGAGCTCGCAGCCCGATACGACGGCCGTACTGCCCAAGAAGAGCAACGCAGGTTTGGTCGCGGGGCTGGCTGCGGTTGGCCTGCTGGTGATGGGCGGCGCAGCCTTTGCGGCGTACTCGGTGCTCGGCAAGAAGGCCGAGCCGTCCGCCGCCAGCTCGGCCTCCAGCTCACCCACGGCGCCCGCGGCAGGGCCGGCAACTGATCCGAAGCCGGCAAACACGGACGTCGCGATCGCCCCCACGCCCGCTGCAGCGACTGAAGCTCCTAGCAGCGCGCCTGCGGCCGCTCCGAGTGTGAGTGACGCCGCCAAGCCTGCCGGGGCCGCGCTGGTCGCTCGTCCTGTGGCGCCGGTGCCGGTGAAGGGCAGCCCAGCCAGGCCCGCGGCGCTGCCCGCCAAGCCCGGCGCCAAATCCGCGGCACCTGCGGCCAAGCCCGGTGGCGGAACGCCCGACTTTGGTTACTAGACTCACGCCGCTGACGCTCGCGCACGCCAACACACATCCGCGGCCAGTGGCAGTGGTGCTCGCCGCACAAACGCGGTGACCTTCACAAAAAACGCGGCGCCGCTCACAAAAAACCTGACTCCGCGCACCAACGCGCTCGGGCTTGCCCGAGCGCTCGCGACCGAGCCCGCGTTCGATCTTGACGAATCGAAATCAAAGGCGGATAGATGGGCATACGCTGGGAAGTTTTTTGTGGAGCGCTGCTTTTCGGCGCTGCACGGATGACGACCTCTTGTTGTTGGGTCAACGTTCAGAGGCGCCCGCTGCGTGGCGGGTCGAGGGAAACAATGCTGGAGAACAGCGACGATTTGATGTCCATCGTCGTCTTGGAAGCTGGCGCGGCCTGGCCGTCCTGGTTGACCGAGTACCAGCGGCTCGCCCCGAATGCGGTGGTGATCGCGCAGGCTGCTACTGAATCTGCTGATTCCTTTCAGAATCGCGTCTTGCACCGCGTGGCCGAAGCCGCCAGTGGCTCCAGCGGTGCGCGCGTGCGTGTCGGCGTCATCGTCTCTGCGGATTCTCCGAATCAAGAACGCGTCTCGCTGCGTCAGAACGTGGCGCGCGGTCTGCTCAAGGCGATGGGCACGGCACGCGAAGCCGAGCTCGTGCTTGCCGGCGACAGCGAAGAGCTGGAAGCGTCGCGGCACCAGCTGTTCGCGCTCGCCGGTACCTTGTGTGAAGAGCTGGGTGGCACGCTGGTGAACGTGCGGGTGAGGTTTTCCAACGGCAAAAGCGGCGTCATGCGTACCGTCGAGCCGTCGAGCCCGGACCTCGAAACGCTGGTCTCGAAGGCGTAAGCGCGCTGGGCGGCGCGCTCAGCGTCAGATTCCGAGGGTGCGAGCTGCCCCCACTCGCGGCGCGCTGTGGGGTACGCCGCGCGAGGGAAGACCTTGCTACGGCTTCGCGTAGACTAGGCGCCGAGCCACGCTCTCTCGCGTTCGGTTCGCTTACCGTAAAGGAACTACCATGAAGCTTAGCCTTGGGTTTGCTGCGACGGGTCTGTGTCTTGCGCTGGGTGCCTGGAGCGGGGCGGCGCGCGCGGCCTCGCTGGCTGACTGCGGCAACATCGACGTGCAGGCCGACGCGATGTGTCAGGTGGAGGTCGCGGGCGGCTGCACCGCGCATTGCGAGCCGCCACAGCTCGAGCTCGCCTGTTCGGCCAAGCTCGAAACGTCGTGCCAGGGCGAGTGCAAAGCCGAAGCCAGCGTGGACTGCACCGGCTCGTGCGATGTCACGGGCTGCGAGGCAAAGTGCAACGTCGAGCCAGCAAAGTTCGACTGCTCGGCGCAGTGCCAGCTGGACGCAAATGCGCATTGCGAAGGCGAATGCAAGGCCGAGGCGAGCGGTTCGCAGGCGCACGGTGAGTGCGTCGCGTCGTGCAAAGCATCGATCAGCGCTGAGTGCAACGCGAGCTGTACCGGCACGCCGGCCAAGGCCGACTGCAAGGCCAAGTGCCAAGCCACATGCCAAGGCTCGTGCACCGGCCAGGCGCGCGCAACCTGCCAGATCGATTGCCAGAGTAAGGGCTACGCCAAGTGTGAGGGCGACTTCAAAGCGCAGTGCGAAGGCGAGTGCAGCAAGCCTGAGGGCGCGCTGTTCTGCGACGGCCAGTACATCGACCACGGCGGCAATCTGAAGAGCTGCACGGACGCGTTGGACGCCTGGTTGACGGCCCACGTCGACGTGAGCGCCCAGGGCTCGTCGATGGGGGAGTGCTCGGGCGGCACTTGCGAAGGCGAGGCCGAAGGCTCAGCCAAGGCCAGCTGCGCCACGGTTCCGGGTGGTCCAGCCGGCGCGGGCGTGGCGCTGTTCGGGATGGTACTGGCGGGTGCTGCGATTGCGCGACGCCGCCGTGCGAGCTGAACGCGCGAACGGCGCCGTGGGGGGTTTGCCGCGCGGCGCCGTTTTCTGGCTGGCGACGCTTACTTGTTCGGCTGTGGCGTCATGCGCAGGTAAGGGCGCAGCGCCGTGAAGCCCTTGGGGAAGCGCTTCTTGATCTCTTCGGGATCTTGAATGGCCGGCACGATCACGCAGTCGTCGCCGTCGCGCCAATCAGCGGGGGTTGCCACCTTGTGGTTGTCGGTTAGCTGCAGCGAATCGATCACGCGCAAGATTTCGCCGAAGTTCCGACCCGTGCTGGCGGGGTAGGTGATCATGGCGCGAATCTTTTTGTTCGGATCGATGAAGAACACCGAGCGCACGGCCAATGTGTCGTTCGCTTCAGGGTGGATCATGTCGTAGAGGCTCGCAACTTTGCGATCACCGTCGGCCAAGATCGGAAAATTCATCTTGGCGTTTTGAGTTTGCTCGATATCCGGGATCCAGCGCTCGTGGTCCTGGACCGAGTCGACGCTGACCGCGATCGCTTTTACCCCGCGCTTGTCGAATTCGGCTTTTAGGTTTGCGGTTCGCCCGAGCTCGGTCGTGCACACCGGAGTGAAATCCTTGGGGTGTGAGAACAAGATCGCCCAGCCGCCGCCCAGCCACTCGTGAAAGCGAATCTTGCCGGCGGTCGAATCCTGCTCGAAATCGGGGGCAATGCTGCCGATGTGAAGGCCCATGGTTATCTCCTCGAAATACGCCCGCGGCGCCCAGTACGCCAAGCGGGAGGGTGAGGAAGGTAAGACCCGCTGCCTGAACCTGCAAGCGAGGCGTTGTTTGTACTGGAAACCGGTTGGATAGTTCGATGAAGTCAGGGTGTGAACGCGCTGTCTTGGCTAATTCCGCTCGCCTTACTCGGGCTTTTTTCGTGCAAGCCAGGGCCGGGCAGCTCGTGCGATCCGCATGAGGCGCGCTGCCTGGATGCCAAGCGCGCGTTGATTTGCGATGACGGCAAGTTCGTGGAGACGCCTTGCAAAGGCAAGGCGGGGTGCTGCACCGTTCAAGAGCGGACCACGTGCGACATCTCCGGCAACCAGCCGGGGGATGTTTGCAGCCAGGGTGACGAGGGCGTCGCCGTGTGCGCTGGCGACGACGCGATGTTGGCGTGTCACAGCCGCAAGTACGAACGCGTGGGTTGCCGCGGCCCGCGCGGCTGCGAGATGTTGGGCGCGCAGTGCAACTGCGACCAATCGATCGCCGAGGTGGGCGAGGCTTGCAAGAAGCAGAACGCCAAGGCGTGCTCGGTCGACAAGACCCAAGTGCTGTCGTGTACCGACGGCCGCATGACCGCGCAGTACCAATGCCGGGGTGAGGGTCAATGCAGCTCAGCCGGCGGCAAGCTCGCGTGCGACCAAACCGTCGCCAAGCTCGGCGACATTTGCGACAAATCGTTGAGCGGCCACATCGCCTGCAGCGAAGACAAAAAATCGCTGATCACCTGCCAAGCCGAACGCTTCGTCCCCTCCGAAAAGTGCAAACCCGGCACTGTATGCACCGTCTCCGGCCAAAGCACGAAATGTGAGAAGCCGTAGGGGTTAGGAGTGAGGAGTTAGGGGTTAGTCAGCGGAGGGGTTAGGGAAGAGCGAGGGCGACCCTACCCCCTGAGCCCGTGCAACTCCGTCGCTCCGCGCGGCTCTGTCGCTCGCACGGCTCCGTCATCTCACAAGCCTGCAAAGCGGAGCGCTCTGCTACAGCGTGAGCTCGCGCAAAGCGCGAGCCAGAATCACCTCAGCCGACCTTGAAATTCCAGATCACGATCCACGATTGAGAGCAGGATCGCGACAAACTCGGCGAGGCCGAGCGCCAGTGGTTTCAGGTCACGCCGATCGCGGGACGCACCACGCAAGCCCACAGGAACAAGAACCCAAAACGACAAACTCGGCGAGGCCGAGCGCGAATTACTTCAGGTCAAGAGGATCGCGGGACGCAATATCCAGGGCCCACAGGAAACACAAACCCCTAGAACGCATCCCGTCGCTTCAAGATAACCAGAATAAACACCAGCAAAGCCAGCATCATCGCCGCCAACACACTCGGCGGCAGCCAGAAGCTCTGATAATCCACGAAGCTCCAGGCGCCGTTGAAGTCGGCGCTGGCGATTTGGGCCTCGGCGCAGTGGAATTTGCCGGCGACTAGGAAGTTTTCGACGCTGGTCGTGTCGGGCTTCTTGATGTCGATTATCCAGGCGGGATCGTTGGCGATCGCCAAGCGTTCTTGAGCGACGACGCCCTGAAAGCCCCAGCGCGCCGGCATCAGATACATCGGCCACTTGAGCATTGGGTTGGTGGTCATCGGCACCAACAGGCCGCCCAGGACCACCTGCGGAATCAACGCGATCGGCGTCAGCGCCATCGCCGCTTCGGCGCTCGAAACCCAAGTGCTGAGCAAGAGGCCGACCGCCACCGAGTTCATGGCGGTCACGATCAGCGTCAACAGCGAGATGCCGAACGCCTGGATACCGCCGTTGAAGCCGAGCGCGAAGAACACGATCGCTAGCAGCACCGTGCATTGGACGATGCAAAACAGGCTCAGCAGCACGAACTTCGAGAAGATGTAGTTGAACAGCTTCAGGTTCACCATCCGCTCGCGCATGTAAATGGCGCGCTCGCTCACCACCTCACGGGCGGCGTTGCTGGTGCCGAACCACACCGCCGAGACCACACAAAAGAAGATCGCCGCCGAGTGGTCCGGCGTCGCTTGCATGTTGCGCAGCGTGTCGTTGATGCCATCACCGGCGCCGCCGCTCTTTTTGGATAGCTCTTGCAGCGCGCCCAGGCACCAGAACGGGATGCCTTCCTTTTGGCCGCCGAACACCGCCGCCAACAGCACACCGATGATCGGCGCCTGCAGCAGCATGATCAGCGTACCGCCGACATCGCGCGCTTTGACCTTCCAGTAACGGCTGAACAAAAGCCCGAATTGCCCGGCGCTGCGCGGCCGCGTCTTGGGCATGCCTTGCGGCGGCGTGCCCGTGCCGACCGCGCGCCGACCCGCGAACATCTTCTGGAAGATCGGATTTTGCGGGTTGAAGTACTCGGCGTTCCACTCGCGCGCGGCGGCCGCACGCGACATGAAGCGCGGTGTGTGCGGGTTCTGCGCGCGCATCGCGTCGAAGATCGGACGCTCGCGCTGATTGAGCATGTCGAACATGTCGCGCGGGTTGTCGACGTCGTTGTGCTTGCCCAAGCGCTCCTTGAAGGAGCCGAAGAACTTGTAGCCGTCCTTGGGCGGGCCGAAAAACGTGGTCAGACCGCCGGGGCCGAGGATCAGCGTCTGGTTGAACTTTTCGAACTCTTCTTTGGACGGCTGGTGGATCGTGGTGACGATCGTCTTGCCGGTTTGCTTGGCCAAATCGGCCAGCAGCTGCACCAGCGCCTGCGTGTCGTCGGCGGCCAAACCGCTGGTCGGCTCGTCCAGGAACATAATCACCGGATCGGTGACGAGCTCCATTGCGATGTTGACGCGCTTGCGCTGGCCGCCGGACAAGATCTTGCGCTCGGGTTTGCCGATCTGCAGGTGCGCCACCTGCTCCAGACCGAGCTGGCCGAGCGTGGTGTCGACGCGGCGGGTGATTTCGTCGTCGGAATAGTCGGGCGGCAGGCGGAAGCGCGCGCTGTAGCGCACGGCTTCGAACACCGTGAGCTCGGGGTGCACGATGTCGTC
>FSUE01000413.1_pt1 | contig 10721 bp, 8 predicted proteins | sample 1637031 | NCBI WGS metagenome assembly FSUE01 (sample SAMEA3914819, study PRJEB12502) | metagenome | biome: forest; material: soil | place: Canada | collected 2010-06-26 | depth 0.3 m | reverse complement strand
GCCGCCGAACTCGGCGAACATGCCCTCGAACGCCGGAATCACGAACGTCAGCAGCACCGCCATCACGCCGATCGCGATCACGATCACGACCGACGGGTAAACCATCGCGCCGCGCACCTGGCGCACCAGCTTCTGGCGTTTCTCCAGGTAGATGGACAGGCGGCTCATGATGCTGTCCAAAATGCCGCCAACTTCACCGGCATGAACCAGGTTGGTGAACAGCTCGTCGAAAACGCGTGGGTGACGGCGGAGCGCCTCGGAGAACGTGGCGCCCTGCTCGACGTTGTTCTTGATGTCCTTGAGCACGACCGCAAAGTTTTTGTTCGACTGCTGGTTGCTCAAGATATCGAGGCACTGGATCAGCGGCAGACCGGCGTCGATCATCGTCGCAAACAAGCGCGTGAACGTGACCAGGTCTTTGACGTCGACGCCGCCGCCGAACTGAATCGACTCGAGGAACGACTTCTTCTTCTTGACCTTGACCGGGTTGAGCTGCTGCTGGCGGAGCTTGTTGCTGACGGCGTCTTCGTTCTCCGCCTCCATCACGCCACGGCGGACCTCTCCTGATCGTGCGCGGGCTTCCCAAGTAAACTCAGCCATGAAGTTGTTCGCCTAATCCTGCCGCGTAAGAATAGCGGTCCGGCTTCCTCGCGGTCAAAATTCGACCGGCGCGCGGTTACTGACCCCGCACTGACCCCGCACTGACCCGCGCTCAAGCGCACTGAACGGACACGGCAAAGCGTTGCAAAAGCCGAAAAACGCCGAAATCTGCCGGATCTTGCAGCGCTACGTGATTGACGCGCGGGTGGCTCCGGCCGCCTGCGGGGGTTATGTAGGCGCTTCAGTGTCCGCCCAGATCGGCGCCGCCGGCAGCTTGCCCGAGGGCGAAGCCGCCACCGATACCGTCTTCGACCTAGCCTCAGTCAGCAAGCCGGTCGTGGCCTGCACGCTGATGCGGCTCGCGAGTCGGGGTGTCGTGGACTTGCGCGCGCCGCTCGGCGCGGTGTTGGCCGAAGCGCGCGGCAGCCGATCGGAGGGCGTCCCGCTCGAGCTTTTGCTGGCGCACCGCGCCGGCCTCGAGGCACATCGCCCGCTATTCGCTCCGTTGTTCGCCGGGCGGCTCGTGCGACGCGAGCACGCCCTGTTCACGGCAGCCGACGCCCGCCGCCCCGAGTGCCACGACGCCGCCCTGGCTGAGCTCGCGGAAGGCTTCCCGCCGCTCTACAGCGACCTCGGCTACGTGCTGCTCGGCGCCGTGATCGAGCAACAAGCCGGGGCCGAGCTGGACCAGGTCATTTGCCGCGAAGTGGCCGAGCCGCTGGGCCTCCAGCTCGGCTCGGCGCGCCAGCTGCGTCGACGACGCAAAGGCTTTGCGCGCGAGGTCGCGCCCACCGAGGTGGTGCGAGCTCGCGGCGGCTGCGTCCGCGGCATCGTGCACGACGAGAACGCTTGGGCGCTGGCGGGTCACGCTACGTGCGGACACGCCGGCCTTTTCGGCACCGTCCACGACGTGCTGGGCTTCGGCGCGGCGCTGCTCGAGGCGCTGGCCGGCCGTAGTGACTGGCTAGACGCCGCCGCCCTGCAGACGCTCGTGCGACCCCGCCCGGGCGGGACGCTCCGGGCCGGCTTCGATGGCAAATCCGAAGGAGCCTCGTCGGCCGGTGCGTTGTCCGGCAATGAGACGTTCGGCCACTTGGGCTTCACCGGAACCAGCATGTGGTGCGACCCCGGGGCCGGAGTTGTGAGCGTTTTGCTGACGAACCGGGTTCACCCGACGCGCGACAACCCCCGTATTCGAGCCGCTCGGCCGCTCGTGCACGACGCGCTGTTCGGTGCCGCAAAGGCGGTGTCGGCGGGCTGATCGAGCCGCCGACTAGCTGTTGAAGACGCTGAAAGCTCGGTCGGAAGGTCGGTGTTGCCCGGCCCCCCCAACCCGTGACAGGATCAGGGCCGTTCATTTCCGGCGGGAAATGCACAGGCGACCGTCCTTCATGTGGAAGCTCACCATCGAGGATGACCAGGCGAACCGAACGGTCGTTCCCCTGGCACGCGACGAGTACTCGATTGGTCGAGGTGAGGACAACACCGTCCGCCTCACGGAACGCAACATCTCGCGTCGGCACGCGCGCATCACACGCGAGGCCGAGCGCTGGGTGGTGTTCGACGCCGGCAGCTACAACGGCTGCTACGTCAACGGTGCGCGCGTCAGCCAACGTCAAGACCTGACCCACGGCGACTTGGTTCAACTCGGCGACTACCGGTTGGAGTTGGTCGACGAGGCGCTCGAGCAACCGGCACCCGGCTTCGACAGCAAGGCCACGGTCCCGGCGGCGCCCCGTTCCCAAGCGCTGCTTGGCCAACCCGACCGCTTGGTGATGCTGGTCGGGCCGACGCCCGGCGTCGAGTACGCGCTCAGCACCGCACCCCGCAACGTGATCGGGCGCGGCGAGGAGTGTGACATCTCCGTGAATCACCCGTCGGTTAGCCGCGTTCACGCCGAAGTTCAGGCGCTCGGCGACGGCCGCTACGAGATTGTCGATCGCGAGAGCGCCAACGGCATTCGTGTGAACGGCGTCGAGCTCCCGCGCGGCTTGCTGGACGCGCGCGACAACATCGAGCTGGGTGACGTCATCTTCAAGTTCATCCCCGCGGGCGACGTTTACGTGCCGGGTGCGGAGGAGAGCCAGCAGATTTCGTCGCTGGGCGGCTTCGAGGCCTCGCCGGGTGAGCAGCGCGGCATGACCACGGCGGCCAAGCTGATGATCGGCCTGGGTGCCGCCGCGCTGTTGCTCACGCTGGTCGTAGTCGCCGTGTCGCGCGGCGACGAGCCGGCCGACGTCAGCCTGAGCGCGCCGAAGAGCGAACAGACCGACGCCAGCGCCAAGCTGCTGGCGGACGCCAAGGCCTTGCTCGACAAGGGCGACCCGGGCGCTGCGCGCATGCGCGCCAATCAAATTCCGGAAGAGAGCAATCTGCGCGACACGCCAGAGTTCCGCGCCATCCAGGCGACCTGGGCCGACCTGCTCTTGAGTCGCGCCAGCAATGCCGAGGATCCGGCCGAGAAGCGCAAGCTGCTCGAAGAAGTGGCGCGCGCGACCGCGGTCGACTCGATTCGCAGGAAGCGCGCGGCCAACGACTTGGCAGCGCTCGGTGGTGAAACGGTCGACGTCAGCGAGCTGCCCAGCGCGCCGCGTACCGTGCGCACCAGCCAAGGCGGCGCCGCGGTCGCTGCCGCCAAGCCGAACGAACCGCAGCGCGCCCCCGACCCCGTCGCCGATCCGACGCCGGCCAAGGTCGCGGCGGGCGGCGCGACGCTGGTGCGTAAGAATCCGTTCGATGAGCCCGGCGCGGCCGAAATCCCCGCGCCCGCGCCGGATGGCACTACCGATCGCAGCAAGCTGATGCAAACCAAGAATCAGCTGCTGGCCAAGTCACGCAGTGGCTCCGCCAGTGACGCGGACTTGAAGCGACTGCACGCGCTCTGTCGCGCGCTGGGCGATGCCTCCTGCAGCAACTGACGCGTCGTCGCCGCGTGACGTGTTTCGCTCGCGCCCGGTGATTGCTGCGCTGTTGGTCGCCGGCTGCGCGCTCGGGCTCGAGCTGACACCGACGCTCGCCCGCCTCCGACTGTTCGGCAAGCGCCCGTCACACGAGCCGACGGTAGCCGTGGCGACGGCCCTACCCGCGAGCTCGGTCGGTGAAAGCAAGCTCGGGCTAGAAACGACCGCGCCGGGCGCGGCCCCCGGCGCGACCCAGCTCGCCCCGGCCGAGGCTCAAGAGGCGAAGGCGCTCGAACAAGCGCCGCCGGTGCCGCTGCTCGATCCGACCGGCGTCGCCCTGGATGGCTTCTTTGCCGCGCTGACGCGCACGGAAAAGAAGCTGCCGGGCGCCGTGACCCGGATTGCGCACTTCGGCGACTCGATCATCGTCAGCGATTACGTGTCGGGCACGCTGCGCCGCCGCTTGCAAACCGCGTTCGGCGACGCGGGTCACGGCTTCGTCTTGGTCGCCAATGCGTGGCCGGCGTATTTTCACAATGACGTCAGCCGCTACGCAACAGCTGGCTTCAGTGTCAGCCGTATCGTCGGCCCTTACGCGGCTGATGGCTTGTACGGATTGGGCGGCGTCTCGTTCAACACGCCGCCCAACGTGCTGGCCCGCGTCGGCACCGCCGAAAGCGGCGACTACGGCCGCAACGTCTCGAGCTTCACGCTTTACTACCTGGAGCAGCCGAACGGCGGCACGCTGGAGGTCTCGGTCGACGGCGGTCCGCCGCGCGAGCTTTCAACGGCGGGCGCCGTGATTTCGAGCAAAACCCACGTCGTGAAGGTGGCTGACGGCTCGCACCAGCTGAGCCTGCAGACCAAGCGCGGCACCTCACGCCTGTTCGGCATCGTGCTCGAGCGTGAGGGGCCGGGTGTGGTGCTGGACGCGCTCGGTGTACAGGGCGCGCGGATCCGCTTCATGGACAAGCAGGACGACCAGCATTGGGCCGACCAGCTCAAGCTGCGCTCTCCCAACTTGTTGGTGTACGAATTCGGCGCCAACGAGAGCACCGACGGCTTCTTGTATTCGATGGCCGACTACCACCGCACGATGCGCGACGTGCTCGAGCAGGGCAAGCGCGCGCTGCCCGGCGCGTCGTGTCTGGTGATTGGCACGATGGATCGCGCGGCCAAAGTCGGCGACGAGATCGTCAGCTTACGCGTGATGCCCGACCTACTAGCGAACCAGAAACAGGCCGCGCTCGACGCCGGCTGCGCGTTCTTCGACACCTGGACCGCGATGGGCGGCGCGCGCTCCATGCCGCGCTGGGTCAAAAAAGGCCTCGGCCAGGCCGACATGACCCACCCGACCGCGGTCGGCGCCGAAATCATCGGCACCTGGATCTACCGCGCGCTCTTGCAAAGCTACCAGAGCTACGGCAAGTCGAAACGGCCCGCCGAATAGGCGTCGAGCAAGAGTTTGGCGAGCGCGCGGCCGAGTTCTTGATAACCCTTGGGTGTTAAGTGAAGCTTGTCCGGTTGCGCCAGGCGCTCCTTGGCCTTCATGCCTTTGGCGAAGCTGCCCTCGCCGCCCATCAGCTGTTGCAGGCTGACGTAGCTGCAACCGAGCGGCGGCGCAGCCTTTTGCAGCACCGCCGACACTTCGGCCACGCGCGCCACCGAGCCGTCGCCAAGCGGTGCGTCGGTCGGGCCCAGCACCAAGCAAGAAGCCTGGGGCGCGCCGTGGCGCACCCGCCGCGTAAGCTCGCCCAGCTGGGGTCCATATTTATCGACCCTCAAGGCGTCGAACGCTTCGTTCGTGCCGTAGGCGATCACGAACAGCTCCGGGGCGCGGCGCGCGACCTCGTCGACGAACGCCGCATCGTTCCATGCCAGCGGTGTTTCGAGTCGGGCGCCGTCGATGCCTAGCGTGTCGAGAACCACGCCGGGCTTGTCGCTGCGCTCGATGATCACGCCAAAAAACCGCGGTGCACCGCGCTCGGGGGCCAAAACCAGCTGGCTCTTCAGCGCTGCCCGCAGCTTCAGGTGGGCGATACCCGACGCCGCCATGTCGGCCGCAGCCTTGGCGTCGACGCGTAGCTTGCGCCCACCCAGCTCGACCGAGAAGCTTGCCCCGGGCGGCAGCGTGTACGACAGCTCGAACTCTGCGCCAACGTCGCCACTGGCGTCGCGCGCCGTCGCTTGCACGGAGAAGCTTGCGCCGGCCTCGGGCACGGCGCGAGTGCCGGCGAGACCGAACACGCCGTCGTCCTGTACGGCGCGGCGGGCAGGCGGATCCGGATCGACGTTCCAGCTGCCGTCGCGTGCCAGTTTGACGCCCTCGTGTCGGTACGGCTTGGTGCCGATGCGCACGAAGCCTGGTCCGCCGTCGCCGAAGCTCTCAGCCAAAGCGCTGCGCACGGTGCCGCTCAGAAAATCGGCGTTCGTGTGCGAGTCACCGAGCCACAAAACGCGCGCGTGGCTGGTGCGCGTGCCCTGCCGCAGCGCTGTCAGCGCGTCGAAGAAGGTCGCGAGCGGTCCGCGCGCGCAGCCGGACGGCGCGGCGGCGGGTTTCACGGCGGGCTCACGCGGCGATTGAGGCTTGGGCATCGGCCGTAGCCCGGGTTTCGCGGCAGCCTCGGCGTGCGCCAGCTTCTGCGGACCCGGCCGGGCGCACGTGAGCATCAGGCACGACAGACCGAGCCAGACCTGCCTCAAGCCACGACCTCGAACGGCGACGAGGCGTGACGATCGTCGAGCCTGGCTGTGCGCTTCAGCTCCTCGGTTTCCTGCAGGACGGCGTCCAAGTAGCCGAGCAACGACGGCGCACGCAGCCCGGCTCGCTCCAGCAGGCGGTCGCCGCCGCGGGTCGAAAGCCGCGGTCCTTCGGCCCATTCGGACAGCGCTCGGGAGCTCTGCTGTGAAAGCCAAAGCCCCGGACTATTCAGCAAGATGCGCCCGAGCGCGCGCGCATCGAAGCCATGCTCCAAACGCTTGCCGAAATGTGCGGCCGCTTGCTCCAGCACCTCGGCCAGCGTCGGCGGCTCGGGGTCGGCAAAATGATAGGTGTGGCCGCGCGTGCCCAAGACCGACACCGCGTACAGCGCTTGCGCCACGAAATCCGCCGGCAGGGCCTGCACTGCGCGGGTCGAGCCAGGCGGCAACGGCAACGCGTCGGCGGGCGCATCGGCCACCATCGCCAGCATCCGATGTAAGCCCGAGGGACGCGCCGAAGCGGCCTGTCCGCGTGCGCCCAAAACCTGGGGCGTGCGCACGATCGAAATCGGAATCTCCGCGAGCTTTCGTCGCAGCAGCGCTTCGGCCAACGCCAAGCTTTGGGCGGCAGGTGAGCCAAAGCCCTGGCCCAGCGGCAAATCCTCTTCGCGAGCCTCGCCTTGGTGATCGCCGAACACCGCGCTATTCGACAGAAACGTCACGTGCGCCAGGTTTTCGGCCACCTTCGAAAACTCGGCTACCTCGCGCGCGCTGCCCAGATTGACGCGAAACGACAGCTCACGAACGGCGCGCGGATCGGTGGTTTGATAGAGCGCGAACCAGCGATCGACCCGTGCGGCTAGCTCCGCATAGCGCGGCCGCGACAGCCCAAGATCGATCGCGCACGGCTCACCTGGAATCAGTCGAAACTGCGACTTTGCGAGCGGCATCTTGGCCAGCAAGCGCGCGGCGGCCTCGAGCTCGGTCGGTGGCACGACCAGCCACAGCAGCGCGTTGGGCTCGCGCTCGGCCAACAACCGAACCAGTGCTTGGGCGCGAAACCCCGGGAAGCCCGTCACCAACACGACGTCGTCGGCGAGCCGGTCGCGCAGGTCTGGCTCACGGCTGTCCGCAGCAGCAGGCGCGGCTCCCGGTGCGTCGCTGGTCACGGGGACCTATCTAGCGCAAAAACTCGCGCCAAGGCGGGCAGCGCCTGTGCCGCCACGTCGAGCGCGACCACGACGTGATCGGCGTTTTTGCCAAACGACAGCAGAATTGGCGCTCCATCCGGCCCACTGGGTGCCACCAGCCGCGCGTCGGCAAAAATGCCGAGCGCGGTTTGCTGCGCTTGCGCTGGCTGGCTGGCCAGAAGCCACGTTGACGCCGCGAGCCGCGCCGGGTCGGCGAACGGCGCGAGGCCGAGCGCCTCGTCAGGCGAGACGACGATATAACCGATGCCGTCCCGCGCCTCCCAGCTCACGCCGAGCGACTTGGGGAATGGCAGGGCGGGCCCCGGCGCGACGCTCTTCAGCCGCAGCCGCGCGCGCCGCGCCCCTTTCAGGGGCGGCAAGGGCTCGAGCGAGGGCTTCCCCAGCGTGCCGGTCAACAGGCCTGCCACCGGTGGCAACTCCAACAGCGAGAGCACGTTGGCGAGCGCATCGGCAAACCCGCCGCCATCGCTCAGCTCACACGTGATGACGAGCGCCGGGACCGGCAGCGGCACGAAGCCGATGACCGTGGCGCCGTGTCGCGATTTGGCAAGCTCGTCGAACGCCTTCACCAGCCGCTTGGCCTGCTCGGCGTTCAATCGCTCGCCGAACAGCTGGGCGATCGAGTCGCCGGCTCCGGCTTTTTCGCTCGGCTGGGCTTCGCCGCGCATCAGCAAGGCGGCGCGCGTTCCAGCCGGCAGCTGCAGCAGCGGCGCGATCGGACCAACGACCAGCTCGCGCGACAAAAGCGCGGCAGCGCCATCGGGGCTCGGCGAGAGCGCGAGCTCCGCGCGTAGGCGATCTGGCTCGGGCGTCAGGCTCAAAGAGAGCTCACGCGAGCTCTCCAAAACTCCGAGCCAAGATTCGATCGTGTTGTCAGCGCCGGCCAACAGCACTTGCGGATCGGCGAAGTCTGGTGCCCTGCCCTTCGCGTCACGCTCGGCGCGATCGCGCGCGGAAAGCGCCGCGCGGCGCGCATTCCAGGTTTCGCGAAGACGCCGCGACAGCGCTCCGGTCAGCACGCTTTCGGTGGCGTGCAGCGTGAGTCCCGGCTCGCGGCGCGCCCGCTTGACGACGCCTTCGGCGACGAAGCGCCCGGCGTCGCGCAGCGCGTCGACGCCCGTGGCGAGCAGCAAGTAGTTGCCGCAAACCCCCAACGCGCCGTTGAACTCCGCTGCGCCGGGTGCTGGCAGCAGCCGCACGACGTGCGGCGCCACTTCCAGACGACGAAACTTGGCCCCGTCGCCTAGTGTCAGAGACGCAACGAGCTCGGCGCCGCTGAGGACGTGCATGCCCACGACGATGTCGGGCTCAGGCGCATCTTTGCGCGACAAGACCGCGCCGACCATGGGCACCGTCTCGTCTAGGCTTCCGGCTGCCGAGGGCGGTAAGGAGAGACTGGTCGCGAGCAGGACCGGAAAGCTCGACGGCAATGCGTCTGCGAAGGTTCCGCCGAGCGCGCGGGCGCGTTGCCAGGTCTCCTTCGGATTGCCGACCGAAAGCTCCGCCACCAGCGCAGCCGGAGCCGGCACCTCCGCCACGGTGGCGGAAGCCGCCGGCGCGGGTGGCTGCTTGGAGCGACAGGCGGCAAGCGCCAAGAGCAGCGCTGCCCGAGGCAGTAGTCGGAGCCGCACGGCGCGCTCGCTCAGAACGGGATGTCGTCGTCCCCGCCGCCGCCGCCGGCACCACCGCCGCCGCCGTAGTCCTGGTCGTCATAGCCTCCGCCACCGCCACCACCACCGCCGGCGCCGCCACCGCCGCCACCGGCCGGCGCCTCAAAGTCGTCACCGCGACCACCGCCACCACCACCGCCGCCACCCCCTCGGCCGCCGCCACCGCCGCTGCCGGAAAGGATGATGTTCGAGGCGACGATCTCGGTCCGGTACTTCTTGTTGCCCTCTTTGTCGTCGTAGCTCGAGGTGCGAAGGCCGCCCTCGATAAAGAGCCGCGAACCCTTGGTCAGGAACTTACCGAGCGCCTCGGCGCGCTTGCCCCAGACCACGACGCTGTGCCATTCGGTGCGCTCCTGGCGGACACGGTTCTTGTCCAAATACGTCTCGCTGGTCGCAAGCCGCAGCTTCAATACGGACTGACCGCCCGAAGTGACGCGCAGCTCCGGGTCAGCGCCAAGGTTCCCCAACAACATCACGCGATTCAGTCCTTCGGCCATTTGGTTCCTCTTCCAGACCCATGGCTTTGGGCTACTCGGGCGTCAAGCTGCGCTCTGACATTGAATGGCCGCTTGGTTTCGTTTCCACCGGGATTGCCCTGGCCTCGGGGCGACCCAGCCGACCAGACGCGCAGCTGGCGCTCGGCCTCGCCGAGTTTTGTTCACTCCGGCCCCCTTCTGCCGATCGTGATCTGCTGGTGCCAAAGTCGGCCGACGTGGATCCAAGCTCGCGCTTTGCGCTCGCTGGTCCTGCCGCACAGCGTCGTTTCAGGGCGCGCTCGCGCAAAGCGCGAGCCAGATCGAGCCCAACCACACCTTGGCGAGGTCAGATCACGATCCGCGATTGAGAGGTGGCCCGGTACCAACTCGGCGAGGCCGAGCGCCCGCTTCGACTCAGGTCAGGAAAATCGCCAGGCGGCACGGCAGGGCACGGAGGAGAACGAGACCAAGTCCCAACCTCACCGTAAATCTAACCGGCATTCACCCGCGTTTGGGCGGTCGTCAGTCCCGAATCCAATTCCGCCAAGAACGCCGTGACTTCGCCACGAAGCTCGACAAGAAGGGCGCGAGAATCCCTGCGCTTTTCTTGTTCGCCCGGGGCGGGCGGCTCGGCGCCGCCTTCGCGGAGCTTTTTGCGGGCGCCGGCGATGGTGAAGCCGTGGCTGTAGAGCAGATCTTTCACGGTGATCAGCTTCTCTACATCGCGGCGCGAGTAGATGCGTTGACCCTTGCGCGACTTCTGCGGCCGAATCGAACGGAATTCGGTCTCCCAGTAGCGGAGCACGTGCGGCTCGACGCCGACGATGTCCGAGACCTCACCGATCCGGTAGTACAGCTTCACGGGGTGCTTGAGGCGGTCCACTTCAGGCGTCCTTCGCAACCGTCTCGGAACCAGTCGGCGCCGTGCCCTCTTCGCCGTTGAGTGCCTGCTTCAACAACTGGCTCGCTTTGAAGTTCAGCACGCGCCGCTCGGTGATCGTGATCGGCTCACCGGTTTGCGGGTTGCGGCCCTGGCGCTGCCGCTTATCGCGCAGCACGAAGTTTCCAAAACCCGAGATCTTGATCTTCTCCCCGCGACCCAGCGTTTCCTTCATGGTCTCGAACACCAAGTCCACGAGATCGGCCGACTCCTTCTTGGAGAAG